>Ga0315282_10012948_pt1 | contig 12664 bp, 14 predicted proteins | sample YL17G07_20_MG_FD_203693 | JGI IMG/M metagenome (GOLD analysis project Ga0315282, IMG submission 203693) | Sediment microbial communities from Yellowstone Lake, YNP, Wyoming, USA - YL17G07_20 | ecosystem: Environmental > Aquatic > Freshwater > Lake > Sediment | place: USA: Wyoming | collected... | reverse complement strand
CCATAGCCCTTAATAATCATTCGATCATCTGGAATGTTAAATTTGTCCTGGAGATACTTCTTGGCACTTAATGCCCTCTTCTCTGAAATCTTTTGATTTCCCTTGTCTGAGCCAGTAGAATCGGTGTGACCCCCAATTTCTATTTTAATTTTGGGATTCTCTTTCAGGATCATGCCAATTTGATCTAATACTTTGGCTGCTGCGGGGCTGATGTTTGTCTTGTTTAGATCGAAATAGATGTTGTCGAACACCGGAGGTACGGGAACTTTAGGGGGCGCTGGAGGCGCAGGTGGTGGAGGCGGTGGAGGCGGAGCTGGCACAGGCGGTGTTGGTGGTGCTGGAGGTGGAGGTGGTGGAGGTGGAGCCGGTGGTGCTGGCGGTGCTGGCGGTGCCGGTGGTACAGGTTGAGGCGGTGCAGGTGGTTTTTCGCAGATCTTAATTGCCTCTAATGATTTCTCCTTCACCGTCTTCACTGCGAGCGCAAAATGAGTTGAATGGTCCTCAGTCGTCTTCTCTGCAATCTCATGGTCTGCTAAGGCCAAATAAGCCTCGGCCGTACCATATTCACAGGGCGCGCATTTCTTTGCATCTGCAAGGGCGGCTTTTTGAAGGAGATCTTTTGCTTCATTATAAGACATCATTGCTTCTTTACTGACTGCACACCCTGAGGCGATCATTGCCCCTAAGATGAGTAGTAACAAGACTATCCATTTCCTATCCATATTGATCTTTCACCCCCTTCTTCTCTGATTTATTACTTTTTCTTTTGAACCTCGGATAAACCTGCTTCTGCTGCGGATTTTGAGCGGTTTGCAAAATCCTTGGCATGTTTCCAATCATTCTGATCGGCTTCCAAATTAGCCATCTCTAAAAAACTTTTGGCACTGCAGTATTCATAGGGAACCAGTGTCGCTCCTCCTGCCCCTTTCAACTCGGAGATTAGCTTCTCAGCAGTTTTCATCTCGTTTCGGGCGGCAAAATAGTAACACCCAGTGGTAAAAAAGGAGAGTAAAACAACCATCATTAAAAGTTTCCAAATCTTTTTACTCATAGATTCGCCCCCTTTCTGATTTTACAGAATAAAAATTCTAATGTTTTAAAAATATATGAAATATTCTTGTTTGTCAATTATTTTTTTTATTTTTTTACCCCGACAGATTGGGGCTCTTTCTTACCATGCTACAAATTTACTAAGAGATAGTTGAAGTAGTAATTAGGGTAAATTATGTATTTTCGGATAATAAATACTGTATCTTTAGGTTGGTTTGCGCGGACTTATCCCTCTTCTTTATCCCTCTTGAGATAATTTTTCAGACATTCCTGGTTGCAAAAATAGCGCGTACTTCCTGCGATTTTCTTTTTTACAGCAGATCGTTTGGGAATATAGGTTTGGCAGTAGGGGTCTTGGACAAGTTCTTCTGCTCCAGAACCTTGGTTCATTCTTTTCCTTGGCCGCAGAATATTTGCGAGGAAGTTTGAGAGAATATAGTAAAGAATGAATAGGAGAAGGATGAGTAGAATGAGTCGGACCATAAACAATTAGATTATTTCTCCTCCCTTTGGTAAAGGGAGGTTGGAAGGGATTTTAGTTTCTCCACCCCCTGATCCTCTTTGATCTCCTCTAAGAGTTCTCCGACAGTCTTTTTGAGAACAGGGTGGATAAGACTTCGGTCGATTTCGGCCAAGGGGATCAGGACGAATTGACGTTCATGGAGAAGAGGGTGAGGAATTTGGAGTTCCTCCATCTCTATTTCCTTGTCATCGAAGAAGAGGATATCGAGATCGATCTCTCGTGGCCCCCAGTGAAAGGTCTCCGTACGTCCCAACTGAGACTCGATGGCTTTCAGGACCTGGAGAAGATCAGGGGGGTCCAGATCCGTTTCAATTTTTATTACACCGTTGACAAACCAATCCTGAGCAGTATAGCCAATGGGTTTCGTTTTAAAAAGTGGGGATTTTGCTAAGAGTTTGTGGTGGTCAGATTTTAAGATCTCAGCAATCGCTTTTTCGCAATGTTGGACTTTGTCTCCGATATTCGAGCCGATCCCTATATAGGCGATGTGTCCCATTCTCAGTGATGTAAAAAGGCCTTCGACTTTTCACCCAACACCCACCTTTTAGAACAGCGTCTTTCAGAAAGTGGATAAAGTGCAATTTGGTGAGAATATTCCACATAGAAGTCCTGTCCTTCAAGAGGGGGTGCGGGGTTTCACTTTTTTTCAGAAATCTCTTCGGGCTTCTTGGGAGTGACGTCGATCTCTTCCTGCTCTTTGGTCGTCGCTTTCCTAAAGTTTCGGATCCCTTTTCCAAGGCCTTCGCCTATCTGAGGCAGTTTCCCAGCACCGAAAATGATCAGGATGATGACCAAGATGACGAGCAACTCCGGCATTCCTATTCCAAACATCCTTTCCTCCTTTAAACCGCAAAGGGCAAGGCGTTTTGATTTTTTGCGCTAAACTCCATGCTCCATGCGTTTGTGAAGTTGGCGGAAGTGCATGGGAATCGGACCCACCGCGGACATCTTCTGCCCGCCACTGGATTTGAAGTCCAGGAGGCCCACCAGGACCTAACCACTTCCAATTTTCAGAGTAATCGATTTTCTTTTTAAAGTCAACCCTTCAGCTCTTTCCGGCCTAAAGCCGGAAGTTGCTCAGGGTTGCTCCTGGGCGCGCCTTTATCTCTGTCCTGAAGCCGGAGGTTTGAGCGCAGTCGGAGGGGCAAGGCATTTAGATTAGAAATCCTCAATATCTTTTCTCGGGAGTGATGGCCTTTGAGGATTTCAATACAGGACGGCGAAACGTTCAATTCCTTGGCTAAGAGCCGAATGAGAGCCTCATTCGCCTTACCCTCAACGGGTGGTGCAGTTACCTTTACCTTAATCCCATCTCGGTATGCGCCGACAATCTCATTTTTTGAGGATTTGGGCTGGAGATAAAGCTTCAAAGTAATCTCTTTAGTAATTACCATCCGTTTGTCTCAAAGAAGCAATAGAAGCAAACTTTTGACTTGGGACAAGTTTTTAAGCACCAAATTCCCTGCCTACCGGCAGGCAGGCAAGCACCAAATCACAAATAAACTCCAAATGTTATAAATTCCAAATTCTAAACAAAAACGTTTTGGATCATTTGGAATTGGAGCTTGGAATTTATTTGGAGTTTGTAATTTGGGATTTGACATTTGATTCATACGATTCCAATGAACGAAAGTTGTCTTCCAGTCTGGCCTTCTTTTCGATAGGAGAAGAAAAGATCGAGGTGGCAACTCGTACAGAGATTGATCCTGAAGATTTGTTTTTCCTTTATCCCTTCTTCCTTCATCTGAGCGATATTGATTTCGGCAAGGTCCACCATCCTTTTCCCATCTCCTACAAAAGTGGAAAAGGGTTCCCATTCCGATCGAAAGACCTTCTCATCAATTTCATAGCAGCAGGGCCCTATGGATGGACCCAGGGCAATGAGTAGGTTTTCCGATGTGCACCCAAATTCCTCCTCCATTTTTTTTAAAACTTTTGCCGTGATATGGAGGGCTGTTCCCTGCCTTCCAGCATGAATCGCAGCAATCACTCTCTTTTTTTGATCGACGAGGAAGATCGGGAGGCAATCGGCTGTGAGAATACCAAGGAATATATTCGGGACATTCGTAATCAATGCATCATATTTCATAGGGGAGGGAAGGGTGAAGGCAGGTTTTTTCAGAAGAAGGATTTTGTCTTGATGGATTTGATTGAGAAGAACCAAACACTTTGGATCAAAACAAAAAGTCCCAGCGATCCGATTTTTGTTCTGAATCACATGTTCTTCTCGATCGCCATTTTCATTGCTGAGATTGAGTGTATCATAAGGGGGAAAACTTACCCCTCCCTTACGGGTGAGGAAAGCATGCTGAGCCCATCCAATTTTTACCAATTCAGGGATGTCAAGAAAGGGAAGGTCACTCTTTGTTTTTAGAGCAGATCGATTAAGGATATTCATACTTTTGCTTTAAGTCTTAAGTTTGAGGGTTAGGGTGACTTTATCACCCTTGCCTCAACACAATTTTCATGGTTTCTGTCTTGTCTGTAACCGTAACCATTCCAATACTTCCTTCATATCTTGAGGGATCGGGGAGACGAATTGGACTCTTTCTCCTGTTCGGGGATGGTTGAATCCCAATCGGTGGGCATGGAGGGCCTGACGGTCCATTTTTTTTAAACACCCTTTCAAAACAAGATCATGGATCGATCCAAGTCTTCCTTTTCTACCATAAACAGGATCGCCTAAGAGGGCATGGCCCATGGAGGAGAGGTGGACCCGGATCTGATGGGTACGGCCTGTCTGGGGAAAGATCTCAAGGAAGGTGAAACCATCGAGCCTCTCCCTTACTTTCCATCGGGTGATTGCCGCCCTCCCTTTTTTGGTTCGAGTGGACATCCGTTTTCTCTCACTTGGATGTCTTCCGATGGCGGAATCGATCAGACCTTCTTCTTCCCCAAACTTTCCATAGGCGATGGCCAAATAGGCCTTTTCCACCGTGCGATCCTTAAACTGCTTGGTCAATTGATGATAAGCCTCGTCGTCTTTGGCAACAACTATAACGCCAGAGGTATCCTTATCCAGACGGTGCACAATACCTGGCCTCAGGATCCCATTGATTCCAGTGAGATCTTTACAATGATAGAGGAGTGCATTGACCAGTGTGCCTGATGGGTTTCCGTAAGCTGGATGAACGACCATTCCCGAAGGTTTATCGATGACAATGATGGAGGAATCCTCATAAATGATATCAAGAGGGAGAGGCTCCGGTTGTAAGGATAGAGGTTTAGGTTGGGGAAGGGCTCCTGATATTCTGTCACCCGCTTTCAGATGAGCACTGGGTTTGGTTGGTTTCTGATTTAGAAGGATATTTCCTGTTTCGATCAATTTTTTGGCCTGAGAACGGGAGAGACTGAGGTTGGCTTCTGAAAGGAATTGGTCGAGCCTTCTTCCCTGATATTTCTCGGTAACATCAAGGGAGAAATGTTTCCCGGTTTGGTCTTCTGTTGACAAATTTCTCATCATGGTACATCATCTGCAAATAAGGGAATTAACCTGTCCCCCTCTGCTTTACCCTGTTAGATAAGATTGTCTATTCAGCCCTGTTATTCAAGAAATCTTCTATCTAACAGGGTGAATCCCTTCCGTCAAGGGAGGGGAGATTTTTTAAGTTTTGGAAATTTGGATTTGATAATTTGAATTTATTTGAAATTTGGCATTTGACATTTGGAATTTAAGTGATCTGGGTTAGGGCCTTCTCAAGGCCAGCGGCCAAAAGTGGAATCTCTTCGTCGAAGATGGTTCTCATATCCAGGATCAATTCATCTTTACTGATTCGTGTGATGATGGGAGGTTCCCCTTTCCTGAAGCTCTCTTCAAGGCGGTTCACGGAAAAATCGATGGGTTTGAGAGCAAGGACGATGGTGTGAAGCTCTTGAAGCGGGAGGGCTCCCCCGCCCACCTGTGAGAGATCTTCTCTCAGGGAAAGTTCAACCCGTTTCTTGATCCTCTCGGATAATCTTTTTAATAGTCGCTTTCCTCTCTTATTTAATATGTCCAGACCAACTTTCAACATCTGGAGGGTCGGAATCTCCTCCATCGCCCTGTCCCCATCGAGATAGAGGAGGAGGGTAGATTCGAGAGCAGCTAAGGTGAGCTTGTCGACGCGAAGGACACGGGTCAGGGGATTGATCTTGATTTGGTCTAAAAAGTTCTTCTTTCCTAAGATGATTCCAGTCTGAGGACCACCCAAAAGTTTATCGCCGCTAAAGGTGACCAGGTCGACACCGGTTTTGACCGCCTCTTGAACAGTGGGTTCTTGTTCCAATCCATATTGAGTAAGGTCTACAAAGCAGCCGCTTCCTAAATCGTTCATCACAGGAAGCTGGTATTGGTTTCCGAGTTGAACCAGATCTTGAAGAGACGTGTCAGAAGCGAAACCCATCACCCTGAAGTTGCTGGTATGGACCTTTAAGAGCAAGGCCGTTTGGGAGCCGATCGCCTCTTGATAATCGCTGATGTACGTTCGATTCGTTGTTCCAACCTCTCTTAGCAAGGCCCCGCTCCTCTTCATCACATCAGGGATCCGAAAGGCCCCTCCAATCTCCACCAGTTCCCCTCTCGAGACGATCACCTCTTTTCCCTCTGCCATGGTATTGAGAGCCAGCAAGACAGCCCCTGCGTTATTATTTACCACCATGGCCGACTCCGCACCCGAGAGACGGCAGAGAATCCCCTCCACATGAGTATAGCGGCTTCCCCTTTCACCCATTTCAAGGTCATATTCCAAATTGGAATAGCTCTTAGAAATCTCCATCATGTGTTCAAGGGCTGAAGGATGGAGAGGAGATCTTCCCAGATTGGTATGGATGACCACCCCGGTGGCATTGATGACCCGACGGAGTCGAGGCCGGACCTGAAGTTCTATCTCCCTCTGGAAGATGGGATAAAGATGCTCGAAGGAAAAGAGGGCATCCTCTAAATCAGAGGATGCCTCCTTATTAAGGATCTCCGACCGGAGTGTCCCCAATCCCTTTCGAATGGCCTCGACCACGACAGCCCGAGGGTGGGTTTTCAAAAGATCAGCGACCTCAGGCTTCGAAAGGATTTCATCCACACTCGGTATCTTACGGAGAACCTGTTGACGAAGGGATGGAGACATTTGATTTCCTCCTCATCAGGAGTGTTTTGATAATTTTGAAGAAGTTCATTCGAATGAATCGAGTGGGCCATTCCAATTCTTTTTTCTCGCAGACTGTGGACATACTATAAGTATGAAGGGAGAGACGTCCGTTTAAATTGGGATCCAATGCAAGTTCCCTCTCTTTGGCATCGGGAAGGGCCATGATCTGGTCGATCTCCTTCATCACTCGAACCGCCCCTTCGATCCGCCTCTCAACAGATTCTGCTGTCTTTTGATCGATCAAACCAAATTCGGCCTTCAGACGATTCAGTCTTCTACCAGCGTCATAGGTGCTCGAGACGATCTCATCCCGGGTCATCCATTCGGTCTCATAGTTGAGGATGTATTTCCAACTAAGCGCCATCAAGGCTTGACGGTGTTCCTCCACCGTCCGGTAGAGAAGGCGATAACCATATTTTCCCGGTGCTTCGAATACGGCACTTCCAGGGTCTAAGAAAGGGGCAAGGGGAGAGATGAAAGGAATGAGTTTGTGATAGTCATTGAATTCCTCCAAGAGAGAACGGCAATAATCGACGGTCTCCAGGACCGACGGGTAAGTCTGTTTTGGAAGGCCGATCATGAAGAAGAGATCGATCCGTTTGGAACCGAGGTCGATGGCATCAGCGATCATCCTCTTCAGCGCTGCATTGTTATAAGGCCTTCCGAAGGCTTTTCGGACTTCTTCGTCGTGAGACTCCGGGGAGATTTCGATATTGAAATTGGGAATAGACTCGGCAATCCTCTTTAGTTGGGATCTGGAAGGGGGAATAAAGAATTCGAAGGCAACGTGGTTGGTAATCGGTCTCTTCTCCATTTCCTGAAGAAAGGCGAAACCGTATTCTTCCCCGGGTTGAAAGATATCACCGATGATCATCACCGGTGCATGAAGATGATCTGAAATATTGAAGATGTCCTGGGCTAAAAGTTTAGGATCTCGATAGGCTGGTTTCTTCCGGTTGGCCATCGATCGAAAGGTCAGGGATGAGCCTCCGCAGGTTTTACAATGGTAAATGCATCCACGGCAGGTGAAGACCGCCGTCACCGGATAGGTATACCAATCGATAAAGGGCTGATAACCTGTAGGGTCGATATACCTCACTACCTTTTTCATGATGTGGCGGTAGTCGATCGCAATATCATTAAGGTTCTCTGGCACATGGGTGAGGGGATTGACCCGAATTCCGTTCCCTCCATCCCGATAGGTGAGGTTGGGAATATTTTGAAAATCTCCTCTTCCTTTGATCGCTTGGATGAGTTGGAACAAAGGCTTTTCCGTAGAATCTCCCCTGACCACAAAATCGATGAAGGGATATTGACGGAGAACCTCCTCGTGATAATAGGTGGCAGAGAGTCCCCCCAGGATCACCGGGGTTTCGGGATGAAACCGCTTAATGATCTCTGCCATGGCCAATGCCCCTTGAACATGGGCCATCCAGTGAAAATCGATACCAAAGGCCACTGGCTTATTTTTTAGAATGAGTCGTTCGACATCAAACCTCTCATCCTTAAGCATCTTCAGGGCGACATTGATAATCCTTACTCTGAGGCCATGGCGTTCCAAATATTCAGAGAGGCTTACAAATCCAATAGGGTACATTTCAAAAATAGGAGTGGAGGGGACAACATCGCTGATCGGGCCATGGATCCCAGGACGCTTCCTGAAGTCGTAAAGGGTCGGGGGATGGAGAAGGATTAAGTCAATGGCTGCCATTTTCACTATTTTGGGGATTGGGATTTTCCCGGTTCTGGAAATTTTGCCCGAAAAGCCTCGAGCATCTTTCCAATATCGGGGTCCTCTTTCATCTGCTCGCCGAGGGGGAAGATCGTATGGGTGAATTCATTCTTTCCATGGAGTTGTTTAAGAGTTCGTTCCATCTCCTCCTTTAACCTTCGCCATTGAGCTTTTTCAGCTTCTGACCTTTTCCCCTCGTTTAATCGGGAATTAAGGCTCTTTAGGTTTCGTTCCATGGTTTGCCTGACCGCTGTATTATAAAATGTGGGTTCATGGTTATAAAAGGTAAGATCGAGTCTCCCTGCATACATTCCTTTCGGACCCGTCTGGAGAATGATCGTTTTATTATTAATGATAGGGGGATGGGGAAAATTAATCCCTGTGTGACTGCCTATGATGAAATGGATTCCTGAAACAGTCTGGGCCAACTCCACATCCTTGGGGTAGCCGAGATGGCTCAAGAGGATGATCAGATCGGTTTTGGGTTGAAGTTCTTTGACCATACTCTGAGCTGTTTCAACAGGAGATTTAAAGATCAAACCCTTTCTTCTGGGATCTCCTTGACCCAAGAAGGAATCCGGAGAAAGAAGGCTAAAGATACCAAATCTCAGACCATTGATCTTCCTTATGATATAAGGGGAAAAGAGGAGTTTCCCTGATTCCTCGTCGAAGATGTTAGAAGAGAGGAAAGGGAAATTTGCCTTCTTCGAAATCTCCAATAGGAGCTCCTTTCTCAGACTCAAATCGTCATCCCCAATACCTATGGCATCATAACCCATCAAATTGAAACTATTGATAATGAGGTAAGCTTTCTCGGTCAATATCTTTAGCTCATCCGTTTGGATGGGATTAAAATATTTTTTAAAAAGAAAATCGCCCGCATCCAAAACCAGTACTTCCTTCCCACTTTCTCGGACCTCCTTTACCCATGCTCCCCTTCTGGCCAGACCGCCAAAACGATTCCTTTGGTCTCAGCTCGGACAGGGATCGATCTCACCATTAATGTTATTGCTGTAAAGGAGGGTGAGGGTCTTGGTTGGATTTTGAGCATAGCAAGGATTGCTATGGTTCATCCCAAGAAACCCGAGAGCCAAAAATATTATGAAGAGCCATACCCTTTTCATACTGTTCATCCTTTAGTAATTATTTTTTAACATTTATACATTATTCATCCTTTGAAAACAAGGGTCAATAATTTTCAATCCAAGAGCATATGGTTAAATTATGTCTCACATAGGGTCCCTTTTTAATTGGGTTGGAGCAATAAAATTGATATTATTATAATAAATTCAATTCATGTTTTGAAAAGTAACAAATTTAAAGGTTATGCACAAAAGGATTAATATACCTAAAGAACTATTATGGGATTATAAAATATGTGCAACACCATTAGTACTTCGAAGCCCCTATTTCCTCCATCTTCCCCGTTACCGTGAACACCACGCGCTCGCAGATATTAGTGGCCCGGTCAGCAGCACGCTCGAGGTTGTGGGCAACCCATATGAGGCGGGTGGCACGGTTGGTTGTCTTGGGGTCAACCATCATGAAGGTGAGGAGCTCCCGAAAGACCTGGTCGTAAAGACCATCCACGACACTATCTAGACTGACAGCCCTCATCGCCAATTCCACATCACGGGTGACGAAAGACTGGAGACTTTTATTGATCATTTCGAGAGTTATCTCCGCCATCCGCGGGATATCAATCAGCGGCTTTAAGGGTGCCTCATCGCCAATCATTATTACAATCTTGGCAATCCCTTCGGCATAGTCGCCGATTCGTTCCAGCTCCGTTATGATGTTGAGAACAGCCACAATGATGCGTAGGTCACTCGCCATAGGTTGCTGGGTGGCAATGAGTCCGATGCACTTGTCTTCTATGCTGAACCGCTGCTCATTAATCTGGGCGTCATCAGCCATGATTTGATGTGCCAGAGTTAAATCCCGTTTTTTCAATGCTTCAATAGCGCGGTCTATCGCCTTCACCACCCTGTTTCCCATCGTCACGACATCATCTTCGACTTCCCGTAAATATTTGTGAAAGGTCGTTCTTGTTTCCATGGTTATTGCCTCCTCGTCTCATTCAGCCGGAGAATTCTTTTTCAGTTCAAACCGACTATTCCACACAAGGAATAAATGAGGCCAGCCAAAATCGCGGCTGCCGGAATAGTAAAAATCCAAGCCCAGACAATACGAATAGTCACACCCCAGCGTACGGCAGAAAACCGAATCGCAGAACCTACGCCCGATATAGCACCAGTGATAACATGGGTAGTACTCACTGGAATACCCAGATGAGTAGCTAAGAAAATACTAAAAGCAGCGGATGTCTCGGCACAAACACCATCAATTGGTTCTAATTTTGTAATTTTCTGACCCATTGTTCTAACAATCCGCCAACCGCCGCTCAAGGTGCCCAAACCAATAGCGGCGTGTGCGCTTAGAACAACCCAAAGAGGTACCTTAAATTCCTGGATTAAGCCCCCAACAAAAAGAAGACTCGTTATGATACCCATCGTTTTTTGTGCGTCATTGCCACCGTGGCCCAGGCTATAAAGAGCTGCAGAAAAAAGTTGTAATACCCGTGACCACTTATTCACAACAGCCGGCCTTTGTTTATATACAATCCATGTTGTAATGACCCTTAATAAAAAACCCAAACATAAGCCAATAGTAGGCGACAAGACAATAAAAATCAATGTTTTGTACCAACCACTCGCAATAATCACTCCAAAGCCACTCTTTACTATAGCTGCTCCAGCATATCCCCCAATGAGAGCATGAGAAGAACTACTGGGCAGTCCAAAATACCAAGTTATCATATTCCAAATAATAGCGCCGGTAAGCCCCGCAAGAACTACAGTTAAAGTTACTGTCTTAATATCAATCATTCCCTTGCCGATTGTTTCAGCTACTGTCGTGCTAAATATAAGAAAAGCCACAAAATTAAAAACCGTCGCCCAGACAACAGCCTGTCTGGGCGACAAAACCCTGGTAGAGACAATGGTTGAAATAGAATTCGCAGCATCATGCATCCCATTGGTATAATCAAAAACCAATGCTACGACTATGATAAAAATTATGAATAATAAGCTCATATAACCCTCAAGGGGAAGGGACACGGGTAGAGACTATTATGGCTATAGCATTAGGGATGGAATCCGGGTTCGACTCAGGAGTTCAGGCATACTTTATAGCCACGCCTTCCAGTATGTTGGCTATATCTTCACACCTGTCGATGACACTCTCCATATGCTTGTAAATTTCGCGCCACTTGATAAGGCCAGCAAAATCTGCTGAGTCATCAAATAGCTCAGCCATCGCCGAACGATACACGCTATCCCCCATGTTCTCCAGGCGATTAATCTCTACACATCGCTTGAGAAGCTGTTTTCGCCCAATACGGTCGTGGATTTCAGAGACCGCCCTTTCGACTTCAGCCACTGCTTGCACGACAATATCAACCAGTTCCTTGGCTCTATGAGTGGGGCGCTCTACTTTGTAGAGCAGCATAGCATCCGCCGCTGCGTGGATAAAGTCAGTTACATCGTCGAGGGAATGAGCCAACAGAGCAATATCCTCCCGATCGAATGGGGTAATAACGGAACGGTGTAATTGCTCAAAAATTTGATGAGTAATAGCATCCCCCTGGTGTTCTAGGTCATTTATTACCCAGACCCTTTCCTTTACATTTTCCCAGATATACACCATATCTTTTAGCTGCTGAGCTATCTTGACGGCATTCTGGGTCCCCTGCTCAAAAAGGGCAAAAAATTTCTTCTCTCTAGGTATAAGAGACAACCTAAACAACGATGAGCCTCCTTTGGAAAATGGGGACACATCCCATTTTATTGATATAAGCATATTTTGAAGTAAAGAAAACCCTATTTAGGACTTCCTTTTCCTTCTTTTGATTAAATAGGATGTGGCCTTATTTCCCAGATTGTACATCTTTTGGTGTCCTGAACCATGTAAGGTTCAGGCCAGCCATGTACCTTATAGGGTACATGGCGCGCCCAGCCCGGCTCGAACGGGCGACCTGCGGATTCGTAGTCCGACGCTCTATCCAACTGAGCTATGGGCGCCCCTTACAATTTCGGATTTCGGAGTGTGAATTTCGGAATGTTAAATTCTTTTTCCTTCGATCGCCAAATCCAGTGAACCATCAGAGGCTCAGGGCAGCCATTCACCCGATATAATGTATATGGAATGGCGCCATGTACCTTACAGGGTACATGGCGG
>Ga0315282_10012947_pt1 | contig 12666 bp, 13 predicted proteins | sample YL17G07_20_MG_FD_203693 | JGI IMG/M metagenome (GOLD analysis project Ga0315282, IMG submission 203693) | Sediment microbial communities from Yellowstone Lake, YNP, Wyoming, USA - YL17G07_20 | ecosystem: Environmental > Aquatic > Freshwater > Lake > Sediment | place: USA: Wyoming | collected... | reverse complement strand
CGGATCTAAACCAAATTTTGCCACCGGCGTGCTCGACGATTGATTTGACAATGTAAAGACCGAGCCCCGCCCCTTCCGTTTCTTTGGTCACGACATTATCGGCTCGAAAGAGCTTGGTGAAAATCTTGTCCTGCTGGGAAGCGGGGATACCGCAGCCGGTGTCGGCGATTCCGACGAGCAGATTCTCTTTGTCCACGGCAATTTCGAGTTTGATTTTGCCTTTGGGAGGGGTGAATTTGATCGCGTTGATGAGAAGGTTTTGGAAAATGATTCGGGTCAGCCGGGGATCAGCATTAATGACGGGAATTCCCTCGGCATAGTTTTCGATCACCTGAAGCTTTTTGGCGCTGATTTGGGGCTTGAGCTCGCCTAATACGCTTTGAGCAATTTCGACGATTTTAAGCGGTTCGGGTTCGGATTTGAGCGTCCCGAGCTCGATGCGCGAGACGTTCAAAAGAGCATTGACCAGATCAATCATCCTTTGGTTGCCTTGATAAATTTTTTGCAGATAATCGTCTTGTTGGGTCCGGATCTTCCCGGCGTCACCCCCAATAAGCATTTCGGTGTACCACTTAATTGTCGATAAAGGAGTTCGCAGCTGGTGAGAGGCCAAAGAGATCAGCTCACTTTTAGCCTGATCGATTTCTTTCTCTCGCGTTATGTCGTGGAAAACCTCAACCGCTCCGAGGATTTTATCACCGGAGGCAATCGGGGTGGTGGAAATCGAGGCGGGGAAGCGCTGCTTGTTTTTGGTCAAAATGTAAAACGAGTCGGTTTGAGATGCAAAAAACTTCTCTCCTTTGGTGAGCACTCGCCCGAGGTAGCGGTCTTCAGGGACCAGCTCGCCTTTTTCGTCGGTGATTTTGACAATTTCGGGAAGTTTTTTGCCGATCACTTCGGCAATTTTCCAACCCAGAAGATCGCGAAAAATCTTGTTGATCAGGACAATATTGCCCGTGTGATCGGTGACGACCAGGGCTTCGCCGATTGACTGCAGAACCGCTTCGTCTTTGGCCGCCTCGGTGGCGATTTTAGTTTTTTCCTCGTTGAGTTCGCGAGTCCTCTGCTTAATGGTGTCTTCCAAACTTAAATAGTAAGCCTTGATTTTATTGGTCATATTATTGAAAGCGGAGCTAAGCTGTCCGATCTCGTCGCTTGATTTAACCTCGGCTTTTTTGGTTAAATCCCCACCGGCAATTCGATCGGCAATATGGGTTAAATCAACGACCGGTTCGACCACTAACCTGAGAGCGAGATAAACGGTGATGATGACAGTGAGCAAAGCCACGGCGGAGAGGAAAAGAATCAACCGCTTGGTGTTGCTCCCGACGACAGCGAGCGCATCATGAGTGGGGGTTTGGACACTGAGGTGCCAGCTGTTGCCCGGGAAATCCAGATACCCGACCTCTTGAGAGGTGGCGGAGAGGAAAGAGGCAGCGTCAGGGGCGGATCGGTTTTCGGCTAAGAGCTGGCCGCTGCGATCATAAAGAGCCACATGAGACGCCTTGGTCTCTTGGAGAATCCCTTCAATTTTAGCCCAATTGAGCTCCCCGATTGCTACGGAAGATTTATCGCTCGTATACATCGCTAGTTCGATCGTAGGCTGGCCGGATTTAGTCGAGCTGACGAGATCGGAAATATACAAATTTTTGCTCTGAAGAGTATTTTTTAGCTCGCTGGAATTGGGAAATTTATTACTGAGCTGAACTGACTCAACGGTTTGCAAGGAATCCCAAAAATCGCTAGAGCTTGAGGGCTGCAACTGGCCTTGGGCTACAAGCTGAAGCTCACTTTGCCGCTCGCGCATAAAACGATCAACCTTGTCTAGCGTTAACGCGGCGATTTCGCTCTGATGATCGGTGATTGACTCTTGGAGAGCGTTTTTAGTGGCAAAATAGGCAAAAGTGCAGGAGAGAATTACCCCTACCAGAGTCGCCAAGGTGACGGCCACTGACAACTTAAAGGCCAGCTTTGAGGTCTTAAATGCCATACATCTTTATTATACGCTGACAAACAAAAACCGCTCCACCTAGGCAGAACGGTTTTTGTTTTGTGATATCTGATTTAGCGCGTGACGGTAATGGAAGCTCCTTGCTCGGCGCTGGGAGCGGAAACGGTTACCCGACCGTTGGCGTTTTGGACAACGTTATAACCAGTCGAGGGCGAGGCGGGGTTGGACGGGTCAAACGGGATTGAAACGAGGTAACGCCCGCTGGTCGTCAAGGTCGAGAGATCGGCATAACCGGTACAGTCAGCGGCGCCGCTGCGGCAAATCGTGGTGTCGGTCGTGGTAACCCCAGCCGGCAGGTTACCGTTGTTGTCAACCGAGTATTGATAAATACCGTTTAGAATCGTGTTGACGTCGGTGCGCCGCTGGGCGTTGCGCGAGTCGGCCAGCTGCTTGCCCGGATTAATGGCGATAATGACAATCGCCGCGAGAATGGCGATGATGGCGATGACGAGCAAGATTTCAAGGAGGGTAAACCCCTTTGCTCGTTTTGTCCGCCAGGACAAAATACCCATACTTTCCTCCTTATTATTTAGTGAGACTCTCCCTCACTTTTTATATTTCTGTCTTAATTATAACAGCAATTCAGTCAATGCAATACCCTCATTTAGAAGTCGGCCACCTCCTCCCAGCTTTCGATCTGGATTTGGGGGGTAAGTGCGGCGACTTGAATGCTCAGTTTCCTGACCGATCCATTGACTGTGGCGGTGAGATGAATGAGCGGCCGCGTCGGGTCGGGAAAGGAGAAGGGAGCGATGGTACAGAAGCCTCCAGCAAGAGCAACTGTCTCATCGCCTTGGTAAGCAGTGTCTTGGCGGAGCTTATCCAAAGCAACTTCAGCGCAGGTGTTAGTTAGAGAGCGCGCCTGGGCAGCTTGAGTATTGGTGAGGGCGGTGCGGCTGGCGTCAATGCCGAGCATCAGCAATGAAACAGCACTTGCCAGGGCGATCGAGCCGACAACTAAAACGCTTACGAGAGCGATATAGCCGTTGGTTTTTCTGCTTTTGCTCACTGAAGTCTCCTGATGGTGGCACTACCGGTAAAGTTTCTGGAGTATTCATATTCATTGCGGCCGGAGAGGTTGACGTAGCTTAAAGTGAATTTGATGCGGATGGAGTGGGCAGGGTCGGTTGTATTCTCAATCGTCGAGCCGACGTTTTGAAAACTGAGGTTAGAAACGCGAACTTTGGCGCTTGTTAAGGCGACGGGCGCGCCCGCTATGGTGATATAGAGAGCGTCGCCGGTTTGGTTGAAGGCGACATTTGACGGCGCAAGCGAAAGGGTGGAGCCGCTGCCGCCGATTGGCACGGAAGGTGAGGAGGCGTTTCGGATTTCTTGAGTGATGGTCTGCATCGCTTGCATCCCTTGTCCCTCTACCTCGGAGATCACCTGTCCTTTAACGCGCGATTTGAGAACAAGGGTCAGGAAGCTCGAAACCATCAGAATGATCATCGCCGAGAGGGCGAGATATAAAAGCAGCTCGACTAAGGTAAATCCCCACACCACATGTTCGCGCCTGTGGTTTTTTGCCTTTCGTGTGGGGCTTTCTGGTGTGGGGATAAAAGACTTTCTTTTCATTGTGGCTCGATGACTAAAAATTCTCCCTCCGGCCAACTGCCGACAGCAAAAATTTTGTTTTTATTGCCGTTGTAGGAAATTCCGTTAAGTGCCGCGGGCAAATCAAGCGAGCTCTTGCGCTGCGGATTAGCAGGATTGGAGACATCAATGACTTGAAATTCGCGATCGCTTGCTTCAGTGGCGAGATAGACATATTGGTTGGTCGAGCCGAAAGTTGAGTCGTTGACTTGGCCGCCAACGTCGTTGAACGAAGCAATTTTTTGCGGACTTTGCGGATTAGTGACATCGAAAACGAACATCCGGTTGCCCGGGGAAAGCTGGCCAACGATTACAATATTGCCGGAGCCAGTCACGGTGGCCGCTCCGCCCCAAGCATCCCAGACGGCGTAGTCGTAGACGCCTTTCGGAGAGGCGGGGTTAGAGATGTCAATGACGTGCAAAACGGTGATGATGTTGAAAACGTCGGCAATGAACCCGCCGGAAATGTAAGCGTGGTTTCCCAAAATAATCAGCTCGGAAAGGGAGGTAATCGTATTATAGGTACCGACCGCTTGTGGGGAGGCGGGATTAGTGATGTCGATGACGTAGAGTTCGGGGGAAAACAGACCGAAGTCGCGGGTCAAATAGGCGTAATTGCCGACAATGTGGACGCTTTTACCGTTGGCCGAACCGCTGGCGTTGAAGGCGGTGACGTATTGCGGTGAGGCGGGATTGGTAATGTTGATTATTTGAAGTTCGCGCGAGTCGTTTTTTGAGGTGACGTAGGCGTAGTCGGGGGTGATAGCCAGATTGGTCGCGGCACCCTGAAGGTCGAGGCGGCCAACGATCTTGAGAGCATCGGTGTCGGTGATATCGACAACGATAAAATCGGCATCCGGGTCGCTGGTGACAAGATAAGCGTAGTTGCCTTGGGTTTGGACCTTGAGGCCGCTGACGATGTCCGGAATATCAATGACGTCGCCTGTTCCCGGCTCATCCCAATCATCTTCGGTGGGCATCAACCAGTTGGTTAATCGTGTTTCAAGAGAGATCGAGCCGGTGCGTTGAAGGGTTTGGGGCCATGAGACCTGGCAGGTGACATTTTTGGTCGAGGCGTTGAGGGAGGAGACGGTCAGCTGGCGGGTGAAACGGCTGTCGGTCACGTCGCTTTGGCCGGCAAGCTTCCAGCTGCCACCGGTTGTTTGCAAACCAAACGTCCCCTCCGCAAGGTTTTCGTAGGAGATATCTCGCAAGTTCCGCGCGGCCTCGAGCCCCTCATCGGCCAGAAGTGTTGCTCGACCGCGCTCACCAGCAGTCACGGTGGCTTGCTCGCCATAGATGACTGCCTCTGCCAAAACGGTCACGAAAAGAGCAAAAAGCGCCAAAGCCAGAAGCGCTTCGACGATGCTGAAGCTTTTGACCTTAGTAGCTGACCGTTCCTTCTTGGTTGACATTGACATTTTTTTGTTCATTGTCGGAAGAAACCAGATTAATGGTTGTGCCGCTGCCGGCCGCACGGCCGGTAAATTTACTGAAAACTACCTCGTTGGTAGTAGCGGTGACGTTAGTCGGCAGATTGATGTTTTCGTCTAGCGCCACGTCGCGGGTGGCGTAGTTTTGCCCGCGAAAGAGAGTTACCTGCTGATTTTGGATTTTGACGCCCCAGCTCTTGTCCCCAGCGACGGCGCGCGAGAGAGATTGGGCCCGCCGGAGGGTTCCAACAGTTGAGCTGACGGCAATATCAAGGCCATTTCGATGCTGATAAGAAAGATAAACCGGAATGTAAATGCCGGAGATAATCACAATAATCCCAATAGACAACGTTACCTCAAGCAGGGAAAAAGATTTTGGCCGCATTCACCCTTTAATATTTATTGATATTTCCAATTAAGCTGTAAATCGGCATAATGACCGCAAGCGCGACGCCGAGCACTCCGAACCAGACAATGATAAGCAATATCGGCTCCATCAAAACAGCTAGATTTTTGGTCGTGATGTCGGTTTTCTCCTCAAAAGTTTGACCGATTTTTGTCAAAGTTTCCGCCAGATGCCCAGACTGTTCGCCAGCAATGACCATCTGTTGAACGTGAATCGGAATACAGCGGGCCATCCACGAGTGTCTCGCAAAGCTCTTTTGGAAGGAAATTCCCTCCTCGATATCTTGATACAGTTGGTGATAGACTTTTTTGTAAGCGTGAAAAGTGGTTGCTTTGGTTAAGGAGTCAAGCGCCTTCAAAACCGGCAGACCGGCCGAAAGCAGGTTTCCCAAAATATAGCCGAAACGGGAAAGCTCGATTTCGGTCACCAGAGATCTAATGCCGGGGGCATTGATGAGGAGTGTCTCACCGATGATTTTGGTCTTGGGGAAGAAAAAGATGAAATAGACCAGTAAAATTAAAGCGACGGTGAAAATCGGTACAACGACCATTCCGTGAACGGCCAGGTAGTTGCCGAGTTTGATGAGAATGCGCGTAATTAGCGGCGGAGTCAAACTTAACTGGGTGAAAACTGTGGTCAGCCTCGGCAAGATGAACCAAGCAATACCGATGCCGATGACTATTGTCATCACCAAAACGATAATCGGATAAATCATCGCCGAGCGAATTTTGGAGCGAAAGATCCGTTCTTTTTGCTGCTGGTTAACGATCACCTTGAGGTTCTCGGCTAGCTTCCCCGATTCCTCGCCGATTTGGATAAGCGAGAGGACGTCCGGCGGCAGAAGCTTAGTCTTTCCCATCGCTTTCCAAATCGGCGAGCCGTTGTTAATTTCAATTTTAATCTCCCCGATAGTCTTGCGCATCCGGCTCGAGCGCGCTTCGAGTTTGAGTGCCTCGAGGGACTGGATCACCCCCATCCCGGCGGACATCAACATCGTGAAATTTTCCAAAAAGTAGTCGCGCTCTTTGCCGAAGCCGACCAGGGAAATCGAAAAAGCTCCCTTCGGTCGCTCCTTTTTTTGCTCCTTCTTAAATTCTTTAATCTTTTGAACGCTTTGAGCAGCGACTTTTGCTTGGGGTGTATCTTTAGGAAGCTTTTGAGAGGGTTTTGGGTACTCCATTTTCTCCGTTTAATTCATTTGGTGAAGCCACGCGGATCAGCTCCTCGAGGGTCGTGACACCATTTTTAACTTTTTCGACTCCGTCTTTGAAAAGTGTTTGCGCGCCCTGCTTGCGGGCCACTTCCCAGATTTGCTCGCTTGAGGGATGTTTGAGCGCCAGCTCTTCGAGCTCTTTGGTAATTTGGATAATCTCATAAATGGCGGTGCGGCCGGAAAACCCCGTGTCGGAGCAGGATTTGCAACCCTTGCCGTGGTAGAGGTTAATCGGCCCGGCCGGGAAATAACTCTTGGCCGCCGGGGAGATGTTTAAGGAATCGTGCACGTTGACCGACTCGCTCTGCCGGCAGTTTTCACAAATTTTTCGAACCAGTCGCTGGGCGATGACCAACTCCAAGGTTGAGGCCAAAAGAAACGGCTCGACTCCCATGTCCAAAAGCCGCGGAATGGCGGTGGCGGCGTCGTTGGCGTGAAAAGTGGACAAAAGCAGATGCCCTGTCAAGGCGGCGTTGACAGCGATTTCGGCCGTTTCGGTGTCACGAATTTCCCCGACCAGGATGATGTTGGGGTCTTGGCGGACGATCGTGCGCAAACCCTTGGCGAAAGTCAGGCCAGTTTGGAGATTAACTTGAATTTGGTTGATGCCGGTAATTTTGTACTCGACCGGGTCCTCGATAGTTGTAACGTTGAGGTCGGGGGAGTTTAGGATTTTTAAAAGGGCGTAAAGGGTGGTTGTTTTGCCGGAGCCGGTCGGGCCGGTGACCAAAATCATTCCGTAGGGTTTTTTGGCCGATTGGCTTAAAATCTCCTGATCGTGGGTCGAGAGCCCCAAGTCGCTTAGGGTGAAACTTTTGATGTATTGACCCAAGATACGGATCGCAACTTTTTCGCCGTCTAAGGTTGGGGCGATCGAAACGCGTAGGTCGGTAGATTTCCCTTCTTTGGCAAAACGGATTGCCCCGTCCTGGGCGGCGTAGTGCTCGTCAATTCTAAGGTGAGCCAAGACCTTGATGCGGTTAATGATATTTTCATACTGCGTCTTGTCGAGCCGGGCTACCTCGCGCAAGACGCCGTCAATGCGAAAGCGAACAACCACCTGTTTTTCTTGGGGCTCAAAATGGACGTCGGAGCTTTTGTAAGCGGCCGCGTCGGAGATAATTTCCTCGAATATTTCCGGAGCGACACGTTTTTGCTCTTTGATGATTTTGGTGAAACGAGTCTCGAGCGGTTTGCGGTAATGGATAAAAGTTCCCTCGATTTCATCAGCTGAGGCGTAGGCGATGGAAATCGGTATATTTGGGAAAATCTGGGAGAGCTCGGCTTTTGGATATTGCTGGACGGGGATGTCGGTGGCGAGGACAATTTTTTCGGGCGTCTGCTCAAAAAGAACGATGCGGTGCTTTTTGGCCAAAGCTTCAGGGATTTTGGTGACCTGCTCGCGCGAAGGCTGGCGGCTCGTGAGGTCAGCAAAAGGGATGCGAAAGGACTCGGCGATGGCCTGGCCCAAAAGATTGCTGTTTAAAATTCCTTCGGACTGGAGATAGTCAAAAATCGAGCCGTGGTGCGCTGCTGCCCAAGCCTCGGCTTTTTTAATATCTTCGGGCGTAACGTAAGACTCCCGAAGTAGAATCTCTTTGATCTTTTGGTTGTCGATTTCCCCCCTTAGCTGCCTTAGGCCCCGAGAGCCTTTCTGATCCGCTCGACAATGGCGTTGATTGGCACATCGGATTTAACGAAATAATCGACTGCTCCCAAAGCTCTGACCCTTTTTAAGTCCTCTTCCTGGCTCAAATTGGTGGCGACGACCACCGGAATGCGAATGTTGTGGGACTTGAGAGCTTCAAGTACAGTGAAGCCGTCCATTTTCGGCATCACCAAGTCAAGAAGAATCAGGTCGAATTTCTCGCTGCTCACTGCTTGAAGCGCCGCCGCGCCATCATAGACAGTCTTAGTTTGGAAACCGGAACGGGTCAGCTTGAGCTCCAAGGCTCGCGCTAAGGGCCTTTCATCTTCAACAATCAAAATCCTTTTGGCAACTTCTGCCATTTTTGTACCTCCATCTATTTCAATAATAACAGTTTAGAGAAGGGGGTGTAAACCCCCACACTTTTTTAATAATCCCCTAGGGGGGCTAACTATTCGTGTCGCAGCCGCTGTCGGTCTGGTAGAGAGAACTGTTGATTTTCTGCTCGTAGGCGAGGATGGTGGCAACGTTTTTGGTCTCGGTGGTAGAAAGCGAGGATTCGGAGAAATTCGAATCAACCTTATACCAACCCTTCTTGGCGAAGTAGCACTGCAAATCTTTGTGGACGAACTCGCGGCCGTGGCGGGCGTAAATCTCGTTTCTGGCAACTTTGAGCTGCCAGTCCGAAAGGCTGGTCAGATCGGATTCGGCGAGGACGCGGGTGGCGGAGTCAGAAATGACGTAGTCGCCGGAGGTGGCGGTTTTTGAGGTCGTGACAGTGGAGGAAGCCGTGATCCCTGTTCCTTCGGCGAGATTGGCGCCGGAGATCGAAACCTCGATGGTTGTTTCACTGCCGGTGTACTGATTGATGTAAATCTCGGCCTTGAAATCCGTGCCATCAACATTGACCCAGCCATTGTAGCCGGTTTGGTCGTCACCATCTTTGGATTTTTTCGTGACGGTGTAGCTCTTTTTACCGGCCAGGGCGACATAATAATCCTGAACGGTGGAAAAACTATCAGCGGTTTTCATCGAGGTCACTGAAACTATATCCCCGACTTTTTCGCGGTCGGTGGAGGTGACGGTGCCGTTGGGGTATTTGAAGATTTCCTCAAGCGCTGTAACGGTCAGACCGGAAGAGGAGGTTTTGGTGGCGGTGGCGGTGAGAGAGGAGGTGATTGAGGACACTTTATTTTTGACTCCCTTGGCGAAGTATTTCCAGGCGAAATAGCCCCCCACGCCAAGGACGGCGAGGATAACGACGATGACGAGGATAATGATGAGAGCGACCTTGCCCCCGCCCCCTCCGCTTGACGATGGCGTGGCATTAGAAGCTGAAGTCGGCTGATTCGCTGCAGGTGCCGCTTCGGCAGGCTTTTCGGCCGGCGGATCAGCTGCGGGCTTGGGTGCTTCTTCTTTTTTTGGTTCTTCTTTAACTTCTTCGGCCATTTTCCCTCCTTAGGAAATTTTTGATCTTAAGACCTATTATACAGGATTTAGGGGAAAATACTTTAGCGAGAGAGCGCGATCGTAGCTAAGATTTAAACTTGCCGATAAATGAGAAATTACAGGTACAAGGCGAGTGGTGGCAGACGTGACAGTTGTTACGAAACTTCTTGGCCAGCGCTTTGGATATATTGATTTTCGCTGAATTTGCTACCCCAAACATACAAGAAATCCAGTCAGCAACCTCGGTTTCAATGACCTTAAATTGACCCTGCTGGTGCTTGCCTTGAAAAATATGCACCGCTTCACTGACCTCGCCCGTTTCTTCGGCCAGATGGACACCGGCGTCAGCCAGGGTGCGTCTTTTGGCTGGATAAATATTGTCGAACATCTTCTGAAAGTCCTCAAGTGTTGCGGGCTTCTTTGAGCTCCCGCGAGTAATTTTAACTCGTTTGATAATTTTTTCCTTCTTGCAAATGCAGGGAGAATGGTCGCAGTAAGAGCAGAGCAGGGGAAATCTGTCCCAAAGCGCTTTTTCGAGGTTGATATGAAGCCGGTTGGCGATTGCGACTAACCAAGCGAAAGCAATGATAAGGTTTTCTTCAAGTTTTTTGGAGTTACCTTTTCTTATTCCTTTTAGGGCGCGCATTGTGAATCTGACCTGATTGGAGAGCAGATCGTCTACAGAAAAGAGCCGGTCATCTGGTAGGCCGTAAATTTCGTCAATCAACTGCTGGAATTGGACGAGAGAATAGTTTTGAGCAAATTTGGCCATTTTCCTTACTTAAATTTTAACAAAAAGGGGACTGCTCGGGCCAGCTGAACAAGAGTTCAGCTGGCCCGGGGAAGACTAAGCCACACCTGGATTGTTCCGACTATGTCGCGCAGTCGCCGCTCAAGGTCGGTGGGGCTGCCGTTGTTGTTGGTGCGGAAGTGAACCGAAATGTCGCGCCATTCGGTTTCGGTGGGGTCCGTCTCGTGCGAGAGTTCCTCGCCCTCGGCACGGGCTCGCAAGCGCTGGTCACGGAGCTTCAGTGGCGCGTCGATCGCGATGAGGTAACAGCGTTCGTTTGGGGCCCCGTAGAAGCTGCGCATCTTGAGCGCTTCGGCTTCGCAGCGGAGGCGGACATCGGGGTGATGAATGGCGACGGTTGCTCCGGGCTGCAGAGCATGTTGTTCTAGCGTCTCGAGGCAAACTTGGCGGGCGCGGTTGAGCCAGTAAAGCTCGCCGTGGCTATCGCGTCCTTCGGCGCCATGGCGCTGCAGGAGCTCGCGCACCTCCGGCGTGCGTGCCGAAACATCGATGCCATAGAGCTGCTCGACCTTTGCCTTGAGAGGATCGGCGATGGCTTTGCGTAGGTGGATGACATCAGGCCAGATGCTTTCGACGGTCTTTGAGGCGAAGTCTTTGCCGGCGCCCTGAGGTCCGACGAAGCCGAGGGTAACAAGGCGGATGTCCACTGCCACTCTCCTTTCTCGTCGAGGAACGCCCTCTTTGAGGGTCTGGCTGGATTGTAGCAAATTTTGTGCGGTGGAAGGGAATATACGGTTTCTGCGGCTTGAACTTTTGTCTGTGGGGGAAGGGGGGAGAGAGAAGCGAAGCGCCCCCGGGCTCGTTGAGCTCGGGGGCGTGGGCGGGTTGTGGGGGCTCCTGCGGCTAGGCGGCCTCCGGGAGCTTGATGCGCCGGATCTTGATGCTGGCCTCTTGTATGACCTTGAGGCCCTGGTCGCTACTGTAGCCGCCATCGAGTACTACGAGGGCCTCAATGCCGAGACCTGCGAGATTGTGAGCGCAAGCAAGGCAGGGCTCGGCATTAACGTATAAGGTTGCACCTTTGGCCGCGACGTTTTCGTTGGCACAGGTGAGGATGGCACTCATCTCGGCATGGATGGCTCGGCAAATCTCGACTTGTGTACCGGAGGGGATGCCACGCTCGTCGCGCAAACAGCCGACTTCAGCGCACAGCTTGGCGCCGGGGTATTGGGCGTTGAAACCGGTGGCAATGACGCGGTCGCCGCGGGCGATAACGCAGCCGTAACGGCGGGTCTGGCCGATGAGGCGACCCTCGCTGTCTCTGGGGAAAGAGCCATCCGGCCCTCGCTGGCAGCCGCGAACACAGTTGGAGAGTTCTGAGGTCGCGATCGCTATCCGCATCATGTACCGGTCGATTCGGGCGAGGGTTGCGTCGTAGTCGGCAGTTCCGGGCCCGCGGCCCATATAACCGGTGGAACCGAAGCCCCCGTCCGCTCGGCGGGTGGGCGGAAGCTGATCTGCTGATGCAACGAAGACCAAGTCGGGAAGGGCGACTTCCGAGAAGATGAACTGGGCGATGCGCATCTTGGGTTCGACTTGGAAGGGCTCACTACCGCGATTACGCAGGAGCACGCCTGCCTCACCACGAAAGTCGGGGTCGATGGTTCCGGGTGAGTTCGAGAGCTCGATGTTGTGGCGAGTCGCCAGACCGCTTCGTGGTCTTACCTGGATTTCGAAGCCCTGGGGGACAGCGAGGATTACGCCGACCCCGATTAGCAGTAGCTCCCCCGGCATGATGTAGGCCGGCAAGGTCCCTTTGGGCCTTCTCGTCTCGCGGTCAAGGACTCGACAAGCGAAGACATCGTAGCCAACCGCCCCGTCAGTAGTTCTTACCGGCTTGTAATCCTCGGGGTTTTCTACCCCTTCCGCGCCGGTGAAGCGGATTGAGCCAAGGGTGGCCAATGCCTACCCTCCCTTCTCTGATGTCGATGTGCTAGCCAAGTCATTTGTACCATAAAAAAAGTTTGTGGCAAATCGATGGACTGGTCCAATACATCGAGGACACTTCTAGCTTGATAATGTTTTCTCATAAAACTCTTTTGGGGTCAAATAGTTGAGGGCTTGATGAGGACGGTAAGTGTTGAATTTTTCCATCCAGAATT
>Ga0315282_10012944_pt1 | contig 12670 bp, 11 predicted proteins | sample YL17G07_20_MG_FD_203693 | JGI IMG/M metagenome (GOLD analysis project Ga0315282, IMG submission 203693) | Sediment microbial communities from Yellowstone Lake, YNP, Wyoming, USA - YL17G07_20 | ecosystem: Environmental > Aquatic > Freshwater > Lake > Sediment | place: USA: Wyoming | collected... | reverse complement strand
ATTGGAAGAAAGAAAAGGAACATTTGACATCTTCGAAAGTTCTAAGAGGAATTTTTTGCCCAGGCTTAAATCATCATCTCCGATTCCGATGGCATGATAACCCATCAGGTCAAAACTCTTCAGGATGAGACGAGCTTTTTCTGCCCGGCCCTTTATTTCATTTTCTGGAATGGGAACTGAGAATTTTTTAAAAAATAGATCCCCCGCATCTAAGAGAAGAACCGCTTTCTCCTTCTCCGAAACTTCTTTGACCCATGTTCCTCTTCTGGCCAGACCGCCAAAACGTGTTGTTGGTCCTCAAACTGGGCAAGGATCAATCTCACTATTAATGTTGTTAGTGTAAAGAAAAGTAAGGCGGTTAGGATTCTTTTGGGCTTGCAAAAAAGGCACATGGACTACCAGAAAAATTCCCAGACCAAATGCAACCGCAAAAAAATATTTTTTCTTCATCCTTTTCATCTTAGGTTGCTCAGAAAAAAACCCCGTAAAATACCTCCTCTCTCCCCTCGGTGGGAGAGGATAGAGGTGAGGGGGGACACGATTTGGACATTCACCCCCACCCTCGCCTTCCCCCATCGAGAGACTGTGTCGCAATTATTATTTGTCACCCTGAATTTATTTCAGGGTCTCATAAGTCTTTGATTCTATTAGATGCTGAAACAAGTTCAGCATGACATATTCCCTCATTTTACCAAATACGACACAGTCTCTGAAGGGGGAGGGGACAACTGGAGTCAATTCTCATTGTTCGGAGGTGACGAACCCTTCATGAAAGATTGCATAGAAAATAAATTCCAAATCCTTCTATCCCCCCTTTGCTAAAGGGGGGTGAGGGGAGATTTGGAATTTCCGTTTTCTTTTCGGAAATTCGGCTCTTCAGGAACCCCCAGATAATTTTTCTCGAAGTTGATGAATTCTTTGGTCAAGTTGCCAAGATGAAGATAGAATGGGTAACGGCTATGTTCCGCCACCTTCTCACAAAAGGTCGGAACCCATGGAAGAATAAATCGAGATAGAAAGTTCATCTGGATTTCTTCCAATTTGATTTTTTCATTCCCCGATGCTTGGCTCTCTTCGCCTGCGAGCATCTCCATAAATTTCAGTTCATGGGTAATGTGATCGGGAAGGTCACGTAGGTCTTCCTTGAGGGTAAAACCCGCCTCATGGTAGAAACGCAGCACCTCCGAGGTCGTTTTCGCAGAAACCAGCCCTTCTTTTTCCAGATAGAACGACCCATAAGGCGGGGCAATGACATGCGGAGAGGCATTGATAAAGAGCCGGGTGTATTCCCGAGCCATTCCCAATTGTTCAACCTCTTCCGTTCCAGAGATTGCCTGCTCGATGGCTCTGAGGTATTCATCAAAATTTTTTTCATCCAGCAGGTGCAATGCCTCTCTCACCTCCCTGATCCATTCGTCCGCTGCTATCGATGCATAAACCTTTTCATCGGGATAGACATAGCAGAAGGAGAGCGTGTTGTAGATGAGGCTGCGGGCCGTTGACCGATCCATATTGCCGAACCTTCTAAACCGTTCCTTTTTGTTCCCTTGCCATACCTACCTGGAACACCATGGAAAAAAGGGGCCGGGGTTCCCCGACCTCTTGTGCTGCGATAGGTTCTGCGAAGACAACAGATCGATAGAAAGACTTTAGTCTCTATCGCCGCTTGTCCTTGCGAAATCATGACACTTGCCGCAGGAGTTCGGCATAATGTCGTAATCATGGCCTTTTGATGGGTCGGGGTTCTTGAGGATCGCGCTCTGACCGGGCCAGACGATATCGAAGACGTGGGAGGATACGTTGCCCTCGGCGACAGCACTCTTCCCATTCCTGTCGAATTCAAGGTGGTACTCAGCATCAACGTTAACGTCCTGTAGCTTACCGGTCTTCGGCATATGGCACGATGCGCAGTTGCCCACGGGCATATTCGGGTCATCGGGTGTATAGAGAGCTCCGCCCATCCCGGCGCCCACTTGCATGTGTCTTGCGACGGCCCGGGCGACCCGGTTGCGGGCTAAGGCGGCATCTGTGGCTTTCACCGAGACCGCTGCGTCGTCCTTCGTCACCTTGCGGCCCGCGTCGAGCTGGAGCACTGCCACATCGGCCTTGGAGATATCCTTGAACTGACCGCGGGCGGCATGGCAGGCCAAGCACAGGGTATTGTTCCCGTAGGCCGCTTTCACAAAATCGTAGCCACTGACTTTGAGTGAGCCAGGCCCCCCGTCCAGGGTATGCGCATCGTGGCAGGTATAGCAGGTCAGTTTTTCCGAGCCATTGTTCCAATGGGCGGACCGACGCAACTCGGAATACTCCATGGAGTGCGCAACACCGTGGGTCTGGTCGGGCCAGGTCATGAATGTTCCCCCTTTCCAGTCAGTCCCGCGATCAACCCTAGCCTTGTCGAAGTTGAAATAGAATGTCGCGAGATCGTACACGCCCGGGACGAAGAACCCATGGCCAAGGGTGTCCTTGTAGTTCGCATCAAAGGGGGGCTTGAATATCCCCATCGGATTCTGGCTCTTTCCATCGTGCGATCCATGGCACTGCCCGCAGAGCTCATTCCCGGCCTTGGCGGTCAGATACTTGGGCGCGATGATTTTCGTCTTATCCGACGTCTTGGCGTGCTCGGAACCGGGCCCGTGGCACCGCTCACAGGTGACGTTCAGGTCCTTGTAGTCCCAATCGGTCACAACGGACTTGTAATCGTGGAAGTCCCTTGTTTTGATCGTAAGGCCGGTGGCGTGGCAACCGGCACAGTTTCTGGAGAGAGTGTTATCGGGCTCGGCCCAATTCCCAGGGGACTTCTGCCAGAACGCTGGAAACCCAACCTCCCCTTTAGCCAGCACCTTCGAATCTCTGGGAGTGCCGTCCTGCATGATGTAAACCGGAAGGAAACAGACATAATCCTGTTTTTGCCCTTCCCGCGATACATTATTATCTTTCATCCACTTTGCGATAAACGGCACGTCCTGGAGTTTGGCCATGTACCGCTGCTTTCCCTCACCGAAGTTGGGGTAGCGGTCGGGGATTTTGTGATCGGGGTCCGCATACCCTTCGCCCCAGTTGCCCTCGCCACCTATCGTCCCGGCAACCGGAATCCAGATGGCATCACTGGGCTTATCCGAGCAATCCAGATCGGCCTCGGTCAGAGAAACACCTTCCTTCTGCTCGGGGTAGAACTTAAAGAGGTAGTCGCGATTAGGCTCGTTGCCTTTCGTGCACAGCGCCACATGGACCATACCTTTGCCGTCCAGAGGATCCTGTACCTTAAGGAGTTTGCCTTGGGGATCTTTGGGAAGGTATTTACCACCAGGTCCTGGCCACATGTTCTTATAGACCATGTGACTCGTGCCCTCAGTCACGAACCGCGAGTAGGCAGATGCGCGCGGGCTGCCGTCAAGTGACTTGGACAGGTTGCCATCGTGACATTCGGAACAAGTCTTCATTCCCACATAGGTGGCGGCTGGGCTGGGACGGCCTGAAAGCTTTATTGTTACACCGGAAACTGCAGCGCCGGCCTTTACGGAGATGGACTTCAGGGTCTCACCGTCCAAATACGCTTTGGAAGGCGCTGTTGCGTACAAATATACGCTACCCGGGACTACCCCTTCGAGTTTGAAGGAGCCGTCTTTGGACGTGGTAGCAGTGATCTTCTGCCCCTCAACAGCCACTTTGGCCCCTGCAACACTCTTGCCATTTACGTCCAGCACTTTGCCAAAAATCTTAGCAGATTCCGCATTCGCCTGATCAAAGGCTGTGATCGAACATGACAACATCAACAGGAATAGCAGTTTTTTCATTGACAACCCCCTTGAATGAATGATTGGGTATTTGACAAAAGGTAAATGCAGCAAGATTGGTTCCAAGTGATGCCTTCAAAAATAGAAAACCGCCTTTTGCGCTACGGTTCGGTTAGAAGGTATACATGAGCCTCGTCCTGACCCCCCATGGGTTCTTCGGCGAGAAGTTGGTTAGGGTCGTCCCTCTTCTTAAATCCACGGCATCTCCAGCCCAGAGGTATCCTCCGCCCAAAGTGAATTTGAGATTGTTGTAGATCTGTATTTCATTGATCAGGTCCAATTCCCAGCCGATGTTTTTATTATCTTTCAGGAGCGTGGAACCAGGCCTTACGGAGTTGCCAAGGGTGTCTCCATGCTTGGTTGTATCAGCAATGTAAAGTCCCTGGAGAGTGATTTTATACCACGCCGTTCCTTGGACGCTGCCGTAAAGCTTGGCAAACCAGGTTCCACCGAACCCGCCTCGACTCATCTGTGCGTAATTGGCGTTTTTCGCAATGCCGACCGCTCCTGCGGTTCCAGAGTCCATACCGTATACAACGATCGACTCGTTATTAGCCGAATCCTGTTCCGAACCGGGCGGAACCACATAGCCACGGACACTTTTGGAATACGTTCCTATGTTTGTCAAACTCCCAGGAAGGCCAGTGGTCGAAGCATGTCTGGCGTCAGGGCCAGCAGCATACATGCCAACCGCTCCCATGTTAAACTTCTGCCATGGATAATCAACCTTAAGTCGTGTGGCCCAACCTTGGTATCTCACATCAGGGATATTAGGAGTATTTCGCTCTTCAACCTTGCCGTAGTCATACACAAAATCGAAGTTGACATTAACTGGGCCTGCCTTCCCGTCCGCATAAACACCAAACCACCACATATGGGATTTGAAGGTTCCTGGGACTTGGTTAATTATGCCAGTCATACCGGTTATCGAGCCACCGTATCCGGGTGCGACTATAGTAGCACCCGACACATAGAACGGGTAGGTGTTCATTCTGTAATAAAGGCCGTACCCACCGACTGTGAAGGTACTGATCTTGGCATTTGCATGAATACCCCAGACATCCACATCGTCGTCGGCAAAATCGAGGTTTTCAAGAGCCTTGGCATAAATCGGAGCGATGAGCACAGGGTCAATCTTGATGCCGGCGGTGACGCCTGTGCCATCCGAATATACCAACATCGCCGGCCGCACGCCTATTGGCTGGGCGCCTACTCTTACCGTCACGGGCACCGGGATACCGAAATAGGGGAGGCCAACATCGATATAGACGTTCTTAACCTCCACGGCGGTCCGGTCAGTCGTCCACGCGCCGAAGTTGTTCGCCTCTCTCTCGACCGCGGTTGCGTTAAACACGCTGCCCCATCGGTAAGTATCTATCTCAAAGAAGATGGTTCCGCTTAAATTCGGGCCCATCACCGCATCGAATTTGAGGTGGGCACGAGCATCCCAGTAGGAAGCTGTGTGATCCAAGCCCTTGGTCGGCGCAAAATACGGAGCACCCGTAAAACCAACGAAGTTTTGATTATTCGCAAGGGTCTGGTAAATATTCGCGGACGTATTTCTCTGCGGAGCATTCACATCCAAAAATGTCTGGGTATCGATGAACCCTGATGCTTTGAATTCTAATTTTGGCGCCTGGGCGTACCCTGGTGCTCCAAGCCCCAGAATTAGCAGCCCTGTAACCCATAAGACAAAGATTTTTCCCATTGCTTCCCTCCTCATTCGGCTAAAAACGGATTGGTCGGGGATGGAACATTCTCCCTGCCAGCTTGGAACTAAATTTGCAATATATGGTCCAAAGAGCTTGGAAAGAATTCCTTGTGATTTTACTGTCTTAAGCATCTGTGAATTGATGGACTTTCTTTTAAGTTTGTTACGATCAAGTAACCATTTCCTTTAGGTACTAAGTAACTTGTTGATTTCTTATGAAAAGTGAGTGACATTACAATAAAGTAACAAGAATTACAAGGGAAGAAACATTGACTCGATTGCGGTTCGATCATAGAGGTGTACTGAGATCAAATCATTCTCACAGGGAGAAAGAATATGAGAAATGGGACAATACGAAAAGTCTCTCAGGTCTTCATTTCTGTTGTCTGTTTACTCGGTGTATCCTCCATGGCTTTGGGAGAGGAAATGAAACAGAAATGGGAGGTATTGAATCCGGAGGGAGTGGTGAAAATAGAGCCGATGAATGTCAACCCTCACCCATCCACTCTGGAAGGGAAAACGGTAATGCTCCGCTGGAATGGAAAACACAATGGAGATAAATTTCTTGACAGGGTGGGAGAATTGCTCATTGAAAAGGTAAAAGACATCAAGATAATAAAATCCTGGAAAGTTGCCCCCGAGACAGTTGATCCCATCACCGGCAGTCCAGAGAGAAGCCGGGAATTTGCGAAAGCCATCGCTAAATTCAAGCCTGACCTTGTTATCGGTGCCCAGTCGGACTGAGGGGCATGTACTTCATGGCTGGTCGTGGACCAGCTCAACCTCGAAAAGCTTGGCATTCCTACTGTTACGATTTCCTCTTCGGAGTTCGTTTCACTCGCAAAAGACACGGCCCTTGGGCAGGGCGCGACCGATTTGAGCTTTGTCACGGTTCCCCATCCCATGGGGATGATCCCATTAACAGAAATCCAAAAAAAGGCTGAGATTGTTTTCCCTGAGATTCTCAGGGGGGCAACAGAATGGAAACCGGAGGCCAAGCTACCTCCAATCAAACCGGTTTACCCGGCTGAGAAGATTAAGTTCAAGGGCACGATTGAAGAAGTGAATGCTTCTTTTTTCGAGAAAGGTCTCTCCCTTGGTCTTCCTATTATTCCTCCTACACCTGAGCGGGTGGCAAAGATGCTGAGAGGAACAACCCGGAAAGCTAATGAGGTTTTGGGAATGGTTCCGCCGAGAATGGGAGCTCTTACGGTTGAGTTAGTCGCTATCCATGCTGCCATGTCAGGTTGCAAGCCGGAATACATGCCTATCTTGATTGCTGCCTTGGAAGCTCTGCTCGACCCCCGGGCGAATTGGCGAGGTTTGACAACGACAACGGCCACCAGCGCGATTCTTGTAATCGTGAACGGGCCGATTGTATTTGAAGTTGGGATTGCATCCCGCCAGGGGGCAGCCGGATCAGGGCATCATGCTAATGCTTCCATTGGCTATGCCATCAATTTGATTGCGGACATCGTGGGCGGGTCGAAGCCTCCCTCACCCGATAAATCCCTTCTGGGGGGACCAGGGGATTTTGTGTGCTGGATTTTCGGAGAAAATCAGCTTGCCCTTCCCCAAGGATGGGAGCCTTACCATATAAGCAGGGGGTTTGAGAAAACGGACAGCGTAGTGACCATCATGGGCATTTACCCCCCTGTTGACAATATCGATCACTGGAGCGTGACACCCGAAGAACACGTCAACTGGTGGGCAAATCTTGTAACTCCTCTGTTAAGCATCGGAGGGCCGTGCTAGATCAGCCAGATGGACCAGCCTCATATCGTCGCCCTGGGACCTGAACATGCCCAGCTCATTGCCGGAAGCGGTTGGACAAAAGATCAATTCAGGAAGGCCTTCTGGGAAAAGGCCCGCATTCCATTCTCTGCTTGGCCAAGCGGATGTCCCAATACCGATCTCCTGATAAAGCGATTCGGACCAGTTTCTCCTGATACCCTTATACCAATTACATTAAGGTCAGATGAGTTTCATATCGTGATTGCAGGAGGAGCGGGGAAACACTCCCATTTTTTTGCGCCCTTTCCCGGATGTTTTCCGGTGAGCAGGTCGGTAGGAAAATAAGAATGAAGAGAATCCTTCCTGTTTTCACTTTCGCTTGTGGAGTCCTTCTGTTTCCTTCATGGCTTCTTCAGCCTGTCGCGGCAATCGATAAGATTCCCGCAAAGGCGAAATCAATATCCCAGATTAGGCTTCAGATACCCAAAGATCGCGGGGAAAAGAGCTATCTCGGAATTTCCGGTGAGGGATACTTCAAAGTCTCGCAGATTAAAGCCAATACAGTCATCATTGAAATCTTCAGCCTCTATTGCCCTTACTGCCAAGCCTCTGCACCGGAGGTAAATGCCCTCTATCAGATGATTGAGCAGATTCCGAACTTTAAAGATAAAATTAAGATGATTGGTATCGGTGCAGGGAACTCAGTTCTTGAAGTCAACACATTTAAAGAAAAATACAAAGTCCTGTTTCCTCTCTTTCCGGATCAGGATTTTAAGATCCATAAAGATTTGGGAGAAGTTAGAACCCCGTACTTTATCGTAGCCAAAATCAAAAAAGATCGAACCATCGAGGTAGTCCATTCACAGGAAGGCGCTTTTGGAGAGGCGGAGACGTTTCTTCAACAGATTCTTAAAGCATCCGGATTGAAATAAATATCCTGCCTCTGGTCATATCTCTATTTCCAATCCTTTGATCTTTTCCCAGAGGGTCTTTCTTGAAATCCCGAGGATTTCGGCGGCCTGACCCTTTTTGCCCTTCGTCTTCTCTAACACACTCCGAATATATTCTTTTTCAAAAAGACTCGTGGCATTGGAAAGAGGTTTTGAGGCGCGTATTTTTTCACAGATGTTGTGAACAGGGGTCTCTCCGCCGCAGATCTCCTCCGGAAGGTCCTCCGCCTGAATGACGTTTCCTTTAAGTAGGGCAATGGTCCGTTCCAGCATATTTTCCAACTCCCGAATATTTCCCGGGAAATGAAATTTTAAGAGAAGTGTTTTTGCATCTCCGGAAAGGCCGGTAATCTCCTTGCCCATTTTCTTGGAAAATTTCTCTATGAAATGGTTTGCCAGCAGAAGAATATCCTCCCGTCTTTCCCTTAGGGGTGGAAGCGTGACGGGAACAACGTTCAAACGATAATAGAGATCTTCACGAAAGTTTCCTTTTTTGATCTCCTCTTTCAGATCCTTTTGGGTAGCACAAATCAATCGAACGTCAACGGAGAGGGTTTCGTTTCCACCCACCCTCTCAAACTGCCTCTCCTGAAAGATGCGAAGGAGTTTGACCTGAACTCCGGGAGAGATATCTCCAATCTCATCAAGGAAAAGCGTACCTCTATCGGCCATCTCAAATCGTCCTTTTCTCTGTTTGAAGGCGCCGGTAAAAGCTCCCCTTTCGTGACCGAAGAGCTCGCTTTCGAGCAAGGTTTCGGGAAGAGCGGCACAATTCACCTTGATAAACGGTCGTCCCTTCCTTGTACTTCTGAGGTGGATGGCATTGGCTACCATTTCTTTTCCTGTTCCACTTTCGCCATAGACAAGAACGGTTGTGTCGGTCTGCGAGACCGTTTCGATGAGATCGTAGATCTTGATCATCTGGGGACTTTTTCCCACGAGTCCTTCGAGGCCGAATTGTTCTTCCACCTTCTTCCGAAGGGATAAATTCTCCTGCTCCAGCTCCCTTATCCGTTGAATTCTCTTAATGATAAGAAGGAGTTCATCCATGGAAAAGGGCTTTGTCAGATAATCGCTTGCCCCTTCCTTCATGGCCGTCACCGCCGAATCAATGGAACCGTAGGCGGTAATCAAAATCACATGAGTTTCAGGATTGAACCTTTTAACCTCCCTGAGAATTTGAATGCCATCCATGTCAGGAAGCTTCAGATCCGTGATGACCATGTCTGCCCGGTTCTCCCTGAGAAGCGTTAGTCCGTTTTCCCCGGTTTCAGCAGTGATGACCTTGTAGCCTTCAGCCACGAGGGCGTCCTGAACTGTGATTCTCATCAACGGTTCATCATCAATCACCATGACTCTGACTGCATCACCCATAAAACCCATCCTTTCTATACCCTATGCGCCATGCCCTATGCGTCTTTTTATTTCTTTGGAAGCGGAAGCTGAATCTCGACAGTCGTTCCTTGTCCTTCTTGACTCCACAGTTGAATCGTACCTCCATGCCTCTCAACAATTCCCTGGGTGATCCAAAGTCCGAGACCTGTGCCCTTCCTTTCTCCTTTCGTTGTAAAAAATGGATCGAAAATATTTGGAAGGATCTCTTCCGGGATTCCTTTCCCTGTATCTGAGATCGTCACGATAAGTCGCCCGTCTGAGGTCACTGCCCCTAACTTCAAGATTCCTCCGTCTTCCATTGCCTGAATCGAGTTTAGAAAGATGTTTACAAAGACCTGGGACATCTGGTTTCTGTCCACCTCAATGGTCGGGAGTTTGTCCGCAATTTCTTTGACCACCTCAATCTGCTTTTTTCGGATCTGGTAATTGAGAAGTGAAATGGATTTCTCGATGACTGCGTTAAGCTCGGTTGCGGACCGTTCGAGTTTTGGAGTGTGCGCATACTCAAGAAGGTTGGTAACCGTCTTTTGAATTCGTTTGATCCCATCCTCCATTAATTCGAGGTACTCCTTTTGCCTTTCGAAAGGCAGGTCTCCTTTTCTAAAATGATAGATACAATTTAAGAGGCCACCGAGGGGATTGTTGACTTCATGGGCGACCCCGGAAGTCAATTTTCCGATGGCCACCATTTTTTCAGTCAGGAGAAGGTTCCGCTGCGTCCTTTCTCTTTCTTTTTCATCGTCTTTAATCCTTTTAAGCAACCGATAAAAACTTCTCCGAAGAATTCCGATTTCATCCTGTCTGGTTACGGAAAATAAAGAGGGATCCACCCCGGACTCTGTTTCATCCATTTCTCTTGTGAGTGATTTTAAAGGCTTGGTAATGAACCCGAAAAGAAAGGCGATGACGCCAGTCGCAATCAAGATAAAGAAGCTGGTGTAAAGGATATATTTCCATACCATTGAGGAGACCTCTTCTTTCAAGCTCTGCAGAGAGACGCCGATCCTTAAGGTCCCCCAGCGCTTGGTTGAAATAGCCAGAGGTGTCGAGATATCGAGCACGTTGTCGATGGGGTATTGAAGAATGGTGTTCCAAGAGTCAAGCACACGTTGGGTGATTTCATCCTGATATAAATTCCCTACTTCAGCCATGGAGTTATGGGCAAGGACTTTTCCTTTTGGATCAAGAATCATGGCGTAGATGATGTTAAGATCTCCTCTCTGCATGAGGTCGGCGATGTAGTTATCCAAAAGCCCGCCCTCCTCAACAAGGCCGATTTCTTCATAGAGCATGGTATTGGTGCATGAAATGGCAAGCGATTCCGCGAGGGCCTTACCTTCCTTGACAATAGCATTCTGTATGAGCCTCTTTTCTCTCGATATATTCCAAAAAGCCAGGACGGAAATGGTGGCGATGATGAGAATGGAAAGGTAGAGGGTAAATTTCCCTTGAAGCGTACGGAGCGGATTGATAATTATCATTCCCGGACCATCCCTTGCATCCCATGCTCTTTTTCGACTGCCCGAAGAATCTTCCGGATCGAATCGTAATCCGAATCAGACACTTCTGTAAATCCAAATTTAAATTCCTCATCCCACTGGGCCATCTTTTTCTGATAACTTGGGTCTTTTGGGTTAAGCTTGAGGAGAGCGGTTCTAACCGATTTTACCATCTCCGGCGGAGCATCGGCCCGCACGACGATGGGGACTGTTGGAATAGGATCTGTCATGAAAATGAATCGCAGCCCGTCCCTCTGATACTTGTAGGCAACGACATCTTTCACCGCGCCGGCATCAAATTGACCCTTGAGAACAGCATGGACAACAGAGTCGTGATGCCTCAAGAAGGTGTAGTGTTTCAGGTCTTTCAGGTAGACACCCGCCTTCATGAGAGAGTACTGAGGAAGGATATGGCCTGCTGTTGACCAGGATTGACCAAAAGCAAAACTTCTCCCTTTCAGGTCCTCCAGTTTTTGAATCGGACTTTCCTGTCTTACAATGATAATGCCGTGGTAGTATGGCTTACCGTCCCCGCTGAGTGCCCGGAGGATAGGCTTTACCGGATACTTTTCTCTGGCTCTGATATAGGGGACCGGTCCGCAGGAGGCAATAACGGTCTCCCCTCTGCCAAAGCGGTCGACGGTCTGCTGATAGGTGCGTGATAACTTGATCTCAAACTGGTAAGGCGTATTCTCGCTTAGATAGTCCACAAAAGGCTGGTAAAGCTGATACATGATCCGGGGATTGTACTTCGGACAGAGGCCGAAGGAGAAGACCTGTTTGGAAAACGTCTGGATGGGGAAGAATAGAGAAACCCCCACTAGGAGAACGTGGCAGATGAAGGTAAATTTCTTCACGACCCCACCTCTTCGAGAAGCATCTTTACTTTCGCCTCCAACATATCCCTGATCCTTCGGACTTCATCAATGGGCTTTCCTCTTGGATCGGGGATCCCCCACTCGATGATTTTTTTTGCCAAGACCGCGGGACAGGTCTCCTCGCATCCCATAGTCACTAGATAATCCATCTCGACAGGAGGGAGATCGTTCAGTCCCTTCGGTTTTTTGCTCGAGAGATCAATCCCTTTCTCTTTCATAACCTCAATGACCAAGGGATCGATTTCAGGGGAAGGAAGGGAGCCCGCACTGTATACCTCCAGCCTTCCCTGTCCAAAAGCATTGGCAAAACCCTCGGCCATCTGACTCCGCCTGGCATTTTCAACACAGACAAACACAATCTTTTTGGACCCTTTTTCAGACATGTCAACACCCCCTCTCCTTTTTTCACACCCATCGAGCCTTTGACATTAGCATCACCATAAATCCTTTAACAACCTCTACTTCACTTTTGGATGTTCCGTGCCAAGGTTGAAATGGCATTGACCGCATTCTTGGATTCCACGAGTATTCTCTAACGCACTGCCTTTATCATGACAACTCCTACAGGATTCTGCCGCTGCTGATAAGTTGTAGTTCCGTTGAAAGCTGCCCGCAAAATAATTATTTAACAGCTCAGCTGTATGCATTGCTACGCTTGCCGCAAGTCGTCCGCATCTTTCATTCCGGGCAGGGCTGAAGGACT
>Ga0315282_10012943_pt1 | contig 12671 bp, 9 predicted proteins | sample YL17G07_20_MG_FD_203693 | JGI IMG/M metagenome (GOLD analysis project Ga0315282, IMG submission 203693) | Sediment microbial communities from Yellowstone Lake, YNP, Wyoming, USA - YL17G07_20 | ecosystem: Environmental > Aquatic > Freshwater > Lake > Sediment | place: USA: Wyoming | collected... | reverse complement strand
ACCCAAGAAGCACATAGGAAAAAGAGTCTACGTAATAGTCCTCAAGAAATGACAACCCAACACTTTTGTCCCAAAGCCACCATGAGCGAAAACTAATTACGGATAGTCATAGTTGAACCGTCGTTCGTCTTCGTTTGTGTATGTCGTCCCTAGGCGCGAGCGTTTGGATTTGAACAGTCCTTTGGCAATCCTCCAATCAAGGGGCACTCTCTCCGCAAGGCTGGTCATCCGATCGAGCCTGGACGAGGGGTAGCGGCTGCACAAAGAGTGCTCTTCTGGCAGGTTGGCTCTCGCCCACGTTAATCGAGTGGGCTAGTTGCGTCTGTCTGCCTCAGTAAGTGCTCTCTCGAAGTCCTCTAACGATGGTCGAATCTCAGGAACTCTGCCGATCCGTGCGGCTGTCGGTTCAATATCATTTAGGCCGTGGCCTGTGATTTCGCAGGCTACGATGTCGTGCGAATCAATGTGTCCGCTTCGGAAGAGCTTGATCAGACCCGCCAAAGATACGGCGCCTGTTGGCTCAGCGAAGATGCCCTCCTTCCTTGCCAGCAGAATTTGTGCTTCAACGATCTCGTCATCACTGACCGTTTCGGCAAGTCCGCCGGTATCCTGCAATGCTCGGTAGGCGTTTCCACCGTCGATTGGGTAAGCATCAGTTATTCCTGACGCAATTGTCCTTGGATTGTCCCAAGTCCTGATGTTCTCGGGTCCAACCTCTGCTCGAACAGCTGAGGTAAAAGGCGCGCATCCTTCGCTTTGAACCGCGATAAGGTGCGGCTTGCGGTCAATGAACCCTAGGTTCATCAGATCTCTGAATCCTCTCCAGTGTCCCGTGAAACATGCTCCTCCACCGACCGGGAGAGCAAAGTAGTCGGGAACGTGCCAGCCCAAGGATTCAGCTATCTCGTATGATGCCGTCTTGGTCCCTTCAAGGGCGTACGGATTCGCTCTCGAGTTTGTGGTCACATTCATCCAACCGCGTTTCTTGCTGATCTGCTCTGCCATGGATACGCAATTGTCAACTGGTCCAACCACTTTCAGGGCTCGGCCCCCGAAGATATCAATTCTAACAAGCTTGCCGACGCTTGTCTCCGGTGGCACCAGAACATGGCACGGAACGCCCCCCATGGTGGAATACGCGCAGGCGGAGGCCGCTGCGTTCCCAGAGGAGGCGATGACCACCCCGCTCGCTCTCGCTTCAACTGCCTTGCTGATCGAGACTGTGGAGCATCGATCCTTGAACGATCCGGTGGGATTCTCAGTCTCATTCTTTATGAATAGACTGTGAAACCCAACCGCCTTGGCTAGACGTTCTGATCTGACGAGTCTCGTTCCTCCTTCGCCCATAGTTATCTTGCCTGGTCCCTGGAGAGGTAGGAGCTCACTGTACCTCCAGACTCCTAGCTCCCTCGTCGCCAGCATCTTTCTAGATACAGTGTCGGTTATGGATTCATAGTCATAGTTGATCTCGATTTGTCCACCGCATTTCGGACAGGAGCAAGGCGAACCTTCAGAATACTCGGTTTTGCAGTTGGTGCACCTGATTATGCATAAGGATCTCATGTGATAGATTCCACCAGTCGATATACAGGCTGTGTTCATAAGAATGGTGGATTCGCCTTAGTTCAAATTACGACGTGTGACACGACCGCGAGTTTTGGGAAATGAGAAGTGCACCTTGATCGAAAACAGATACCAGTGACCAACTTGTGCGCACACTGACTTGGCGGGATGACAAATGATATCGTGGGCGTATCATTGAAGAAAAAGGGCGCTGCTGATATCGGAACAGATGCCGAAAAATGACCACCAAGCCTGGTCGTAAGAATATGATTTCAAGAAGAAAGCTTGCGCCATAGCTCCTCGGCGTCTTCTCTAGATATGTCAACAACATCTAGTATTGAGAAAGGAAGCACAGCTCTTTCCTCTTTGGTCTGAGAATACTGCTTCATTCGGAGCAGTGTGTCTGTGAACTCCTGCTTTGAGATCCCACAGTCCTTGGGCCTGAAAATCAGCCCCATGCTATCCATGACCTGAGCCACTTCGTCCTGTTCATTCGATTGGAAGCGGCTTGATAGATAGATGCCCGTACCTACGACTTCTCCGTGAACGAAGCTTCGTCCAGTGATCTTTTCCAAGGTATAGAAGAACACGTGCTCGCTCCCCTCACCAGGCCTTGTTTTTCCCGCGAGAGCACATAGACGAACCATCTCTACGTGATGACTAACAAGGGTTCGGATTCCCTTCTCGGTCACTTTCCGGACCTCGCTTGCATTTGCAACGAGGGTGTCAAGTCCCCGGCGCGCCGCATCAGCAATTTCTTTGTCGTACGACTCCCCTGTCTTGTCGTGGGAAAGTTTCCAGTCAAAGAGGGCAGTCCTAGTAGCATACGCATCTCCCGCCCCGGCCGTGTTTAGCCTGCTTGGTGCTGACCTAATGGCCTTGTAGTCGATCACCACTCTTGCCGGAGTCACGTTGCCGATATAGCTGACGACTCCGTTGTCCCTCACCGCGATTTCGTGACTAGCGTAAGCGTCCACAGAAACGATCGTCGGGACCAATAACAATGAACACCCACGTTTCCAAGCAAAATACTTCGCAGCATCCGTCGCCATTCCGCCTCCGATCCCGACCACTGCTTTGACGGACGGTAACTCCCTAGCCAAACCGTCCAAGTATTCACGTTCAAGGCCTCTCACCATAGTAACCGATGTGGGAGTTCCTCCAATACGATCCTTCACAAGGTTCCAAGGAACCTCCATCGTCATTACAGCGTACGTTCCAAGCGGCTCGCCGACTCCGTCAACGCTGCCGTAGATGAACTCAGTCAAACCCATCCCTTGATCCAAGTCTCCTTCATCCGAATATTATGTCTAGCGGTGACATCTCCATAACTTGACCCGGTGAAAAGTCTTATAGATTCAAGTCGGGGCAGTAGCACTCGAGGAAACTTGAGCACGAAGTTGTTTCTCAGAGACGCTACTGGTCTTGTTAGAGAGCTAGCAACTCTTGACGCTTACGTCTTGTCACTGTCGATCGTGAGTCTTGGGGGTGGATCTGCAGCAACCCTAATACTTCTGGGATTGTATCCCGCTACTGACCTTCCGATAGCGTTCACTCTTGGTCTTATACCTGCGATTGCCTTTACTGTCGTGTATTCTATCATGACCGCGGCGTTCCCTAGATCGGGCGGTGATTATGTTTGGATGAGCAGAATAGGGGGAGCCGCGATCGGCTTCAGCATTAGCCTCGCAATGGAATTATGGTTGTTCTTCATTTGTGCTGCACAGGCCTGGTTTGTTACTTGGGTGGGCGTCCCTTCAACTCTGGTCGCTATGGGCCTGATCTTCAAGGTCCAGTACCTTGCCGAATGGAGTAGCGCTATAACGTCGTCGAATCTGGTAGCATTCATCGTTGCCTCTATCGTTGTCATACTTGGCGCTTTATTCTGCACGCTAGGTGCGCGTGTCTACGCGCGCATTCAGAAGGCGCTCTGGGTGTACGGGATGCTTGGGATGGCGGTCTGGATTGGCCTGCTCCTGACAAGCACACATGCAGCCTTCGTATCTTCATTCAACTCACTGATGGCCGGAACTGCCTCTTATGAAGGGATTGTCAAGGCCGCAGCCGATCAGGGCTTTTTGAAACCTATTGATATCGGAACGACACTCATAGCCGCTATTCCATTAAGCTGGGGAATGTATGCGGGATTCAATTATCCTGTCTACCTGTCCGGTGAGACCAAAAACGTCACGAGAAGCGTGCCGATCGCGCTGACGGCAAGCATTCTTACCTCGTGGGTTTTCTTCGTAGCGATCCTCGGCCTGGCGGGTAACGTGTTCGGAATGGACTTCATGTACGCGATAAGCTCGCTGTCTGCTGCCGGTTCGCCAGCCTACACTTTGCCGTTTGGGCCATCCATATCGTTTCTCATATCGGTGTTGACAACGAACCCGTTTCTCGTGTTTGTCGCTTGTTCCTCGCTAGTAGTATGGTGGTTCATGATATTGCCGCCTTTCTATATGACCGGGAGTAGGGTTATTTTCGCTTGGTCATGGGATAGACTTGTCCCCGGAAAGCTTGCCGACGTGCATGAGAGACTGCACTCTCCAATGCTGGCTATAATGCTCGTCCTTGTTGCGGAGGTGATATGGGCATATGTTTTCGCGTACCAAGGATACTATTTGACCTTCATGAATTTCGGACTTGTAATAGCTTTCGGCTGGGCCATTCCTGGCTTTATTGCCGCAGTGTTCCCCTATGCCAAGAAAGATCTGTACCAACGCACAGTTGGCGTCCTGCCGCGCGCATTCTCACGGAAGCTAGCAGGTGTCCCCATTCTCACGATAGCAGGACTAATACAAGGAGTTGCCATGCTTTTCTACGGTTACGCGTCTCTATGGCCTACGCTCACATTCGTGGAACTCTCTCCAGCAGTCACCTATGCCTTCGAATCGTTGATTGTCACAGTGGTTGGAGGAATTCTGTACTTTCTGGCAGTCCGAGCGTACCGCAAGACGCAGGGAATCGATCTCGGCATGATCTTCAGCGAAATACCACCCGAATAGTCCTCTTACAGCTCTCGTACTATCCGAAGGGAGAAAGATGCTAGATCCCGAAATCACCCACAAAGTAGTAGGCCTAATCAACAATAGAAAAGATCAGATTATCGGCTTTCTCCAAGATCTAGTCCGCATACCGAGCGTCATGGTGACTGGTGAGGAGAAGAGATGTCAAGAGTTTGTAGCGAACAAGCTGCGCAGTCTGGGATGCAACGTTGATGCGTGGGAAGCAGACTGGGAGACTATCAGAAGGGCTGTGAGCCCCAAGACCGGCAAGTCACTCTATGTTCCTGTTGAAAGTTGGATGCCGAACTACGAAGGCTTCAGGAATAGGCCCAATGTTGTAGGCGTCTTGAAAGGTAGTGGAGGCGGAAGATCACTCCTGATGAATGGGCATGTAGATGTTGTTCCAGCTGGCTCTGCACAGAAGTGGACCCACGATCCTTGGGGAGGCCAGATCAGCGGAGGCATGGTATACGGTAGGGGTGCCGAGGATATGAAGGCAGGGGTGGCCGCGATGATCATCGCCATCGACTGTATTGTCACCGCAGGTATCAAGCTCAAGGGGGACGTGATTCTCGAGAGCGTCGTAGACGAGGAGACGGGCGGAAACGGCACTCTAGCTTGCCTTCTAAGAGGATACCGTGCAGATGCTGGAATCTTCACAGAACCAACAGACATGGAGATACAGGTTCAATCGTGTGGCGCGCAATACTTCAAGTTCAGCGTACCCGGAAAGCTGGTGCACCTTGCCAACAAGAACAACGGAGTCAACGCTATCCGCAAGGCCATGAAGATTATTGACGCGCTCGACGACTGGGAATCTTACAGATCCCTGAAAGGAAATGTGAAATACCCGGAACATAGCAGATGGACTCCATCTTTTCCGCTAGAGTGCGGTGCCATAAGCGCAGGTTCGCTGACTTCGTTCGAGATCGAGTCGCCAGCGGAACTTTGCGTAGTCGGAGGAGCGTACCAATCGATGCCTCATGAATCGATCGAAGATGTCAACAACGATCTCAAAGAATTCATCATGCGAGTGTCATCGACTGATCCATGGTTGAGGGAGCACCCGCCTAAGGTGGAGTTCATCGGCCTCGCCTACGAGGGAGCGACGCTCGATTCTAACCACCCGATAGTGGGCACGCTGGCGCAGTCATTTCGTCAGGCCTTGGATAAGGAACCTAAGGTCTCAGTGGGTCACAGCGGCAATGACATGCGTCTCTACACGAATCACGGCGAGACGCCCAGTCTGGTCTTTGGACCGGGCAGTGGAAGAACAGCTCATTTTGCAGATGAATGTGTTTCCGTCGACCAGTACCTCGATGCCGTCAAGGTTTTGGCCACGGCTACAATGAATTGGTGCGGATACGAAGGATAAACGCTCACTTCGTAGTCTTGGTTAACGCCTTCAAGAACTCGAACGAAGTTCCGACTATTCCAGCGTTAACACTCCGGTACGGTCGTCGAGTATGTAGGCAGAGAGTGATAGGAACCCGAATTCAGGTCGATCCATTCACCTAGCGGATGTTCATTCCGGAGAGGCGCCATGCCTTACTCTGGTGGGATACTCTTGAAAGTTGTATTCAGGTCGATACCTTGTCTCTTTCTGTAAGCATAGGCGAGGTAGTATAGAACGAACCCGGCAACCGCCATTCCGATCGTGTATGGGTATGAGGTGGGAGAACCGCCAATGACCGCGTTGGAGAAAGCGCTATACAGCATACCGACTTCAACCAACGCTGAGAAGATTCCGACAACAGTCACAGCCGGTAGACCCGCGATTCGACGCTTTACCCAATTGGGTGAGGCCTGGAATGCATCCTTGGCTCTGTACGGAAACAAAATCGCAGCAACACTCGTCACAAGGAAGATCGAATTTATGATGATGGCGAAGTTGACTGTAAACACGGCAAAGGTCGTGTACAACATTAGCACAAGGCAGATCTCGCCGAAGATGGCTGTCACGATAACGGCCTTCACGGGAGTGTGTAGTCTATCATCAACGTCTGCGAGCCAACTCGGCGCCACTCTATCGAATGCCCAAGCGAACATGTTTCTGACGGCTGGTACGAAGTTTGTCGGTGCGAGCCAAAGAAATCCTAGGACAATTATGAGAGTCCCGAAGACCTTCATGTACGGGCTCTGAGGAATCACCACGGTCAGGGAATTTACCGAAACGGCTGTGGGCAACGCGATTTGAGAGCAACATGCGGTTAAGTAGTTTGCTCCCAAGAAGAAGTCGAAACCGAACGCGTTGAAGATGGCAAAGGACCAGGCGGCGAAGATCAGTGCACCAATTGCCAAGCTTCCCATGATCGAAATCGGCATGCTTCTGTACGCTCTCTTTGCTTCACCAGCCGTGTAGGCCGAGAAATTGAAGCCCACGAATCCCGACATTGCGTAAGCGAGCGCAGACACCGTTCCCAACGAAGTCCATCCCATCTGATAACCATTCTGCACGGCGCTTTCCACAACCTTGTCGTAGGCAAGTCCAGAAGAACCGAATTGAGCATTCCACGCATTCATGAATACGCTCTGGGGAGTGGATGCCAGAAAGACTATGTTAACAACAATCCCGATCATCACGATAACAAACAGAACCCTCATGAACATCCAGACAGACCTACCAGCAAGGGTCATCAGTGCTATTACCACGATCAGCACGGTGCCTGTGACCAATTCTCCGACGCTGGTTGCAAACCACGCAGAAGCCTCGACAAGCGAAGGGTTGTTGGTTACTTGACCAATGGTGGCAACCAAGGGATTTAGCGTCAGCAAGGGGAAGATGTAACCCACTATCGCAATCGCCATGGCTAGCCATAGCGTGAACAGCCAGCTGACCGTAAAACCCAGTGAAGGATGAATTATGCGGCTCACCCAGACATACTCGCCGCCCGATCGCGGCATAGCCGCCGCGAGCATTGAGTAGACAAGCGCGGGACCCAGAAGGACTAACGGCATAGCGACAAGGAAAGTCAAACCCATATTGCTCTGCGGGAAGACATACGAACTGACGGCAAAGATTGTGATAATGCCTACTGCGGGCATCACCTGCCCGAACGCCAAATTGAACAAATCAATGGTCGACAGCGCTCGGACAAGCCCGGTGGCCTCTCTCAGAAAAACCGGTTTCTTCGACATGACGTATAGGTCTGCTCCTACGCTATTTAAGACTGACTCTGACTTTCCGTTGTTTCACTGCGAGTTCTGTTGTTCCTGTTCTCTCTGCCCACATTGGCTGGTTCCAGCGGAAGTGCCCGATCGCTCTCTCGTACTCCAAAGGTCAGGTATGCTTAGATGAAACTCGCCGTAGACCCCTGAGACGGGGGAGCCTCCCGTAGGCAGAGGGGCGTTAAGTGCTGCAAGCACGCCCTTGCTTGCGTGTTTTCTTCCACATCTGTTCGACTTGTGTGGAAGACCCGTTCGATCAGGAGAATATTTAAGACTCCAACGACAGATGCCAGACGCGATGCAGAACAAATGTCATCAGGAAAAGTTCACACAGTTACGGGGGAAATCCCTCCCGAAGAACTTGGAATAACCCTTACGCATGAACATCTTCTTTTTGACGCGAGTGTATGGGTAAACAATCCAGACGAAGCATCAAAGATGAACCTGCTAGGGAAGCCGGTCTCGATGGAGATCCTGTACGAACTGCATATGGACCCTTTCGCATGCGCTGATAACAACAAAATCCTAGATATCGATCTCGCCATCAGCGAGCTGTCACACTACAAGCGTGCAGGAGGGTGTTCTTTCGTTGAATTGACTACAGAGGGAGTGGGCAGGGATTCCGTTGCACTGCGGAAGATATCCAACGAGACTGGAATCAATATCATCTCCGGCTGTGGGTACTACATAGATGGGTCAATCCCTCCTCGAATACGCCAGATGGATGCAGATGAGATAGCGCAACAGATTGCTAGCGAGATCAACGACGGTGTACGGGGAACGGGAATCAGATGCGGAGTGATTGGAGAAGTTGGCACAAGCTGGCCGATAACTCCATTAGAGGAAAAGTCCCTGAGGGCGGCCGCGAGAGCTCAGCACGCGACCGGGGTCCCAATAAACGTCCATTGTTGGCCATTCGGCAAGTTTTCACACAGAATATTAGACATACTTCAGGAGGAAGGGGCCGACTTCTCGAAGGTCGTACTCAGCCACATCGATGAATCTAGTGTTCCTCTGGATCCCGACTACGCCGAATCCTTGGCAAAGAGGGGGGCATACGTTGAGTTTTCAGCGTGGGGTTCTGAGTACCACTATGGTAGTCTTAATGTGGTTGACCCTTCCGACAACCAGAGAGTAGACTGCATGGTTGAATTGATCAGGAGAGGATATGCCCCGCATCTCCTGAACTCGCAAGACATTTGCTACAAAACTGGCATCAAGCGATTTGGCGGATACGGATACGATCATATTCTCACTCGTGTCGTGCCAATGCTAAAGAAAAGGGGCATAACCCAGAGCCAGATCGACCAGATGATGGTTGCGAACCCGAGAAGGGTGTTCGCATTCTAGATTTGCGCAAGGTACTTGCGAACTTGGTGACCGGTCGCCTCTCAGTCCACATCGACGTAGCTATGGCTATTCCTTCCGGAGTGTCACCTGCTCGCTGTGGGGGGCCCGCATTGAGGTATGTCGTCTCCGCCAAACGTTCCCGCGTCTAATCCCTGACTGGAACCGGGGAGAGGCCTCGTCATTTGCCTTTGAGGGTTAGTCGTTCGGTCTGGACTACCTCCAACTTGACAAGTGGAATGTGGAGCCGCGTCGGGGTGTCTACGTCAAAATCACGGTGATAGTTGTCGACAGTTGGAGGAGGTCCCGTAACCTCTGACAAGACAACGCCTCCGATCATGACAGTGTATCTGGCGTATGGAATAACCCACACAAACGTTGCGTTCCCATCCGAGTCCGATGTCGCCGAAAAATTCTGGTCAGTCCACATTAAGGTTCTTGAGGTTCCATCCATCCAGCAACAGAAAGTTGTGTTCAGCCAGACCGTCACGTTCTGAATCGGCTTGCCATACGCATCGACAACATGCACCGTCACATGACTAAGCATGCCCTCTTCTGCGCCTACCCACTGACAAGCGCTGATGTTGTCGTTCAATCACATGCGACTCTTTTGAGCAGTTGAACCTTTGAAGTTGGGCACCAATCTAGAAACGTGAAGGCAACCTAGTGGCTAGTCTGCGGGTTAGGTCGCTGTTTGAGCTTCGAAGATCTTCTCTGCAGTGCCGACGCCCTGACCGAGGTCCACCTTGTATCCAGCTCTTGACAAGGCTACCTCTATGTGGGCCAGGGTTGGCAGCACGAACTTGCTGCTCGCCGTTGTGCCCATGTGACCTACCCGGAACCATCCCGTGGAAGTTCTGACGTCAGAGATCGGTGGGTTGCCTATCATTATGTCGAACTCATCATACAGGGTCCTCCAGAACTTGCGGTAGTCAGGCCCCGAAGGCCACCGAACCCCCGTGACCGTGTTCGATGCGTATTTTTCATCCTCGACAAGCAGCTTGAGCCCCAACGCCTTCATGGCCTCTCTAACAGCCTTGCCGACTGTTTCGTGTCTCTTGTAAACGGCGTCTAGTCCTTCTTCGAACAGATTCTTCAGAGAACGCTGCAAAGCTTTGACGAGCAGAGTCGAGCAAGTATCTGGAGTAGGGTGCCAGAGCGACTGCGGAGGATTCGCGGCCTCTCGGTATCTCAGGAGGTTCAAGTATTCAGACTCGATCCGTGCGCCCCTTTTCTCAGCAACCGACCAGGCCCTGTCGCTTACGGCCACAAGAGCCAGGCCCGGAGGGACTGAGAACGCTTTCTGGGTCGCACCGCAGCAAATGTCGATGCCCCATTCATCCATCTTCACCTCAATTCCACCTACGGATGAGATGACGTCCGCAAGCACCAGAGCATCGAATTCCTTGGCCACCGCGGCCAGCTCCTTGATTGGGTTCGTTACGCCGGCAGCTGTGATGTTGTGACAGGTTGCAATCGCTTTCACATCCTTCTCCTTCTTCAGTATCTCACGCAGCCTGTCCGGCTCGAGCGCCGTCCCCGGAGGAATCTCGAGGGGCACAAGCTTCGCTCCATGTGCTTGAACAAAAGGTGCAAAGACGTCGTCTCCGGTCACGTCAGCTGCGACTTTGTCGCCCGGCTCAATCACCGTGGCGGCTGCGGCTTCTAATCCTGCTGAACCTGAACCGGTGATTATGAAAGGCTGGCTCTTCGTGCCCAAGAGCGTCTTCAGCATACCAGTAACGTCGTTGAACGTCTCCACCCACGCGTCCATGTAGTGAGCTGGAAGCGGAAGCGACAACGTATTCAGCACATCAGCCGAGACTTCCGTTGGACCAGGAATCATCAACAGCTTGTTACGTCTTGGCATTCTTGGAACCACCTTCATGAACCAGACGCTGCGTTCGATATTTATTTCTTGGGGAAGCACCGAAACAGCTTCAGAACATTCGACACGATTTGGGATAGACTCATAAGGTCAGTGTCGGTACCGTGAGAGCCAACGGAGGTCAAGGCGAGTAGACTTGGTCGACAAACTGGCGCTTGAGGGCGGCAAGCCCGTAAGACGAAAAAAGTTCCCGGATTATCACGCGATAGCTGATGGAAAGGAAATACGTGCCGTCACGAAAGCTTTGAAATCGGATACTTGGCGTAGAGGCCCGATCGTTGGACAGTTTGAACGTGATTTGGCCAGATATTTCGGCGTCAAGCATGCATTGGCCGTGTCGAACGGAACCGCTGCGTTGCATGTGTCGATGGCAGCGCTTGGTTTGGGACCTGGCGATGAAATCATAACGACGCCATACACATTCCTAGCGAGTGCGAGTTCCGCGTTGTATCAAAACGCGATACCGTTGTTCGCTGACATTGACTCAAAGTCCTACAACCTTGACCCTGCACAGGCCGAGAAAGCCATAACCAGCCGAACAAAGGGAATTGTGGTCGTCCACTTGGCTGGCCACCCAGCTGACATGGATCCCTTCCGCGAGATCGCTGAAAAACACGGAATCTGGATAATCGAGGATACAGCGCAAGCAAGCGGCGCGTTATACAAGGGCAAATTAGCCGGGACGATCGGGAATGTTGGCACATTCAGTATGGTGGACGGCAAGATAATGAGCACAGGCGAAGGCGGTTTCTGCCTGACCAACGATGATGAACTCGCCGAAAAGATGGCTTGCATTCACAATTTCTGGAGAGCCAAGCCCACGAGCAACGTTCACGAGTTCTACGGGATCGGCTACAACTATCGCATGACGGAGTTCCAAGCCGCTATCGGACGTGAGCAACTGAAGAGACTCAAAGGCATGGTAGAAACGAGAAGACGCAACGCCGCCTACCTGACAAAGAACCTGAGCAAAATCAAAGGAACGATAACGCCAAACGAGGCGCCGTACGCAAAGCACGCCTACTACTACTATGCGCTGAGAATAGACACCAAGACGTTGGGTGTCACCCGGGAGCAATTTGAGAGGGCATTGACCGCTGAGGGCATCCCAATCAGCCCTGGCAGGGCAACTGCGCTTGTGAACAGGCATCAGCTGTTCCTAAGGAAACTCGGCTACGGTGGTACGAACTACCCGTGGTCACTCCGCAGCGAATCCCTTGATTATGGAGCCCAAAGTCTTCCTGTTGCAGAAGCGGTTGAACGAGAAACCTTCTGGCTCACTGATGCTCTTCCTGTACTAAGCAGAAACGACCTCGATGACATAATAGCGGCAGTTCAAAAGGTGTCCTCTGTCTTCTTAGAACGAGCCCGTTGAGGTCACTAACCCAATCACTCGCAGATCATCAGTGTGCCTAGGCCGAACCATGGAAGATGACCTGTCAAGATCGGATTTTGCTCGGTCCCTTCAATACTGAGGACCAAAGAAAAGAACAGGTATCTTGGATTGTTGATTCCGCGAGATGTTTTACTACCTATATGTGTCCCTGAACCGAATTGTCACGGCTTGTTCGAGGCCCGGTTCTCCGATCAGTGCTATTCCGGTGGAACCTCTCTGAAGGTCAGGGATAGGTCGATTCCTTGACGTTTCCTGTACAGTCTTGCGAGATAGTATATGGCAAAACCTACCACTGACACGAGTA
>Ga0315282_10012942_pt1 | contig 12671 bp, 9 predicted proteins | sample YL17G07_20_MG_FD_203693 | JGI IMG/M metagenome (GOLD analysis project Ga0315282, IMG submission 203693) | Sediment microbial communities from Yellowstone Lake, YNP, Wyoming, USA - YL17G07_20 | ecosystem: Environmental > Aquatic > Freshwater > Lake > Sediment | place: USA: Wyoming | collected... | reverse complement strand
CATCTGAACGTCGTGTGCGCCGCCATTTGGGTCCTCATGGCCTTTATGATCGTCCGGGAGCATCGAAAACTGTCAAGGAAGAAGCTGGCGGGACTGATAACACCGTAAATCCCCAAAACTACTTTCCTAAAAAAGGTAATCAGAAAAAAATGCCGGTGCGGTCTTGGCGATTCTATCATCGCCACACCCATACTCTCGTTCTTAATGACGATCACCATCCTTGGCAAGTCGTCGAGGAGAATTTGGGAAATACGGCGCGCGCGGCTGAATATCTGGACGAAATTTATGAACATCAAGGGCAAGAAGGAGAGGGAAACGGCGAAGCGGCGGCGGCTGATTATCGGGGTATTTTTCGTCATGGGTGATATCGAAAAGAACGGAAAGTCTATCGTCTTTAGGGAAATTCGCGGTCATCCGGAACGATGATCCGCACGGACGACCTGCGTCGCGCCGCAGCCGGCATTATGGTCGTTTCGTGACAGGAGCGCCGATTCTGAGCTTAGCGAGAAGGAAAGTCACGCAGCGCAAACAAGGCAATCGTGATCACCGCAATAACTAACCGGTTCCTCCGAGTGTAATGCTTTGGTTGCGGATGGGTCGGACTCGGGGTATCCTATATACGACAGCAACGACAACGCGGATAGATCGTTCGAGCCTGATCGTGTGATGCAAAACCCTAATCGGATCGGAGGAGGAGATATGAACCATCGGCGGAATCCATTATTTATTATCCTTGCCGTGGTACCGGCATTCGTGCTCCTGGCGGGAGCAACGATCGCACAGCAAGCCAGGCCGGCGCAATTCGGCTCACAAAATCCGCGCTGGCCACGAACCGAGAAGCCGCAGCTGCATGGCAAACATTGGGTCGTACTCACAGGCAAACCCCTGGGAGCGACCGCCGGAGCGATGATCTTTGAGCGTGGCGGAAATGCCGTCGATTCTGCCTGCGCCATGCTCGCCGTAGTCTGCACGATGGTCGATACACTGAGTTGGGGCGGAGAGACCCAAGCCCTGATCTATAACCCGAACAGTAAAAAGGTGGTCGCCATCAACGGCCTGGGAGTGGCGCCAACCGGTGCAACGGCGGAATTTTTCAAGAATAAGGGCATGGCGTTTCCACCCAACGAGGGTCCCCTTGCGGCAGTCACTCCGGGAACTCCAGGCGGCCTCATGACGATGTTGGCCGAGTTTGGCACCATGAGCCTGAAACAGGTCCTTGAGCCGGCTCTTGAGATGGCCAGAAACGGATATCCTCTCGAGGCGCAAGCAGCCAATGCCTGGGAGGGTTCGAAGAAGACGCTCGCTCAGTGGCCCTACTCGAAAAAAACGTTTCTTGCGCACTTCGATGCCGGGGATGAAAAGAAACGCTGGGCTCCGGAACCGGGTGAGATCTGGACACAGCCGGATCTCGCAAACACACTCCAGAAGTTGATGGATGCAGAGCAGGCGGCATTGAAGGAAGGGAAAAGCCGCAAGGAGGCCATTTACGCCGCCTACGAGCGTTTCTATAAAGGCGATATCGCCATCGAGTATTGCCGCGGCTCACAAGAACAGGGGGGCCTGCACACCCCGGCAGACCTGGCGAACTGGAAATGCTATGTCGAGGAACCCGTAAAGAGTACCTACAAGGGGATCGACGTCTATAAGCTGAACTGTTGGCAGCAGGGACCAGTTCTCTTGCAAGCGCTGAACATGCTCGAGGGGATCGACCTCAAATCCATGGGCTACAACAGTCCAAAATACATCCACACGTTGTACCAGGTGATGAATCTCGCTTATGCCGATCGCGACTTTTATTATGGCGATCCGTATGTGACTCCCGAGGAGCCGATGAAGGGACTGCTATCCAAGGAATACGCGGCGGAACGACGCAAGCTGATTAACTGGGAGAAAAACGATCCCAACGTAAAACCGGGCGATCCCTACCCGTTTCAGGGGGGAGTGAATCCCTACAAGAATCTACTCGAAAATTGGAGCAATGTCGGCGCGGTGGACCGTGCTCTCTGGACCGAAGCGGAGCTGGCCGAGTGGCATAAACAGTTCACGGCCGGAACCACCTCCATTCAAAGTGCCGACGAAAAAGGCTGGGTCGTATCGGTGACGCCGAGCGGCGGCTGGAATCCCGCCTGTATCGCGGGCAACACCGGCATCGGCATGAGCCAGAGGATGCAGGCTTTTATCCTTGAGGAGGCTAAGAATCCTTTCAATGTCCTGCATCCCGGACAAAGGCCGCGCTCGACCCTGTCGCCGAGTATGGCGCTCAAGGACGGCAAGCCATTCCTCTCCTGGTCGATCCAGGGCGGAGACGAACAGGACCAGCACTGCCTGCAGCATTTCCTCAACGTCGTCGAATGGGGAGCCACGGTGCAACAGGCGTGTGAAGCTCCGGACATTACCAGCGGCCAGATGCAGAGCACATTCGGCACCCATGTTGCCACACCCGGCGACCTGAGGGTGGATTCGCGGACGCCACTTGACATTATCAAGGCGCTGGAAGGGATGGCCTACAAGGTGTTGCTGACCCAACGCAATTCCGGTCCCATGAATGCCATTTTCTTCGATTGGAAGCATGGAAGCTTCTGGGCGGGTTCAAGCAATAACGGCGAGGATTACGGCATCATCTGGTAATTGCTTGACGTCAAGTACTCAGAAGGATGCGTAAAAACGAATAATCGACTTCAGGACCTATGAAAGTGCAAATGAGATGGAGAGGAAGTGAATATCAAGTCATAAAGCCACATTTCTTTGGGAAATTTCCTGTGCCGCATAGATCTTAGGGCTTTCATCAAGTCTTCTTTTTTCTGATAACCTTCGCCTCTGATGATTTTGTCTGTCAATTCATCTGGAACAACGATTTCCTTCTTTGTACTATAATAGCTTCGAGAATGAATCTCGTTAAGAAGAATTTCCTTGAGAGGTCCGCGCTCATGAAAAAAAAACTTTTCGTAGTTTTTTTGGTTCTCTCCTTAGCCCTTTTATCGTTCGCCGGCGAAGGCCGGGACACCAACTGTTTTACGGTCATCGTCGGCAAGAACGCCAGCGCCGATGGGTCGGTCATCGTCGGTCATAACGAGGACGACACGGGCAACATAATCGTCAGCCTGCGTAAAATCAAGGCGCGCAACTACGGCTCGCCGCAGCGGGTCAGCCTCGGCCGGGGGGCGATCTACGAAACCGACGGAACGACGAACGAATTCCTGTGGATTGAAGCGACGACCCAGGAATTCGCGGACAGCTTCATCAATCAGTACGGCGTCCTCGTCACTTCGGACAGCTGCTCATCCAAAGAAGCCAAGGCCGATCTCACGGATGGCGGCATCGGCTACATGCTCAGAAGGCTCATGGCCGAAAAGGCGAAATCCGCGCGGGAGGCCGTCAAGATCGCCGGCGAACTGATCGAAAAATACGGTTACACGGCCGCGGGCCGGACTTACTCGATCGCCGATAAAAACGAAGCCTGGATGATGGCCGTCATCCGGGGACGCCACTGGTTCGCCGAGAGGGTCCCAGATGACGAGGTGGCCGTCATCCCCAATCATTATACGATCCGGGAGATCCGCCCGAACGACCCGGACCATTTCATGGGGAGTCGCGACATTGTCGACTACGCCCGGAATAACGGCTGGTATGACGAAGCCAAGGATGGGGCGTTCGATTTCAAAAAAGCGTTCGCGAGGTCGCGGGGCGCGGACCTCATCTTCGACGGCAATACGCTGCGCCATTGGAGAGGGCTGAACTGGCTCAGCGGACGAAAATGGGAAATCAGCGACGCGTATCCGTTCTCCTTCAAGCCCGGGAAAAAAGTCGCCGCGGAGTCTCTCCTGGAGATTCTCCGGGATCACTACGAAGGCACGGCCTACGACGAGACGGACGGCTACAAGAAGGGCACGCCGAACAAGACAAAATACAGATGCATTTGCACGGCGTCGACAATCAATTCGTTCATTGCTTCTCTGAACGCCGGTCGCCCCGACCCGATCTCCGTGTCCGTGTGGATCGCCCTGGGGAAGCCCGATACGACGGTCTATCTGCCGCTGTATTACGGGGTGGACAGCCTGCCGCCGGGCGCGGGACTGGGAACCGACGTCCATGATTATCCGGTCCTCTATAAGCAACATTACGACGACGCCGATTTTAAAGCCCGGAAAGCCGAGCTTCTGCACACGAAAGTCCTGCGGCTTCAAACGATCGCCGAAGCGGACTATGCCGCCCTCCGGGAATTGATCAACCGGGAATTGTCCCCGGCCGAAAAAGAATTCGTCGACGGCAGGAAGACATTCGAGGCGGATTTTTCATCCATTTATGCGAAAGATAAAAAAGAAGCGCAGCGAAAGCTCACGGCCTACGTCGCGGACGCGTTCGGAAAAATCAACAATCTCTATGACAAAATATTAAAGAAGCTCCCGGGGACCTGAGCGGCTTCGTCCCACTTTCCTCTTCACGAAAAGGCTAAACAGGAAATCACAGAAATTAAAAAGGATCCTAAAAGATTAAAGAAAAGTAAAGAAAGAATGCAGCTGCTGTGTTACAGAACGAAGAAAGAGACGGCCCGTCGCGGAGTCATGGACTTCTTCCTGATCCGAAAATTGCCGACTTACCGGCCTCTCTGTCCCTGGGTCGCCAACGGCTTCCGCGGGATCTTGTCGTCGCGGTTCGCCGTGAGGTAGACGAACACCGCGGCGATCGTCGCGTCCTTCATCATGTCGTTCGGCTGCAGGCGCTCGTACGTGTCCAGGTTCGTGTGGTGGATGATCGCGTTGTACTCGGTCTCGTCCTGGATGAACTGGAAGCCCGGCAGGCCCACGCCGTCGAACGACTGGTGGTCGGTGCCGCCCGTGTTCCGGATCGTGACGGTCGTCATGCCCATACTGCGGAGCGGCTCGATCCATTCGCGGAAGATTGGCCCGGCGGCGTCATTGCCCTGGAGGTAGATGCCCCGGATCGCGCCCGTGCCGTTGTCGATGTTGTAGTAGGCCGAGAGCTTGTCGTATTCCGGCTTGAACTCAAGCGGGCCTTGGGGTCCGCCGAATCTGCCGCCGCGCTGGCCGGCGGCTGCCGGGGGCACGCCGGCTGCGGGAGGCGCGCCGGCGGCCGGGGCCGCCGGCGCCTGCCGGCTGGCGAAGTGGGCGGCCACGTATTCGCGGGAGCCGAGGAGGCCCTGCTCCTCGCCGCCCCACAACCCGATCCGGACGGTGCGGCGCAGCTTGACTCCGGTCGCCTTGAGGATGCGCATCGCCTCCATCATGGCCGTGACGCCGGCGCCGTTATCGGCCGCGCCCGTGGCGGCGTGCCAACAGTCGAGATGCCCGCCGAGCATGACGAGCTCGTCCGCCTTGTCCGTGCCCGGGAGCTCGCCCACGACGTTGAAGACCTGCGGATTCGGATAGTACGTATTCTTGATGTCGGCCTCAATCGTCACCGGGATCTTCTTGGTCAGGATCCGTCCGATCCGGCCGTACTGCTCGGCCGGGATCACGATCGCGGGGAGGGTGGTCGCCGGGTCGCTCGCCCGGTTGCCGCTGATCACATAAATGCCGTGGCCGCGTGGCGTCGTCGAAAGCATGCCGAGGACGCCCTCGGCCCGGAAGAATTCGTTGCGGGCGTTCACTGCGCCGAACCCCCCGCGCTGGCCCGCGGCGGGGGCTGCCGGCTGTTGGGCCTGCGGTTTCTGGGCCGGTTGCTGCTGCGCGGCGGCCTGTTGGCCGGCCGGAGGAGCGGCCGGAACGGCGGCTTGGGCGGCGGCCGGCTTGGCCTGGGGTGCAGGAGCGGCCGGGGCCGTGACGACGGGGAAGCCGGCTCTTTGGCCCGGAGGCGTCACGCCAAACTCGAGTCCCGGCGCCGGGTTGAGCTCCATGGCGGCCAGCTCGTCGAGCGTGTAGCGCTTCGAGAGCACGGTCCAATACGCTGCGACGTCGGGGATGGCCTGGGTCAGGACCCATTTGCCCTTCAGCTTGCCCTTATAGGCGGCCAGATCCTCGGGCGTGGTGGCGGTCACGAGCACCGCTTCGCCGCGCACGAGGCCGTTCGTGCCCGGCGTCCAGCCGGTCGGCGTCCCCGGGATGGGGAATGGCTCGGGCGAAACGACGGCCATGTAATACTTGTCGTTCGTCCAGCCGCGGTCGAACCCGTTGCGGTTGACCCAGGGCTCGGCCTTGACGTTCACCAGGCCCCATTCCTTCATCTTGGCGATGGCCCAATCGCCGGCCTTGGTGTACGTCGGCGAACCCATCAGCCGCGGGGCATACACGTCCGACAGCCAGCTCGAGAGCTCCATCACCTGCGAGTGCTGCATGCCTTCGGCCTTGATTTTGTTGATGTCCGCGTAGTTGATGACCTCGTTGGTCGCCCGCAGGGGGAGGATGGCCAGGAGGGCCAACATCACCGCGACGAGCGCCAGCACCGATACCCGGTTCTTCCTCATCGAGTCGACTCCTTTCCCAAGGACTTAGGGAATGATAATAAAACCGAATCATATTCCCCATAATTCACCGCTGTCAAGCGAACCGAACATCCGGGGCAAGTCGTCGAGGCGAAAACGAGTAAAAGCGGCGCCGGCGGATGAAAATAGATTTCTGAACGTGGTTTCAGAACAGCCTGGGCAAGTTGGAGAGGGGGTGGAAGGGAAGTAGGAGAGATTGCGCTTTGCGTTCTGACGGCCGATCAGGTTAAAATATTCAAAATATTTCCAAGGAGGTCGACATGAAACGCCGTGCCCTTATTCTGATCCTCTTCGCGTTGTGCATTTCGCTGCCGCTTGATTTCATCCAAGCCACATCACGCGCAAACTCGTCATTCGAGATTTCCTACGCAGCCTCGTTGGATCCGGGGCCGATCACCGGCCGCGTCTTTGTTATCATCTCGAAAAACAATCAGTGGGAGCCCAGGTTTCAGGCGGGCTCCTATGGCGGATCGGTTCCGTTTTTCGGGCTCGACGTGAATCAGATGAAGCCCGGGGACACCGCGGTGATCGATGGATCGACGCTGGGCTTTCCTCTGTCGAGCCTCAACGATCTCCCGGCGGGCGACTATTATGTCCAGGCCTTGCTCAACGTTTACACCCAATTTCATCGCCGGGACGGCCATGTCATCTGGGCCCACCTGGATCGCTGGGAGGGCCAACAGTGGAACAATTCGCCGGGAAACCTGGTGAGCGAGGTTCAAAAAGTCCGATTGGATCCCGGCGCCGGCTTCAACATCAAATTGATTCTGTCTCGAAAGCTTCCGGAGATTCGAATTTCCCCGGACAGCGAATGGGTCAAGCGGGTCAAAATCCAGAGCAAGCTCCTCTCGGAATTCTGGGGACAGCCGATATATATCGGCGCGACGCTGCTGCTGCCGAAAGGCTACGACGGCAACACATCGACGAAATATCCGGCGATTTACATTCAGGGCCATTTCGGGCTCGGCGCACCGTTCGGATTTTCGACAACAGCGCCGGCCAGACCTATAACCGACGAGCAGGCTAAGGCTCGGCGGCAGCGCAGCGCTCGCGAAACAGGATATGAGTTCTACCAGGCTTGGAACTCCGACGATTTCCCTCGAATGATCGCCGTGACATTTCAACACCCGACGCCGTATTATGACGATTCGTATGCCGTCAACTCCGCCAATAACGGTCCCTATGGGGATGCGCTTCTGGAAGAGCTCATCCCTTATCTGGAAAAGACGTTCCGCATCCTGCCGCAGCCTTATGCACGTGTGCTGACGGGCGGTTCCACGGGCGGGTGGGAAGCCCTGGCCCTGCAGGTTTTCCATCCAACATTCTTCAATGGCGCCTGGGTCCTGTACCCCGATCCGGTAGATTTCCGGCGCTACCAGATGACGAATATTTATGAAGACGATAATGCTTTCGAAGTCGCAATCGGAGATTGGGCGAAAATTGTACGGCCGCTCTCGCGGACGCCCGAGGGCCAAGTCACACTCACGATGCGTGAGATGAGCCGGCTGGAAGCCGTTCTTGGAAGTCACGTGCGATCGGGCCAGCAGCTCGCGGCCTGGGAGGCGGCCTATGGTCCGGTCGGACCGGACGGCTACCCCAGGCCGCTTTGGGATAATCTTACCGGGAAAATCGACAAAGAGGTTGCCGCCTACATGCGCGACAATGGTTACGACCTGCGCTCCAACCTCGAGAAGAACTGGTCCCGGATCGGAAAAGATCTTATCGGCAAGATCCATGTGTATGTGGGCGACATGGACAACTACTATCTGAACCTGGCCGTGTATCTACTGGAGGATTTTCTTAAAAATGCGGTTAACCCGCAGGCGGAAGCTGTGTTCGAATACGGACGACCGACGAAAGGGCACGGCTGGCAGCCGATGACTAGCGCCGAGATGGTCCGAGCCATGGTCCGGCACATTGAAACCACTGCTCCGAAACAATAGAGTCGTCCAATAACCAGGATCCGGGGGGCAGGTCATTAAAATCAGATCATTTGATCACGACCGGCAAGGCCACGCTCGATGGATACTGTGCGGAGCGGTAAATCCGTTGGGTGGCTTTCTGGAAGTCGCCGGGCTCGGCCAGAAAGATATTCGGCACGAATTTTTGCGGATTCCTGTCGATCAAAGGGAACCAGGTACTCTGCACCTGAACCATGATTCGATGCCCTTGCAGAAACGTGTGATCATTCGGGTGAAGATCGATGGTGAACTCCGCCGGCTGATTGGGGACCAGCGGCTCCGGCTTCTCGAAACTTTTGCGGAAGCGCCCCCGTAGGACCTCATTCGCCACCATCAGCTGGAACCCGGCCATCCTCGGCTCACTTGGAAAGACCTCCGGATAAACGTCAATGAGCTTCACGATCCAATCGCTGTCGCTGCCGGTGGTCGATGCAAACAGGTGGGCGACGATGTCCCCCGATATTGTGAGATTTTCAGTAAGCGGTTCGGTTGACCACGCGACGGTATCGGGCCGGAGGTAGACAAATCGCTGGTCCTCCACCAGCCAACTGGACCATGTACTGCCCGGGCCGTAGGTTGGCTGGATCGGCCGTACGCGGTATGGAACCGGGTGCTCGGGGTCCGAGATGTAGCTGTCGGACGCGTCGGATGCGCCGAGCGGCGGCGCATCGAATGACAGCCGGCTGTTGGCTTGGAAATACAGTTTCCTCCTCGTGATGCTCTTCTGCGGCGGCCAGGTGTCCCACTCCTTCCACTGGTTCGAGCCTGTTTCAAAGGTCAGAGCTTCATTCAGCGGCAGATTACCTTTATCTTTCAGCCAGTAATTGAACCAAGCTTTCTGGATGGTTTCCCGGAAATACTGGCTGGTGTTGGTGCCGAACTGCACGGGCCCAAACCTCGCGCCGTCGCCACGCGACCAACCGCCGTGGTTCCATGGCCCGGCGACGAGGTAGTTCATGTGACCTCCGTCATTCTTCTCCAGGAGTTCATAGATTTTCAGCGGGCCGTAGAAATCCTCCTGGTCCCACCATCCGGCCACGTTGAGGTTTGGGACCGCGAGCTTCAGATTCTTCAAATAACGCGGGAAAGCCTGCTTTTGCCAGAATTCATCGTAGTTGGGGTGCGCGACAAAATCGTTCCAAGTGGGGATTTTTTCGTGGAAATACAGTTTGTTCGCATTCGCCAGCGGCCCGAGCCGCAGATACCATTCGAACGTATCGGCCATGTCGAACGGGAACGAATAATTTGTCTTGTTCGTTTCCAGCTCGGCGGCGTACTCGAAGCCGTAGCTCAGCCGGAAGGCCCCATTGTGGTGGAAGTCGTCACCAAGGAACATGTCAGCCGGCGAAGCTTGCTCGGACGCGGCCTTCAGGGCGGGGTGCGGCTCGAGAAGTCCCATCACGGTCAACCAGCCGCCGTAGGAGATCCCCAGCAGGCCCGCCCGGCCGTTGTTGCCGGGGACGTTCTTGATCAGCCAGTCAATGGTATCGCAGGTATCGGTGCCTTCGTCGATCGATTTCGCGTCGCTTCGATCGCGCGGCGGGCGCTGCATGACGAACTGCCCCTCGGACTGGAAGCGCCCGCGAATGTCCTGAAAGACAAAAATGAAACCCTCGGAGATCAACTCGCGGTAAATGCCGAAGATACGGGAGAAGCCGTGGTCATCGTCGTTGACGCCGTAGGGTGTGCGGGTCATCAGAAAGGGAAGCGGCTCGGTTGCGCTCTTCGGGACGCAGATCTCGGTGTGAAGTCGAACTCCGTCCCGCATCGGGATCATGGCCTCGGTTTTGGCGAAAAGCTGTTGGAAGTCCGGAGCGCCTTGACCGACGCTCGGCTGAAGTTTCATCTCCATCCCGATGGCAACGCCAAGCCAGGCCAATAGGATAGTCGTCGTTTTGTTTTTTTTCATTTCACCATTCCTCCTCTGGGCCGCCGACTTGAAAACATCCGCCGGGCTCGGATTTTTGCATAATAATAACGACTGTTCAAGGGACCTTGACCTCAGCCATCGTCGATAGGATCCTTCATCTCTCGATGACGATCAACATCAAGGCAAAGAAGCGAAGGGGAAAAAGGGGTGAAATACAGAGAGTGGGAACGAGGTGGGATTGCCGTAGTGCAGATTTTCGTGATGGGGAGCGTCTAGGCGACATTGCGGACCTGCTGGTCGGAGAATTTCTTGGCCAGGATCTGCAGGCAATCCCACACGGTCAGGCGAAACGACTTCGGCATGGGGCGAAGGATAATATGAGGTGAAGTTCAAGTCAAGGATCGCTGGCCGAGGTCGCAGAGTTTGGCGGATTGAAAAGATGCGCTTCGTTCAAAGCTTCCCCAGAACAAGGACGAATCCCGCCACCATCAGGCATATGGGGATTAACAGTCTCAGGCTTTTTTGAATGGTCGCGCCTTTGGCTAGGTTTCCGATGGCTTTCGGCACCACGACTCCGCCAAGCATGGCTCCCGCGAAAATGACTCCAAAAACGCTGCCGAAATTGGCCGGGTGCTTGGCATAAACGATGCCGACCGTCGTCGGAAAACAGGGCGCAAGCATCAGGCCGGCCAGCATGGCCAGGATAGGGACATGCGCCGCCTTTTTAGCGACGGCCATGCCGAAGATAATCGCCGCCGAAACCAGCATGACGCCGCCGATGACCCGGCTGCCGTATTGGGTGATGGTCGGGACTTGGCTGGTTATCAACCTGCCGGCCATCATGGCTATCGCAAAGAAAGACAGCATTCTCTGGGCCGCGGCATCAACGGCGCCTTCGTCATAGTTCGAACGGTTCCGGCTGAACATTTCCTTGGCGTACGGCGTCAGCCAATTGCAGAACGACGTCTCGATACTGCTGTAAAGCAGAAGCACGATCGCACCGACCAGGACGATCGGTTGGACCAGAAGAGAAACGGCCTCCGAAAGAATAAAACCGGCCGCGGCTTTTGGGTACTCGGCCATAATCGCCGGCGCCACGGGTATCAGGATCAGAACGCCGAGCAGCGAAACAGCTTTTTCATACGTCGTTTTTCGGAATAAAAAGCTGACGATGAGGGGCGTCAGGAAAAGGCCCAGTCCAAAAAAGACGTTCCCCAAGTTGCTCGCTGCCGCCGGGTTTTTCCCGTCAAACAAGACCACGGGAATGATCGTATTTCCCGCGGTATTCAAAGCCATGGCGCCAAAACCCAGCAGGAAGCAGCAGGGAACGGTCGAGGCGTAAGTTCGACTCCGGGCCAGCAGAAAAATGCACAAGGAAGCGGCCGAGAAGCCGAAAATGGCGACGGGCTTATAGCCGATTTTGTCCGTGATCACGCCGATGATCAACGACAGGATGAGACAGGTGAACATATAATATGAAATCAGAGTCCCAAACCTGCCCCGGTCGATGGCGAGCCTCGGCATCAGTTTGACGCCGATGGAGCCGAACAGTGAAAAACACATCCCCAGCCTCGTCAATAACCCGTTTTATGCAGTTGATCGCAGCGATCGAGAGCGCCGGAATTATCATGAAAAACAAGCGGAGTATCGTGTGTTTCATTTTCAGCAATTTTTCGGATGATCCAGGGCCAATATCGTCCTCTACCTGCCCCCACTTTTCGTCATAGAGCCTTGTTCCTGACCGTCGAACAATTTTGAATCGCTAATTCCTAAGGGGCGATTTCTATGGACAAGGAGTTCAAGCGCTTGACATTCCTCGCCGGCCGGCGATATATTTTTGCGCGATGGGAAACATGGATTTTAAATACAAAAGAAAGAATTCCTCAGCGGAGGAAAAAAGAGAATTTCAATCCCTTAAGGAGGTGCTTGGATGAAGAAATATTATGAAAAAATGTTTTCAGCCGTGATCGTCATGGCCGCCCTGGGATTTGTGCCTCTCGCCCCGGTTCTCGCTCAGGTCTCTTCACAAGCCGAGAGCGCCGAGCTGCGCTATCTGCGCCAGCAATTCGAAGCGCTCAATCACCGGCTGGACGTGCTGGAGAAGGCCGTCGATGATGTGACCTGGTTTGAGAGAGTCGGCGACGTGGCTTATGTGGACAAAGTCCGCATCGTCGGACCGCCGCGCTGGAAGGAACCAAATCCCACGGCCCAGGGCGCAGGAAATCCCATTAAATTTTATACCTATGTCTTTATCCCCAGGGACATAGACCGGTCGAAAAAATATCCCCTCCTCGTCCTGCCCCACGGAGGGTCTCACGCCGATTTTGACACCTACCACACGCACATCATCCGGGAGATGGTCGCCCAGGGGTATGTGGTCGTAGCGCCGGAATACCGGGGG
>Ga0315282_10012941_pt1 | contig 12671 bp, 14 predicted proteins | sample YL17G07_20_MG_FD_203693 | JGI IMG/M metagenome (GOLD analysis project Ga0315282, IMG submission 203693) | Sediment microbial communities from Yellowstone Lake, YNP, Wyoming, USA - YL17G07_20 | ecosystem: Environmental > Aquatic > Freshwater > Lake > Sediment | place: USA: Wyoming | collected... | reverse complement strand
CGAGGACTTCCAGTTCTCGCATAAGGGTGTACCTCCTTCCTAGAGTTTTGTCGCTCGCGGAAGAGTACACCCTTTTTTCTTCTTCAAAATTCAAATTTACACAAAAGAAGTTACACTACCCCTCCTTGTATCGCTTTCGCGTCTATCGTGCTGAGCCAAGAGGACAATCCCCGGCACTAATCTTCTGACACTTTAAGAACAGCCAGGAAAGCTTCCTGGGGAATATCGACGCGGCCCACGCGCTTCATGCGCTTTTTGCCTTCCTTCTGCTTCTCGAGCAGCTTGCGCTTGCGCGCGACGTCGCCGCCGTAACACTTGGCGAGCACGTTCTTCCGCATGGGCGGGACGTTTTCACGAGCGATCACTCTCGATCCGATGGAGGCCTGAAGCGCGACTTCGAAGAGCTGACGGGGAATGAGCTTGCGCATTTTCCCGCAAAGGACGCGGCCGCGTCCAAACGCCTGATCGCGGTGGCTGATGAACGAAAGGGCATCAACCGGCTCGCCGGCCACCAGGAAATCCACCTTTACCAAATCCGAGATCCAATAGCCTGCCAAGTGGTAATCGAGCGAGGCATAGCCACGCGAGACGGACTTCAGCCGGTCGTAAAAATCCAGCACAATCTCGTTGAGGGGAAGCTCGTAGGTGAGCAGCACGCGCTTTGGCGAGACGTACTCGAATCCCTTTTGCACGCCCCGCTTCTCTTCCAGCAGTTTCAGGATGCCTCCGAGGTATTCATCCTGGGTGAAGATTTGCGCTCGGATAATGGGTTCTTCAACCCTCTCGACGTCACCCGCAGGCGGAAACTTGGTGGGCGTGTGCACTTCGACCGCCTCACCCGCCTTGGTGGTGACGCGATAGCGGACGCTTGGGGCGGTGGTGATCAGGTCGAGATTGAATTCGCGCTCCAGGCGCTCTTGGACGATTTCCATGTGCAGCAGCCCGAGGAAACCACCGCGAAAGCCGAAGCCCAAAGCCTGGGAGTTTTCCGGTTCGTAGAAAAGCGAGGAGTCATTCAGCCGCAGCTTCTCGAGCGCGTCGCGCAGGAGTTCGTAGGCGCTGGCGGCCACGGGATAAAGCCCCGCAAAGACCATGGGCTTGATTTCCTCGAAGCCGGGAAACGGCGCGGCGGCGGGTCGCGCGTCGTCCGTGATGGTATCACCGATCCGTGTGTCCGAAATGCGCTTGATATTGGCGATGACGAAACCGACTTCTCCCGCCTCGAGGCGTTCCACGCGGACGGGTTTCGGCGTCAGAACGCCCAGTTCCTCAACCGTGTAGACCTGGTTGTTGGACCAAAGGCGAATCCGCATACCCACCGTCAAAGCGCCCTCGAAGATGCGGCTGAGCACCACCACGCCGCGATAGCTATCGAACCAGGAATCAAAGATCAGCGCCCGGAGAGGCTCTTCCGGCAAACCGCGCGGGGCCGGGACGCGCGCCACGATTGCCTCGAGCACCTCACCCACCCCAGTGCCCTGTTTGGCGCTGATCAGCAGAGCCTCGGCGGGGTCGAGGGCCAGGGCGTGTTCGATCTGCTGCTTGGTGGCCTCAACGTCCGCGCCCGGCAGGTCGATTTTGTTGATGACCGGGATAATCGCCAGGTGGTTGTTCAAAGCGAGCTGGGCATTGGCCAGAGTCTGCGCCTCGACTCCCTGTGAGGCATCGATCACCAGGACTGCGCCCTCGCACGCGGAGAGGCTGCGCGAAACCTCGTAGGAGAAATCGACATGGCCGGGCGTATCGATCAGGTTCAACTGGTATTGGTTTCCATCGCACGCGCGGTAGTGAAGGCGGACCGCGTGCGCCTTAATGGTAATTCCTCGTTCGCGCTCCAGGTCCATCGAATCGAGCACCTGGTCGGACATTTCCCTTCGCGAAAGCGCGCCCGTGATTTCCAGCACACGGTCGGCCAAGGTGGATTTGCCGTGGTCAATGTGGGCGACTATCGAAAAATTGCGAACGTAACGCGCGTCCGTCATAAGCAAGCGACTTCCATCGTCCGAGGTAGGTTCCGCACCAAGGCGAGGCACGCCGTGCAGCGAAAGCGGTGGGAAACTAACTTTGGATTTTACATCTTGGAGGCACCAGGATTCCCGCTTTTCGCACTGAGATTTACGACAGCAGGCCGAACCCTTTGAGTTCCTTGTACAAGTCCATAAATGTTGCCTTAACGCTTCCAATGTCAAAAGGGATGTGCGCTAGGCCGCTAATATTCGAGGGCAATTGGATGGTCTTCTCTTTGAGTATGATCACCCTGTCGTCATAGAGGACTGAAGCGGCGCCCAGTTCGTGAAGGACGTTTTCACTCGGTTTGTAAACCTTTTTTCCGTCTGCATCTGTCAGCGTTTCGTCCGGGGTAAATATGAAAACGGCCGCAGAGCACTCTTTCATCGTGGTTCTTACCTTTTCGCTGACTGGCCGTGCTAAGTTTGCCTCTCTTACCGCGATCTTGGGCTCAAGCCCCATAATTCTTAGCATCTCCTCGACGTCAGTGAGCGGACCTTTAGTCTTACCATGACTAATGAACACGTTTCTTGGCAGAGCCTCCACCTTTGGCTCGGCCGGCACCGCCACGGCGGCATGGGCCGAATCCTGACTACCAGGCGGGGTCGGTTGAGAAACGCGCGATTCAGTGCCGATTCCTACAGCGTGCGACACGTACGCACTGAGATTTGTCTCGTCTAATTCCACGCGGGTTGGTTGTCCCTTACGGCCCACCACAAGCTTACCGAGCCCAGCGCCGTCGCATAGACTGAAGAAGAAAATCGGAGCTTGGTCGAACCTTTGCCTGTTGGTCGTGTCGATCTCCTGATATTCCGTTGACCATTTGAGGCGAACGATTCCGGCGTCGAGTTGACCTTTTTTCTGATAATATGCCCACTCTAGAACCCCGTTGTAGGGGCGCACCCGCTTTAGGATTTGCCACACCCTCTTCCTTTTTCCGTCTTCGTCTGCCTGAGAGAACTCCACGCCGGCAGGAGAGAGTCTAACCGTCTCGTTGAAATCAAAGAACCCAGTCATCTTATACCCTTCGATCTTGCGCCAGTCGAGAATGTCCGCGCCCAGGGCCGTTGTGATCTCCTCCTCTGCTGCGCCGAGAGGTTTCTTCCTGAGGTAGTCAATGAGGGTGATGATATCGGCATACTTTACGAGGTGCGGTAAACTTAGTCCTCCCCCACCCGGCTGCTGGGTGCGCGATCGCCGTCTGCTGCTTGCTTCGCTCTCATTTTCAGGTTTTCGTTGTCGGGCCATTGCAGTCCCTCCTTATCGACAATCTACAAGCTATACTATGTTATGCCAAGACATTTTTAAGATACGTCAGCGGCCCAGAGGCATGTTGCTAATTCATCTGAGACAATTAGCTGCCCCGCTGTATGAGTTGCAATGCTTTATGGAACTTCCCCATTAACATCGAAGCATGTTAACAGTGCCGCGACGCATTATCGACTAGCAAGGGCAGGGCACATTCTTCGAGGTCCGTAGGCCTTAGTTGTAGAATCGCGCAGACGGCATTTGCGATTCTGAGGGGAGGGGTCTGAGCGTGAAGGTTCGCAAAATGGGTGCTGTTGGCTGCAGGCTAATGGGTTCCGGCATTGCCCAGCTTTGCGCCATGGCAGGCTGCCGGACCATGGTATGAAGCGGATGTGCAATCATCCCCTGTGGAAATTAACATTGCTGGACTTCATCAGCAGTGAGGCCACATACTATACGGCGGCGATTCTCTGCGACGGGTGCTGGGGGAGTCATATGGCTTTCGAGAACTTGGTCTACGAAAAGCGAAATGGCATTGGGTATGTGACCTTCAACCGCCCAGAGAAGCTCAACGCGCTCAACCGGAAAACCATGGAAGAGTTGTACGAGTGTTTTCAGGAGATCGCAAGGGACGATGAGGTGCGGGCTATCATCCTCACCGGGGCCGGCGATAAAGCCTTTGTGGGAGGCGCCGACATCAACGAACTGGCGGTGCAAACGCCGGTCGAGGGCCAAGAGATGTCGGCGCGCGGCCAGAAGATTCTGGACTTTATCGAGCATCTGGGCAAGCCGGTGATTGCCGCCATCAATGGCTATGCGCTGGGTGGAGGCTGCGAGCTCGCCCTGGTGTGCGCCTTAAGGATCGCTTCCGAGAATGCGCGCCTGGGGCAGCCGGAAGTAAAGTTGGGACTTATTCCGGGCTATGCGGGAACACAACGCCTGCCGCGCCTGGTCGGCAGAGGACGCGCCCTGGAAATGCTGCTGAGTGGCGACCCCATCAGCGCCTCCGAAGCCTTTCGCATCGGGTTGGTAAACCAGGTGGTCCCCGCGCCGGAACTCATCGCCGCAGCGGAGAAGCTCGCGCAAAAAATCATGGCCAACGCGCCGCTGGCCGTGAAGTTCGCGCTCGAAGCCGTAAGCCACGGCTTGGAAATGCCGGAAGCCCAGGGCCAGTTTCTGGAGGCTACCCTTTTCGGTCTATGCTGTACGACGGCTGACATGAAGGAAGGAACTCGGGCGTTCCTGGAGAAGCGGCCGGCGCGGTTTACGGGCAAGTAGCGGCAGTTCGCAAATCGAAACTGGAAAATCAAAACTCGTAAGGTGTCATTCCGAGCGGAGCAAGGAATCTCGCTCTGAATCGTTTTTCCAGAGACCAGGGCGAGATTCCTCGCTCCGCTCGGAATGACAGCACAGGCCCATGGGTTCACGAAGAAAATCCCGCGAATTTGCCATGCAGATGCTCTATCAATGGGAGATCTGCGGCTACACTCCCGCCCAGGTGGCGGCGAGCTTTTTTGCCAACCAGAAGGCGGATGCTGAAGTGGAGAGTTTCGCCCGCGCCCTCTTCGATGGCGTGGTTTTGAATATTGATCAACTCGACCGCCTGGTTCGTGAGCATGCTGACAACTGGCGCCTGGAGCGTATGGCAGCCGTTGACCGCAACATTCTGCGCGTGGCCCTCTACGAACTCCTTCACCACCCGGAAACTCCACCCGCTGCGGTGATCAACGAGGCGCTGGAGATTGCCCGGCGCTTTTCGACCGGGGATTCTGTCGAGTTCGTCAACGGCGTGCTGGATGGCATCCGCAAGACCCTTCCAACGCGTGAGCCGCAGTCCAAATGAGAACAAATTATATAGAGAGCCAGCTATGAGTCCAGGCGGTGTAAGAGAAATCACCGTGTTTGAGGAGGGCGGCGGTTCAGCGGAGCACGCTGTGCATGAGTGGTGTCATGCTGGGCCTTTCGCCTGTCATTCTGATCCGTCAGCCGACGGAGAAGAATCTCCGCAGTTGGCTCAGGGTAAACTCCGCGAAGCATCTCGGCAGTTCGCGTGCGCTACTGAGCGCAAAGCGAACTGCGGAGATCCTTCGTCCCGACAAGTCGGGACTCAGGATGACGGTGGGCTCCACCTTACGGACAATGCGCGGGAATCACTGGCACAGTCAGAGCTGCTTCCGTGAAAACGCTTCTATCTCTTCAAGCAAAGCTTTTACTTGCTCGGCGGAGGGGGCCTCCGCATAGAGGCGCAGGACGTTCTCCGTACCCGAGGCACGCACCAGGAGCCACGCCGAGTCACCGAAGCGCATCTTGACCCCGTCCAAGTCGTCCACGGAGGTCACCTTCAGTCCAGCCATACGCTTGATCTTATTCTCTCCCACCAGACGAACAATGTGCTGGGCAACGTCCTTGGGGATTTCTAAGTCAACGCGCCCGTAAAAGTGAGGGCCAAACTCCTGAGTCAGTTCTTGGACCAACTCCCCAAGGGTTCGTCCTCGGTCCGCCATCACCTCCGCCAGAAGCAGGGAGTTCAAGACTCCATCCCGCTCCGGCAAGTGCCCTTTAATGCCGATTCCCCCGCTTTCTTCGCCGCCGATCAGCACGTCGCGGGTAAGCATTAACTCGCAGATGTATTTGAATCCGATGGGGGTGACATGCAGCGGAAAGCCGTATTTCCGGGCGAGCTTGGTCACCATCTCCGTGGTGGAAAACGTCTTTACCACCTCGCCGCGCAGCCCCAAATCTTCCGCCAGGTGTTTGAGCAGGATGGAAAAGATCTTGTGGGAATCAACAAGAGTCCCATTGCGGTCCACGGCTCCGAGCCGGTCGCCGTCGCCGTCCGTAGCGAAACCGGCATCGTAGCCGCCCTCGAGGACAGCCTGGCGAAGCTCGGCGACGTGTGGTTCGATGGGCTCCGGATTCATGCCCGGGAAAAGCGGGTTCTGTTCCCCGTGGATTTCCCGATAAGGAATTCCTACCTCGTCAAGAAGCCGGGCCAAGCAGCCGCTCGCCGCACCATACATCGGGTCAATCACAAACCGCCGGCCAGCGGATCGGATTCGATCGAGATGGACGAAGCTTTTGAGCCGTTCCAGGTACGGACCCACCAAATCTACGGTCTGGATGGCAACCGGTCGGTGTTTCTGCGGATGTGTCCTGGAACGATCCAGGCGGCGAAGATGGACTTCAATCCTTTGCATGATGGAGGGAGCCGCAGAACCTCCGTAAGGCGCCTTGAACTTTACTCCATTCCAGCGATAAGGATTGTGGCTGGCCGTGATCATGATGGCCCCGGCCGTCTGCCGCGCCACCACCGCATAGCTTACTGCGGGCATAGGAGTGGCCCGGTCAGCCAGCAGCACGGGAATACCCGAAGCCGCCACTACTTCACTCGCGTGCTTTGCAAACTCAGCGGAAAGAAAGCGCGTGTCGTAACCTACCACCAGGCCCTTGGCCGGATCACCCTCCTCTCTGACGTATTGGGCAATGGCTGCGGTCACGCGCCGCACGTTGGCAAAGGTAAAATCTTGTGCAATAATGCCGCGCCATCCATCCGTGCCGAATTTGATATTATCTAGCATATGGTTGGACGTTTGTGGGCGGAGCTCGCCTTGGAGTGTCGCAGCGGAGCTGCCGCCGTTGCTTGGGCTCGTAGCGCTGACCTTTAGGTCAGCACGGTGTGTGCCGACCTAAAGGTTGGCGCTACAGAATGCCCTGCCGCTCGAAAGGCGGTAGTTGCGCTACCGCAGTCCAAGGCGCGGACCTTCGGTCCGCGCGCTGCTTACAGCAAGTCGTGCCGGCCCAGGCGTTCGAGTTCCTGGACTGCTTTTCCGACATCCTGAGAGCCGTCACGCGCGCAAACCAGTAAAGCGTCGTCGGTCTCAACGACGATCAGGTCTTGAACCCCCACCGTTACCACAAACTTCTTGGGCGAAATCACCATATTGCCCCGTGAATCGAGGCTGAGGCTGGCGCTGGGCCGGACATTCTTCTCCGAGTCCTGATTGCTCAGTTCGTACGCGACGGCCCAACTCCCTACATCGTTCCATCCAATATCCGCGGGCACGGCATAGATATTCGGGATCTTCTCCAAGAGCGCGTAGTCAATGGAGATCTTCTGGAACGTGGGGTAAAGCTGGCGGAAAGCGCGCGAGCGGATTCCTCCTGCGCCGGCGATTTTCCTCAACTGACTTGCGATTTCGGGCTGGAAGCGCTCGAAGTTCTCAATCAGTGTTGAAGCCTTCCAGATAAACATGCCGCCGTTCCAGAGATACCGTCCCGAAGCTACGCGACGGCGCGCCACAGCCAGCGTTGGTTTCTCCGTGAAGTTGTCTACGCGGAACACTTCGTGCCCCGCCACTTTCCCTTCGCGGCGGCCCAGGCGAACATATCCAAAGCCGGTGTCGGGCCGCGTGGGCTTCAGGCCCAGAACCACGGAGCGCCCCGCCGTAGAAGCCACTCGGCACGCCGAACCCAGAACCTGCCGAAAAACTCCGGGCTTGGCAATGAGGTGATCGGAGGGCAAAACCACCATCAGCCCTTCGGGGTCGCGCCGGGCGATTTCCTGCGCTGCGACTCCCAGAGTGGGGGCGGTATTCCGCGAGGCCGGCTCACCCACAATCTGATCGGAAGGAATACGCGGCATAAGCCGGCGAACTTTCTTCAATATCTGTTCACTAGTGAAAATGTAGATGCGGTCAAACGGGATTATGGGCCGGATGCGCGCTACGGTTTGTTCCAACAACGAGCTCCGGCCGAACAAGGTCAACAATTGTTTCGGGCTTCTTCGGCGGCTAAGGGGCCAAAAACGCGTCCCGCTGCCTCCAGCCATGATTACGACGTAGCTATGTTTGAACGCGGGATCTGTTGCCATGTTTATAACCCAAAGACAACTTGCTCGATGTGTTCGGGGGGAACGTTGCGAGCCGCCAGCGGCCGCCTGAAGTCCTGCACTAGGTCGGGAACATAAAACTTCAGGAAGCGGGCGCCGTGCTGGGGGACGAATCTGTAGGCTCCCGCCCCCGGGGGGATTATCCACGTCTCTCCGGTCCGATAGCCCAGCCAGCCCGACGAGTTCTCAACTCGCCCCTCGCCTTGAAGCACGGAATAAACCTCGACGCGCTTCGGCGAACTTTTGAAGGTAGCCTTCTTGCGCAGAAATAGTTCTTCGACCGCAAAGTATCGGCAAGCCACAATGTATCGCCGGGTGCCGAAGGGCTCCTGAAATTCCCATCGCGGAAGCTGGCGACGAGGGGGCAGGTCTTCCTGGATAACGTCCATGCCTTTCGCCAAATGAAGAGGGCGAGGTTTCCCGTCCAGCCCGACTCTGCCGAAGTCGTCCAGGCGATAGGTCAGATCGGAGTTTTGCTCGACCTCGAACAGAACCAGCCCGGGGCCTAGCGCATGCACTGTCCCGGGCGGCACGAAGATGGCCTGGCCGGCCTTGGGGTAATGGCGCTCGAGGAGTTCCTTCGACGTTCCATTTTCGAAAGCTGCTCTAAGCGCCTCCTTCGTGACTCCCGGTTTTGCGGCCAGCAGGAGCTCCGCGTTTGCGCCGGCCTGGAGGATATACCACATTTCGCACTTGCCGACATTGCCCGGGTCGTGGAGGCGCGCATAGTCATCGTCCGGATGAACCTGGACGGATAGCCAGTCACTCGTGAAGATGTACTTGGCGAGCAGCGGAAAACGCCTGCCCTTCCACGCCGAACCATGGAGTTCAGGCCCATACTTTTCGGATACCTCGTCCAGCGTAAGGCCTGCTACGGGGCCGTTCAGAAACCGGGAAGTATCGTCGGTGGCCCAGACTTCTCCGATCAGTTCGCCAGGTTTGCCTACGCCACCTGAGATCTCCGCTTTTCTGGAGGCCGGGGAGTCATTTTCCACCCGCGCCGAGTAAATGGGCGAGAGATCCTCCCGGCCCCAGATTTTAGGTTTGAAGGCAGTGGAAAGCTGAAGAGGAGTGTTCAGCGTGGACATAATTCATTCAGAGCTTGGAGAAGAACGCTGCCATACGCCGTAACCCCTCATCAATATGTTCAAGAGAGGTGGCGTATGAAATTCGGATGTGTTCATGAGTTCCAAAGGCAGTGCCGGGAACTACCGCAACGTGTGCCTCATCCAAGAGCCGCTCCGCCAGCACGGATGTATCTCCCAAGCCGTCTTTCTTAAGATAATGCCCGACGTTCGGGTAGGCGTAAAAGGCGCCGTGCGGAGGAACGCAACGTATGCCAGGTATCGATTGCAGTCCCGCGATGAGACGATCCCGGCGGTGCCGGTACTCGGTACGCATCTTATCCACGTGGCCCTGTGGCCCCTCGATGGCCGCCAGGGCGGCCTTTTGAGCGATGGACGTAGGGTTTGAGGTCGAGTGGCTCTGGAGCTTCAACATGTTGGCCAAGAGTCGTGCCGGACCCAAAGCAAATCCGACTCGCCATCCCGTCATGGCATAAGTCTTGGAAAAGGAGTCGACAATCAGCAGGTGTTCCCGCTCTCTCGAGGAGCCCAGCGAAAAAGGTCTGCGCCCGTCGTACAAAAAATGGCAATAGCATTCGTCAGATATCAGCAGCAGGTTATGACGGATGGCCAATTCCAGAATCTTCTCCATCTCGCCCGGGGGGACCACCGCGCCGGTGGGGTTGTTCGGTGAGTTAACGATCACCAGCTTGGTTTTGGGAGTGATCAGTTTTTCGATGGCCTTGGCGTGCACCGCGAAATTCTCGTCCTCGCTGGTTTCCAGCAGGACCGGCTTGGCACCTTCGTATTTGATGATCTCCAGGAAGGTAACCCAGTGGGGGGTGGGAAGGATGACCTCATCGCCATCGTTCAGCGCTGCGGACATCGCTTCAAAAATGGCTTGTTTCCCCCCCACCGTAACCAGGCATTCCTCAACCGTATATTTCGATCCGTACGACTTCGCGTGGTGCTCGACCAGGGCGTGCTTCAGCTCTCGGATCCCGCCGGTGGCAGTGTACTTTGTGAAATCCTCTTCGATGGCTTTGATGGCGGCTTTCTTGATGTGCTCCGGAGTGGGGAAATCCGGCTCACCGGCGCCAAAGTCCGCCAGCTTGGTGTCCCTATGCTTGAGCTTTTCCGCCTTTTGCAGGATGGTGGCGATAGTCGAAACCGAAATCCGAGAAATGCGCTCCGAAAGCTGCATTTCAGCCTCCCTTAGATTTTATTCTGAAAGACCTTCTGATGAAGCCGATCCTCGACCAAAGGGGGAACCAGGTCCTTCACGGATCCCCCGTTCTGGAAAATCTCTCTGACCAGGCGGGAACTGACGTAATTGTAGGACTCTGCGGGAACCAGGAAAACCGTTTCCAGGCTCGGCTCGAGTTTGCGGTTCATGATGGCCATCTGGAGTTCGTACTCATAGTCCGTGAAGGCGCGGATGCCGCGCAGGATGATTCCCGCCTGCTTTCGCTTGGCGTAATCCACCAGCAGCCCGCCAAACGTCTCCACGGAGACATTCGGCATTCCGCGAGTGACTTCCTGAAGCATCTCGACTCGCTCCATGACGGTGAAGAGTGGCGACTTGTCGGCGTTCGTCAAGACCGCAACAATCAAACGCCCAAAGATCCGCCGCGCCCGCTCGATGAGATCGAGATGACCGTTGGTGATCGGATCGAAAGACCCGGGATAAACCGCTAGAATTTCAGACATGGACTGTCTGGTAAACTGCCCCCCAAGGATTGGACCCGGGAAGATATATTTTAACGTTTTGCGTGGAATTTTGTAAACGGGAATCTGCGCTTAGGATTCGGGCGCAGGCGTGAGCCCCAACCCCCATAACGACGGGTTAGCCCGTCCACACGTTTATTTCAAGGCTAACCGGGCCAGATCGGTCTTGTGTTTCCTTACTGCCTCGCTGGAACACACCGCTCGACAGGTTCATTTAATCCCTCGGCCACCCGGCCTTCAGACACAATTGGTGTATAATGAGGAAAGGATGAGCGTGACCAGTCCGGTCTATCTCGACATCATCGACTTCATCGCCGCCGGAACCACCCCGGCGGCAGTGGCCGACTTCCGGCCTTCGCCAGAAGCTCAACAGAGACTGGCAGCCTTGATCGAGCGCGACAAGGAGGGCAGCCTATCACCGGAAGAGAAAGCGGAACTTGACCACTTCCTGGACCTAGAACACATTCTAAGAATGGCAAAGGCGCGGGCCCGCCAAATCCTCTCTCGTGGCGAGTGATATCAACCAGGAACTGCGAACCGAAGTGGCCCAGCGGGCGGGTCAGCGTTGCGAGTACTGCCTCATCCATGAAGACGACGCTGGCTTCCCGCACCAGGTTGACCACATCCTCAGCCGCAAGCACGGCGGTTCAACTACCACTGACAACTTAGCGTATGCCTGTGTGGTCTGCAACCGGCACAAGGGGAGTGACGTCGCTTCGATCGACCCGCGCACGGGCGAGATTGTTCCGCTCTTTTATCCCCGGCGTGACCGCTGGGTGGACCATTTCCGGGTCGTCGGTGCGCTGATTGAACCGATCTCGAGTATCGGCTTGGCAACGGCGCGCCTGCTTCGGCTCAACGCGCCGGAGCGAGTCCTCGAGCGCCAAATGCTGCAAAGCTTGGGCCGCTATCCGCAGTTGTAAGTTTCCATTCAAAGCAGAGGCGAGGCGCCGCTCGGCCCTACGGGCCTAAGACCCGTGCTCGACGAAGCCGGGATTCCGCATGGGCACGCCTACCGCTTCGGCGACACATTCGCAGTCGGCTTGTTTCAGGCAGGGGTGCCCATGGACCGCGTATCAGTGTTGCTTGGCCACAGTAGTATCAAGGTGACTGAAAAGCACTATTCGCCTTGGGTACGCGCTCGCCAGGAGCAGCTGGAGGCGGACGTGAGACGCACTTGGGATGTAACGCAGCAGCTTAGGCCCGGAGTGGTAGTATGATTTTCTTATGCGGGTTGATTAAGTTCCTCGCGGGTTACGTCGCATGCTATAATTGCCATCTGGATGGCGCTAGCGGTTTTCTCGAAGGTGTGGAAAGCAATCACAGGAGGGAGAAATGGCCAGCATAATAAGATTGACTCGCGAGGACCTTCTTCATCCAGAGGAGTGCGGCAGTATGACAGTTCGTATCGAACCCGCCCTGCAATGCGACTGGCGCCACTCAGAGCACCTCGGATTTCGGAACCCATCCCCACATTTTCACATAGTGGCTAGAGGCATCGAACCGAATACCTCGGAGCGGGTAGCTTGCCTCGATTTTGTCCCAACCCAAGAGCCGGACAGTCTTTGACCAGTTCTTCTTATGCAAGATCGCACGTCCAAGATCGTTGGACGTATCCGTCCGGTGAACCCATCTTTCGCGGTTGAACTTCCTGCCTGATACTTCCCCCGCAGTTGATCTCAAGGGGGTGCGCTATGTGCGCATCAAAAGGGGAGGTGTGGGATGAGCAGCAACGG
>Ga0315282_10012940_pt1 | contig 12671 bp, 15 predicted proteins | sample YL17G07_20_MG_FD_203693 | JGI IMG/M metagenome (GOLD analysis project Ga0315282, IMG submission 203693) | Sediment microbial communities from Yellowstone Lake, YNP, Wyoming, USA - YL17G07_20 | ecosystem: Environmental > Aquatic > Freshwater > Lake > Sediment | place: USA: Wyoming | collected... | reverse complement strand
TACGTGCGGTTCTCCGTGGCCATAGACACTGCTTGCGCTGCTTTTAGTAGCCGGGGCGTAGCGCAGTTTGGTTTAGCGCGCGTGCCTTGGGTGCACGAGGTCGTGGGTTCAAATCCCGCCGCCCCGAATTTTTGACTTTTCTCATTTGCGCTCACTGTTACGCACTCCGGCGCGCTGTAACGCTTGATTTTACTGGCTTCGCTGGCGTTCTCAAAATCAGGATTTTCGCTTTTATTTGTGCGGGACATATCCTCTGAATGCGCCACAATGGGAGATAAATGGTATCTAAAATGGTATCTACTCGGATTAATGTTTTCACAACCAACCGCTACTTTTTCTACTGCTGTTGAAATTTGCGGCAGAAGATTCGCTTGCCTTGAAAGGTCCATTACTTCAATGTGTGTGTATTTCTTCATTGTCGTGTTTATGTCTGCGTGTCTTAGAAGCGCTTGTGCTTGGCGTGGCGGTACTCCTGCAAGAGACAGCATTGTGGCGTATGTGTGGCGAAGGCTGTGAAAGTCAACTATGCGTCCTTGTTCGTCAATCTCACGAATCCCCGCTGTTTGAAGGTCTCTTCGGTAAAACTTCATATAATGACGTGGGATTCTGAAAACAAACTCTGATTCTTTGTTGAGATGTCTCCAGTTTTGTAATTCTTCTGCGAGTTGATCGTTCAGTGGAATAGTGTCAATACGTTTCGCTTTGGAATTTTTTGCTTCTATGGTAACTGTTGGTAGATTGGCTTCAAGGTCGAGGTTTGCCCATTTGAGTGTTTTGAGTTCGTTAAGTCTCAGTCCAGAGTATGCAGCAGTCATATAACGAATGCGTCGCTCTTCACTTGGGCAAGTAGAGAGTAATCTATTTAATTCATTAGTTGTTAATGGACGCCTTTGCCGTCTTATATCGACTTCTGCGTTTAATAGTTTAACTTGTGATAGGGGATTGTTTGTCCAGCGTCCACTGGTAATGCCCCACTGGCAGAACTCTTTCAGCGCTGAGAGATAGTCGTTTATCGTCTTATTCGCAAATCCTTTGTCGCTTAATGCGAGGGTAAGCGCATCAACGCGGCTTGGTATTATCTCTTCATAAGAAACAACGTTCATAAGGTCGAACGCGTTTTCCAATCGTGTGTTTGTCACCTTTTGGTGTTTTTCGCTAACACCTCTCGCTTTAAGGTGGGCTTCAAAATCAGTCAAGTGCTCTATAAGTGGTTTCAACCGATAGTCAGCGTATTCATCTTCAAGTCCTGATTGCCGTCGTTCAACTTTGCGCTCTATTTCAGCAGCTAACTGTTTTGTTGCCTTAAGGCTTTTGTATCCGGCTTTTAATCGTTGGCGTCCTTTATCGTCTCTGTATTTGACATAGTATCTATCAAGGAATTTACCATTCTCTTTCCGTCTGAATATGCTTGCCATTGTTTTACCCTCTCACTTCTTTCCAACATTTTATGAGATAAGAAGAAAAAGTCAGTCCCGCTTTTTTAGCTTCTTTTTTAAGTTGCTCGCGTTCAGCGAAAGTCATACGAAGAGTGATTATTGCCTCCCTACGGTCTTCAGGTTTCTTCGGCGGTCGGCCCATCAATTTTCCCTTTTTGGTCTTCTTCTTTCTCACAATGACAGTATATTTACTGTATTCTGATAAGTCAAGGTATTTTTGTCAAATTTTGCCAATTTCTTCAAGTTTCTTTCTCTCCCGCTCAGCAATCTCCACTTTTTCTTCAAGCCACTTTTCCAGCGTTTGCCTGTGCCAGCGGGTTATTTTCCTGCCAATTTTTATCGGCTTCGGCATTGCGCCGCACGACGACTGCTCCCAGACCGTGCGCGGGCTTATGCCCAACATAGCGGCGACTTCGTTAACTGTCATTATTTCTGTTACACCCCTGTTCATTACCAAACTCCTTACAAAAGGCCCACGTGTTTCGTCGCCTTCATAACAGAGTTGCAATCTATTTCCATTTCTATTTCCACATTCTGTTTCCGGCATTTGAAGGGGCGGAAATGCTTGAATCCCTTGTAAATCAAGGCAAAGAGGCGGAAATAGATTTTTCCGACCTTTTGCGTAGTATTTTCAGGTGTTACAGGTTGCATATCTCGTTTCCTTGTCTATGTTCTTCCGTCGTCTGGAGGAGTCCCCAAGCTTCTCGGCGGAGCAGTTTCTTTGAAACTCCCAGTCGCGGGATATGGAGAAGTTCTTGGCGGCAGACAACTCCTGCGCGTAACTCCTGCGGGTATTCTGGGCGCTACTGCGGGCTTTTCCGGTCTGCGTGCTCCGATGCAGAGAACTCTAACCGTAAAGGCTGCCATCAGGACAATAACACCGAAAGTGGCGAATGCAGCAATTTGTCGCCTGTCATCGCAGTCAAAGTCAAATGGCAGAATGTCAAAGAAATCAATGCCCAGAGAGGTGTTTCTTCTTAGGTAAAGCAGAAAGATAACAATAGCGACAGCACCCAAGACTTTTGCTATGGCGAGCGCCCCCGATCTCTCGGGCTTTAGGTTACCCGGTGCTGGTCTATTCGAAACAGTCTTTCTATATAGCAGCATCACTCGCCACGCAAAGAACAGAAGTACAAACAGGCAGCCGATGTTGTAGGAAGCCGGGTGCGGGAGGGTCTTGGAGAACGGTAACAGGTCTGCAAACTTCCAGCCAGGATTGCTCTCGTTTATCCATGAGATCAGCCATATTCCAACAAAAATGATCACAATTATCACAATCAATTTCATAGAGGTTCCTCGCTGATAAACTGGGACAAGGTGCAGAGTTCAACATTCGGGTGCTTACTCAAAAGGTCTGCCAACTCCGATTGGTTTTCCTTGACGTCTTTTTTCGTCGGAAGAACAATGAGTATTCTTGTGAATATTCCTATTCTCAGGCACTTCTCTATATTATCGCGAAGATTGCCTGTGCTTTCTTGGACCTCCACTGCGACTTTCTCCATACCATTAGTTGCTGTTGCCGCGATGTCGACATAGAATGTATCCCCGTCAATGCAATAGTCTTTCTCCCTGTCGGTTATGAACAGTCCCTTTACAAAATACTCTTCTATCCGGTTGCACTTATGGTTATGAACAATTCCGCCGCGGTTTAGTTTGTGGTTGCGTTTCACGTTGGCATCTGGAGGCAGGAATTTGGCGCCGAATTCGGTTATAGAAGCAATATTGTAGCTCTTACGGCCCCCGGTCTGGACAAGATGAATTTCAATCAACTTTTTCCTGAGTAAACTTTCGCGGGTCTTTTGGCCCTTTCCTCTTCCCATTCCGACTACCGCGTCATACCAAGTTATTTGTTCTTCCGGATAGGTGTCAATTGCCATAAGGTAGTCGTTCTCGCCGGAGGAAAGTATTTCTGTATTCTTTTTCGATTCTGTAACTGGTTCATGAGTTGCAGAGGTACGTTCTTCCATAATCGCAGGTGTTATTTCAATCGGTTTATGGACAAACCTTGGAGAAGGAACCACAGGCAGTTTGTCAAGCGCCTCCCTGCTGCCCGCATCAATTTCTTCCTCGTCCACCTCGTCAGGAATCTGAAGTTCTTCCGCCCTGAAAAGAAAAGTCTTTCTGAATGGACCAAAATTCGCTTTTCCCACGAACAGCCTTCTCTCCGCTTTCTCAGCAAACCACGTAATTTGTTCGTTTGTCATGCTCAGGGAACCTGCTATGTTTGATAATTCCTGGTGGTCAAGTACTCCAACTATTTTGAGGGCGGTGGCGTTGCGGACGGTCTTTGAAATGTTTGTTTCCTGCGTGACGAAGAGAAACCTCATGTTGCCTCCCCTCACGTACTCCACCTTTTCAGTGAAATGTGTAGGGCCATCCGGAGTACTTTCTCTCTGTCTACATATGAGGGCTTTTGCTTCTTCAAACGCCACTAAGAGAGGAGGCGATCCGTTTGGATTCGCGATTCTCCGCTCTAATGCAGCGGTAGTGTAGTAATTCATTATCAGGCACTTTTCGAGGAAATCCATTCCCTCCAACTGGACATTGATTATCATCTTCTCAAGTTGCTCAATGGAATAGCCCTTCTGGTAGCCGAGAGAGTTCTGTCCGAGTCCTTCGGTCAGGCTGCTCAGTCTTTCGAGCACACTCTTTTTTGTCGCGGGATGAATCTCTTCACCTTTGATAGTCTTTACCTCAGCCATTAAGTCGTATATATCGGGATAGTTTTCAGAACCAGCGAGTATTCCGTTTCTGGTGTAAAGGCTTGTTATCGCCTTGGCGAGAAGACGTCTGCCGCCCTCGGGCAGATGGAAACTGTCATTCATGACCGCAGAGGCACCCCTTATCCAGTTCTGAGGCGGAACTCCCCGAGGCACTTCCAGTATGTTGAACTTCAGACAAGTGCGCCAATTCATGGTGATTAGGCTCTTGCCCATGCGCTTAAGGATGGTATATAGTCTTTTGACTTCTTCTTTCGCAAATTCAATTATCCAAAGGCCGGCTGTGCAGAGCACATAGAAAAGGATAATTTGGTACATTAAGAAGCTTTTCCCACTCCCGGTTTGACCAACTATCAGCCAGTGTCCAAATGCAGGCAGTTGTACTCTTACCGGGCCGCTGCATAAAGAACCGTCCTTGATCAGTATATTTCTTCCAAGTAGAACTCCTTCGCTCGGAAAATATTCCTGCTTCAGGGACGGAAAAGGACATTTTGCGTGCTCAGCGTTTCTCAATTCAGCGGCAATTTCAATTATCTTCAGTATCTTGTTCTCGAGACGCGCATCTCCACGGTCGCCCCTCAGCGCCAGTTGTAACATGTACTCTTTGACCAGTGGATTATCTTGCAACTCCACCTGCTCAATAAGTGTCGTCAGGCAGAAGAACCTTCCGAGACTATCTGTCTTTGGCAGATGGAGATTTTGTATTTGGAGGTTCATGCTCTGCATTTTCCTTCCCGAAACAAGTTACAAACGCGACCCGATAAAACCTGCTGCTTTCCGAAACCCGTTAAATACACCTTTCAACAGATAACCTGACAAGACCAGCCAATAGTGACGCTTGCAGAACACCTTACCGTGGAAAACCCTTGATTCCCGGCGCGCAATGGCAAGCCTGCACATTGAACACATAAACAAACACACCTTGCAGGCTTTTCTGCCTGTTTTCTGGCTGCGCCCCGTCGGCTGTCCTCTATACTCATGGCCGCAACCCTCAAGGTAGGCGATGTCCCGCCGCTTCTTCAAAACCCTGAATCCGCGGTCAAGTTTGTCAACTTCTACCTTGTTGAGGAGAGACTCTCCGTCCTCGGTTGAAACCTCCTCTCTGACCACTGCGCGAGGATCCAGCCGGCTTTTTATGATGTCATCAAAATCTGACATTTGGATTCCTCCTTCGAAATCCTCGAAAACGGTACTGCTATCAGTCCCCACTATCGCTATCACTGTTCCCGCCGTCTCCGGAGTCCGCACTATCTCCGCCTTCTTCGCCGCCGCAGGAGTCTCCGGAATCTGCGCCATCAATGCCATCGTCATAATCATCCGGAGAATCCATTACCGTTGAGTCTTCGTCATAAGATCCGTCATATTCCTCTTCAATATCAGAGGACTCAGTAGATTCATCGGCGTCCCAATGCTCGTTCTCTTCCCGTTCTTCGTATTGACCTTCCAGATGCTCATTCTCCACTTCAGAGTATTCTGCTTCAGGATCTGCTTCTTTTTCTTCGCGCTCCAGGATTTCCTCGAGCGTTCGATTGTGGCTTCCATTGTTTTCAGATACCTGTTTCTCATCTTGTTCGTCCTCGGCTGGGAATTCATCTTCGGAAGCATCTCCATCCTGCCCGTGACCATGTATTTTCCCCTTTATTACAGCGGCGGGCGCATCCGGTGGACGAAGGAGCGGCGGGACAAAATCGACCGGAGTATGGCTCGGTACATAATTACTGCGCTCATCTTCCTCGAATATCTCTTTGAGAGTCTCGTAGATTCGCTTGAGACTTTTCCACTTCTTCGGCTGCTTGTAATGATGCTGCTCATTGTTTTTCATTAGCAATCACCACCCTGGTTATTATTCTGTTCTTTGTTCAAGTTGTGCGCATTCGTCTTTTCCTGACCCAACCAACTTTTTCTCCATGCGTGCCATAATGCTGCCAGTACGATAAAAGTCAGGAGGAAAAGGGCGATATGAACGATAAAACTTACAGCGAGCACTATGAAGAGCGCGAAAAACAATATTTCAACGAATTTGCGCATCCATGCGACAACAAACAGATTGAATCTATTCACTTGACCGCGCTTAGAAGTATCTGACATTTTGTAATCCTCCTGCAGTTGACCTGCTTTTACTCACCTTCTGCACTTCAAACAGCAACCGAACCAGCGCTTACAATCGCTTCCTCTCTTTCCTTTGAGCAACCAGCGCTGGATTGATATTGTGGGGGAACTGGGTTACGAAGACCTATCAGTGCAACTGTGACATTATCATCCGCTCCGGCGCTTATGGCATCGCTGACCAGTTTGGCACATACCTTCTCTGCAGGAATAAATGCGTTTATCGCATCCAGTACATTACGTTTGAGAATATCGTGATCCAATTCAAAGTCGCCGAACCCGTCGGAAGCAAGCAGAACAACTTCTCCAGGCTCAAGAGTGAAATCTTCAATCTCAGGTTCGCATCCGCCGTGACCATCACCTGCAATGAATCTGGTGATTTCGTGACTCTCATTGTGATGCGGGCGCAGAAGTTTTCGAACACCTTCTCTCGAAATGAGCATCGCCGTGCCGTCGCCCATCCAGCCCAAAGAGAGTTTTCTGGTGTCAGCGTCCATGACTGCGGCAATCATTGTGGATTCATGAAAATCCTGCCCAGCAATGGATTCCGTCGCCCTGACAAAAGACTTGCAGACAGCCTCGTGTGTATCAAGGTTCTCGTGCTGCTGATTTGCAACACACCTTGAAAAAACCAGAAATGAACGGGCGGCAAGTTTGGCGCACTCGCCGCCGTTCTTGGAACTCCCGACGCCATCGCACACACAGGCGGTGACCAGCTTACCGTCTGAAAATGCTGTTCCGTAATCGTCGTTCTTGGAAGGAACCTCTCCTCTGGCTGAAACCACGCCAGCTACTATTGTTTTGTCAGGCACTACTTCGTTGATATGTCTGTTTCCACCTTCTGCAGACACCAGATGCGAAGAGAGTGATTCACATGAATTCTTCTCACCAGAACGCTTCTTTGTCTCAATTCTCCTTTTTAAGATTCTCGCAACCTTCGCATAACTTTCTCGTGTTCTCCTTATTTCTGCTTGCAGTTTTGCTTGGCTATGTAACACATTCCTCGCGATAACGCTGAGTTGCGCTGCCTCATTCGCCGTCTGCTCCTTTAGTCTACTGATCTCCTCGGTAAGCGCCTGGGTCTGCAATACTGTGGTAAGCAGCACTCGCCTATGAGCTCCGATTATGTCTTCAATCCTTACTTGTTTGTTTGCGAAGCAGTAGTCACCGGTCTCAGTGTCGGCTATCTTTTTTTCCAGCAACAACAACCTGTCTTGGGTTTCATCCGAGAGAAGGCGTAGATTCTCCCCAAGAGATTTTATCGCTTCATTGCAGGTGCTTATACCTTTCTTACTCTGGGTCAATATATCTTCCAGCCGTCTGACCATACTGTAGCGAGTAAGATCGTTCTGTCGAAGCGTCTCCCATTCAAGCGCAGAAATCCTTTTATGAATTTGGAGAAAGCCATCGTTTCCGTTACCAGCATGGGTCGTCTCTTTCATCTCTATCTCCTTTCAGTTCTCTAAGTCCGCCTTGTGAGCTATATGACGCGAGTTCCGGTCCTCGTCGGCACTTTCGTCGTAGCGCAGGAGATTGACTTGACTAATCTTCCTGTGATTCTTTTCATCTCGTCAGGTGTCGGATCCGTTGATATCGGAATGAACTCAGCGCCCACGGCATCGGCAAATTCCTTAACCATCGGTTCCGACTGCGCAACCAGAATCACATCTATGAGTCTATGAGTGCCTTCTGCGGGTGAACGAAAACTGTTTGCGAGGTCAGATACAGTACCACCTTTTAGCGGCTTGGCATCCGCATTCCAGAAGGCGACGTAGATGTTTCGCTCGCTTCGTTTGTTTGACCAAGCCACCTCCCTGAGCGCTTTCTCAGCCGCCTGAAGATGTGTTTCAGGTGCATCGCCGCCGCCCTGAAACTTCATCTCCCTGACAATTCGCTTGACTTCTTCCGGGTCAGAAGTCTCTGGATAGAGTATAGGTCTTTCACCGTAATCTTCATCCCTGTGCTCAAGTATGCTGAAGCGGGCGTTTTTGACTCCCTCAGCAATAATTCCGTCTATGAGAAGAGGAATATTGCCCTTTATTCCGCCCTCGAAAGATTGAGAGGACCCTGTTGCATCTACGTCAAGACATACCGCAAGTCCGTCTGGAACCATCCTCTTCTGGATACGCCCACGTATTGGAGAAGGTGCTGTTGCCAGTGCAGCGCTGTCACCTCTCTGAAAACCGCATTTCCCGCAGATTGTGCCAGTACCATCAAGACTCTCCCCGCAATGCGGACACTTCTCTTTGCTCTCGTCCATAGTCGTTCTCCTTTCCACCAAAATCCTCATTTGTCCCAAACAACAACTTTTATCTGCAAATCGCCGAGCGTTATAACATCTCCCGGGCCCAAGGAATGCGGGACGTTCGGCGTTATTCTGGAGCCGTTTACCTGAGTGCCGTTTGTTGAACCGAGGTCTTTGATTGAATACTTGGTGCCCCACCGGGTGATGAGAGCATGCTGGCTTGAGACAGTATCGCCACCAGGATAATATTTCACAGCTATGTCGTTAGAACCGCTTCTGCCTACTGTTATCTGAGATGACCGCAAGTCAAAAGTGCCACCATTCAGGCGCAGGGCGAGTCTATTGGGTTTGCCACATAATGGGCATACACATCTTGACCTATCCAAGTAGAATGCCTTATTGCAGTGGATGCAGACATGAACCTGACTGGAAATATGCGAGAACTCTGCGGCTAAGTCAGCCATTTGTGGGCGGTCCGAACGCCTAGGAGAAAGACCTCTGGAAAGTAGATTACACTGGTTCGGAGTCAGTTCCGGAAAGTCTGAATGAAGATTTGGTGGTTCACGCAGTTCCGACAGGCTGTTGAAGTAATGCTCCAGGGAGTCCGTGGGGAAAGGCGCCCTCTCCGTCAACATGTCAACAACGAGTACGCTGAGCGGAAAAACATCGCCCTTTATGCCAAAATCCTTGGCGTATTCTCGGGCTGGGTCGATCAAGGGGGGTGTGCCAGATATGTTTGAGGGAGGGATCCGACTGTCGGCAGCGTTATAACCATCAAAATCGATAAGACTCACTTCTTGACCTGAATTTTGCCCCACCAGAATGTTCTCGTAGCTAATGTCCCCGTGCTCAATGCCTATTTGCTCGATCTTTGCGTTTAGTGCGATGATTTGCTCAAGGATTCTCAATTCCTGGGTGATATCATGTTCTTCTGAGGTGAAATCGGCAAGCGAAACCGCTTCTTCAACAAGAGGGCTCACTGAAGCAGGCGGTAATTCTAGTATATCAATCGGGCCAGCAAGGTGCCTATCGTGGCGCGGCAGGTTGATTCTGACCAAGTATTCCAGCCTGACGCTGTCTTCGCGTCTCTGAGCGCGACTGAAAACTTTTACCGCGCAGCGTCTTGCCGTGGACTTGACTTCTGCAACATAGACGGTTCCTTGCGCCCCATCGTCAAGTTTGCGGACTACCTTATACTCAGCCTTGTGGCCTCGCAGAACTTCTCCTGATTTCAACTCTTCCATTTCTGCTCCTTGCATCAGCATCTGCATGCCGAGATAACGTTATTGCACACCCAATGTGCGCGAAGCTACCTGGGTCGCGCAGTCGAAAACCTTTATCAGGCTCGTCAAATCATTGGCTTCACCAAACCATTCCGGCTTGCTGGCCATTTTCCTGAGTAACTCTCTATCCGCCGACTTACCGAATGCTATGGGGAAGATTAGATGTCCTTTCGATTTCAGTTCCTCCGCCGCGCCGAGCGGGTCGGAATCCATATTTTCTTCCCCGTCGCTCAGGACAAAGAACGCGCCTTCCGGTTTAACTGGCTGCTTGAGATTAGCGCGAACTTCTTCCATCGTCTTGGCACCCAGTCTTATGCCATCGCCGATTGCTGTTCCCCAATGTTTCAGAATGCCCTTGGTTCGCGCGAGTGTGTAATTCATAGACCGAACTTCAGAAGGGGCCGCCTGCTTCTTCGCGACCCACGCGGCGCCACCGAAGAGGGTTACACAAACAATGCATTTGTCCCGGTTCTTGAAAGAATTAAGCACGTCCATCGCACTATTTACGGCTTCCTGAACTGCCCGGAATTTGGTTATGTTCTTTCCGGATTTGCCAACTTTGTCATCCATTGAGGGCGAAGCGTCGAGAATGAAGCAGAACAAAACTGACAAATAGTAATTTACGAACGTGCTCATTCGCGACCCGCGAATCACGGACTGTCCCCACGCAACATGACCGCCGCCGCTTGTGTTCATTGCCGTTCCTCCCTTCGGTTGAGACTACTTCGAAATCTCAAGAAGAATCCTGCCGTCTGAGAATTTGGTTATCTTGCACCCGGCGTAGCGGACTTCCTTGTTTTCAGTCATCTGTGCCTCGAGCAAATCTGCGACTTCTTTGAAAAGCACAGCAACATTCGGAAAAAGCGGGGCGCCGAGGTTCACTAAGGTTTTCAGTGTGATGTTGCCCGCGTCGCCTGTTTCTATGAGTTTCAGTCTGGTCATGCTTGAACCAGCAATGCGCTCAGAAAGACCTCTTTGAGAAAGACCTTTCCTCTCACGGGCGGCCTTTATCACACGCCCGATGGCTTCAAGCACAAGTTGTTGGCGGTCTTGTTTCATTCGTTACCCCTGCCCATAGGATACCCCGAGCAGGCGCCGGTGTAGCGAACCATATGAACGCTATATTTTTTACTTCCTGCGCTTATTGGATATCTTCTGGGCCGCAGGTATACGTATCCTGAGCAACTTTCCTGCACGAGTGACCAACCCCACGCGACCAACCTTGTAGACCCTCTCTTCTGCCACAGTGCTGTCAGTCTTGTGGGAACGGTTTCTGGTGGGGGCAGTGTCTTTGAGGCACTGCTCTACATCAACAGTTCTGTCGACTGCTCTTCTGTAATTCCTCGCAACTAGGACCTCGAGTGAATGCATATCGCACCTCCTTTCTCTGCCGTAGATGAACTCAGTTACAGGCGTCAGCCGCGCTGCTTGCGGTTGGCGCTTTTCTACCGCAGCATTTGTATGCGGACAACATATTGAAACCATCACCCTCGACACCAATTCTTCGGCGCCCTCCACAGCTCTATGGTTGAGGTTGAGCATGAATTGTCTGAATGCTTTGCTCTCTTCAGCAGTTTCCAATTCCTGTAGACGATTTCTCACAATCTTCTTCCAGACATTGGTGTATATTCGCCTGCTTCTGCGCCTGGCAAGGTAATCTTGGTATGCTGCGTAAGGACGCCCTCGGCGCAGTACCGGCGGTACGCCCTTTCTATAATCCCGTGCCTTCGTCATCTCCGCACCTACTCAAAAAATAAAGGGGCTGACGTAGATTCTGCCCGAGCACGACTCATTCTCGAGCAACTTCCGCGTCAGCCCCTTAGAGAGTTCCATAACTCTCTGTGAGCAAGGTAACTATTTTGTCACCTTTGGCAGGTGGTCCCCCTACCTTGCGAATTTTTGCTAGCTCCTGAGTTTCTTCCGGCACGCTTCGACCTCAAGTACATCTTGAGTTCTCGTGCTGACCTTACACATGTAAACTCCGAGGAGCGTTCGGTTGTTGTACTATCTTTCTCCTTATTGACCACAGCATAGCAAATGGACGAGGTTGATACCTTGCCGTCAGTTTGGTACTTACTTTCAGCCGCATCCTCGTGTCCTTTGACTATGCTGGTGGCAATAAGGTAATCGGAAAGGTACATTTGCTCGTAAATTGCCAACGGCGCTTCTAATTTGTCTTCTTCGTCCTTGCCCAAGCCCATTTCTTCCAGCTCTATGTGCATCTTTACATACAGGTCAAACCATGTCGCATCTATCATTAAATCATCCTGTTCAAGAGAATCAGCATAATTATCGGCTTGTGTCTCCAATCTTGGTTTCCCTATTACTAAGAAAGTCGGCGTAATCAATCTACATCGCGGACATCCGAGCCATGCATTCACTAAATGTGCGTGTTGATCGCTGTCGTAGCAAGCCACTTCGTGGCGAAGCAGGTGAATGACATGACTTCCTACTGTTAAAGTATTCACACAGCCGATAATTCGGCCTCCTATCGCCTTAGGATTCTCATAATGGCAATAGACACACCTATTGGGGAAAACTCCCTCGGAGTCTGTTTGCTCAAAAAGCTTTCTACCCAATTGCAGCACAAACCATCGCTTTCTCTCGGTGCAAAAACGTGCCTGCAAAAAAAATTTCCTTTTGGCGTCAAGCAAAACCTCTTGTTGAGTAATCAATGACTCCAATGAAAAGGAATTCCAAAAGCATCTTCTGTTACCACATATAGGACATCTCAACTTTGTTCTCCCATTTGCGCCTAGCCTGGATTCGGCGAATTTGGAACGGCAATACTGTCAAAATCGCTAACCAATCCGCTTCTTATTACTTCAAGGCGCGCTGTAACAGCATCACTTCATGAAATCTTCCGCTGAAATCTCTCTCA
>Ga0315282_10012939_pt1 | contig 12672 bp, 18 predicted proteins | sample YL17G07_20_MG_FD_203693 | JGI IMG/M metagenome (GOLD analysis project Ga0315282, IMG submission 203693) | Sediment microbial communities from Yellowstone Lake, YNP, Wyoming, USA - YL17G07_20 | ecosystem: Environmental > Aquatic > Freshwater > Lake > Sediment | place: USA: Wyoming | collected... | reverse complement strand
CGCGGGGGCGGGGTGGGGACGCCCGCCGCCGCCGCCGTCTGCGCACGCTGTCAGCACTTTTGCTGGTGCTGGCGGTGTTCGTGCTGGGCGTCTGGGTGGGGGTACGCGCGGCCAACGCCACGAGCGATCGTTCAACGCTGGCCGAGCGCACGTACGTCGTGCGTCAGGGCGACACGCTGTGGGGCCTGGCCGAACGAGGGTATCCGCAGTGCGGCGATGTGCGCACGGTGGTCCATGAGATCCAGCAGCGCAACGGGCTCCGCGGGGCGGCCCTGCGCCCAGGCCAGGTGCTGCGTCTGCCGGCCATCGAGCCTTGAGGTGCGCCGGGCCGGCGGTGTCTAGAGCCAGCGCTTGTGCCTGAAGAGCGCGTACAGTCCAACGGCGCTGCTCAGCATCAGCGCCAGTGCATACGGGTACCCAAGGTCCCAGCGCAGCTCCGGCATCTGTTCGAAGTTCATGCCGTAGATGCTGGCGATGACGGTCGGCAAGGCGAAGATCGCCGCCCAGGCGCTCACCTTCAGCACGGTCTCGTTCATGCGGTTCGACACGACCGACAGGTGCGCCTCGAGGGCCGCCGCGATCAGGTCGAGCGCCGTCTCGAGCTCCTCGTTGATGCGCACCACGTGGTCGTAGAGGTCGCGGTAGTAGGCGTCCAGGTCGTGCTGCAGCACGCTCTGGTCGCGGCGCGCCAGCACGCTGAGCACCTCGCGCAGCGGCGACACGGCGCGCCGTGAGTAGATCACCGCGCGGCGCACCGTGAAGGCGGCCTGCAGCCCTTCGACCTGGGCGGCGTGATACACGAGCGAGTCTTCGAGCTCCTCGATGCGCAGGTGCAGGCGGTCGAGGGCGCTCAGGTACCCGTCGATGATCTCGTCCAACAGCGCGTAGGTGAAGAACGCTCCTCCAACGGCGAGCTGCTCGGGCGCCCTGTCCAGGCGCCGCCGCAGTTCGTCGAAGTCGTAGGCCGGCTCGTGGCGTACGGTCACCGCGAAGGCGGGCGTCACGAACAGGTTGATCTCGCAACCGCCGCCCGGCTCCACTTGGGGCGAACGCTCCTGCATGCCGTACACGGTGAGGAAGAGGAAGTGGTCGTACTGTTCGATCTTCGGACGCTGGCGGGCGTGCAGGGCGTCCTCGACGGCCAAGGGGTGTAGCGCGAGCTGGTCGCCGACCACCGCCAGTTCGGCCGTCGTCGCGGCGACCGCGTCGACCCAGACGAAGGCGCCGTCCGTCCCGACGGCCGGCGCCAAGGCGTCGACGGCGACGGGCTCGTCGACGGCGACGCCGTTCCTGTACATGGTGGCCGTGACGGTCATCAGAGCCCAGTTCGGCAGGCGCCGCTCCGAACCTGCACGACCCTGGGAGCGAGCCGGTGCGGTGGTATACTCCGCCCAGTCGGCGGGACGTGGCGCAGCCTGGTAGCGCACCTGCTTTGGGAGCAGGGGGCCGGCGGTTCGAATCCGCCCGTCCCGACCAACGGCGGCGCACGGGCGGGAGTAGCTCAGATGGCTAGAGCATCAGCCTTCCAAGCTGAGGGTCGCGGGTTCGAGGCCCGTCTCCCGCTCCACACCGAACGCCGCTCGCCGTGCCTCCAGGCGCCCGTAGCTCAGCCGGATAGAGCGGGGGACTTCTAATCCTCAGGTCGCAGGTTCGAGTCCTGCCGGGCGCGCCAGTGAGTCGGGGAAACTCCTGCATACGCGCCACTTTCGAGGCACCTGGCGGCGCCCTTCACGGCCCCTGAAACGGCCGTTCGTCCTCCGATTGTACTCCGAGCTTTCACGCCTTCGCCCTGGCGTCGTCGATCATGGCGCCCATGAGGTCGGCGGCGCTGTCCTGCAACGTCGGGATCGCGTGGCTGTAGATATCGAGCGTCATCGCGACGGAGCTGTGGCCCAACCGCTCGGACATGATCTTCGGATGGACGCCGGCGGCGAGGCCGAGCGTCCCATGTGTATGTCTGACGTCGTGCAATCTGATTCGCTTGACGCCGGCCGCCTTGACGGCCTGGTCAAACAGCTTCGTGATCCGGTCCGGCGTCCACGGTGCGCCGTCCTCGCGCGTGAAGACGTGGTCGCTGTTCTGCCAGCCGCCTTGCCACTGTGCCTGGTCTGTGAGCTGCTGTTCGGCCTGGCGTCGTAGTGCGGCGACGGTACCCGCGTCGATGGGTACACCGTGCGGCTTGTCGCTCTTGAGGTTCTCTTCCACGACGTCATAGCCCACCTGCTTGCGCGACCGGCGGATGGTGAGGTTCCGACTCTCGAGGTCGACATCGTCGGACCAGTGAAGCCCGAGCGCCTCGCCTCTTCGCAGTCCCGTCGCCGCCAGGACGCGCCAGAGCGGGTTGAGGCGGTCGCCGGCCGTGAAGTCGAGGAACGCGCCCAGCTCCTTCACATCCCACGTCGTCATCTCGTGGCGGGGCACGCGCGGCGTCTGGGCGCCGTCCGCCGGGTTGCGAGGAATCAGATTCCAGTCGACGGCCTTCGCCAGGGCATGATGTAGGACCCGATGCACGGCCTTGACCGTGGCGGGGGAGAGGACGCGCCCGCGAGCGCCCTTCTCGTTGCGCAGCCGGGAGTACAGGCGGTCGACGTCCATCGTCGAGAGCTTCTGCAGCGGGATCCCGCCGATGGTGGGGATGATGCGCTTCTCGACGTGCAACTCGTAGGCGAGGTACGTCGTCCCGCGGACGTTGGGCTTGACGTGCGGCAACCAGTGGTCGGTGAGGTACCGGCCCACGGTGACATCGTCCGCCTTCACGTGCGTCCCCTGGTCTCTCTCGTCGAGCTCGTGGCGCAGCGCCTTCTCGGCCAGCTTCTTCGTCGTGAACTTGCCGGCGAGCATCTCCTGGCGCCGTGCCACGATCTCCTCGAGCTCGCCGTGGTCCGCCGGGCAGGTGCGCGGCTTGGCTTCGTCTGCCCAGAAGCGTCGCCTACACGTGGGGCAGCGTTGCCCCACTTCCTCGCCGAGTTCAACCACCACCCTCCAGTACCCGGAACGTTTCTGAGTGTGTCCTGTCATGCGTCCTCCTTCGATTCGGTCTTGCGCGTCAGGATGCCGCCGGCCTTGCGTTCTGCAGTGGGGGCGAGGAAGCCGCGCCGGCGGCACTCCTGCACCCAGCGGGCGGCGGTGGAGTGGTGGACCGGGGCGAAGTGCTCTTCGACGGCTCGCGTCGGCGCTCCGGTTGTCCGCCAGGCCTCCGTGTAGATCGTGGCCACCTTGCGATAGTGGTCGTCATCCCGAAACGGTCGCCGGCCGCCGGCCTGGCCCTGAGCCTTGAATCGACGGCTGGCCTCCCGCTGAAGCCGCGCCTCGTCGTGCCGCCCCTCCTCAATCAGGAGGCCGGACACGATCTCGTGAGATCCGGCCTCCATGCGCCGCCCCCGCTCGATGAACTGGCCCACGGGAAGCTTGCGGACCTTCGTCGCCGTGATGATGTTCGCCGGCGCTGCGGGATCGTCCGCAAACCAGTCAGCCTCTTCGATGGCGAAGCCGACGCACTCCATGCGGCCACCTACCTCCCTCCAGACGAGCCGAACGAGCCAAGGCCCCTCGAGCTCGTCAGGCCAGAGGAACGCACTCGCGTCGCTGGCCCCCTTGCTGTACCGGCCGTGACATTCCATGTGGGTACAGTACAGCCTTGCACTCGTTGTGTCAACGGCGCAGGATACATTCAAGACGGGGATGCAAAGTTCGCCCAAGGCGAGGGTGCATCCCATGGGATGCTGAGAAGAGAGACGCAAAGGACCGGGAGGGGAAGATGAGCCGAGAAACCGCAGAGCTGGTGAGAATGCGGGCACTCGTGCACGGCGGCGTAGTCCGTGACCTTCGCGTCGACGCCGGTTTGACGCTCCGTGAGGTTGCGAAGGCCGTCGGAGTGACTGCCAGCACGATCCACCGTTGGGAGCATGGCAAGAGGCCCACCGGGGACGCCGCGGTGCGCTACGCGCGCCTGCTGTTCGAACTCGAGACCCTGGCCCGCCGATGACCGCCGTCGACCTCATACGCCTGTACCAGGGCGGCGAGTACGTCGTCGACGTGCAGGCGGCGGCGCCGTGGACCATCACGCACTGTTCACGGGCCTCGTGGTACAGGTTCATGAAGTCCCCCCAGGCGCCGTCCGGCATGTGCCTCAGGCTGGGCACTCGCTGGAAGCTCGCGCTCGGCCCGTTCTTGGACTGGATCTCCGCGAGCCCTCCAGGCGCCGGCACATGTGGGCATGTGTCACCGGAAGTGGGGGAATCAGCCACCCCCGCCGGCGACGCGGCCGCCGCTCCCGGATCACCCCTCGGGGGTGGCGCCGCGTCGGTCGAGGCGTCCGATGGGAACGCGCCATGAGGGCCGCGGCCACCGTGTCTTCCATCACTCCCCGGGAAGCACCCCGTCTGGCGCCGTGCGCGCAACCGCGTTGTTGGGATTGCGCCTGCTGGTTTCAACTGTCGAGCTACCACCTCACCGACCCGGACGGCAACCCGCTGAGCGACGCGGACAAGCGCCTCTCCCTCGAGATGGCGACGGGTGAGTGCCGCATCGCACCGCCTGTGGCGTGCGTCGAGGACGGCGAACGATACCGCGCTTGGCCGGTGACGACCGGCCAGGACTGGTGTCGAAGCTTCGACAACGGCGATGATGATGACTCCTGAGCTGATCACCGAGGGCGCCGTCGTGCTGTCCGCCGACGACATCCAGCCGGAGCAGGTCGACTGGCTCTGGCGCCGGCGCCTGCCGCGCGGCATGATCACGCTTCTCATGGGCGACCCCGGGCTAGGTGTAGCGCCCAGCTACGTTGTTGACAGGTGAGGGCCCTTGCCTGTCGGTTTGTGGTTGTCCAAGACCATGAACCGAAGGAGGGCCCTCATGGCTCATCGTAACGCGCGTCTCACCGTCTGCGGTCGGCTCCTGCTCTGCCGGCGTATCGAACAAGATGGCTGGCTGGTCACGACCGCCGCTCAGGCGGCGGGCGTCAGCCGCCAGACGGCAAGCAAGTGGCGCCGACGCTTGCGACTCGAGGGCCTGGACGGCCTCGCCGATCGCTCCTCGGCACGCCACCGGCCGCCGAGTCGCGTCGGCGGACGCCTGCTGCGCCGCATCGTGACCCTGCGCCTGCGGCTGCGTGTGGGACCCCACTGGCTGGGCTGGTTGACCGGTGCGCCCCGCTCGAGCGTCTATGCGGTGCTCCGTCGCCTGGGCCTCAACCGCCTGTCCTCGCTGGAGCCCAGGCCACCGGTGGTGCGCTACTGCTGGCCGCAGGCCGGCGACCTGGTGCACCTCGACACCAAGAAGCTGGGGAGGATCGGCCCCGGCGGCGGCTGGCGCTTCGGAGGGCGGGCGGCAAAGGACCGACACCGCGGCGTCGGCTACAACGTCGTGCACGTGGCCGTCGACGATGCCACACGTCTGGCCTACGCCGAGGAACTGCCCGACGAGCTGGGCGCGACGGTGGCCGCCTTCCTGAAGCGCGCCTTGGTCTTCTACGCCGGGCAGGGCATCGTCGTGCGCCGCTTGCTCACCGACAACGGCGTGCCCTACCGCTCGCAGGCCTTCCGGGTGGCGGTCGCTGGCGCCGGCCTGCGCCACCTGTTCACGCGGCCCTATCGCCCTCAGACCAACGGCAAAGCCGAGGCGTTCGTGAAGATCCTGCAGAACGGTTGGGCCTATCGTCGGCCGTACAGGGACGACCTCGAGCGCCTGGTCGCCCTCGATCGTTACCTCATCTACTACAATCACTTCCGTCCCCATGGCGGTCTCGGCGGCGCAACGCCGATGCAGCGCTTGGCTCCCTGAACGTCAACAACGTACGTGGGCGGTACAGCTAGGTAAGAGCCACTTGTCGCTGTACGTCGCCTCGCAGGTCAGCGTCGGCGCCGCCTTCCCCGACGGTGAGCAGGCCCGCCAGGGCAACGTCCTCATCGCCACCGCCGAGGATGGCCTGGCCGTCACCGTGCGGCCGCGACTGGACGCCTACGGCGCTGACACCTCGCGCGTCTTCTTTCTGACCGGCGTGAAGATCTACGTCGACGAGGTGCCGGCCGAGCGCGGTTTCTGCCTGCACGACGACCTCTCTCGCCTCGAGACGGTGATCGACGAGAGAGACATAGACCTGGCCATCATCGACCCGCTGAACGCCTACCTGGCGGGCGTCGACTCGCACAAGGCAGCGGAAGTCCGAGCGGCGCTGGCGCCGCTGGCCGCCATGGCCGAGAGGACGGGCGTCGCCGTGCTGGTCATCCTGCACCTCAACAAGAGCACCGGCGGTAACGCCCTCTATCGTGCCAGCGGCTCACTCGACTTCGTGGCCGCCGCGCGGTCTGTACTCGGCGTCGCCGAGGACCCCGATCACGAGGGCCGTCGCCTGCTCCTGCCGGTGAAGTTGAATCTCGCCGCCAAGCCCGAGGGCATCGGCTTCTGCATCACCGACGAGGGCGTGGAGTTCGACTACGAGGCGGTGACGATTGACGCGGCCGCCGCCTTCGGTGTCAAGCAGCGCGCCGACAGTGAGCCGATGAGCGAGGCGAAGGAGTTCCTCGAGCGCGTGTTGGCCAGCGGCGTCCCCTACCCATCGAAGGTCATCTTCGAGGAGGCCAAAGAGGAAGGCATCAGCCGCGCCACCCTGTGGCGCGCCAAGAAGGCGCTCGGCGTCAAGGCCAGCCGGCAGGGCGGTCTGGGCAAGGAAGGCGCTTGGCACTGGCAGTTACTCAGCGATGCCGACGCCGGCGACGAGGAGGGATTCCCATTCTGACCCCGCTAAGATACTCAGTTCACCCCCGCCCCTTGGCACTCTTAGGCGAGCGGCCTAAGGCACTCACATCCCTTACCGGAATATCTGAGTATCTTAGAGAGAGAGCTGAGTATCTTAGGGGTTTCAACTACGGTGACGGTGGATTATCGCCGACCGTCTCACCTAAGGTACTCAGCCCGGGGATGTTAAGGGACGTGACGACCTTAGGCATCGTGGCGACGGCTTGTAAGCGCGACGCCTCTCCACGAAGCGTGACCGCCGGCGCCAGGCCAGGAGGACGCCACGAGTACACGGGCGCCACGGTGACGAGGAAACGCCTGCTCACAGGGTCGCCGCCTGCGACCTCACGGTTCGTAGGGGAGGCCTGAGTCGTGGGCCGCGCGTGTAGCGTCTGCCAGCGTTCGGAGCGCGACGATATCGACAACGCTCTCGTTTCCGGCCGCTCCCTGCGTGACATCGCGGCGCAGTACCCGCCGCTCACGATCTCTGCGTTGTCACGTCACCACGCGCGCCACCTCTCCGCCGCCCTGGCAGCGATGAAGACGCAGGAGCAGGCGGACAGGCGTGCGACCCTGTTGGACCGTATCGAAGGGCTGATACAGCGCGCCGAAGACATGTTCGCGACCGCGGCGGCAGAGGGCAAGGTATCGCAAGCTCTCGACGTGCTGAAGGAACTGCGCCTGCAGCTCGCCCTGCTAGGCCAGGCGACGGGCGAACTCGACACGCGTCCGCAGACGGTCGTCAACCTGCAGACGGCGCCGGAGTGGATCGAGTTGCGTGGCCTCATCATGGCCACCCTCATGGCCTGGCCTGAGGCGCGCGCCGCCGTCGCCGGCCGCTTGCTCGAGCTGGAAGCGGGGCCGTCGTGAGCCGCCTGGCCGTCGACCTGGCACACGCTTTGTCGCCCGTCGAGTTCTGCCGCTCCATCGGCTTTGAACCGGACCCGTACCAGCGCGACGTGATGGAGTCTCAGCACCCTAGGATCTGCCTCTGTGCGGCCCGGCAGGTCGGTAAGTCGTGGATCTGTGCCGCGAAGGCCGTCCACGTCGCGGTGTACGAACCCGGCTCGCTGGTCTTGGCTATCGCTCCGACGCTCAGACAGTCCTCTGAGCTGTTCCTGAAGATCCGCGCAATCGCCCGCAGCATGGACGGCGGCGCGCCGCCCGCCGAGACCGACAGCGCCACCACCTGGACACTCTCCAACGGCTCGCGCTGCGTCGTGCTTCCCGGCACTGAGCAGACGGTGAGATCGTTCAGTTCGTGCCGCCTGCTTTTGGTGGACGAAGCCGCCAGGGTAGACAACGCCGCCATCGCCGCTTGCCGTGCCTTCCTCGCGGTCTCCGGTGGCCAGCTCATCATGCTCAGTAGTCCGGCAGGCGCTCGCGGGGCCTTCTATGAGGCCTTTGTTCACGGGGGGAGCGCCTACGAGCGGTATCTCGTGAAGGCCGAAGACTGCAGCCGAATCAGCGCCTCCTTCCTCGCCGCCGAGCGGACCGCACTCGGTGAGTACTTCTATCAAAGCGAGTACGAATGCCGCTTCCTCTCAGCCGAGACGGCGGCCTTCGACCCCGACTGGCTGGAGCAGATCAAGGAGTGTGAGGCATGGATTTTGTGACACCCTCGAGTGTCCGCATCGGCGTCGACCTCGGCGCCCGCATCGATCCGACCGCCCTGGTCGTCGCCGAGCAGGTGGGCGACCTCTACCTGGTCCGCCTCATCGAGCGCCTGCCCCTCAACACCAGCTATCAGAACGTGGCGGCTCGTATCGGCTATCTCTACCGCCGCGTCGTGGGCCGCCTAGTCGGCGAACTGGACCAGGACGACATCCGCGACGACCTCTTGACCGCACCGTACATGAGGCCACCCAACGATGCCCGCGCGCGTGGCCGGGTAGCCATCTTCTGCGACGCCACCGGCGGCGGCATCCCGGCGACCGAGATAATCCGCGACCACCCCGACCTCGAGGGCGCCATGATCACGGGCGTGTTCATCACCAGCGGCGAGCACTGCACCGTCAAGCCCGGTGTCCGCGAGGGCTCCGTGGGCAAGGCGCATCTGGTGGGGCGACTGCAGAGCCTGCTTCAGCCGCCGGCACGCATCGAACTGCCGCCGACCTCCGAGGCGGCGGCGCTACGGGAGGAGCTGCGCGACTACGAGATCCACCGCAACGAGAGCGACGGACGCCTGACCGCGGGCGTGTTCAAGGTCGGCAAACACGACGACATGGCCACGGCGCTCGGCTTGGCCGTCCTGATAGACCGCACCCACCACACCTGCGGCACGCAACGCTACGCGTAGGGCACACGATGACGATCCGCAAACACCCACATAGGAAAGAGGTAGATGATGGACAGCGAACTACTTGACCGAGCCCTGAAAGGGACGACCCCCCTGATGCTCCTTCACGAGCTGAGCGGCAACGCCCGCACAGACGTGGTGGAGGCGCTCGCCGCCGCGATGGTGCAGAGGGACGCCCTCGAACTCGCTGGCGTCCTGGAAGGCGAGCCGATGACCACGGCGAAACAGGCCGCCGTGGCGCCCCTGGCGGCCGTGAAGGCGGCGCGGAAGGCGCTCGCCAAGGAGCAGAGCGGCATCGCCGCCAAGCTGGCCGCCTACTTCAAGCGCCTGGCCAGCACGGCGGCTACACCTGACGAATCCGAGCCTGACCGCGAATCGCCGAAGTTGCTCGCGCTGCGTGAGGCTCTCGCCGCCGCTGAGGCCGAGGCGTTCCCCCACCAGCAGGCCGTGAAGATCCTCGAGGAGCAGGTCGCCGGACTGCGCGCGGCGCCGGCGCCGGACGAGGCCGTGCTGACCGTCCTGCGCGAGACCCTCGCAGCGGAAGGCGGCTGACATGTTCGTCCCCATCGCCCCCAAACTCATCGGCATGTCGGTCTCGGTCGCCCGGGCCACCGACGAACTGGCGGTCGAAGTCAATCCGGCGCCGATGAACTCGGTGAACGACTACGCCACAGTGACCGGCTCGGTGATCGACACGTTGAACTTCCTGACGGTCGCCTTCACCATCGTCAACACCGGCGCCAACAGCATCACCTGGAAGGTGATCGCCAGCAACGCCAGCGACTTCTCGGCCGCCGTCGAGGTGCAGGCCGAGGCCGCCCTGGCCGCCGGGCTGGCGTCGAGTTTCGCCGCCGCGGTGGCGCCCTGGCGGTACTACAAGGTCATGCACAAGTCCACGGTCGGCGGCGACCACGGCCAGTCCACCGTCCGCGGCATCGCAAAGGCAGGATGATGACCATGCTACTGACCGATGAGCAGAAGCAGGAAGCCGACCGGCTCCTGTTGACGTACACCGAGTACGTCGTCGCGCTGAAGACTCGCATCCCGCCTGAGACCTACGCGAAGCATAAGCAGGAAATGCAGGCCGAACGGGATGAGTGGGAGGCCAAGCTCCGCGACCTGTCCGACTTCGCTATGCGCCGCGCTCCCTACTTCGCCCCGTATTGCCGCGGACAGCGGCCGCCGGAGGAACCGGCCGAAGACGGCGGCCAGACCTAGGCGCCGATAACCGACAACGGAAGAAGGAGCAGACCATGAAGGCAGCACTCGCCGAACTCGAGGAGGCCAAGGCGGCGCGCAAGGCGCCCGCGGCGGAACTCGCCGCGTTGACCGAGGAGTACGCCGAGCTCGGTCGCAAGCTCGCGGCCGCCTGCACGCAGGACGAGATAGCGAAGTACGAACGCCTGATGCGCGAGAACCAGAACGCTCAGGACCCGTCTGTGAAGGCGGTTGCGGCGGCCGATGCCCGGATCGTCGCCGCCCGCCATGCCGTCGGAGCGGCAGCCTGACGGAGGTGGCTAGCCCTGTCTGAAGGGTTCACCGTCGGCCACATGGCACCGACAGCGTCCTGGCACCGGCGGAGCCACCACGGGGCCCGGGTGATCATCCCCGCCCGGGCCCTTCGCTTTGTATACGGCCGTCTACATCACCGGATGATACGGCCGAACTCGTCACCGCCGACCTCGGCCTCGGTATCTCGCGACACGAGCCTGAGCCCGGCGACCGTCGCGCCGTTGCCACCTCGCCCCGTCGTGAGAGCCCACAGGAGCCACGGAGAGCGACTTTCAGCCCGCGGGTGGTCTAGGGAGTCGCGCCTGCGCCGAGCCTAGACCCCGGGGACGGACCTGCCGCCGCCCACTACATGCTCGGAATGTCCCCCGCGGGGGACATTTTGCCCGAACGGCAGATTCGCGCGTGGCCCCGAAACGCGTGAGGCCCGCGACAAGTGCGCGGGCCTCAGCGGACTCCTTACTCTGCCGCCCTCAGCATAGCACGCTATCGGACGGCAAAGGTGCGCGGCGCCGGCGGGGCCGCCCCTTTCAGAGAGCCCGGGAGTACCCGTCGCTCCCGGGCTCTTGTGCAGCCCTCGCGCGCGTGGGGCGACCTTCTGTTCAGGTGAACAGGAGGTCCCCGCCGCCGTGCAGCCCTCGCGCGCGTGGGGCGACCGCAACTGTCCCGTTCGGGACAGTTCTAGGAGGATGCGCGTCTCTTAGGTCGCGTCACGCTCCGGCAACTCGTGCAACTGATTGAACTGGTCGACCAGCCGCTGCACCTCGGCCGGCGACTTGCTGCCGCGCGCGAACTTGGCCACGATCTCGCCGCCCGGTCCGGTGATGAGCGTCGTCGGGATGATGTAGCCGTCCTCGTCGTGGCAGTACGCCTCGTCGAGGCTGGCGAGCGCGCCCGCGATGGTGTCGTCAAGCTCGTCGGCGTCGTCGTTCGGAGTCATGGCGTTGCCCTTCCGGTTGTACTGCTGGCGTACCGAGTCGTCATCGGTCGTCCCAGATGGAGCCCCAGACCGCGCCGGTCGTCCTCAGCGCGGTCTCCCGCGCTTCGAAGGCGACGCCAATGTACCGGTGCGCCGGCCGTGCCGTACCACCCGCGCGACCACTTACGCGACCACTCGCCGGCGCTGAGGCCGTGCACGTGACCGACCTGCGTTGCGAGCTCGACGTAGTCCCTCGCCTTGGCCTCGTCGATCCGCAGCAGGTCCGCCGTCGGCACCTTGCCCGGGCTGGCGTGTCCGGTCCATAGAGTCCCGTCGTGCTTCTGGACCAGCATGATGCACCGATTGCGATAGACGTAGCTGGGCACTTCACAGACGATCTCCCCGACGATGTCGCGGGTGTTGCGAACACTTCTGTTCAGGTGAACGGAAGTGTTCGCTGGCCTGCCTGGTGCAGTGTCGCCGTGCTCTGCCTGTCTCTTCCTCGCCTTCGGCCGCTCGAGCTCTTCGAGGGCGAGACGTTCGACTTCGGACGCGAGCACCCGCCAGCGCCCTCCGCCTAGTTTGCGACCACGGAGCTTGCCGTTGCGCAGCCAGCGACGTACCAGCGATGCGCTGACCGCCCCGTCGAGACGCGCACTGAGTTGCTCGGCGAACTCATCGGGGCGTAGCCAGCGGCGTCTGCCGGAGCCCTCTCGTTCGATCGCTTGCACGTTTGCCGTTCGCATGGTGGTCCCTCCTTGTCCTCCTGGCGTACTCCGCGACTGCCGGACACGGCGTATGCTGTCCTGAGACGCAGAGAGGCGTGGAGAGATGGGCAGGGCGGGAAAGCCCTGCAGGTGGGTGTCTTTTGGAGCGACGAGGGGCCTTAGAGTGAGACACCGCATAGGTCCGCGAGACGGGGTAGCTCGAATCCTCAGGTCGCAGGTTCGAGTCCTGCCGGGCGCGCCAGCGCCGTTTCTCCTACCCTCCTCGTGGGTACGAGAGGCGTGATGGCCGAACGACCCCAGAAACCCGATCGCGGTCTGACCGACGACGCCACTCTGGCTCTGTACGACAGCATCAGCGACCGTCTGCGGACCGGCGACAAGCCGGGAGCCGTCGGCGCCGCTCTCGAGGCCGTGCGCAGCGGCGCGGTCAGCGTCGATCAGCTGTACCGAGACGTTCTCGCCCCGCTGCTCGTCGGGACCGG
>Ga0315282_10012938_pt1 | contig 12674 bp, 10 predicted proteins | sample YL17G07_20_MG_FD_203693 | JGI IMG/M metagenome (GOLD analysis project Ga0315282, IMG submission 203693) | Sediment microbial communities from Yellowstone Lake, YNP, Wyoming, USA - YL17G07_20 | ecosystem: Environmental > Aquatic > Freshwater > Lake > Sediment | place: USA: Wyoming | collected... | reverse complement strand
CGAGGCACAGCACGGGGGCGTAGGTTTCATGGCTTCTCCTTGGACGGGTGTGCCCGTCTCCGTGGAGCCACACACTGGCGACTGGCGATGTGCACGAAGAAAAGCACGAAGCAGTCGAGCAGACCGGACCGCGTGACGATCTTCTTGGAGACGAAATCGCACGCCCGGCCGCAACTCTGGCCGCGACTCTGGCTGTGACTCTGGCTGCGACTCTGGCTCCAAGGAAGTCGCTGGCGCAAACGTTACGGTTAATGGTGGCGAACGCCGCCTCCAGGGGCATCCTCGTACCGCCCAGGTCTGCCGTCGTCGCCGGCGCTGACGAACCGAATGCTGGCGCGGCTGGCAAGGCGACCCATGGGTTGATAGAGATAGCATTAGCCGCAAATCATCACTGCAATATCTATCCGTTGCTTGTTGACGGCTGGATAGATAGAAGTTACATTGGTTGTCGGCAATCTGAGGCGTTTCTATCATGGCTGCGGCGAAGGCTTCGAATTTGAAGGGGATACCCAGGCGGTCAACCCTTGACACGGCCAAGGCCGTCTTCGCGCAGCATGGCGGGACGCTCTCGGCCATGGCCGCAATCCGCATGGGCGTCCATCCGGCGACGCTCTACCGCATGAGGGACGAGGGCGAGATCGTCCAGATTAGCCGCGGCCTGTACCGCCTCGCCACGCTTCCGCCGCTCAGCAACCCGGACCTCGTCCATGTCGCCCTCAGGGCGCCCAAGGGCGTCATCTGCCTGGTCTCGGCGCTGTCCTTTCACGACCTGACGACGCAGATACCGCACGAGGTTTCCATCGCGCTGCCCTACGGCTACAGGCCGCCTCGGCTGGACCATCCGCCCCTGCGGGTCTTCCGCTTCTCCGGCAAGGCGCTCTCCGAAGGCGTCCAGACGCACGAGATCGACGGCTTCCGCGTCCGGGTCTACTGCCCGGAGAAGACCATAACGGACTGCTTCAGGTTCCGGGGCAAGATCGGCAGCGACGTCGCCATCGAGGCGCTGAAGGCGTACTGCCGCCGGAAGGGCGCGAGGGTGGACGATCTGCTGCGCTACGCGCGCATCTGCCGGGTGGAGAAGGTGATGCAACCCTACCTGGAGGCCGCCTTGGCATGAGCCGAAAGGGTCCCGTCCGCAACTTGGCCGCATCGGTGCACGCCCGCCTGCTGGCAAAGGCGAAGGAGACACAGCGGCCGTTCAACGAGCTGTTCCAGCTCTACGCGATGGAGCGCCTGCTCTACCGGCTGTCGAAGTCGAGCCATTCCAGGAAGTTCGTGCTGAAGGGCGCGCTGATGTTCGCGGCCTGGAACGTGCCGGTCTCCAGGCCGACGAAGGACATTGACCTGCTTGGCAGGCTGAACAACAGCATCGAGAGCGTCGCCGCCGTCGTCAGGGACATCTGCGGCCAGCCCGTCGAGCCGGACGGGCTGGTCTTCGATCCCGGCAGCGTGACGGCCGAGAACATCGTCGAGGAGGCGGAGTACGGCGGAGTGAGGGTCCATGTCGGCGGCAGGTTCCTCGGCAACATGAAGATCTCGGTTCAGCTGGACATCGGCTTCGGCGACGTCATCGTGCCCGCCGAGCTTTCCGTCGCGTATCCGACGATCCTCGACTTCCCGGCCCCCCTGCTCAAGGGCTACAGCATGGAGAGCGCCATCGCCGAGAAGTTCGACGCCATGGCGCACCGCGGGATGGCCAACTCCCGCATGAAGGACTTCTTCGACATCTGGTTCCTCTCGCAGCGATTCGCGTTCGACGGCGCGATCCTTGCCGAGGCGATCCGCAGGACGGCCCAGAACCGGGGCCGAGCGATCTCGACGGATGTCGCCGCCTTCTCGCCCGGCTACGTCACCGCCAAGGATGCGCAATGGCGCCTGTTCCTTCGGCGCAGCCGCCTGACGGACGCGCCCACCAGGTTCGGCGAAGTCATGGCCATCCTTCGGCCATTCCTGCGGCCTGTCGTGGATGCCGCCCGAACCGATGCCCACTTTGTGGCGCGCTGGCCAGCGGGCGGGCCGTGGCAACCCCAGAAGTAGTGACACCTGCTTGAGTGTGTGCGACGCAAACCGCACGAGATTCGCCGCGGTCCGCACTTGGCCCATGGACACCGGTCAGGGGACGGGCGTACAGGTCAGGCCGCATCGCGGTAGTAGTGTCGCAACAGCCCGCCCAGCCACTCCTGGCACTTGACCCGGCCAGCGGCGACTGGAGTCGGTGGCGACCGGCCCGCCGGCTGGCCGGGTGGCGAGTTCCCCAGCGCCTGATGGGGACGGTGCGCGTTGTAGAAGTCCACGTAAGTCTCGGCGATGTGGCGCATGTGCCCTTCGCCAAAAACGATGAAGTGATCCAGGCACTCGCGGCGGAACGAAAGAACCCACCTCTCGGCGAAAGCGTTCAGGTTAGGTGAGCGCGCTGGCAGGCGCTTCACGTCAATCTCCTTCCATTTCAGAATCTCATCGAAGTGCGGCGTGAACTTGCCGTCTCGATCATGCAGAAGAATGACGGGTTGATGGACACTGTAGCACCGAAATCGGGATCATGTTATCCCGCCCTCGCTTTGTGAAGGGTGGCCATGGTTTTCCAACGCTCGGTGCGTTGGCGGTCACGTAGCAGGTCCAAAGCCATGCGGCAGACGATGCTGTGGTGCGTGCGCACCCGGTAGATGGATTTTTGCATCTTGCGGTGTCGCCGGTTGCCGCGTTCGACCGCGTTGGAAGTGGAGGGCAACAGGGCATCGTCCAGGAAAGTGAGTGCCTTTTCCAGAGTGGGGCTGAAGAGCTTTTGAAGTGTCTTGCCCACGTCCTGGAAACCGTGGACGCGCCGGCGCAGGCGGCGGAGTTTTTCGAGCGCCGTTTGCGTTTTGCAGCGGCGGTCGAAGAGACGGCAGACCTCCTCCATAATCGCTCGTAGCGTGCGTAGCTGTGGCAGACCTCGGGTGATCCGCCGCAATGTCTTGCGGTCGCTGTCAGTCAAATGGCGCTGCACGAACAGATAACGGTGGTCGAAAAGGTCCGCCACCCTTTGCTGCAGCCGTTTGTTGCGCCGCGCTCTTTGCTGTGCGGCTTTACCCCTGGGTCGGCCACGGGGTAGCTTGGGGATCGCCTGCTTGAGTTTCTTGCGAACCTTGGCGACGGAACGAAGGATGGCGTCGGTGATGTCGGCCAGAATGTGGAACTCGCAGATCTGATGCGGCACGTCCCCGAAGATGCGGTGAAGGGGTTCGGGATAGAGCGGCGAACCGTCTGTGGTAATGCCCTTCAACACCAGACCACGCGCAGTTAGCGCCGCCTTGAAACGAAGAAAGAAACATTCGATGTCGGCGTGCGTGGGATTGTGATCGAGCACTTCGTAGATCAAACGTTCGAAGGTCCGGTTGCCCGACAGCCAGGTACTGATCGCGCCGGTTCCTCTCGACCCCCGAAGTCGCGAATCGCGAATCCCGGATGTCCGCTGGATAAATACGCAGGCACAAGATACGATCTGCTTGCACATGTGACCTGGGGAGAGGATCGATGGTTGCCGCCACGGAATGGGCCAAGCAAGTATTCAAGAAGCACGGCGGGACCATGCGCACCCGCGAGATTCAGGCCGAGGGCATTCACCCCCGCACGCTGTATGCACTGCGCGACGCGGGGACGCTGGAGCGTCTTTCCCGGGGACTATACCGCCTGGCCGAACTTCCACCACTCAGCGAACCCGATCTGTCAACCGTCGCCAAGCGCATCCCAAATGCCGTGGTCTGCCTTGTCTCGGCGCTGGCCCTCCATGAGCTGACGACGCAGATACCCCATGTCGTACATATCGCTCTGCCGCGAACGGCACGCTACCCAATACTGGAACATCCTCCGCTGCAGGTCTACCTGTTCTCAAAGGCTGCTTTCGAGGCGGGGATTGAGACGAAGAACTTTGATGGCGTGTCCATCCGCGTCTATAACGCCGAGAAGACGCTCGCGGACTGCTTCAAGTATCGCAACAAGCTCGGCATTGATGTCGTGATCGAGGCCCTGCGTAAGTACCGCGCCAAGCGTGGAGCTCGTCTGCAACGGGTGCTGGAATATGCGCGCATCTGCCGCGTTGAAAGAGTCATGCGTCCGTATCTGGAGGCCAGCGTCTAGGCATGCCTGCCAAGAATGTGTCAGCGTCTGTTCGACAGCGCCTGCTGAATCTGGCGAAGGAGCGCGGCAAACGGTTCAATGATGTGCTCCAGCACTACGCACAGGAGCGGTGGCTTTACAGACTCTCGCGGTCGGAGCACTCAAGCCGTTTCATTCTCAAGGGCGCGCTCATGCTGACCGCCTGGCATATTCCCGTCAATCGGCCTACGCGAGACATTGATCTGCTCGCCCGCGCCAGCAACGATCCGGAGACAATTCGCGACATGATCGCGGCTATCCCCCGACGGGGTTATTCGGGGAGACAGGACCAGGCACCTGGATGGCACGCTGCGGTGGCAGAACTGCGTTGCACGGAGAGTAGCGACGCCCATAATGGCCCGAGGACAAGGCGCTGAAGCAGTTCGGAGCGACTCATTCAGGAGATCCAGGATCACAGACATCGAACCCGGAGCTATTCACCATGAATCCACTCATTATCGCCCTGCTGGCTGTCGCGGTTGCTTCCTTCGCGAAGGCGGCCGACTACGCCCAAGAGGTTCTGAAGGATAGCCCTGTCGCCTGGTGGCGATTCCAGGATTCGGCCTGCACCGACGGGGCCGCAGCGAAGGATGAAACGGGGCGGCATCCGGGCATCTATCACGGCGGCGTGACGGTGGAGGCCGGCCCGGCGGCGATTGGGGGACGAGCGGCTCGATTCGATGGCCGGCGGGCATACATTGACGTGCCTCACCAGAAGGACTTGGCGCTGAGCGAACTCTCGGTGGAGGTCTGGGTCAAGGCGACGCAGCCCTGGCGCGCGAAGCAGTGGCCGGGCAGTGCCACGCTGATCACCAGGGCTACCAACGGGGCGGGATCCAGCGACTGGACGATCAACGCGGGGGCGTTTCAGAGCGGCGAGAACGAGGGACGCATCCTCACCAGCACCGGCGCGACCGGTTCCAAAACGGATACGAACCTGGGCTCCGGCAAAGGACTGAACGACGGCCAATGGCATCACGTGGTCTGGACCCGCTCGGCCGACGGCTTCAACAGCCTGTACGTTGATGGGCGGCTGGCCGACCAAGCGGAGGATGGAGGTGGCCCCATCGCCAACGACCGGCCGATCCAAATCGGCGGCGATCCGTTTCTGGGAGGCGCGTTCCTGGACGGCGCGCTGGCCGAAACCGCACTTTACGTTACCGTGCTCGACGCCGGCCGCGTCCGGGCTCACGCCGTCGCGGGTGGACTCGCCGTGCCGGACGTCGTGCCGCCGAAGACAGTGGAGACGCTGGCCTTGAAGAACTCCGCCGGACTAAGCTGGGAATTATGGCGCAGCGAACACGGCTGGAGCCTGGGGCAGATTTCGCTGAACGGAAAACCGCTGGAGAAACCGGCCACGTCCGGCCTCCTGGCGCTGCGGGACGTGAAGACCGGCGAGGTGCGCTGGCTGCCCGCCGACAAGGCCGAGCGGATCGGCACAAATGCGGCCCGCCTCTCCGGCCAGACGAAGATCGGCGACGCGGCCCTGCAGTTCGGCGCCGAAATCACATTGCAGGACAAGCTTCCAGCGGCGACGTGGACAGCCTCGTGGTCGGTGGATAAAGACATCGCGGGCTGGGAGGTGTGTTTGGCGTATCATGATGGATTCAGCAACGCGTGGCGCGTGCAGAGCTATCCGTGGGCCGGCAACAGCAAGAGCGTGAAGATTTCGCCGATGCGCTACTGCGGCGTACCCGGGGTGCTGGTGTACCGTCCGGACCAGTCGGTCGTCGCCTTGTTCGCCATCGCCAGTATTTCGGACTACCTGAACCCGACGACCTGGACGGGGAAGACGGAGTTTCACTTCGCCGATCGCTCGATTGCGCCGCAATTTCGCGCCGGCGGCGGCCAGTTGACCGCGGGGACCCGGTACGAGGTGCCGCTGCAGTTGATCGTCAGCGACGCCGGTGAATTTTCCGGCGCCATAACCGGGATCATGCAGGCCTGGATTGCGCTCAATAACTATCGGGTGGACGATACGCTCCAGGTGCGAACGCCGCAGGAGGCATTCAATCTCGCCCTCGAGGGGCGCCGGATCACGCAGAGCTGGAAGCCGGGCATCGGCTACGAGCATCATAAGGGAACCCCGTTTGTCTACGTGGGCAACAACCCGATGATCGCCAACTACGAGTATCGTTTGTACGAGATCACCGGCGAGAAGGTGTGGCGTGACCGGGCGTTCGAGCAGATTGACTATGCGATCAAGGGGCAGCAGCCCAACGGTGTGTTTCATACGAACTGGAACCTCAAGGACCGCCCCGGTTCGAAGGCAGGTGTCTTTTGCAGTTGGGATTGGTCGCACAACGGTTTCAAGGTGGACCTGAACACATGGATGGTCCGGTACATCCTGGAGACCTGGCAACGCGTGAAGGAAAAGGAGGGCGTGGACCGCCAGGACTGGTACAAGGCGGCCATCGCGTCGCTCAACTGGGTGCTGTCCCAGCAGAACCCGGACGGCGGCTTTCCGCAGGTTGTGGACATTGAGTCCGGCGTGAAGTCTCAGTCCGTGGCTTGTGGCCGGACGCTGGTAGGGTTGCCGATCATTGCCAAGATTACCGGTGATGAACGCTGCCTTCGGGCCAGCGCCGATATGGAGCGGTTCCTGCGCCGGAATGTCGAAGGGCGTTTCTGGTACACCGGGCAGCATCCCGATTTGCCGCCGGGCGATTTCGAGCAGGACAGCATCTATAACGTGGTGGAGTACTGGTTGGGCAAGCACGACCGGATGAGCGACAAGGACAGCCTCGACCGCGCCGTGGCCAATGCCTATTATGCGCTGCTCTACTGGTGCCCGAAGCAGCTCAGTTGGGTAAAGAATCCCACGCAAGGCGCGCACAGCGAACAACAGGCATTCAATCAGTATTCGGTCTATTGCTACCAGAACCGGAAGATCCAGTGTTTGGACCGATTGTTCAAGAAGACTGGTAATCCGCTGTTCGAACAGCTCAAGAACCGGGTGATGCAGCTCAACTTCTATGTTCAGGTCGTTGACGGCCCGTACAGGGGTTCCATGACCGAGGCTATCGCCGATCCCTGGCTGGAGCGCGGAAGAGGGTTTGAGTGGCGCGGCAGTCCATATACCAGCGAATTGGTCGCGGACCTGGTGCTGCAACTGATAGATATGGGTCTGGTGAAGAAGCCTTGAGCGAAGGGCGGCAAGCTGGAGGTAAAGGGGTGGATAATGCAGCCGTCCAATCATGATGGAAGTAGGCTGCAGCAGGTGCCCGCGCGCGGACCGCGACCTCACCGGCCAACAGCCGGCCGGCCAGCGGAATACGCGCCACGCGACGCTCTCTCGCGAGGAGGAACGTGTCATGGCAGGGAAAACCGGTTCGATGCTGTTGGCTGTGCTGTGGGGCTCCACGATCGGGCTGTTCGTGGACACCGCTCGTGCAGCAGAAGCGGAGTGGAGTTGGCGGCAGCCGCACGCGGAGGTGCTGCCCAACGGCGATCTGAAGTGGAAGCCGCAGCCGTTCGTTCTCGAGAAGAGCGACTCCGTACGCTACATTGACTTCGAGTCCGGGGATGACAACAACGCCGGCACAGCCAGGGAAAAGCCGTGGAAACACCACCCGTGGGACTCTGCGGCCACGAACAATGCCAAAGCGTGCAGCGGGATACACACCTATGTCTTCAAAGGTGGCGTTTACTATCGCGGCGAGCTTGCGGTAAAGGAGTCCGGCAAGCCGCAACAGCCGATACGGCTTACCCGCGACCCGTCCTGGGGAAATGGCGAGGCGGTGCTCTGCGGTTCGGAACGTGTCTCCGGCTGGAAGAAGGGCGCGAATCACAAGGACATCCCCGAGCCTGAGAAGGTCTGGTATGCGGACCTGGACTTTGCGCCGCGCAGCGTCTGGCTTGTGCGCAAAGAAGGCGACTACTTCCGCATTCCCCTGGCGCGCACGCCGAACTGGAAGCGCTCCAACCCCGACGACGTGAAGAGCGAGTGGTGGGTGTGGGACAACCCGCGCAAGCCCTTCGGCAATACCATCAAGAGCGCGGGCGGGCAGGAGATGCACCTGGGCATAGACACCAAGCACATCAAGGACAAGCCGGCGGACTACTTCAAGGGAGCGCTGATCTGGCCGGAGTACGGTTGGGTCATGAGCGGACCGTACCCAACCGAAGTGGAAGTCGTGGACCTTCAGCAGAACGGCCTTGGCTTCGGCGGCTGGACCGGCGGCGGCACCAATGGCGTCATCATGCGCAACATGCGCTACTACCTCGAAGACAAGCCGCAGTATCTCGACGACCCGGACGGCGAGTACTGGTTCGACAAGAAGGGCAATGGCGGGAGGCTCTACCTGCGCCTGCCAGGCGACGCCGACCCCAACACGGCTCGCGTCGAGGCGGGCAAGCGGACGAACCTGGTGAACGGCGAGAAGGTCGAGCACCTCCACATCACGGGCCTGACCTTCCGCTTCACGACGGCGCCCTGGGCCATCACGGCGGCAACGTGGGATTTCAGCACCAAGCCCTGGGGACTGCGTCCCGACGTCCATACGGGCTGTGTGCGTGTGTGGGGCTCGGGCCAGGACATCCGCATCGCGAACTGTCTCTTCGAGCACGTCTTCTTCCCCATCCGCATCCGCTCGCTGGTGGACGGGCAGCGAGTTGACGACGTTAGGATCGAAGACAACGACTTCCGCTACGCCGACAACGGTATCCTTTCCGTCTCAGACGGTTCGGGCTGGGGCTACGCGAAACTCCGCGGCCGTCTGGGCGACGTGCGTATCTACCGGAACCACTCGCTGGAGACCGGCACGCGCCCCTCGCGCTACAGCACGGGTACGGGCGTGCAGGTCACCTGTCCGCGCACGGTCGAGATCGCGGGGAACGTGATCGAACGCTCGTACGCGCAGGGCATTGACGTTCACGGTGCAAAGGTCAGCGGCTGCTGGGGGGACGTACCCTTCACGCGCATCCTGATCCACCACAACAAAGTGTGGGAATCAATGCTCAACTGCAACGACTACGGCGGCATCGAGACCTGGCAGGGCGGCCCTGCCTATGTCTTCAACAACATCTCCTATGACGCGCTGGGCTACCGTAACTGGGAGCGCTATACCAAGGCCGACGCCGGTTTCGGTCACGCCTACTACCTCGACGGCGCCTTCAAGAATTACCACTTCAACAACATCGCCTGGGGCAAGGCCAAGGACGTCGCCAGCCCCGTGGTCAACTGCGCCGCGTTCCAGGAAATCCACAGCTACCAGAACACTTTCTTCCAGAACACGATCTACAACTACTACGCGGGCTCCCGGCGCCAGGCGCCGGAGGCCGGACGCAACAAGTATCTCGGCAATATCTGGGACGGAATCGGCAAGTACGTCTTGCGCCACGCCGACCCAGCCAGGACCGCGGCCGAAGGCAACGCCAAGGACGCCGGGCCGCAGAAGACCCACTTCGCGCTCGAGACCAACGCCTACAGCCGGAATGTCTTTCACGACTTCGCGGAAATGGGCATGCTCGAGCCCTCTGGGCGCTGGCTCCTGTCCTTCGAAGAGTTCAAGGGCGCGCTCGAAAAGAACAAGAGCCTGCTGTGCGATCTGGGGGAAGTCAGCAAGACCTCGCCGCTCAGGGACCCCGCCAAGGGCGACTTCCGGCCGGCTGCAGGCTCCATTGGCGCTGGCAAAGGCGTCAAAGTCTTCGTGCCGTGGTCGCTGTGCGGCGTCGTGGGCGAGTGGAACTTCTACCACACCGGCGACGATCCAACGTGCCTCATGGACGAACACTGGTACATGACCGACTACCACGTGTCCCGGGAAGGCTATCATGAGCGGCCCATGTATCCGCTCAAGGGCGTGAACGTCGGCGCTGCGGATTACGTTCAGGGCGCGCTGGAAGACTGGACTGCCGGCGCACTGAGCTTCGCCGCCGCCAAGAAGCAGTACGCCACGCTCGCGCATGCCGAGATGATGAAGCCGTTCTCATTCCAGGATCTGAAAAAGAGCCGCCACGAAGGTGCTAAGCCCGAACCGTGCACGGTCGAAGGCGAGGCGTTGAAGAACCCCCAGGTCTACAAGTCGAATCTGCTGATCGAGGTGTACTTCAAGACTGCACCCGGCCATGCGGGCGGCGTGCTGCTGGAGAAGATGAAAGGCTGCGGCTATAGCCTGACGGTCAACGCCGCGGGACAATTGTCGTTCAGCGTGAAAGGAACAGGCGCGTCGGCGGCCGTGGAAAGCCGGGCCAAGGTCAACGATGGCCGATGGCACCACGCGATCGTCGAGGCCGACCGGCAGGCGAAGACGCTGACCGTGTACGTGGATGGCCGGAAGGACGCGTCAGGCGGCGGCGTGGACGGTACGGTGTCACTGGCCAATGACGGAGATGTTTGTGTGGGTGGCACGCCCGAAGGGCGCTATTTTGACGGCGTGCTCGACTTCCTCCGCATTGCGCACGGCACGCTTGCCGATGCGGATACGACAATCGAGGAACTATACGCTTGGGAGTTCGACGGGCCGCACCTGCGCGATTTCACCGGCCGGCAACCGGTGGGCGCGCGCGACGCGGGAGCCGTTGGGAAAGCGGACTAAAGCCGAGCGCGCAGACGCTCGAACGTTTCCACCGCTGCGTGCTCTGGGGGCGTCCTGATCGCACTGCGAGCTTTCTGTCCCCCCCGAGTGATTTCGTCTTCCTTTCTTCGCAACGACTTGCACGTTCCTGTAGCGGCCCACGACTTGGATCTCAGAGTTGACGACGCGAAACCGCCCAACATACCACCCGCATCGAGATAGCCTTTCTGGCGCGCTGAAGTCCCCGAATTATCGGGGCCAGGGAGGCTTTCCCGACGGCCCTGAGCCTGGCTTCCAGCGCTGCTCGGCTGGTGGGCCGGTTCCTGGCGCCCACGACGGTGCCGTTGGGGAACGCCACGGGATCCTGCTCGACGAAGATGCCGAAGTGATCGTGGCCGGCGGGAGCCTCGCGGACGAACGGTAGAGGGATGCGGCCACGCGTGTCGGTCGTGCCCCTGTCCCCAGACCGGCGGCGTTCCGATGGGGCGCGGCTGGGCGCATGACACCAAGCTACTCCAGCGTCAGTTTGCCGCCGTTATCGAGTTCGTAGGTCGCGCCCTGCGCGCCGCGCCAGACGAACCATTCGCCGTTCTCGCTGCGCCAACCGCCGAGGTTGAAGCCCAGCGTGATGCCGGCCTTGCAGGCAATGCCGACGGCCTCGAACGGGATGGCCCACTCGCCGGTCCAGGATTGCGCGTCCACCTTCGCCGAGAACTTGACGGCCTTGTCCAGTTTTCCGACCGCCTCGTCTGGCGCGCCGGCGTCCGTGGTGCACTCGTGTTTGCCTGAGGCGAAGCCATGGATGATGAACGTCGATCCGGGCTTGGCGCCCGAGGCGTCGCGGAAGCACACCTCGGCCCCGTCGTCCGTGCCCCACGCCTCACCCTTCGACACCTTGGCGGCGCTCTTGAGCGGCACGGTGATGGCTACGAACAGCATCTTGCCGTCATGGCAGACGCGAGCGCTGGGCGCTTCGCCCTGAATCGCCTCGCGTTCGGGGGTCTGTTTCAGGGCCAGCACCCGCGCGCCATATTCGTCCTTGCCGGCCACACCGTCTATTGTCGGGGCCTTGTCGAGTCTGGCGGCGACGGCGGCGAAGTCTTCCGGTTTCTGCTCCGCGGCCAGGCAGGCCGTCAGCAACGTGCTCAGAACCACCGCGCTCCAGCAGGTGCTCGTGTTCATCCTCAATCCTCCTCGGCACTGCGCCGCTTTCGGCGCCATCCGCCTGTGGGTCCGCGTGCGCATCTCTCAGCACGATATGTCAGCGGCTTGTGCGGTGCAAGGCGCAGGAAGCGGCTTGTCCCCCCGAATAACTCCGTCTCCGTTGCGTCGCAACGACTTGCACGTGTCTTGATTCGCGTTCTTCGAGCGCTATGTTTCGGCGATGAATGCCCTCGGCGACATCTTCAGGAACTGTGGTAACGCGCTCTCATGCGCTTGGCAAGTGCTGCGCCATCTCGGCAGCTTCATCCGGCTACTGTTGCAGCCCGAGGCGGTACCGGCGCGTCGCCGCCTGAACGGTCGCGCTGGCGAAAGCCGCGGACAGCCGGCAACGACCACGCCCAAAGGAGCCGCCGCGTCCGCTCGCTCGCCAACCGCCTTCGCTCTGTTCCACCGCGCCTTCATGAACTCGCCCGCACAACTCAGCAACGAACAGAAGCGGCCATACGCCCCGCCAACACCGGCCGCTGTTCTTCCGCGGCGCACCCCCGCCGCCCCGGCGGAGTTTTTCGGGGGGACACCGGCCGCGGCTTCAGGCGTGGCTGTGCCTCTGATCGGCGTTTGCCGAGCGACGAGGCGTTACGTTTACGTGTCTCGTCTTGCCAGGGCGTTGCGGCCCTCGGAAGAGATTCCATGGGAGCGGCGCAGACAAAGATGTACTGGTGTGGTAGGCTGCTTACGCATGCTTCACCAGTGGAGGGGTCTGACCATGCGTAGACTTGCCGTCATCACGGTCGTCTGCATTGCCGCGCACATTCAAGCCCTTGAGCCGCCCGAGTTGAAGGTCGCAAAGCTGACCCA
>Ga0315282_10012937_pt1 | contig 12675 bp, 18 predicted proteins | sample YL17G07_20_MG_FD_203693 | JGI IMG/M metagenome (GOLD analysis project Ga0315282, IMG submission 203693) | Sediment microbial communities from Yellowstone Lake, YNP, Wyoming, USA - YL17G07_20 | ecosystem: Environmental > Aquatic > Freshwater > Lake > Sediment | place: USA: Wyoming | collected... | reverse complement strand
CATCGAGCAGTCCCACTCGTTTACCCGACAACATAAGAGCCGTGGCGAGGTTCACGGCCACCGTGCTTTTGCCCACGCCCCCCTTGCCTGACAGCACCACGATTTTATGGCGGATGCGGCAAAGCCTGCTCATTAATTTTTGACGCTCTTGAAATTCCTCCGAGTTCTCATCCGAGCGCATATTCTGCCCGGAACAGTCCGACTTCTGACAACTCCCGCACTCTTCTTGTTTCTCACTATCCATCTCTTACCTCCATTAAATAACTTTGATTCACCGCACTTAATTTCTAAACAGACCGCAATTTCCCGTGGAGCCGAAAATCCTCGCAGGCGGCCCTCAGGGTGTTGACCGCGAGCAGGGCGCAATGCTCAAATTCCGGGGGCAATCCTCCCAGGGCGACCAGCAGGCACTGCGGGGGTATGCATGACGCTATCTCAAGGGTCTTGCCCTCCGCCAGGCATGTGGCAATGCTTCCGCATGCCAGCGACGAGCCGCATCCGTCGGTCTCAAACGAGACCTTCTCGATCCGGCCGTCCCTTGCCAGTAGCCAGAACTCCATGGTGTCTCCGCAAGGGCCGGTTATCTGCGCATGGCCGTTGAAGGTCGTCAATGGCCCGTAATTGCGCGGGTTCTCCGCATGGTCCCTCGCCGTTTCCGAAAAACCATCATGGTCAGAACAATCCATTGTCTATAAATCCACCCTTTCCTCCATAACCATCCGATCCCATATTTTCTGAATATCCTTGGCGCAAGGGGCATCGATTTCCACCACTGCCCGCTCTTGCATCTGGGCGAGGGTGACGGAGCGGTCATACCGGATCCGGCCTATGTTCATTGCTCCTGCCTGACAGGCCTTGCCCTCAATCCGCTTTGTCATCTCGGGGTTCAAATCCCACTTGTTCAAACAGACCGCGGTCGGGATCTTGAAATGCCTGGTCAGGGAAAGCACCCTTTCCAGGTCGTGTTCCCCGGAAACCGTGGGCTCAGTGACGACCAATACCAGATCGGCCCCAGTCACCGAGGCGATAACCGGGCAGCCGATTCCGGGCGGGCCGTCCACGATAATCAGGGGACGATGCTCTTCCCCCGCGATCCGGCGCGCCTCCCGGCGGACCGTGGAGACCAATTTACCGGAGTTCTCGGCCGCTATGCCCAGCCGGGCATGAACCATGGGACCGCAGCGGGTCTCCGAGATCATCCACTCGCCGCAGAGCCGCTCGGGAAAATCAATCGCATCAGCCGGACAAAACCGGATGCAGACGCCGCACCCTTCGCAGGCAACCGGGTCGATGGAGAACTTTGCCTCACCCGCGGACTCCCCGTGCATTATCACCGCGCGGAAGCGGCAATGAGCCAGACACGCGCCGCAGCCGGTGCAGTCTTTTTGCCGGATGACAGCTTCATGACCGCTCCAGAAATCATGGCGTTCGCATGTCTGCGGTGAAAGGACAAGGTGGAGGTCCGCAGCATCCACATCACAATCGGCTATGACCGGCCGGTCGGCCAAAACGGCGAATGACGCCGTTACACTGGTCTTGCCGGTACCGCCTTTGCCGCTGATAATAACAATCTCTTTCATTCGTAATCTTTCAGGTCCCCTTATCAGACAGACACGATTCTGTCCGAGTCGCGCACGGTCTCGTAGAGATCCTTGAGAGTAGACAAGGGACAAATCTCCGAACCTTGGGAATTGCGCAGTTTCAGGCAGGCCCCGCAGGCGAAAAACTGCCCGCCCGCATCCAGGACTTTGCGCGCCTGTTCTTTCACATTGAATTTCGGGGCCTGGACCTGGTCAATTTCCACACCCCGGCTTGAAAGAAAGATGCGCACCCCATCGCCTTGTTCCAGGCTGAAAAGCGCCAAGCGCAAAGCATTGAAGACGGTCTCCGGGTCGGTCTGCGTGATAACCAGGCCGAGTTTCATTGGTTTTTCTCCATCGGTTGTTTAGTGGTGTAGAATCTCTGTTTGCCAGTGACGACCGTTGTCACCTTCCCAACTTTGATAAGCGCATCGAGATGCTTGAGCGCTTGCGTCAGGTGAATGCCAAGACCGTTCGCCACATCCGTGGATGTGCATGGCCGCCTGCTGAGCAACGCCAGGATGTCCACCTCCCGGGCTTGGGAGAAGGCTGGGATGTGCGTGCCGTCCCTTTTGTCCTCGCTTATGATGTCCACCCGCCCCGAAAACAAAGCTTTGCGGGCAAGCATTTGGTCTGTGGAAAGCGGAAATGCGAAGTCCTCCGCAGGCGGACGAGAAGCGGTATTCAACTGTATCCGCGATGCTCCAATACGGCTGGTTAGCGCCGCGATCTTTCTCGCCTCAAGGGGCATGCCGGTCGTGCCCGCAAGCAGGAGAACCTCCAGCCAGACCTCCCCTGGAAAGCGCTTGGTGAAAGCGGCGAGGCCATCGACCATTCTTTCAAAGGAGATGTCCCTGTACGGACGGTTGACATATTGAAACAGCGAATCATCTCCGGCATCCAGGGAGGGAAGCACCAAGTCTGCCACCATCAAGGCCTCCTGGACTTCGCTCATCCAGAGCAGCGAGCCGTTGGTCAGGACCGCCACCGGGATGTCGGTCAGCGCCTTGATCCTGCTGATCAATTCTCCGATGCCGGAATTCAGAGTAGGCTCACCGGAGCCGGCCAAACTGATGTAATCAGGGATATCTTGTTCCGCCAGCTTCCGTTCCAGTTCATCCATAATTGCCTCAACTGCTACATATTCTTTGCGTTCAATGGTTTTATTCGTGGTCCGTCCCAACTGACAATAAATGCAGTCATAGCTGCAGGTCTTGAAGGGGATAAGATCGATGCCCAGCGACCTGCCCAGCCGGCGGGACGGAACCGGGCCATAGACATGGCGAAAGCCGTCCGTGTTCATTACTTGTCTCCACAAGGCGGCTTTTGGCAACGGTTGGAACGTCCACAGCAAGTTTTGCCGGAAGTTTCCAGCGAGCAGCTGCCGTCTGTTTTCCCCGATCTGCCCTGACCCGCGCCCTTGAGAATGAATCCAACCCCTCCGCTAATGACGCGGCGGACCTCGCCGTGACATTTCGGGCATTCTTTAAGCGGGGCTTCGTTCATCTTTTGCCATTGTTCGAACTTATAGGCGCAGGATTTGCACTCGTATTCATAGGTCGGCATGGCATATTCTCCTTTCTGGTTCTGCAGATTTCTGTGACCCTTTCCCGAAGCTGCTTAAAAACAATTGTATATTCCGGCAGCGCATCCACCGCAAGAACTCCTCTGGAGTAAGCCTCGGCGACCCTGCGGTCGTCAGGAATGTCCAGCAAGAGCGGAATATCTTGCTCCCTGCAAAATTTATGCACCCGGTCATCGCCCACTCCAACGCGGTTGATGACCACGCCGAAGGGAATCTTGAGCTCCCGGACCATATCCACCGCCAATCTCAAGTCATGTAGGCCGAACGGGGTCGGCTCCGTGACCAAGACCACAAAATCCGCCCCTCGAAGGGTGGCCACTACGGGACAGGCGGTTCCCGGAGGCGCGTCCAGGATCGCGGGAATAGTATTTCGCAGGCGGGTCTTGACCGCCCGGATCAGGGGCGGGGCCATGGCCACGCCGACATCGCTCCGGCCCTGAATCAGCGTGATGTTCCCCGCCTGCACCGTCTCGACTACGCCGATGCGTTGACCAACTTCGGAAATGGCTTTTTTAGGGCATACCTTGGCGCACCCTCCGCAGCCGTGGCACATTTCCGGAAAGACAAGAGGCACGGTCCCGAAGCTCACGATGGCATGATACTCGCAGAACCGGCTGCATTCCCCGCAGCCGTCACAGAGGGATTCTTCAACCCGGGGAACGAGAATATTCACCTTCTCCTGTCCGCAGGCCGAGCCATGAAGGAAAAGGTGATCGTTCGGCTCCTCAACATCGCAGTCCACAAGCTGAACCGGGTATTCGCAGACCTTCGCCAGGTTCAAGGCAACTGTGGTCTTGCCGGTTCCACCTTTCCCGCTGGCTATTGCGACGATCATATATTCTTCCCATGGGCGAGGAGAAGGTCCTGATTAATGCCCCGGTGTTGTTCCACCGTAAATCCCCGTTCAATTAATAATCCCTGCATGTCAGCCAGAGAAACAGGGCCGAGCTCGTGCCGTCTCCCCTCAAAAGCGTGGATTTTCTCCATTACGGCCAGCCCATTGATATTGAAATCGTTCAACACCATTTTGCCCCCAGGGGCAAGCACCCTGATAAATTCATCGCAGACCTTGCTGGCAGAAGATAGATGATGGATCATGTTCATCGCAAAGATTATATCGAAGAAACCGTCTTGATAGGGAAGGCTTTCAGCGTTGGCTATATCCAAATGGACCTGCTGTTCCATGCCGTAATACATGAGGTTGAGGAGGGCGTATTTTTGTTCCGCTCCGGAGATGTCGAACGAGGTGAAATGAAAACCTTCCCGGGCCAGGGCCAGGGCGAAATAGCCTTTGCCCGTGCCCGCCTCAAGGATTCTTCCTGAAATGGGGCGTGCTTTTTCAATAATAAAAGCAATCTCTTTGTCAATATCGTAGCCGAATCTCTGATTAAGGGCCTTGCGTTCCAGGTATCGGTCATGATTTTCGAGGACTTCACTTTTCAGAGCGGTCATGTCCAGATTCCTCCCATACCGCAGGCCAAGAGCCACACATCGCAACCTAGTATTTGCGCCAACTTTACCGAAAGCGTCGTTTTCCCGGTTCCGCCTTTGTCTGTAACCCCGGCAGGAATCATGACGCACCTCTCAATCCTGTGGCCCTGGAGTTGGAACGCGCCAGAACGTGCGTGCCAATCGGCACCCCGGCATGCGCTGCAATTACGGAGCACTTGGCCTTGAATAAAAAAAAGATATTGTGGGACTCATCGCTAAGCGTCTCGAAATTGCCCTGTCCTTTGGCAAAGATGACATCGGCCTCGGAGAAACGCTTAATAAAGTCCCGGCTGCACTCATTGAGCATAGTGCCTGCGACATCCGAACCGTTGTCGATGATCTCGACAATCTCGTGGAGACCTGCGGCGCGCGCATCGGATAGGGTAGCGTCGTTGAGTACCGGAGCGCCGCGCACGGCCAAGATGACCCGCGCGGGCGAAAGCTTTTCTATAAGCAACCGGTCAAAAACAATCTCGCCCGCATTGTCGGCCAGGTAGAGAATACGTTGAGCCTTCGCGGCGGCCTGACTAAAGGCTTCCCATTCGCCGAAAAAGGGTTCCGCCAGCGCATGCTGAATCGATTGGCGCACATCGGATTCTGTGATGTGGCCATTGGCTCCCATGTCTATTACATTCCCTGCGATAGCTAGACGCACCGCCATGGCCAACGGGTCCGGCGCGGCTTCAATCTCTGTTCTCAATTCCGGCAGAAAATTTTGGGCCATTTGGTTCTGATGCTCCTTGGCCGCTCGATAAGGGTCATCGACGCCGGTTATCTCGCGCAGACGCCGGCGGATGCGCTGCCCCAGAACAGGAGGCGGTTCTTCCAAGCTCATCTCGCCAACCCAGAGCATCACTTCACGAACGATACGTTCCTGAAAGGCGGGGTCCGACGACACCATTCTGGCCGCATCCAGGGTTTGCCGAACTAAACAAGGGATGCAGTCAAGGGATGTTTTCATCCGGCAAATCCCCGCCGACCGCGCCCGCGAACGGCGCCATGTATCCGCGCAAAGTTTATGGACACAGCCGCCAGGTCGCCGGAGCCAATTACCAAAATCATATCGCTTCTCCGCTCATTTCGCTTTTCTGGAACTGCAAAGTCCATCGGCTGTTTCCCGGAAGACGGGTAAAATCACATCCGGTCACAGTTGATAGCAATTTTTCTTCTTTCATGTGATGGTCGCTGACAGAGAGCACGCCCTTAGGCTTCAGCAGCCGATTCAGCTTCATTAAAGTCCACCTGGGATGAGGAAGGCAATGCAGGACATCGTAGAGCAGGACTATATCCATGCTTGCTGCCTCAACTTCGTCCAAGTTGCTTTCCAAAACCGTTTGTATGTTTTTTAATCCCTGCTTGTCCGCAGCCTGTTTAACTAATTTCAGGGCAAGGGGATGTATATCCACCGCATATACAAGGCCTTCGGGGCCGACCAGACGGGACGCGGCCAGCGTGAAGCCGCCCGGGCCACAGCCAAAATCCAAAACCGACATGCCCGATTGTATGCCCGCATCCTGCAAAATCTTGACAGGGGGACGCAGCCAATCACGGAGCTGGAACTCCAGCGCCATTAACCGGAAGGAAAGGTTGCTCTGCAAGCGATGTTGATTCATGAGCCGAGACACCTGCGACTTCCCCGCAGTGCCCAATGCCCCTCACCCAAAACAATTAATAACACCGGAAAAATTATCTGTATCACTGGCTTTTCTCCAGGCGTTCGCGGGGCTGCGCCATTGTGAACCCATAGGTCCTGCGCAGGCGGCCGATGGTTTCATAATCAGAAACTGACTCGGGAATTCGGAGCCGTTTTTTAACCTCGGAACTGGATATCCCATAGAGCCGCGCTGCGTCGGCGATGGTCATTTTCCCCTGCAACGGTTCCGCCTTTTCCTGGTCTTCATGCTTTTCCCTGGAGGCTGAAAATTCTTTCTCCGATTCGCCGGCTTCTTCCTTATTTTCACAGTTGCAGCCCCAGCCATTTTCCCAGCTGCAGACCCCGTCCTGATTGGAAATTTCTTGCATATCAAACGTCATTTCTGGACCTGGTTTTCGCTGGAAAAGGGAATGGCGTCGCAGATGATTTCCCCGCCGGGAGTTCTCCGGCTTGACCGCAAAGGAAAAGAGCATGAGCCCGGCCCCGAGCATGACCAATCCTGGGGCCAGCGCCCTTCGGAGCCATAAGTTCGGGACCGCCTTTCTGGCCAGGACTTTGATAGCCGGCCAATGCAAGATGATATGCAGGGCAAGCAGTGCGAGCATCACATACGCGGCCGTGAGATGGATGGTTCCCCACTGGTGGCGGTCAAGCCCCAGGAAAAACATTTTGGTGTTCGAGCCGAATTCCGACATCCGCTCCCGGCCGGGCGGCAGGGTGTATTTTATGAGCAACCCGATTCCGCAGATGAGGGCGAAATTGAGGAACATGAGCAGGGCAATAATCAAATTTATTTTTCCCCGGTCCTTCATCGACGCGTCCTGACTACCAGTGTCCCTCCACATCCGCGGCGCGGGCCGCCATGAGTTGGCCGGACTTGAACTTTTCAAGGGCTTCAGCCACGGTTGGCGTGTCGGTGGTATAGACCTTGATCCCGGCCGCCAAGAGCACACGAAACGCCTTAGGCCCGCAATGCCCGGTCACCACGGCTTTCACTCCCAACTTAGCTAAAGTTGCCGCAGACTGAAGTCCCGCTCCTTGGGCCGCGTTCAAGTTTTGCTGGTTGTCAATAACTTCAAATTTGCCGCTATCCAGGTCATAAACAAGAAACTTCGGTGCCCGTCCGAATCTGGTGTCAAGCGGCGCGTTGAGGTCGCTCCCCGAGGTTGTGAAGGCTATTTTCATTTAAGCATTCCCCCTTGTCTGCAAGGCCTGGCAAATCCAGCCTTGCTGAACTCCTTGCCGAGCCACTCCTTTTTCTTCAGGCAGTTCTCGGCGTTTAGAACCGGCTGATAAAAGCGCCGGAGAAGGCAGTTGGCCCGCCCAAGGGCAGGCCATTGCCAACGGCCTCAACATCCGGAAATATTTATACTTCTACTTAGCCGATTCCCCGGTCTCGAGCTCGGAGAGACGTTTCTTGATTTGCTCCAGCTCCGACTGCAAGAAATCGGCCTGGTTCTTGAGCGCCTGTTTCTCAAGATCAGGGGTGGGCTTCTGATCCGGCGCCGAATACCATGGATATGGCGCCGAATACCATCCGGAACTAATCCAACCTGGAAGTCCGGTGGCGTAAAACCTATTCCGCCACCCGCGGCCGCCGCCACCGCGGCCGAAACCCATCCAGAGCCTACGTCCGGGGATGGGGTTCATATATCCCGGCATTCCAAAACCAGCGCAGTATCCGGCTGCGCGTCCGCTCATTGGTCCCATTCCCAATGGGCCTGTCCTGTCTCCTCCTGGCATGATTTTCCTCCTTTCATGTCCAATCGGCTGTTTTATTTACCGCCTTTGTTGCCAAAACCGCGTCCGCGGCCCTGACCCGCTCCCGTGCCGCCGCCTTGGCCCTGGCCCTTTCCTTGGCCGCCGCCTTGGCCCTGGTTTCCTTGTCCACCGGGGCTTTGTTTGCCTTGGCCTCCGCAACGGCCCATTCCGCGTCCTGTTCCCGGGCCTTTGCCCAGGGGGCCGGTTCCGTCTCTATTTGGCATCAAACTCACCTCCTTTCCTTTGGTTTTTTATTATTTTTTTCAGCGATGGTGGGAGCAGAAAGCGTTCTGGTTGCTTTTCAATTTGCCTTGCAGATACATTTTGACGGCTTCTTCCGGCGAACACTCGGATTCGATGATGAACGGGGTTATGCCGTTTTCTGCCAGGTCGTTGGCGGCGCGTGCGCCCATTCCATAGCAGAGAATGGCTTGGCAATCCTTGAGCGCTTCCACCAGATGGGAATGACCGCGCTCCTGGTGATGATGGCCTTGGCCGCTCTCTTCTCCTTGGCACTGGCCTTGAGCAAAGGCTGTGAACTGGTTGGGGACGCTTTGGCGATTTTGGATGACGCCGTTTTGGATTTCAAAAACCAGGAAGCAGGCGCTTCGCCCAAAATGCCGGGAAATGGTTTTGCCGTCTTCGGACGCAACTGCGACTTTCATTTCTATTCCTCCTTTTAATTTTTACCAATTTCCGTGTCTCTGGCCATGTCTTCCGCCGCCTCGCCGGCAAGCACCTTGACCCGGCCCAGCTCCTCTGCCGGGACCGCCCCGGTCTTCAGGCGAGCGGTGAAGATTTGAACTTCCGCAAGCAGGACAGGTGGAAGGCCGGGGTGTGCCAAAGGGAATTTCCCAGGCGTTTCCGCAATCCGCGCATTGGAATTTTCTTTTTTCAGCCATGGTAACAACACCTCCTTCAATTTTCAGGGCCTTGCCCTTGACCAGCGCTTCGGCGATTTTCTTATGGGCAGTTTCAATGATTCTGCCGAAGGTCGGCCGGGAAATATCCATTTTGGCCGCAGCATCTTCCTGATAAAGACCCTCCATATCCGCAAGCCGGACCGCTTCGTATTCGTCAAGGGTGAGCACAACTTCTTCAAGCATAAAGAGAGGAATTCCCTGCGGCTTGAAATAAGAGCAGCCGGGATGACAGCTGATTCGACGACACTGAAAAGGTCTGGGCATCTTCCAGCTTTCTCCCTCTGCAACTGATTATAAGCATATGCTCATAACTTGTCAAGTCTGCGTTGCCGGAAATTAAAAAATGAGTGGCCGGCGCTTGAAGAAATAAAACAACAGGCGAACTTGGATATTTTTTTTAGAACAACGGCCGGTCGGTTTCCCCCAAGCGAATGAAGGCGGGATAGCGCTCTCTTCCGGCCAGTTGCGCGGCCATAAATCAACTCTCCAAATTCAAACAAAATTCTGTCAAGTTTAAAGTTTAGACCCGACCCCAATTTGATTCACATCAGGAGCGATTGGCCGGGGATCAAATTTTCCAGTTCCGGAGCGGCCGGCCGGTTTCCCCCAAGCGAATGAAGGCGGGATAGCGCTCTCTTCCGGTCAGTTGCGCGGCCATAAATCAACTCTCCAAATTCAAACAAAATTCTGTCAAGTTTAAAGTTTAGACCCGACCCCAATTTGATTGATTTGTCATCATCCGTTTATTTGAGGTATTTGTCAAAAAATTTCACGACTGCCTGGGCTGACGCGACCGTGACCTGGTCCCAGTATTGCCAGTTGAACCCGTGCTTTTTGCCCGGCGCGGTGAACAGTTCCGCGTCCACGCCCAGCTCCTTGAGCTTTTTAACGGCAGCAACTGATTGCGGATAAAGCTTGAACTGGTCCGCGTCTCCGGTGAGAAAAATGCTGGGCGGGTCATCGGCCTTGATGAAATTGACCGGCGAGATGTGCTTCAACTGCTCCTGGTAAGGCTTGCCCAGAGCGCCGACCAGGAGCGCGTGTCCGAGCCAGGCAAAGGCTTTGCCGAGTTGCTTGATATTGAGCTCCAGGTCGATGACCGGGAAATAAAGCGCCGCGACCTTGACCGAGGCGTCGGCCTTTTTTCCCGAACGGCCGGTGGGATGGAAATAGGGGTCATCGCTGTTCCAGGCCATGAGCGCCGCAAGATGCCCGCCGGCAGAGCTTCCTGCCAGCCCGATTCGCTCCGGGTCCCCGCCGTATTCTTTCGCGTGTTCCTTTACCCAGATGAGCGCGGCCAAGGCGTCTTCCATCTGTAATTTGATGGGGTAATCCGGCGCCAGCCGGTAGTTGATGTTGAAAGTGACATAGCCGTTATTGGCGAGGACCTGGCAGAGGTAGACCATATTATCCATTGACTTGTCCCCGCCAATCCAGCCCCCGCCGTGAATCATCACCACCACCGGCCAGAGCCTGTCATGGGCATTGGAATAAACATCCAGCTTGAGCTTGTCCGCGCCGGGAACCCCCTGCGCATACGGAATGTTCTTAAGCACGATTTGCGCCTTTGCGCCGTAATCCTCGTGCGAGCCTGTCCCGGCCGGCTTTTTGGGTATGAGTGCGGATAATGCCGCAAGCAGGACCAGGGCCAAAGCCAGCCGGCTTATTCTTTCGCTTCCCAACTTTTTAATCAGTGCCATTCCCAAGCCCCTTATCCGCAATTCCCTTGTTCTGAAATGGTAGCTCGATTATGGAGAGCCTTTCAAATCGAATTGGATTTTGATGTTTTCCAATTTTTAACGGCTGGAAAAACTGTGCTAGAATCTGGGTGCTGGCTGCGAAGGGGGACCGGGGAGGACAGGATGAAAAGCGGTTTGCTCAAAACTTATCTCATGGCTGCAAGCGCGGCGCTGGCAATAACTTTGTTGCCTCAAGCGCTTCCGGCCGGGGATGCTCCAAACCCGGAAGGCACTTATGAGACCAATTTCGGAGCGCTGACGCTCAAGCTCAACGGCAACAAGGTCAGCGGAACCTATCCCCATGACGCGGGCCGGATTGAGGGCACCTGGGAAGGCAGCCGGATGGTGGGCAGATGGTCAGAGGCGCCCACCTACAAACCCCCTCATGACGCGGGCGATTTCGTTTTCGCCTTCCCCAAGGACTTCAAGTCCTTTGCCGGCAAATGGCGCTATGGCTTCGGGGGCAAGGAATGGAGCGGGGACTGGCACGGGACGAGGACGGCGTCGGCTTTGGAGGAAATGGTTAGCGGGGACTGGAACACCTCATTTGGCAAACTGTCGCTCAAGCAGACCGCCAACAAAATAACCGGCGCTTACACCAATCAAAACGGCAGGATTGACGGTATGCTCCAGGGCAACATCATCAAGGGCACCTGGTCCCAGGCCCCGAGCTACAAGCCTCCGAAAGACGCCGGGGATTTCATGTTCGTGCTCTCCGCAGACCGGGATTCCTTTTCCGGCAAATATCGGCAGGGGTTCGGAGGCGAGCAGTGGACCGGAAACTGGACCGGGACCAAGGCCAGTTCCGCCGGCTATGCCCTAGTCGAGGGCGAATATCTCACCACCTACGGCAAAACCAATTTCAAGCTGACGCTTAAGCAATCGGGCAACAAGATAACCGGCATCTACGAGCACGACAACGGCCGGCTCGAAGGCACCATTGAAGGCAGCGAGATTCGCGGCAGATGGTACGAAGCTCCCACCTACAAACCTCCCAAAGATGCCGGCGAGTTCCGCTTCAGCTTTGCCCAGGACCTCAAAAGCTTCACCGGCAAGTGGCACTACGGGTTTGAGGAAAAGCAATGGCGCTCGGACTGGAACGGGAAAAAAATACCATAAGACTCCGTGGTGAATGGGGTCAGGTCTTGACATTTTGACATTTCGGCCTCCATGCTTTTGGCGACCAATGGTCTTGTAATTTTCAACACCTTTTAATACAATGGAGACATGGCTCGTCCCTGGAGGATACAATACGAAGGCGCAGTTTATCATGTGGCCGCGCGTGGCAACAACCGGCAGGAGATATTCCTGGATGATCCGGACCGGGAACATTTCCTCAATCTGCTTTCCCGCGTCATATCCCGGTTTGAAGTCCGCATTTTCGCCTTCTGCCTGATGACCAACCATTACCACCTGTTCCTCCAGACCGAAGGCGCCAATCTAAGCGCCGCCATGCACTGGCTAAATTGCGCCTACTCGGTCTATTTCAACCGACGGCAGGGGCGCATCGGTCATCTGCTCCAGGGCCGGTTCAGGTCCGTGCTCGTGACCGATGAAATCCACTGGCTCCACCTCAGCATGTACATCCACCTCAACCCGGTCCGCGCCAAAATGGTCGAAGACCCTGCCGGCTACCCCTGGTCCAGCTTCCGAGATTACACCAGCGCCAAATCCCGTTTTGACTGGCTGGACCGCGACCTCATCCTTGAAAATTACGGCAAGACCCAATTCGGACGCTTCCGCAGGTACCGCAAGGAATGCCTGGCGCTGGCCGACACTCATCCCGAATTCATTGAACAAATGAAGAGCGGCCTGATCCTCGGCGCACAAGAAAAAGTGGAGGAATTGGTCCGCAAATTCAAACCTTCGGGCAAAATTGAAAATGTCCCGGATTATTCCCGCGCCCATAAAAAAGATGCGGACACCAAACTTGAGATAGATG
>Ga0315282_10012936_pt1 | contig 12678 bp, 13 predicted proteins | sample YL17G07_20_MG_FD_203693 | JGI IMG/M metagenome (GOLD analysis project Ga0315282, IMG submission 203693) | Sediment microbial communities from Yellowstone Lake, YNP, Wyoming, USA - YL17G07_20 | ecosystem: Environmental > Aquatic > Freshwater > Lake > Sediment | place: USA: Wyoming | collected... | reverse complement strand
AAAGGGATGAATTTTTTAGAAGTCATGAGCGATCCCCCCTCACCCCTAAGCAGAAGAGAAATTTTAAAGGCTTAAAATATCATCCTTTTAATCCAAAATATGTCTTTTCTGGTCAGATCGAGCGCTACATTTTTCATATCAATAACCCAAAATATTATGCAACCTTCTTAACGAATAAGGGGACCAATAAACGTTATCTTCGATATGGAAAGTTTCATTTCAAGTTGGATGGAAAAGAATATACCGTCGAAATTTACAAATCAATTTTGAGCGATACCCTCTTCATTCCGTTTAAAGATAAGACCAATGAGGAAGAGACTTATGGGGGAGGGAGGTATATCGATGCCGAAATCCTCACTGGCTATAAAATGGTTTTGGACTTCAATATGGCCTACCACCCTTCCTGCGCCTATAATGATAAATTCATATGCGTTCTTCCTCCGAAAGAAAATATGCTTGATATTAAAATCCAAGCTGGTGAAAAAAATCTAAAGTAATTTTAAAAAGTTGCCACGAAGGCGGCGAGAATCATGATCTATCATCGGAAACGTTTCTCCCCTGCCTGTATAGCAATATCCAACCAGTTCTCTTTCGGTGCAAAAGGACAAGTATATTTTTCATTATATTGACAGAAAGGGTTATATGCCCGATTGAAATCGATCAGTACCTTGCCTCCGGGCATCGGTTCGATATGAAGATAACGTCCCTCCGGATAGGTTTCGGTTCCTGAGGTCTTATCCTTAAAGGGAAGAAAAAGTTCACCACCGCCTAAAGGCCGGTAGATCTGGAGGACATATTCTTTCCCTTCCCATTTAAATTTAAAACGACCATATTTCACATATTTTTTCTCTTTCCCTTTGTTCGTGGGAAGATTGACATAGAGGGGTTTGGGTTCTATGGGATACCTTTCGATGAATCCAGTGATCGCATATTTCAAATCGATCGGGTAGTAAATGAGACCTCTAAATCTTTTCCGGGCGGCCTCTTTTAACGGAGATTGGGGGTCTTCCCTGAAGAACTGATCCTTCTTCCCTCGAAAGGCCTTCAACTTATCCTCCCTTCTCTCCATAGGATGTTCCTCAGACTTTGGAGCAGTGAGATCGGGCTTTCCACCCAAAAGAAAGAGACAGAAGCATAAAATTGGGCAAAGGAGCCATTTACGCTCGATGGAAATGCACTTCCTCATAGAAAGTTCTTCCAGAGACCAAATCTACCAAGGTCTCCCACAGAAATCAAGTGAATCTCTTCATAAATCCGCGGAAGGACAATTTTTTTCTTGAAATAATTATTAAAAGGTGTTAGAAAAATCCAACTCCAGGGGTGGGGTTTTCAAACAAAGAAACAACCTTATTTTAAGGTATTTCTCCATTTAGTTTACACTTCTTAAAGGGGAGCAATTATTCAGGGGATATAATCCCATGGGTGTTGAATTATGAATACAAGTAATAAGGTTGTCGTCATATCCATGTTGGCGGTGGCAATAGCCATTTTTCTCTTTCTCATCTATCAGATTACCGCTTTCTATCACTACAAATCAGTTGTCCTCGATCGATTTCCTGTGGAGCCCCCTCCTAGAGAGGTGAAGAGATTCTTCGAAGTTGAGAAAGAGAGAAAAGAGCAGGCGATCGAGCTGGCAAAGAAGTATGCAAGAGAGAAAGACGAACTTTATGGAGATGCGCAAAACTTGGCCGAGAAAGTGAAAGGGGATGTGAAGATTATCGGATGGGATGCGGACAGGGCCATTCATGCTGGCCAGCTATAAGATTCCGAAAAATTCGGTAGTAGACTATTGGATGATTTCAAAAGATCGATGGGCATCATTAAAAAGGGATTAATCAAACTGAAAGATCTGGGTTTTCTCGTGGAGGGAAGTCCGACTTCCGAACTGCTCCTTGAGGACGATCCCAAATATTTCGCCTCAAGGATCAAGCGGCTCAAAGAGGAATACGTGTCCATACAATTTTATCTCTTACCTCGGGGGAAAGGCATCGTCAAGGCGAAAGACCTTTCTGAAGAGGCGAAGAAGGTGGTGGATGATATCGACAAAGAGATCGAGAAAGCCTCAGGCGTCATGAAGCATTTTTACCATTACGGTGACTCCATCTATTTTGTGACTTTCCGTTATCAGACCCAGGAGGACAGGATTAAGAATAGAACTCAGGGATGGTTTTTCGAAGTCGATCTTGACTCCAAGACTGTGAGGGATGCCAGTATCGATAAAGATCTCGGTAAGAAGTATCAGATCCCTCCAAAGGTGAAATAAGACTTGAAGGAGATCTCTTCATGAAAAAAGAAGTGAGATGGGGAATGGTTATCGACCTCAGACGATGTGTGGGATGTCACGCCTGCCAAGTGGCATGTAAGGCCGAACACGAAGTGCCTCTCGGTGTCTGGAGAATTTGGGTGAAGGTCCTTCAAAAGGGGACATACCCTGAGATGGCCACAATCTCCTTACCCTGGGATTGCCCTTACTGTGAACGGCCTGAAGAAGCACGATACCCCCGTATGCAGACCCTTTTTTTACCCTGGCTATGTAATCATTGTGAACGTCCTATCTGCAACACGGTATGCCCTGTAGGAGCTGCTTACCAAAGGGAGGATGGAATTGTCATGATTGATCCTCACCGCTGCATCGGTTGCAATTATTGTCGAGCAGCCTGCCCATATAATGCCAGATACCCAAATCCAATAACTGGTATGATCGAGAAATGTGACTTTTGTGTTCATCGGGTGGATGCTGGCCTCCAACCAGCCTGTGTGGAGACATGTCCCACGGGAGCGATGGTATTTGGGAATTTAAAGGATCCGAGCAGTAAGGTATCTCAACTGCTTTCAAAGGAGAAGATACAGGTTCTCAAAAAGGAGATGGCCACTTATCCTAATGTCTACTATATTGGGCTGGATAAGGACGTAGCCGATCCTCTAAAGGGATGGGAAAAACACTACTACCACAAAGAATACGAAAAATTATAAGTTAAAAAGGGATAATTATGGAAGTGCAACTCTTATACAATGTGTTTCATCATGAAGCGGTCAGCATGCTGATCGCCATCTATTTCCATATCGTTGGGCTCCATGCAGGGTGTTCGATCGTATCCATCACAGCCACCTTACTTGGAAAAAATGAATATAAACCGGTGGCTAAGATTGGGGCGATATTCGTCATCATCCTCTTTTCCATCTCGCCCATCTTTCTTTTGACCGATCTCTTTCAACCCCTCCGCTTCTGGTACCTCTTTCTCCATTTCAATCCCACTTCGCCCCTCAGCTGGGGAACCTTCATCCTCTGCGCTTATCCTACCTTTACAGGAATCTATATCTACTTTCTTTTCAAAGGCAATGTTTTATGGTCAAAAATTTTCGGTGTGGTCAGCCTCCCTACTGCTATTGGTGTTCACGGGTATACTGGTTTCGTCTTAGGTTTTGCCAAAGCCAGGGTCCTATGGAACACCGCAGTCATGCCCTCCTATTTCTTATGCTCAGCAATGGTTTCGGGGGTGGCCTTTATGCTCGTTGTGGCTCTGGTTCGCTACCGTTTCACATATAAGGAAAAGACTTATGAGGAGAGGGAAAAAGATCTCAACATCATCGATCTTCTTGCGAAATGGATGGCGGGTTTTATGATTCTAAATGTTTTTTATGTGTTTTCTGATATCACCACGATGTATTACCATACGGAGGATGCCTTTGAGACAGTGGAGCTTGTCCGTCTTGGTAAATTCAGCTTTTTATATATCTGGGTGGATAACGTTTTGGGGAACATCGTCCCCGCTATCATCATTATTTTTAAGAGGACGAGGAAATCCCTTTTCTTATTATTGATTGCTGCCATACTGGCCTCCATCGGTGTCTTCATCATGAGGTATGTGATGGTTTTTGGAGGTCAATATGTTCCTTTAAGCTGATGGGAGGAAAGTGGGAATGATACGTCGTGATTTTTTGAAATTATGCCTTGGTAGTGCCCAGGCGCTCCTGTTTACACCTTTTCTTGAACTCTCTGCCTATGCGAGGGAGGCATGGGGGGGGGAACAGGTCTCACGCCACACGAAGAAACCCCTGAAGGGGATACCGAGCCTTTGCCAGCTCTGTCCGGCCCGTTGCGGGATCATCGGTTTCTTAGAAGGTGATCAGTTGGTGAAGATCGGAGGGAATCCGAAACATCCCAACAACCTTGGAAAACTATGTTCGAGAGGATTAGCTGGCGTCAATATGGCCTATGATCCAGATCGCATTGTTTCACCGATGATTAGGAGAGGTGAGCGGGGTAAGGGGCAATGGGAGAAGATCTCATGGGAGAAGGCCTATAGCGAAATTGCCTCAAGGTTGAAATCGATCTACCAAAGCGGAGGGAAGGAAAGTTTCGTCTTTCAATCAGAACACGAGCCCAATGGTATCATCAGGCAGTTTTTGGAGGCCTTTGGTAAAACCCTCATGATCAATGAGGATAGCCTTAATTTTGGCAACAGAGATTGGGGGCAATGGCTGACCTGGGGAGAGGAACGGGGGGTCCCTGATGTGGCGAACAGCCACTACATCCTCAACTTCGGCTCCAATTTTTATGAGACCCATGAGGACTACACTGGTTTTATTGGGAGGGTGATCGAAGGAAGATTCGAAAAGAAGGCCAAGCTGGTGACGTTCGATGTAAGGCTTTCCCATACGGCGGGCAACAGCGATGAGTGGTTTCCTACCACGCCGGGGACAGATGGGGTGGTAGCCTTAGCGATGGCTAACGTCATTGTCAACGATAACCTTCACGATCAACATTTTGTCCGCAGATGGTTGAATATCCCGATCTCTCAACTGGCCCAATACCTTTCAAAATACACTCCTGAGATGGCGGAGAAGATCAGCGGGATAGCTTCAGCGGATATCGAAAGGATTGCAAAGGAATTTGCCATCTCCATGCCCGCGGTAGCCATTTCTGGCCGTGGGGTGAGTAGCCATTTCAACAGTGTTTACAATGAGAGGTGTATTTTCCTTTTGAATGCCATCATGGGGAACGTGGATATCCATGGAGGATATTGTTTTCCAAGGACCTATCGTTTGAATGGGACAGGCATCGCTCCCTTCGATTTCGAGAAGGACCGATCAAATCCGCAGAAGTTTATCTCCCTGTTGAAACGGGGAAAATTGACCCCTCAAATGTACTTCATTCATGATTCCAATCCCGCCTACACCAATCCTGAAAGCAGTCTGACCTCTGAAGTATTGAAAGATGAACGGTTGATTCCTTACATCGTCGTAGCCGATAGCTGCATGACCGAGACTGCCATGCTTGCTGACATGGTTCTTCCTGTGGCCACTTACCTGGAGAGTTGGGGAATAGACTCATCCCCGGCGCTGGATCTGATTCCTTTCGTTGCCCTTCAGCAGCCCATCATCCATCCCTATGCCAAATCGGTTCCGATGCATGATATTCTTATCGAACTCAGCCAAAGGATCGGTGGGGGGCTCCGGAGAAATTTCAGATCTAACTCCGCGGAGGATTATGTTAAGAAAGCTATCTCAGGCCTTTCTAAACTCGAAAGTGCGGGGGGGTTGAAATACTTAAAAGAGAACGGGGTCTGGTTCGATAAGAATGAAAAACCGAGATACAGAGCCTATGAATCGAAGGGGTTTAAAACGCCTTCCGGAAAGATTGAGGTCTATTCGGAGAGGTTGAAAAGAAAAGGATTTCAGCCTCTTCCCACCTATGAACCTATTCCAGGGCATGGGAATCTTAAAGGCAAGTTCGTCCTCGTGACGGTTGAACCGAATGTGATGGGATCGAGGACAGGAAATTTTCGATGGCTGGCCGAGATTAAGCATCACAATCCAGTTTGGATCAACAGGGATGTAGCCAAGATGCTTCATATTGAAGAGGGAGATCGTATCAAAATTTCCACAAAAATTGGGTCCTTTATTACAGAGGCTCGATTAACTTTTGGTATCCACCCCAGGGTGATCACTATCGAAAGAAATTTGGGTCATTGGGGATATGGACATATTGCCCGGGCAAAAAGATTCAGGAGCAGGGATCCCAACACCAAATTGGTCTGGTGGGAGAAAGAAGGCAACGGCACCTCTCCCAATATGATCATATCTGGAGATTCAGACCCAATTGGTGGGGGAGAGGCCTGGAACGATACTTTGGTCATTATTTCGAAGGCCTAAGGGAAGGGACAGATGAAAGCGGGTAAGATTAAATGGTTGATCTCGTTGATCAATACCAAGAATGTTAAGATCCTATTGAAATCCAAGTGGGTTATTTTTGGTGTTGGCCCGGTTCTCACTTTGATAGGAGTGGCGTTGGTGATCGGGATAGGGCATACACTGACGACATATCCTATGATCTGTCTTTCATGCCATGCAAAACAAACGAGTATCTCCATGTGGTCATCTTCTGCGATTCACCCTGCCCGTGTCACTTGTGTGGATTGTCACGCAAAGCCCTATCAATTGTTCCCCCGTGATTTTTTCTCTGATGAAAAAATGAATGACAATTGCCTTTTTTGCCACCTGGATGTGGCTGAGAAAGGGATGGAAACAGCCGACCATATGAAAATTGACCATAAGCTTCACATTGAAGAATCGAAGCTGATATGTATTGATTGTCATAGAAATATCGCTCATGACAAAACGGAAACTGGAACGAACCGCCCCAGTCATTTAACTTGTATCGAATGCCATGAAGAGGCGATTTCTGGAGGACCTGAATCTTGCATGAAATGTCATACGGAGACCCCAGTGACATCATCCTCATAATTTTATAAACAACTTGGCATGAAACGTTCACAAAATCTTCGTCTCAAGATAATCAGGATAATTAAGTGGTTTTCTGAAGGGGAAAAGAAGGTTCTTTATGGTTTTCTTCTTTTTCTTCTTATAATCTTATTTGCAGGAATTTTTAGATATTCGGAAAGCCCTTCATTCTGTGGTCTATGTCACAATATGAAGGAATATGTCGACTCTTGGAAAACATCCTCGCATAACCAAGTATCCTGCCTCAATTGTCACCGCCAACCAGGTATTTCAAACCATCTCAAGGGGAAGTGGGTGGATCTCCAGCTCGCGTTAACTTATATCATGATTGGAAAAGGGATCAAGAAACTTCATTATGAAGTGGATGATGCGAATTGCTTGCAAGAGGGCTGTCACAAGAGAGAAGACCTAAAAGGAGATATGATATTTAAGAATGTCAGCTTTCCACATGGAAGGCATCTGGGCGAGTTGAGAAGGGGGATGAAACTTCGGTGCACCACCTGCCATGCTCAGCTCGTCCAAGGGTTACACCTCACTGTTCATGAAACCAACTGTTTTATCTGCCATTATTATTGGGCCGGTGTAAGAGAGCAAGAGGAGGAATGTATTTTATGTGCTGTGGGAAGTTGTACCTCTTGCCACATTGAACCCAAGGGAAATATTAAAGTCAAAGGCTGGAGTTTTAATCATCGTAAGTATATCGCGAGAGGGGTGGCCTGCGAGAAATGCCATCTCAATGTCGTTCAAGGGGATGGCCATGTCCCGGAAGGGAAATGTGTCCAGTGCCATGCTGAACTTAAAATACTGAACACCAAATATACCTCTCAATTCATGCACAAGGAACATGTCTCCGATCATAAGATCGAATGTTCGAAATGCCATACCCCTATCCGACATGAGATCGGGCAGATCCCTACCATTGCTCACTTTCCTACACATTGTGATAGGTGTCACACGAAGGAAATCCATCTTGGGCCAAAAGATTTATACCGTGGGATTGGGGGGATTGGAGTACCCGACTCTCCAAGTCTCATGTTTACGACAAATGTGGACTGTATCGCCTGCCATCGAAAGGGCGAAGAGAGCCAGGCTGCATTACATACCACAAAATATGTCGAAAGGGCGATTGGGGAGGCCTGTGTGGACTGCCATGGTGAGGGATATGATGATACCCTCAAGCATTGGAAAGCCCTCCTTTCAAAAGCAGAGAACGAGACCAATCAGCGGATCTTCAATGCTCAGAGGGTGTTATATGAGTTTGAAAAGACCAGGGGAGGTTCTCCGGAGTTTAAAAAGGCCCAAAACCTCTTGAATGAAGCCCGCCACAATTACAGTTTCGTTCTTCTTGGCAAGGGGGTTCACAATATTGAATATGTTTTTAAACTTCTCAATGCAGCCAACAATAAGACAGAACAGGCCTTAGGGACCATCGATAAGAATTATAAATCTAGGGAATTTAAGACCCAGATGACCTGTACCACTCTTTGCCATGTTGGGATGGAGAGACGAACTGTCCCCTTTAATGATATCAAATTTTCTCATGAAACCCATGTGGCCGGCAATGGGTTGAAGTGTGCTAATTGCCACTCTTCCCGTGAAAATCACGGAAAGACCTTTCAGAATAATTGTGCAGAATGCCATCACGGAAAGGAGATCAAAAAGGTTAAATGTGAAGACTGTCATGTCTCTGTCAAAAGATTGGTTCAGGGAAAAGGGGGTATTGGAGTTAAGGAGAGGCCAAGCAATAAGTTGGATGTGGTCGAATGTATCGATTGCCATCGTGGGGTAGGTACAAAAAAGGAGGAGACTTTTGATGCGATTAAAAAGCGATGCATCGAATGCCATGACCAGAGTTACGGGGAGATGGTGGTCCGATGGAAAACCGCCTCTGAGGAATTTTTAAAGAAGGTGACTCCCAAAATCGATAAGGTTAGGGAGGAGATCGAACGTATTGATCACCGCGGAGGCCATACCTTTGTCTATCGAAAATTGTTCGGAGAGGCAGAGTTCAATTACAATTTAGTAAAAAAGGGTAATGGGATTCACAATCTGGAGTATACAGAAGAGTTGTTGGAATTTGCCAATAATCGATTAGATGAAGCGATCAAACAGTTGGCCAAGAAGAAGTAGGTCCTGTTTTTTAAGAAATAAATCGTAAAAGTTGATGCTTCCCTCGACAGACAACTTCAAATATGGTATTAACTTCTTCCTCCTAATCCATAATTGACATGCTCTACGAAAAATGTGTATATTTCAACTGGTAATCGATTGAGAGGTATATCCGACTTTGTCATTTACACGGTTGAAATAAGGGTATACCTGATGTTTTTAGGCGGGGCCAGATAGGCTACCATTCTCACTATCGGATAATCGCATCGTAATATTTAAAGAAGCAGAGTTGGTCAATGGAACAATACTTATGGCTTATACCCTTGGGGTTTGTCATCGGAGCCTATGGAACGCTCATAGGAGCCGGCGGTGGTTTTGTTTTGGTGCCTATTTTACTCTTGCTCTATCCTGATGAAATTCCTGAAATTATCACCTGCATTTCGCTGGCAGTTGTCTTCTTTAATGCCTTGTCAGGGTCATTGGCATATTCCCGGATGAGGCGGATTGATTACAAGTCAGGATTGCTGTTTTCAGTCGCTACTATCCCAGGTGCGATTCTGGGGGCGCTTACCACGGCCTATATCCCACGCCGACTCTTTGACGCCATATTTGGTATTTTGATGATTGCAGCATCAGGCTTTCTACTGTTTCGAGCTAACAGGGAGAGGGGAACAAATGGGGACGAACCTAAACACCACTTTACAAGAAATCTTGTGGAGGCAGATGGTTCCAATCATACTTTTTCTTACAACCCCATAGTTGGGGTGGGAATAAGCCTCTTTGTCGGGTATATTTCCAGTTTGCTAGGTATTGGCGGTGGAATTATCCACGTACCCGCTCTGGTTCATTTTCTAAACTTTCCTGTCCATATTGCTACCGCAACATCGCATTTCGTCTTGGCGATCATGGCTTTGACAGGGACCATTGTGCATATTGCGGCGGGCGCATTTTCTCATGGCGTTCGGCGGACGATTACCCTGGCAATTGGTGTGCTTTTCGGAGCGCAACTTGGGGCCCTGCTTTCTAACCGTGTTCATGGGGTTTGGATTATTCGAGGCTTGGCAATTGCGCTAGGGTTCGTTGGCCTTCGGATTCTCATTATGGCCTGTGGGTTCTAACACCGTGTTTACGTTTGCCTCTCGGGTTCACCAAATGCCTTCTGCACTTCGAAACACACAAAGAGTTAGACTTACTTCCTAGCTATAATAGTTAATTCACACGCCTGATTTTAAGTGTAGATTGTGAAAGGGGGTCAGTCCAGGAATCTAGGAATCATTTATTTACTGGTGTCATCCATAAAAAGTTGGCCCTGCCCCCATAGCATAGCGCATGGCGCCTACCTGCGGTAGGCAGGCATAGAGCAAAGAGCATAGCAATGATTTATACCAGGAGATGGGGTTATTCATAAAAAGAGATGCCCAATAGGCGAAGGCCGTAGGATAATGTAGTCTCTTTCGGCTTTTAATGGCCTCTCAAATATCTTTGAACAAAGTCTCGTGGTTTTAGAATCCGGATTTCTTGAAAATTGGATAGCTTGAGCAAGTGTCTATCACCCCTTACAATACATGCTGCGTTACCTGCAACGGCACACTCCAGGAATTTATTGTCGGAAGGATCCTCGTCTATCACCAAAGGGAGGGATGGCGCAAGAATAATTTCTGCCTGAACAGCTAATAAATCTAAAAAAGGGTTCAGGTCCACATCATTGAATTGGGAAGCCAATTCGATTCTGACGCGATGATACTCTTCTAAGATTGATGGAGACACAAGGATCTGGACTTTGCCATCACGCCATGCTTTCAGGATCTGATGAGGAGGCCCAGTGAAGAATACACCGGAAATGAAAACATTCGTGTCGAGAACAATTCTCACTTAAGGCCCCGAACTCTTTTAATGGCGGCATCCACATCTGATTTTCTTAAACCTGATTTACGAACCTGTTTTCTGACCTGGGAAATCAAATCGTTAAACGCACCCATAGAAGGTGGAGAAATGGCTTTAAGAATCACCACATCCCGATCCCCGACCACAACGAATTGGGTTCCTGCCTGGAGGCCTAACTGATCTCGGATTTCTTCAGGGATGACCCCCTGTCCTTTTGAAGACATTCGAGTTGTTGCGAAAGTCGTCATAGAGCATCTCCTTTCTTACTGGTAAGATTATATTTTATTTTTCTTTAACCATCAATAGAGGAGAAACAAGAAAAAGGATGGTTGGTTAATCTGACGTGTCATCCATAAAAAGTTGGCCCTGTCAAGTAAAAACTGGTAAAAACTGAGGGCAGATCTACATTCTTCACAATTGAGTAGATCGGCAGTGGAAGGTAGTTAATGATTGATGGAATTAAACGCAATTCCTATTGCTACCATGACTTTCGATACTTTTCGTAAAGATCATTCAAGCTTTTAGCAACTGATTGGGGGATGATACTATTAAAATATTAGCACCTCAAATAGAGGGTTTGATATAGGAACAGTATGTGAAGCTCCATAAGCAGAGGACTGGGCACGCTCTGATCAAAGAAACTTCCCTGTTAGCCAAAAAAGGAGCATACCAACAAGAACTGTGCCTACCAAAGACCTCGTTTTTAAAGCAAACAGAAAAGTAGGTATAGCAACCCACAGTTTCGGTTGAAAAAATTCTAATTGTCGTGGTTCACCTGCCGTAAAGAGTTGGTGAGAAATAAGAGCGCTAAGAATGGCTGCTGGGATTAAATCCAACCACTCAATGAACCAAGTAGGTAACTGACGTCGGGATAGAAAAAAGAGCGGGAACCAGCGCGGAATATAGGTCACAAGACCCATGCCGACCACTAAGAGAAGATAATCTATCTTGATCATCGTCCCGTCCCTCTCTTACGAGCATATCTCTGGAGAGCGAAACCTATGGTGGCAGCCAGTGTAGAAGCGATGACCACATAGGCATTGCCAGGAATCATAATAGACAGAAGAATCGCCGAAACGCATCCGACGATCGCTGTGATGATGTGGTATCGGCCTCGAAGCTGAAATACCAATAGACAGAGAAACATGGCAATGAGGGTATAATCAAGACCAAAGGCTCCGGCTGGAATAAATTGTCCCCCGTATCCTCCGACTATGGTGCTGCCAATCCAAGCAGCATTGGAGACATGATTGACCATGAGGCCTTGATATCGATGCCAATGGCCTTCCCTGAATTTGGTTAGATTAACGGCAAAGCTTTCATCTGTCACTCCATAGGAAAACAGAGAGAGAAAACGCCTGCTGGTATGGCGAAGGTAAATGGCCAAAGAAGAACTCATCAGTATATGTCTTAAATTGACCATAAATGTCGCCGCCAAAATCGAAAACAAAGCAGCGCCACTGTTCAACATTGAAACGGCAATAAATTGTGAACTGCCAGCAAACACCAGAATGGACATTAACGCAATTTCCAAGGGATGGAGACCAGCTTTTTGGGCCAGTATGCCGAAGGCGAAGCCAATGGGAAAATATCCTAAGCAAATAGGCCATGCTGCTTTTACGCCCTCTTTGATCGCTATGGAAATATTCACCCTATCTTCTTTAATCACAGAATTCCTTGATCTATATCTATACAATGTTGTATTTATTCATCGAGGACTACAAACCTATTTTAAAAAATAGGTTGTTGAATACTTCATCATAGGATATACTATTATTAATCAGGTAATATCAAGACGAAAAAAGGAGAGGAACAAATATGAACGAGAAAGAACGCCTGAATGCTTTGGAAGTAGCCCTAAACAATGAGAAGAGGGAGCGGGAATTCTATCTTAGAAACGCCAAAAGAACTAAAAATCCTCTTGGCAAAGCTATGTTTCAG
>Ga0315282_10012935_pt1 | contig 12679 bp, 13 predicted proteins | sample YL17G07_20_MG_FD_203693 | JGI IMG/M metagenome (GOLD analysis project Ga0315282, IMG submission 203693) | Sediment microbial communities from Yellowstone Lake, YNP, Wyoming, USA - YL17G07_20 | ecosystem: Environmental > Aquatic > Freshwater > Lake > Sediment | place: USA: Wyoming | collected... | reverse complement strand
GTGTCGGAATCCAGAGCAGAATCCAAGATAGCCTGTCAAACCTCGGTTGATGACGTAGGCTTGGAGGCTGTAAGAAAGCCGAGTTGCTGCCAAAAGAATCTCCCAACCTGACTGTCTTATCTGCATCCGTCAAGATGTAGTTAGAGAGAACACGCCTTTGAGCCAAATCATAAAGACCATGTTATTGGTAGACGGTTCAAACCTGTGGTGGGGAATCAAATACTACAATGAGCAGCATTCTCCTCCGATACAACTGAAGTACCAGAAATTACTCGCTGTTCTACTGGACAACCGATACCTTGTAAGGGCCTACTACTATCACAGCCACCCAGTCCCGATTCCACTAAAACAACAGAAGTTTCTAGACTACATTCGCGCATCAGGATTCGAGCTGATTGGCAAACCGCTCAAGTTGAGGCAAGGACGATTTGTCGAGAAGGGCGTTGATGTGGCACTAGCAACCGACCTTCTCGGATTTGCTTGGGAAAACGCGTTCGACGTTGCCGTCGTGGTAAGTGGAGATAGTGACATGGATGGAGCCGTTCAGAAAGTCAGAATTAAAGGCAGAAGAGTGGAAATCGCATCATTCCGACAGACATTGAGTCCAGATCTTCACAAGGCAGACAGACTGATAATCTTGGACGACATCATCGATCAAATCAGAATATAGACGAGGTAATAAATACAGGTGAGCGCCAAATGGCGCGAGGAACAAAGGGTCCTCACCTGTATCATTATGTAACTCTAATGGCTAGATCGTCAGCGACATAAATGTCTTGTGCATGGAGGCACTGTTAACTTGTCGGCTCATTACTTTCATTTTGGTCTCATCTCTAAACGTAGGGCATGTGTCATACAGGAGCGGTCATCAGTCGATGAAGACCGCTCGTTAGGCAGTATGTGGGTTCTAAACCCGAAAGCCGAGTGGTCCGATGTTGGGTATGTGGTTGCTTTGACCGAGCGTAAAACCCTGACTTGCAAAAGGTCTAGCTGGCTTCGTGAATGCGAAGCGAGAGCCGTGAGGTTCACGGCAGTCGCGTCTACACTTGAAGCGATGGTACAGGAATCCGTGACTGACGGTAATCCTGAAAGTCGATGCAGATGAGTTAACTCAGAAGCCATGAGCCGAAGAGTTAACAGAACCAGTTTGGGAATGATCGATCAAGCCACGAATCCTCATGCTCGTAACCGAAGACTCGACAGCGCTCGGCCCGAACATACATCCACCACTCGCTAAGTTGACAGAGCACCTCCGGAGAGAGGGGCCCCACCAACGGTAGAGGAGGGTACTGACCATAATGGGGCGAGCGCAAGCTTCCGGCTTCTGGTCGTGGAGTAAGCGAGCCCTTGCAGCTTAAATGTCTAGCACAGACCGGATCTGCTAGGGCCGAATGAGACAATCCCGGAAGGGACAGTAGGCTCAGATGTGGTTGAGATGTCCGAAGACCCGAATAAGGCTCCCAACCGAAAATAGGCGGGGCAGGCTCGAGTGAGGAGGCATCATGAATATGGCTGCTCGCTACGGCGGGTACGCTGTCAGGCCAATGGTTTAGCCTAGGCTTCTACACTGGGATGGATGCGGGTGGAACCGCAACAACGGAATGCCCACCCAAGCGAAGAGGATCAGAGTGGAAGCATGAATCCTCGCGACTTCAGTCGAGGAGAGAATCAATTGATTCTTTGAAGCAACCCGTAGACATTGTTGATCTGTTCCTTTGCTTTCAATATCTCTTGCAATTATAGACCCGAACCGTACTTCTCCATAACACAATGCGTGAACCCGAGAAGGTCATGCGTCACCTCAAGCGGGCGCAGTCTGCCGAGAAGATTCTGAAAGGCTTCCGAGCCTACTACAACTTCGTAAGGCCACACATGACTCTAGACGGTCACACGCCAGCACAGGAAGCCGCCATACCAATCCAGCTAGGAACGAACAGATGGCTTGGCTTTGTCAGACACGCAGCAAGGCGTGATTCGTGCATGTGAGTAGTCTGAAGTCAGCGGTGCCTTAGACGCTCAATCTTGAGTGTCTCAGCCCACATCACCAAGTCGTGTAGATCGTTTCTGACATCAAACCTGTAGGTTTGTGCATTTCCGACTCTTCTGGAACGCTTGACCACTCCCAGTCTGTTCAGTTTCACGACTGCCTTTTGTACAGTCTTATATGTCAAACCGGTTGACTCAACCAGCATTGGAATTGTCTGCTCCATGTTGCCCACATACATTGCTTGGTCAAGCACCTTGGCTATGGGGCCTCCAAACACTTGCGTCAGCACCCCATCTCGGATGCCATTCAAAACATTCCACTCCTCAATTCTGTTCTGTTCTGCTGGCACTAACACTACTAGTGTTACTAATACTGCTAGTGCGAACACAACTGTTGCTGCTGTTACTATTAAGTGTTCGCCCTAATTCCAAAGATATTGGAGCGGATTCCAATGGCCACGAAACTCGGAACTACCAGTCACGCTAAAGGTTACGTAATAGACAAATTGCGCAAGCAGAAGCGATTTGGGGGCAGCCATGTCCCAGTTCGTTTCCTATCCCAAGGGTACCCACTAGAATGGCGTTACTTGATCACCAAAGCACTGGAAGAGTTGGGAAACGAAGGTGTAATACAGGTAACGACCCAGAGAACGGGTCGAGATAGCGCTCCACATGCAAGGCTCACGAAGAATGCGCTTGCCAGAAAGAGAGGACTCATGAATGCTTTTCGTAGGGCGGAAGGTCTTCCGACTCTCGGAAGGGATTTGAAGACATGGCTGCCAGTGCGAAGAAGGGGGTCCGCACCTCCTACCACTCGCTAAGTTAACAGAGCACCTCCGGAGAGAGGGGCCCCACCAACGGTAGAGGAGGGTACTGACCCGCCGAAAATGCCAGCATACTAGATCCACAAAATCTTGGAACACCTGTTGGTATATACTAATGTTTATGGGGAACTCTCCATCAGCCTCCAACGAGAGGGCTTCGAGCACAAGTGATTCGTGCGAGGGTGCCGCTGAGCAGTCTTTGCTTTTTGATTGGTCTATTGATCGCGCTCAGCACGCTTAGTTTCCCGGTGTACGCTGGCTCTTCAGATCTCACGGTTGACAGTATATGGCTTGAGAGGGCCTCGGCCCCTGGCGTGCCGGTAGCCGGAACCGATTTGGCACTTGACGAGTCATTCAGCATAGTTGCGGGTATCAAGAATCTGGGACAAGAGGCCGCCAACGGGTACTATCTGGATGTCTACTATGACAATGACTACGGTCGCGGCGGGCCGGACAACATTACAGCAGGCGAGGTTCAGGAATGGTATGTCGGGCCCCTCACCGCCACGGCGGGCACACATGTCACACAGTGGGTCGTGGACCCTGACAATCAGATCGCGGAACTCGACGAACAGAACAACGTGAAACAATACGTATTCACTATTGGATCCTCTGAGCCGCAGACAACGACCGAATCCACAGCCACGGTTTCCTTGACAGTCACGCAGAGCGCGACTTCATACTCATATGTTACCACGACAACGACGGTGACCAGTTACACTGGCGCTTCCACGAGTACGATTCCGACTGTCACGACTGTTGTCTTGGCTCCGTTGACCGTGGCCTCAACTGTACGGGGTACTGAGCTTCTGACTTCAACTGTCACAACGACGGTGACTAGTTACACTGGCACCTCGACGAGTACGATCCCGACTGTCACAACCATTGCTTTGGTTCCTTCTACCACGGCCCTAACCGTGCAAAACACCCAATATGTAACGTCAGTTCTCACCACGACGGTGACCAGTTACACTGGTACGCAGGCTTTGACGAGCACAATCGTGGTTCCAACGACCGTCACCCTAGCTCCGTTGGCCGCAACCTCATCACTCCAAACAATGCAGGTTCAAACGTCGACTCGTACTACGACAGAGACCAAACATACGACCGTGACGACAACTGTCTACACGGGGACATCGACCTCGACAAGTACGAGGGTGGTCTACACGACAGCAACCCGTCTAGCTAGCGTTGGCTTATGGAGCCCCTTGGCCTACCTTGGACTTTTGTCTTTGCTTGCGCTTGCAGTTGGCAGAGTCAGTACCGACAGGAGTTGGAGGATTCCGCAGGTACGGTCACTTGTGAAAAGAACGTGTTCGAAAAGCCAACGACCAAGTCTGTGACTTCGCTTCCGATGGTTTGTGAGGACGTTCTCCCTTGGCGGCCTTGATCGTCCAAGCGATCTGTCCAATTCTCGGAAATAGTCACGTTCTTGGGTGAAGTTACGCGGAAATGAACGGGTTTGGGAGCCTTGTCACTTAGCACCAAGTAGCCAAGATACACGCTCCATCTATAGAAGCATGACGTATGTATTATGGTCAACAGGCGCCAGAGGGGACCAGAGCTCGTTCACTAGGAGAAGCAGACCTTTCGACTACGCCGCCTTCTGCGTATTCTGCACGCTACTCCTACTGTCCTTCTCGCAACCGTTCTTCAGCATTCCTGAATCAAACGCGTTTCAGGCTGGTCCAACCGAACTTCAGGATCCAGTCGGGTCAAAGCCAGCCCATTCTCATGACCGACTGCTTGTAAAATTCAAGGACCGTGACAAGGCGAACGCGGTAGCTTCGAAGCACGCGGCGAAAGTTGCACGCTCCTATGACAAACTCGGCATTCATCTGCTCAAGCTGCCGCCGGGACTTTCAGCGGAGGAAGCCATGAAGATATTCTCCAGCGATCCAGCTGTACAATATGCCTCACTTGACTATCTTGTTCAGGCGGACGTCTTGCCGAATGATCCAAGATTCGGAGAACTCTGGGGACTTCACAACACAGGACAGTCCGGAGGAACCGCCGATGCGGACATAGACGCGCCCGAAGCCTGGGAGATCAGCACCGGATCCTCCGATGTCGTAGTGGGAGTGATCGATACAGGAGTCGACTACAACCACGAAGACCTCGCCGCGAACATTTGGAGGAACACGGGCGAAATCCCGGGGAATGGGATAGATGACGATGGAAATGGCTACGTCGACGATATCTACGGCATAGATGCGTACAACGACGACTCTGACCCCATGGACGACCACAATCACGGAACGCATGTTGCAGGCACGATCGGCGCCGTCGGCGGAAACGGCATAGGCGTTGTTGGCGTGAACTGGCAGGTGAAGATAATGACTCTCAAGTTCTTGGGTGCAAGTGGTTCAGGAAGTACTTCGGGAGCTATTGAATGCATCAACTACGCTGTGACCATGGCAGCCAGAGGCGTGAACATACGTGTGCTGAGCAACAGCTGGGGCGGAGGAGGTTTCTCAGCCGCCCTAAGAGATGCTATACAAACAGCGGCCAACTCAGGGATCCTGTTCGTCGCAGCGGCCGGAAATGATGCGGCGAATAATGATGCGACCCCACATTATCCTTCATCCTATGATTTGCCGAACGTGCTCGCGGTTGCCTCCACGGATCGGTATGATCAGCGATCAAGCTTCTCCAGCTACGGCTTGTCTACCGTTGATGTGGCTGCCCCCGGATCCAGTGTTCTGAGTACGATAAGGAACAATCAGTATGCAACCTTCAGCGGTACCTCGATGGCGACGCCGCATGTTTCAGGAATCGCCGCGTTAATTCTCGCGTCTAATCCAACAACGTCCTGCCAAGCGCTCAGGAAACTCATACTATTCTCGAGCGACAGCATTCCGTCACTCTCTGGTCTCGTTCTCACAGGCGGACGAGTCAATGCCAATAATGCCCTCAGGCAATCGGGAACGAGTCTGCGCATCTTCCGAACCATGACAAGCTTCTCGGTCTCGGTAGGAGAAACGCTCCGGTTGGAGGCCATGGCTGGCTTGTACGCCGACCCAGTGCCCGGTATCAACATTGTGGCCACCTTCTCGAATGGATCGCCGAGTCTAGCGTTGAGAGACGATGGCGTCGCGCCCGATACTGTTGCAGACGATGGGATGTTTGCCGGATCTTGGATTGCGGGCGAGGTTGGTTCGGTTGTGATCACGTTCGTCGCGTCCGCGCCCGGCCTGAGCTCAGCCACGACCGCAGTGTCAGGAGGAGTGACTTACCCATACAGGGTTGAGCGTCCGTCCTACAGCTGGCTTGAGATATCAAGCAGCGGGACGCCTCTCGAGCTCGGCGATGATTCAGTCGCAATCGCGAACCTACCAATGGCCGTCCATCTTGGTGGACAATCCTTTAGTTCGCTGGCAGTTGGCTCAAACGGATTCGTCAGCCTCTCTGGTCAAGACGCCGGCTACTCAAACGCGCCGATGCCGGTCACAGGTCTCTCGGCCTTCCTCGCTGTCTTCTGGGACGACCTCATCGGCAAGCCAACGACAACTCAAGGGACCGTCTATTGGCGCGTAATCGGCAATGCGCCAACTCGACAGGTAGTTGTTGAGTGGAAGGACTATGCTCACTATGACTATCCAAGCCATGTGGGCTCGGTCACTTTCGAAGCTGTTCTGTACGAGGACAGTGAGAATATTCTGATGCAGTACCAGCGAACATCCTTTGGGGACACGAGGTTCGATGGCGGGGCCAGCGCAACGATCGGGATCCAAATGGGAAGCTCAAGCGCCACCCAATATGGCTACAACACCCTCAACGCGGTAACCGACGGCACGGCGATTCTCTATACGAACGCTGCAATTCGCGTCACAGTCACAATGGTTTCGACCTCGTACGGGACGACCACAAGGACGGTTACGAGCTACACCAGCTCAACCACCACGACAAGTACGATTCCCGCCCTCACAACTGTTGTCTTGGTTCAGTCAACGGTGACCTCAACCATCCAGAGCATACAATACTTCACCTCAATCATCACCACGACACTCAACAGCTACACTGACACGCAAACCTTGACGAGTGTGATCCCGACAGTCGCAACAGTTGCGCTGGTTCCGTTGACCATGACCGCAGCAGTTCAGAACATCCAGTACCTAACGTCGATTCTCACCACGACGATGACAACCTACACTGATACGCGGACCTTTACGAGTACGATCGTGGTTCCAACAACCGTTGTCTCGGTTCCTTTCACCACTACCTCAACAGCCTTGAGCACAGAGTATCAATCCTCAACTGAGACCACGACAGTGACCAGCTACACTGCCACATCGACCTCCACAAGTACCAGCGTAATTTACACGACGGTAACCACTCTGGCCAGCGCTGAAGCGTCGAATCCTCTTGCATACCTAGGCTTTCTATCGCTGCTCGCGGTGACAGTTGCCACGGTCTCGACTCGTAAGGAACAGAGGATTCAAAAGGTGCGATCGGTGATAGAAAGTAGGCGGTTGAGGAGTTGAAGAGTATCAGTAGAGCGACTCTCAAGGGACGAGCAATTCCAGTGGCAGTGCTCCTGATCCTTACAATCCTTCTATCTGTAGGCTCAGGTCTTTACGCTGGCGCCTCTTTCTTCGCTCAACAGGCGCCGAACGTCACGATCACGACAACCATCTTCACAACGACGACCAGCTGGACCACCTCGACCATCTGGTCCACTGTGACAAGCGTGGTTGAAGGCATCTGGACGACGGTCCAGTATACGACTAGCACGAGCACGGTGACCGTCACCGGATTCGACACCTACACAAAGCTACTATTACACATGGACGGGACGGATGGTTCCCAGACCTTTGTTGATAGCTCTCCTCAAGCGCACGTCGTCACCGTGAACGCGAATGCGCGAATCAGCACGGCCCAGTCGGAGTTCGGTGGCGCAAGCGGCCTCTTCGACGGTTCCGCTTCTCTCTCGACGCCGGACTCGCCGGACTGGTACTTCGGCACTGGCGATTTCACGATTGATTTCTGGGTGAGATTCAATGCGTTGCCTAGCAATGGAAACTCCATGTCCATGTTTGCTCAGACTGTTGATCTCAACAGCTTACAGGAGTTTGAGGTCAAGAACGTCGGTGGAACGTACGTTTGGAGATATGTGGTCAACTCCGGTGGTAGCCAGATCATTGCGATCGAGAACAATTCGCTAGGGTTGGCTACTAACACTTGGTATCATGTTGCCCTAGTAAGAAGCGGAACCTCTTTCATGTTGTTTCAGTCGGGCACACAATGCGGTAGAACCGTAACGAATGCGTATGCGGTACCCGATTTCGCTTCGAATGCTCGTATCGGCGCGATGAGTACTACGGCTCGCTTTTTCAATGGTTGGCTTGATGAGTATCGCATTAGCAAGGGCGTTGCTCGTTGGACAAGCAACTTCCCCCCGCCCACTGCACCGTACTGAACTCAGTGAGCTACCGCGATCACCTCGAACCTACCTGTAGTATAGGCTTCGAAAGCCGGACTGCGACTGGTCTTCACATACATGGCCCCCAGTCTGAGTCATGTCTGGTTCGGTTTGTCTTCTCGCTTCGAATTCATTCAAGAATGCAGGTGCTTCGTTCCATTTGGCATGCCGACTGATGATCAGTCCCGTTGTTGGGCAATTGAGAATTATGGGTTGGGTGGCCACAGGCCCGGACCCCCTTTGGGGGTGCTCTGGTAACTTAACGGGTGGCGGTTTTGCTGCGCCTTAAATACGTATCAAATCTACTCGGTAGGCATGGACGATTTAGCACTCTATACTCTGATTCTGGTGATAGCGACCTTTGCACTGGTACTATTGGAGGCCTTGCGTTTTTTATAGGTTGGATACACCGCCCACGACTAAAATTCACTCGACACTTGATTGAGAGCCAGAAAATGTCTGCGAATACGGTAGAATACACAATCCTCCTAGAAGTACAGAATATCGGAAAAAACCCCGCAAGAAATTGTCACGCGGAGTTTGATTTCTAATCGCAGAAGGAAGTCGATCTGCCGCGGTGGGGAGTCCTCGAATGGATATACCCCGACGAAAGCCGAAGCATCATGGGGAATCTGTCCTACAAGGCCAGAGCTAGAATAGAACTAGTCAAACTGACTGTAATCGAGACTGCGCTTTCCGAAGGGCAGACCTCGTACGAATACAGATTAGGGGGGAAGTTCGTCGCTGAGTACGAAAGCAACCAACAATCGCAGACGGTTCAAACGTCTCCAGTTCAAGGCGGGCCGACGCGAGGGTTTTCCCTAGACCTCGAATTCATTCCTCTAGGCATCTATGAAATATCGATCTACGGAGATCATGATGTTGAGAAACACGGTGAGGTAACCGTGGAACTCAAGTCGAAACCGCATGTGGAGTCCATCATCGAAACGTAGTGTCCTACTTGGTTCGGTTTCTTGCGGCTTGTCTGATTAGGTCGAGCCAACGGTTCGTACCTAACTGGATCGGTATTGCAGCCATCTCAGCGGGCGTATGGTTCTCTAATGCCATGTGTGGTCTAACGAAGTTGTAGTATGCTCGGAAGCCTTTGAACACTTTCTCCGCTGAGTTCGCCCGTTTCAAGTGTCTCATGACTTTCTCGCGTTCGCGCATCGTATTGTGGAGTCGTTCGACTCGGTGGTTTCCCATATGGCTACGAATAGCCACATTGACAATGTGTGCTATCTTCTCACGGTTATCAGGGTTAATCGGATCGTACTCACCACGGTACGAGTCTAACCCATCGCTGAAAATCACCTGTGGGTCTTTCTTCGCTTGTCTCTTTGCGACTTCAAAGAACTCTTTTGCGTCTCCATGTTTTCTTCCTCTCGTCAGGTGGCTTGCTATCATGTATCGGCTGCCGTTGTCAAGTGCGTTCCAAAGCCAATAGTGCTTGTCACCGTTGATAGGCTCTTCATGCACCATCTTTGTTTTCATCTCATCACAATTCCACACGCCCGATAATTGCGGTCTGAGTGTGTTCGCGTATTCGTCTATAATGATGCTGAACTTCCGAACCCACTTCAAGATCGCAACATGAGTAATCTTGAGGCCGTAGAATTGGGCGACATGCTGAGTGATCTTCCGTAATGATGTGCCCTTGTAGAACATGTCTAAGCAGAGAGTGACGATCTTCGGGTCATAGCGATGCTTGAGAAAACCCTCGTCAACCACAAACCGTCTGCCGCATGTTCGACATTTGAAGCGTGGTCTCTTGCCCTGCTTTGTCTTGCGGTATCCCCAACGCAATAGATCGACTGAGTTGCAGAAACGGCAATGCTCGAACGATAAGACAGTCTTAGGAAGCTCGAATGTGTCGGTCTGCTCAGTCGCCTCTTTCGCCTTAAGCCACAAGCGAAGCGCGTTCACATGCTTGCAGTCACCGACTTCCTCGTGCCTGTTCACGTAGTCGGGGCATGTGCATGACCATCCAGAGTTATGCTTCGTCAAACGATACGAACCTGAGCTAGACTGTGAACGAACCTCATACACGCCCTCACCGACCCTACGCGGCTCGTCACCTTTTGCTATGATCGCGTACCCGCGAATCGTTCGAGTTTGGCTCACTTGCGCGATGCCCTTATGCCCTTCTATACGGGCTAAAGGGTTATGCCCGCACTTAAAGATTACTGTAAGCCCGTATGCGCGGGCATACAGTTATAAGGGTCTAACGGGGCATTGTAGTGCAGTGATTCGATGGTCAAAACAACCATTGACATTGATGATGAACGTTGGAAGCGTTTCAGCATCAAAGTCATAGAAGACTACGGTGGACGGAAGAAGAACGATGTCATTGAAGGGCTAGTAGAGGTCTTTCTAAAAGACCCGAAGGTTGCGGAGGGGCTACAAAATTGGTTGAAAAACGAGAAGAAACGCCAAGCAAAAGAATGACCCCACAAGATGCCTTCGTGCCCATTCAGAAGATTCTCGATGAAAGAACTGACTACGTAGACACAGAAATGGAACGATTGAGAAACGAATGTGCAGCTATGCCGAACACGAAAGACGGGTTTGTTCAGAAACAATTAGGCGATCTCGCCCTGATGGTCTATAAGATGGAAAAGGCATTCTGGACATTACAGGGTTCCATTGTCTTTTCAATGTTTGAAACGACCTATGATTTCATGGAGCGAATGGATACAAAGGCAAGTTCAGAGCAGGCTCGCAACGTAGTAATTCAAACACTTGAAGAGGCTCTGCAAAAGGCAACTAAACAAACCGCCACTACGCACCCACTCAAGTTGTCTGGATATATTGCGTAGGCGGGATAACTGTTGGACGAAACTACTGTATGGCAAATCATAGATGATGCGTTTGCAGCAACCAATTGGATACTGAAATACATCACAAAACACGCTTTACCAGTCGCAGATGACCCAGATTTTCCCGCCTTCAAACACAATATCCTACGGCTTATCGCAGTTGCGAAAACCGAGAACTACAAAATACCGTATAACCCGATCCTAACCGACAAAAATCCGCCGCCCGACAAGTTACCAGTGTACTTTGGGGGGGGGGATCCCAGACCCTCCACGCTCACTGGCGAAACACGCACATGCAGAAACCCGCTAATAGTTGAGATGGCACTCCCGAGAGTGTGCCATCTTGGACTAAAGTGGGGCGATACGGGCTAGAATGGCGGTCTCTGAGTATGTGCGGGCGGCTTTGGCGGTCCATTTGAGCGCACTGAAACCGCAAAACAAGGGTGGGATGCACCGAGATTTGAGTACACAAGACAAAGGTGCCAGTCACCCTAGTTCCGATCACGCCATCAAGGCTGTGGCACACCCTTTCTCTCAGATTGCAGGGGGGAAGAGAATTTGGGGGGATTGACACTTTCTGTGGCCGTGTGTTCTCAACAGTTGTCCGTGGAGTCGAGTATCAGCTCGTCGCCGAAGTTCCCATGCTCATATCAGCCGAAGACTATCGTGCTCATCGTCATCTCTGTCCGAAAGCACCACTCATCGTTTCTTACTCACCATTTCGCAACTTGTGTCAGACCAGAAGAGCAGTTTGAATGTTAAGCGGTTCGGCATAGTCAAGTACTCTATCGGTTTTGCACCTAGGAGTCTCTGTCTAAGATTGTAGGCGTTCAGAGCGTTTCGATATTGGATGATGCTTCGAGTCGCTACCCGTTTGCATTCTTCAAGTATTACCTTGCGTATTCGTCGAGGAAAGTAGTAGATTGTACCTGAGCATAGCGCTATGTCTACGGATCTATCTCTAAGCGGTATGTTAGTGATTGATCCTAGAAGTGGATACACCTGTATTCCGTTCTGTGTACGTAGATGTTTTTTCAAGCGTTTGAGCATGGCGAGTGAGGCATCTAAGGCCACCACAGCTTTGCTTTTCTGCGCTAGCGGAATTGTACGCCTTCCGTATCCTGCTGCGCAATCTACAATGGTTGTGGTTTCGTCAATGCCTGGAAACGTTGTTTCGTCAAACTGTGGATGATCGCTGCTTACTCCTATTGCTTCTAGATCTGAGCCAGTTGCCGCTCTCTGTTCCCAGTAGTCCCTTTGCTCCTTGATTGCTCTCATTGGACCAGCCTCAGAAACCTCGCAGTGATCCGTCCATTGATTGATAGCGGAATCACGTGGCGTGGAACAGGAAATGCTTTGAAACCGTGTCGCTTCTTGAAGAAGGCAAGACTTCCATCGTCCATATAGTCGTAGATGAGCTTCGATACTTTGTTTCGAATGGCCCAACGTACAATTGCAGACATCATAGCATCACTTAGTGTCCTACCGAAATCACTTTCCAACTTATGAAGGATGCCACAATAGCGAAGCCCTCGCTCATTGACGGTATCACTCTCGCTGCGCCGACAATCCTATCACCTACGAGGCCACGAAAGAAAACAGACTCGTTGCGTCTGACCATGATCCTT
>Ga0315282_10012934_pt1 | contig 12679 bp, 9 predicted proteins | sample YL17G07_20_MG_FD_203693 | JGI IMG/M metagenome (GOLD analysis project Ga0315282, IMG submission 203693) | Sediment microbial communities from Yellowstone Lake, YNP, Wyoming, USA - YL17G07_20 | ecosystem: Environmental > Aquatic > Freshwater > Lake > Sediment | place: USA: Wyoming | collected... | reverse complement strand
CGCCGCCGCCCGAGGAATACCTGAAGCAGAGCGCGCGCGTCGTGACCTTGCACCCGATGACGATCATCCAGAACGCGCGCACCTCCGGCGGCGGCAAAGTCGCGGACGTGCCGACGCAGGCGTTGAGCGTGGGGCCGGTGGAAACCTGGAAGGCCGAGCGCGTCTCGATCTGGCAGGCGGGCAATCACGACAATCCGTTCGGGATGCGCCTGACCGCGTTCATGATCTCGAAGAAGATCCCGGACTCGGCGGTGCCGATGTCGCTGCTGGCGCTGCACCCGAACGTGCGGTTCAGCTACTACCGCTTCGGCATTGGCAGTTGCGAGGAGGAGATGCACTAGCAGCGTCAATCATATTGTGATTGATTGCCCGCAGCGGGATTGGCGCCGTCTGGGAAAACCGCCGGCGCTTGCCCGCCTCGGGCGCGAACGCGGATCAACGCCGATGAGAGAAAAGGTGCAAGCAGACTCTTCGCTGCGCCCCGACGGGGCTGGCGCAGCTCTGAGTGACAAGCGAACGGCCGGGCGCTTTCATCGGCAGCTTGTACCGGGCGTACCGCAGGGTCATTCAGAACGAAGCGAAGTGAGGAATCTGCTGTTTCCGGACCGGGCGCGCCAATCTGCCCGTGCCGCCCCAATCATGTTGTGACTGATTGCGCGGACCGGGATGCCGGCCTTACGGTATTCATCAGGTGACAGCGGACAGAGTACCGGGCCCGCGCTGGCCCGCCATCTACTACGGAGCACGTCTCATTGGGATCTCTGAATCGAGGAGTGCTGTTCGCGCTGCTCTGCGCCTTGCCGGTCTTCAGCGTTGCCGCCGTCGGCGCTGCGGCACCTAACGCGAAGCTCACCGCGGACATCCCGCGCGGCGCGTACTACCGGGGGGAGGATGTCCCGGTTTCGGTCACCGTCTCGAACGCGACAGCGGTTCCGATCCGCAGCGCGGTGCTATCGGCGCGCATCGGCGGCTGGGAGGAAACCTCGGCGGAGCTTGGCGCAATCGCGGCTGCGAGCAAGGTTGCAAGGATCCTCAAGCTCTCCACCGCCCGGCTCAAGGCCGGAAGGTACCAGGTGCGAGTGACGCTGGCCGACGCGACGGGCACCCTCGCGAAGGCCGCGAGCCGCGTAGCAGTGGGCCGAAGACCGAATCCCGAGCGCCTGAAGGTCTGGTTGTGGGGAGGCGCCGGAGACCTCAACTGGTATCCGCGGCACGGGTTCACCTCTTGCGGCGGGCCGTCGTGGCAGAGCGTAAAAGGCGGCGAACTCCCGGAGTCGATGAAGCGGTATCTCGACAGCGCCCTGGTGCTGGGTCTGGACGCGAACATTGCGATGAACGGGGGGCTGCGGGAGCGCGACGTTGACCTGAGCAAGATCAACGATCCCGAGGCAGTCTATAGAGGGGGCGATAACCGCGTCACACTCGCCAACCCATTCCACCCCGAGGTCATCCAACAGCAGAATGACGCCAACCGCAGCCTCATGGAAGCGGTGAAGGATTATCCGCAGATCCGCACCTCGTTCTTCAACACCGAAGTCGTTGATCACATGTGGGGCATTCAGAACGAGGCGGCGGTGCGTTTGATGAAGCAGACGCTCGGGTTCACGCACGACGAGATCGGCGATCCGAGATACGTCGCGCCAGGAGTCATCGCGGACGATGACCGCGGCTACCTCTTCCGCAAGTATATCTACAAGACCGGCAACGGCCTCGTCACGGCGAACAAGCGCGTCGCCGATGTGCTGCACCGCTACCGCCCCGACGTCCTCGCCATCACCGACCCGTACCGCGTGGTCGCGCTTTTCGGTTCATTCGATGGCCTCGACTGTATGGAGACCTGGACGTACACCAACCCCGACCCGAAGTTGATGCTGTATATCGAGACCCTGCGCGCCGCGTGCAAGCCCGCGCGCCAGATTCCGGTCAACACGGTGACGATGCTGAACTACCCCGGCGAACTGGCGCCAACCGATGAATGGATGCTGATGGACGCCGGGCGCCTTAAGGTCACGACGTGGATCAACCTGTCGCGCGCGCCGAGCATCGTCGGCTATTACTATTCCAGCGAATGCAATCCCGTGGGCGCGGACACCTTCAAGACCCCGTACAGCACCAGCGCGGCGCTCAAGGAGCTTGCGGACCGGGTCTTCAAGCCGTACGGGCCGATGATTCGCAATCTACAAGTCTGCCCGCGGCGGATCGCGGTGCTGAGCTCCGATGCGGCGCGTCTGTACGGCGAGTCGCCTCGCCTTCGCGGCGGCTACGACAATATGCAGATCTACCATTTCTATTCGGTTATGGCGATGGCGCATCTCCAGGCCGACGTGGTCTTCGACGAGACGATCGAACGATACGGCCTCGACGGCTACGATGTCTTGGCGCTGCCGAAATGCGACGTGCTGCCGAAGGCGGTGTACGACAAGATCCTCGAGTTCCAGAGGCGCGGCGGCATCATCGTCGCGGACCAGTACCTGGGGCCGAAGATTCCCGGCGTGATCATATTCGACTTCGACTTCACCTACCGCGATAAGGTGAGCGCCAAGGCCATCGCGGAGAACAAGGCGTACGCGAAATGGGACGACCACCTCGAACCCGGCAGCGCGGAGTTAAAGACCGTCGAGGGCGTCACCGCGCTCGACGATCAGAAGATCATGGAGTCGTATGCCGCGCGGCTGAAAGCCGGCCTCGCGGGCAAGGTCGAGCCGGAGGTTGACTGCGACAAGCCGACCGTGCTCTTCAACATGCTGGAGTACGGCGGCGCGAAGTACCTCGTGATCATCAACGACAAGCGGACCTATGACGAGCGCCTGGGAAAGTACAAGGCGGTCTTGGGCAAGGTGCTGCCGCAGACGGTGACTGTGTCGCTCAGGAAATGGGAGCACCCCCGCCTCTACGCGTATGACACGCTGGCGCGAAAGCCTCTGCCGGTCGCATCGGATCGCGGCGTGCATCAGTTTGCCGTAGATCTGACGGACCTCGGCGGGACGATGGTTGCCCTATATCCGGAGCCGGTTCAAGGTGTCGCGATTACCGCGCCTGCAAAGATGACGTCCGGCGCCGCCTCACCGATTGAGGTGACAATGCGGACAAAGAGCGGCGCGCTCCTGGCCGGGCTTCAGCCGGTCCAGATCACCATCACTGATCCGCACGGCCGCACCAACGAGTTCAGCGACTACTATTGCGCGAAGGGCGGTGTCCTGAAGATCCCCTTTGCGCCTGCCCTGAACGACTCTCGCGGCCGATGGAAGATCCGCGCCCTCGACCTGACCTGCGGCACGGCTGCCGAGGCGGCATTCGAACTCGCGCGGTAATCCCTGGTTCGATACACCATGACGCGAATCACTTCTGACTGGCACATCCACTCGCGAAACTCATGTGACGAGGCGTGCATCAGCGTCGCTGACCTGATTCGGCTGGCCCATGAGAAGGGCATCGAGGACTACGGCCTCACCGATCACGTGCATACGCCGTGCAACCTGCCCGACATTGCGGCATCGCGTCAGGAGTTCCTTGCGAACAGCCCCTCGCCGCGCTTCCATTTCGGTATCGAAGTCAGCTCTGTCTCACAGTGGGAGCTCGATGAGATCGCCGGCGGCAGGCACGGCGCGCCGGTCTATGGTCTGCGCGAGGGCGGGCCGCCAGGTAGCGCGTTGGCGATCGGTCTGACCGCTGACGACATCGCCCGCTTTGGCGCTGAATATGTCATCGGCGGCGCGCACTGGCCGATGTACGTTCCGCTCGAACGCGACGCCGTCATCCGCGACTACCACCGCCAGAACATGTTCCTTGCCACGCACCCGCTGGTGGATATCGTCGCGCATCCGTGGTGGTGGATGGGCGCGTGGAGGGATGCCGACGGCCGGTACACAAGCGATCCATGGCTGGGCGATTTCCGTGTGATCCCCGAGTCGATGCACGACGAGTTCGCGGCGGCGGCGGTGCAATGCGGCACGGTGGTGGAGATCAACATCGAGGCAATGCTGCTGACGCCTGCATACCCCGACGCCTTCAAGCAGCAGTATCTGGCGTATCTCGCCGGCCTGCGCGCGCGTGGGGTGACGCTCGCGATCGGCTCGGATTGCCATGACGCGCACTACGATATCGGCTTCACGCAAGCCGCGGCGATGTTGGAGACCGTCGGGATTCGCGGTGAGGAATTCTGGCGCTTGCCGCCGCGGCCGGCAGTGACAGCGAAGCAGCGCGGAGAATGAGAACACCGTGAGGATTCCCGAATGCCAGTAAGCCCGCCTTTTCCGGCCCTGCCCGAGCTCATGAGCTTGATCGGCGACGCCGGACGCCGCGTCGCCGAGATCGAAGCGAGCGAAGGGGCGGCGGGCAACATCTCGGTGTTCGTCGGCTGGCCGCTCGATGTGGAACCGCTGTTCCCCAACCGTCAGCCGTTCGAGCTTCCCGCGCCGATGCCGCAGCTTGCCGGGAGCCATATCATCGCCACCGGCTCGGGCCGCCGCCTGCGCGAAGTCGCCGCGGCGCCGACGGCGGACCTCGGACTCGTCAGCATCAGCGCCGACGGGCGAACCGCGACACTGCACACCTCGCGGGACTGCCTCTTCACGCGCCTGTCCAGCGAGATCAACTCACACCTCGCCGTTCACTGCGATCAGGTCGGACCCGCCAAGACCAACTTCCACGCGTTGATCCACGCGCAGCCGCTGCACCTCGTATACCTCAGCCATATCGCGCGGTACCAGAACGAGGAGTACCTGAACCAGCACATCCTGCGCTGGCAGCCCGAATGCATCGTCCACCTCTCGGAAGGGGTCGGCTATATCCCCTTCCTGGTGCCCGGCTCCGAGGAGCTGATGAACGCCAACATCGAGAAGCTCCGTCGCCACAGGGCCGTCCTGTGGGCGAAGCATGGCGTCATGGCTCGCTCCGATGACTCGGTCAAGCGCGCGTGCGACCTCATTGAGTACGCGGAGACCGGCGCACGATACGAGTACATGAACTTGGCGAATCAGGGATTGGGCGAGGGCCTATCGGAGGCCGAGATTCGCGCCATCGCCAGCGCGTTCAACCTGGATCAGAGCATCTTCTAGCCCGACGAGGTCCGGAACATGGTAGCGCGGGTTTCCAACCTACGCACTGGGCGTGCGGCTCCAGCCGCCGCAATCGCGGGCATAGCGCCACCCGCGACAAGGAAGATGAGTCTCTGATTGCCAATTCTGTTCACACACTAACGGCGCAACTGAGCAGGGGAGGATTCCGCCTTATGAGCGTCACTGCTGATCTTCTGCGGCACGTGCGAGCCAGGAAGCCTCTCGTTCACCACATCACCAACGTCGTAACGGTGAGCGACTGCGCCAACGCGACGCTCTACGTCGGGGGCCTACCCGTGATGGCCAACAGCCCCGAGGAGGCGCAGGAGATGGTGGGCCTGGCGCAGGCGCTGGTGCTGAATATTGGCACCTTGCACACCGAGCAGGTCGAGGCCATGCTGCTCGCCGGCGGCCGCGCGAACGCGCTCGGCATCCCCATCGTGCTCGACCCGGTCGGCGCGGGTGCCACTAGCTACCGCACCCAGACCGCGCTGCGATTGCTGAGGGAACTCACGATCACGGTGATCAAAGGCAATGCCGGGGAGATCGCGACCCTCGCGGGGCAGCGGGCCGAAGTGCGCGGCGTGGAGAGCGGCCAGGTAGACGACGTCACCATCCCGGCCAAGGCCCTCTCGACATCCACCGGCGGAGTCGTCGCGGTGACCGGCGCTCGGGACCTGGTCGTGCAGGGCGAACTCATGGCGTGGGTCGAGGGCGGGTCCCCGCGAATGCGCACCTTTGTCGGCAGCGGGTGCGTCGCCGCCTCCATCGTCGGCGCGTTCGTGGGCGCATACCCGGAGCATCCCTTCGAAGCCACCGTTGCCGCACTCACCGTCTATCGCAAAGCGGCCGAACGCGCGGCTGCCCGAAATCCGGAGGGGCCTGTCGCTTACCGGGATCTGGTCTACGCGGAACTCGGACGCATAGCCCCGGAAGACCTAGACTAGCGATCGGCCGCCATCGAATGGCGCGCCGCCGCGGTCCGCCTGGGGCCGGCGCGACTGCGGGAAAGGATGAAGCGAGCAAGACATGGGTCATCTCCACTGGTGCCACAGCGCGTGCCTCACTCTCGTGCTCGCGTTTCTGGTGACTGGCGCAGGTCAAGCCCAGACGTACTACGTCTCTCTCTCCGGGTCGGATACGAACCCGGGCACACTTGCGCAGCCTTTTCGCACCATCCAGCGCGCGGCGGATGTGATGACGCCCGGTGATACCTGCTTCGTGCGCGAGGGTGTCTATCGCGAGACGGTACGTCCCGGCCACTCGGGCGAGAACGGCAAACCGATCACCTTCACAGCCTATCGCGATGAGACGGTTGTGGTCAGTGGGGCGGATCCGATCGCGGGCTGGGAGGCGCGCGACGGACGCACCTATCGCGCGGCGGCCCCGTGGGCGGTGAGCCAACTCTTTGTTGACGGCGTGATGATGGACCTCGCGCGGTGGCCCAACTCGCCGCTCGACCTCATGCATCCGACGTGGGCCCTTGCCGGCAAGGGGACTGACGCGAACACGGTCGTTGACCCAAGGCTGCCGCCGCTGAATCTCAATGGCGCCGTCATGCACATCCTGCCCGGCGCGCAGTGGGTCTCGTGGACGCGCCCGATCCGCGATTACGATGCCAAGGCGTGCAGCTTCAAGTTCGAGGGCTCGTGGAATCAGGATTGGGCGCACGCGGTGAAGGAAGGCTCGCGGTACTACCTGGAGGGTGTGCCGGTCCTGCTCGATGCGCCGGGCGAATGGTGCGTGGAACAGGGAACCGTCAGCCTCTGGGCGCCGGGCGGCGAGGATCCGAACAGGCATCGTGTGGAGGCCAAACGTCGAGAACTCGCGTTCGACCTGAGCGGGCGGGAATACGTCAGGGTCGAGGGCTTCCGCGTCTTCGCGGCGACGATCTCGATGAGGGACGCTGGGCACTGCATCGTACGGAACTGCCACCTGCGTTACGCGTCTCACTTCAGCGATACTGAGGGCTGGGGGACGCGATACCACACCGCGAGCGGCGTCATGATCTCCGGCAGCGATAACCAACTGCGCGACTCGTCGGTCGTCTACAGCGCGGGCAACGGCGTCACGCTGCTGGGCGAACGCAATACCGTGCGCAACTGCCTGGTGCGTAACGTGGATTACATGGCCGTGGATTGCGGCGCGGTGTGGGTCGAGGGGCAAAGGAACGTGATCAGCCGCAACACCTTGTGCAACACAGGCCGAAGCATCGTCGTGCATCGCGCGCTGAAGGGCGGCCGCATCGAGTACAACGACATGCACGACGCGGGCCTGCTGACCACCGACCTCGGCATCACCTACTGCTTCCAGACCGACGGCGCCGGTACCGTGATCGCGCACAACTTGGTGCACCACAACCGCGCGGCGAGCTGCGGCGTCGGCATCTACATCGACAACGGGTCGTCGAACTTCATCATTCACCACAACATCAGCTTCAGCAATCCCGACAGCGGCATTCGCCTCAATACCCCGTCGCACAACAACCTGGTCTGCAACAACACCGTCGTCAATGACGGCAACAGCGTCAGCTACTGGGGGCCCAATGATGAAAAGGACCAGGCCGGCTGCCGGCTGATGAACAACATCTTCACGGATGCCGTGGTCACCGGCGAGGGGATCGAGGTCAGTCACAACTTCAGCGGCAAGCAGCCGGGTTTCGTGGACGGGGCCAAAGGCGATTTTCGCCTCCGCCCCGACTCGCCGTGCATCGACGCGGGAGTGATTGTGCCGGGGATCACCGAGCGATTCGCGGGGAAGGGTCCCGATCTCGGCGCTTACGAGTTCGGGCGCCGCCCGTGGCGCGCCGGTCACGACTGGGGCGAACCGCCGGTATTCTGAGGCCGAAGTCACTACATCCCGAGTAGTCTCTGTAGGCTCCGCCCCAGCACGTCTTGCTCCGCTTCCTTGCTAAGCCCGAGCCGTCGGATCTTGTCGAGTTCCGACTTCGCGTACGATACCAGGTCCGGCGCTTTGGCCGGGCCGTCGCTGCCCCAGATGACCCGACGCGAGCCGATCCGCTCGACCGCCTCCCTGATCTTGTGCAGTAACACCACGCCGCTCACGTCGAGGTAGATGTTGTCATGCTGCTTGGCGAGTGCAAGGAAGCGATCGATCAACCCCTCATCGTCGCACAGATAGCGCCCGAGGTGAGCGATGATGAGCGTGGTGCGCGGGAAGCGCGTCGCCATCGATTCCGCGACGGCGTAGTTTCCGAGCAGGTCGATGAGGCAGGGCGCGCCGTACCGGCCGGCCAATGCCAGCACCGGATCCACCACGTAGTCGGCGAGCGTGCACTCGCCCGCATGAATCTTGATGCCGCGAAAGCCGCGCGCGGACAGCGCCTCCTCGAGTTCGTCGCACACCGGGCGCTCGTAGCTCGGCAGAGCATACGCGTACGGTATCAGCCGGTCCGGGAACTGCGCCGCCGCCTGCGCCGCCATTTCGATGGAGCGCCGCGTCGTGGTGGACATCGCGAAGACGACCGAGCGCTCGATGCCCGCGGCGTCCATGACTTCGACGATCTGTTCAGCGGAGTATTCGGTGCCCGCCGCGTCGCCATGTTTGAGATGGACGTGCGAATCCCAGATCATCGCCAATCCTCGTCAATGCTGATTGGTTTGTAGACTGCGCCCTGTGGGCGGAGGTTCATGTGGCAGTCTGACGATCGGTTCGGCTCGCCGATCACTGGCTTCGATGTGTCATTCCGAGCGCGGTGCCGAGCGAAGGCGAGGCGGGGCAAGCGAGGAATCCCGGCATCGCTGACGCGATAACAGAGCTGTCTCTCGCAGGCCTGTCGTCGTCCTTGAAGGGACAGGCGCCGTTATGCATCAAGCCTCCTCAGCACTTCCCTTCGCCGCAACCGAAGCCAGCGTTCGTCCTTCGGGAAATCCGCGTAATCCTTGATCTCCGCCAGCATCGGATCATCGGGGGACATGCCCGCCGCCTGGAGCAGTGCATAATCCTGAAGACTCTCGGCAAATGCTTCCCAGCGGATGGAATCAACCGGGCCCGCCACGCCGGGATAGACCATGAACGTATCGCCGGAGGGCCACGACGGCCATGCGAGGCCATCGCTTACCTGGTAGGGGTCGATCAGCTCGGTCGTCTGTGACTTATACCAGTAGTTGTAGCCCCAATGCAGGAACCCTTGCGCGCGATTCCGGTAGAACAGCCACCCGGACATGCGGATCTTCGCCAGCGGCGTATCGAGCAGACGGTTGAGGTATGGCCCGCGCGGCCCGCAGCAGAAGTAGGTCCACGCGGGAAAGCCCTCATGAACGAATTCCGGCGCGCGGTCGATGATGGGAATCGGGATGTCTATCAGGCGCTCGCGCGCGAACTCGATCTGCGACAGTGCGTCCATGATCTTCATCCACGGCGCAAGCTCGCGCAGCATCTGTCGCGCGGCGCGGTAGTTGGCGAGCGCTTCGTCGCCATGCGGCTCGTCGGAGAGGTGGAAGAAGCTGCGGTCGGCGATCCCCTGTTCCTCGACGAATGTCCGCAGTTCCGGCAGGTACTGTGCCAGGAACGCGCGATAGAGCGGGGAGACGGCGGGCGTCTCGGGCGGCCACAGCAGTGAGGCGTTCTGGCCGTGCCCCTCGTAGATCCGGATGGCGTTCTTCGCGCCCCACTGGGTGAACAGGTGATTCCACTCAAAGAACGAGATTCCGCTGCGCTTGGCGGCAGTGATCCACCGGCGAACCAGGCTCCAATCGAATTCGCACCGGTCGCCGCGACGCGTGACGCCAAGCAGCTGCGTCGGTCGCTTCACGCCGTCGGTCGGCGGGGTGAAGACGGGGACGAGGATCGTATCCTGCCCATGTGTCGCGATGTCGTCGAAGTACGCGTCGAGGATGGGCCAGAACGACTCGTGATAGAGTTCGGTCTTATACCAGTCGCAGAGCGCGTCCGCATAGAACCACTGTGTCACTGGGAAATCGCGGCGCGGCGCAAGCACGGCGCGGTGGACTACGACCGTCACTGTCAGAGTCGCCGGTTCCGCGCCTGCTGAGGACAGGGTGATCGCGACCGGATGCCGACCGGGCCGGGCGTCGGCAGGCACGTCCACATTGATCCAGAAGGCGTTCGTCTCATAACTCCCCGCGTGAGTCTCGGCGTCGGGGAACAGCGGGTCGGGCGCGAGGCCGGGCAGATAGCCGATACCGTCGAGTTCCTCCGCGGGCGTCGCGGTAGAGAAATGGCGGAGCGGGACACAGCCGACGCGGCGCACGCGGATCGCGAGGCAATCAGGCGCGGTCGCGGAGGCGCTCACCTTGACCGGGTGCGCCTCGGTTCGAAACGCAACCTGAAAGGACACGCTTTGCCCGCGCGCGGCGTGAAGCGTCAGCGCGGCGCGGCTCCTGGCTCGCGACGCCGGGTAGTGACGAACCAGCGAGGTTGACAACCATGCCTGCATGACTTCACCTCAACTGGCCTATTCGTCAGTTTGCGAGCTGCGTCCTCCTGGGGCTGTGATCGTCCTTGGTGGTGCAGGCGTCCTTGGGCCACGACGCCTTCGTCCGCCGTAGCGGAACTTCGTCGTCCGCGAAGGCGGAAGCCTTGGCGAAGTGGGCTCGCCTGTCACTCATCGTCATTCCCGCTCGTGCGCCTCTGCTGCAGCGGACCGCGGGAGGTTCGGAATGCTTTCACTGTCTGACGGAGAAGGACTTCAGCGTATGACCTCAAGAGAACGAGTCCTGCTCGCGTTGGCTTATCGGCCCACTGACCGCGCGCCCGCGAACTACAGCGCGCACCAGGAAGTGACCGACCGCCTGCTCGTGCGGTTGGGCTTGCGCGACCACGAGGAACTCCTCAGGTTCCTCGGCGTGGACTTGCGGCGCGTCTCGCTCGACTATACCCTTCCGAGCACCGGGCCCGACGCAGACAGCTACTTGCGGAACATGTGGGGTCTGCGCACGAATCCGTCGAAGCCCGACGGCGACCCCACGAAGGTCATCTGCCCGTTCAACGAAGACACTACCGTCAACGACGTGTACGCCCACACGTGGCCGTCGGCCGATGCTATTGACTACAGCGGAGTCCACGCGCAATGCGAGAGGTACGCCCGCGACTACGCAACATTCGGCGCGCCGTGGAGCCCCTTCTTCCACGAGGTTGGATGGCTCATCGGCCAGGAGACGTTCTTCATCTGGATGCACACCAAGCCCGATGTCGCGACGGCAGTCATTGACTGCGTCGTGTCCTTCGAGGTCGAGGTCACGAGGCGCTTCCTCGACGCGTGCGCGAGGAAGCTCGACATTGCGTACTTCGGCAACGACTTTGGAAGCCAGCGCAGCCTGGTCATCTCGCCCGAGCAGTGGCAGCGGTTCATGCGGCAGCCGCTCAAGCGCTTCTACGACATCGCGCACGACTACGACTGCAAGGTCATGCAGCATTCGTGCGGCGCGGTGCGCGACATCATCCCGTGGCTCATCGAAGATGGCGTTGACATCCTCGACCCGGTGCAGGTGCGCGCGGCGGGGATGGATTTCGCCGGCCTCGTTCGCGATCTCGGCGACCGCATCTGCTTTCACGGCGGCGTGGACACGCAGAGCGTGCTGCCGTTCGGGTCTCCCCAGGACGTCCGCGCGCAGGTCCGGTCATATCTTGATCTCACCCGCGAACGGGGCGGATACATCCTCACCGGCAGCCAGGATTTCATCGCCGACATCCCCGATGACAACATCCTCGCGATGTATGACGAGAATCTGCACCGTGCGTGAGGAAGGCGTCGCGACGTAACGGCGATTCCCTCGAACCTCAGGCGGCAAGCGCCCTGGAACTCCGCGGCGGCTTGGGCGGTCCAATAGATGCAGCAGTTCAAGCGAGGAGGACAACGTGAAAAGCGCAGTGGCAGCGATCGTGGTGGGCTTTGTGCTTGCGGCGGGGGCGATGGCCATCGGTGCGCGGTGGCTCGGGGCGGCGCACGACCAGCCGCGCGTGATCACGGTGACGGGCGACTCGCGACTGACGGGCGAACCGGACCTCGCACGCTTGATGTTCGGCGTCCAGAAGTCGGGCAAGACCGTGGCGGAAGCGGAGAGACTCATGTCGGACGTCATCAGCAAGGTCATCGCCGTGGTAGAGAAGGCCGGGGTCAAGAAGCAAGACGTGGCGACATCGGAGCTTCAGATTCGCCAGGGCTGGGACTATCGCAAGAATCGTCCGAGCGGATACGAAGTCTCCACCATGCTGACGATCACCGTGCGGAATGTGCAGCACGTCGGGCGGGTGGTGGATAGCGCGGTTGCGAATGGGTTGAACCGGCTCGAGGGCGTCAGCTATGATGTGCGCGGCCCCGAGTGGAGGCGGAAGGCGCTGGCCGAGGCACTCGCAGAGGCGCGCGCGAAGGCTGAGGCGATGGCGGCGGGCACGGGCCAACACCTGGGGCGAGTGGTGTCGGTGCGCGAGGCAATGGTGTCGCAAGCATCCCCTGCCGACGAGTATTACGACCGCAGGTTCCGCAGCCTGGGCTACTTGGACGCCAGCGGAAAGCTGCCCGAGGAGGAGGCCATGCCCCGCACGCGCAGTCTGCCCGGCCAGCGCGCGATGATCGTACAGGTCGAGGTGGTGTACGAGCTGTGAGGTGACGTGGATATCTGCGCGGCCGAGTGCAGCGA
>Ga0315282_10012933_pt1 | contig 12681 bp, 12 predicted proteins | sample YL17G07_20_MG_FD_203693 | JGI IMG/M metagenome (GOLD analysis project Ga0315282, IMG submission 203693) | Sediment microbial communities from Yellowstone Lake, YNP, Wyoming, USA - YL17G07_20 | ecosystem: Environmental > Aquatic > Freshwater > Lake > Sediment | place: USA: Wyoming | collected... | reverse complement strand
AATTTTGCTGAGATTGCTTATCAACCTCACCCCTTGAACTTATTCTTGTCTTTAGGTGAAGCATATCTTCTAGTTCTTGCTGCCCCCATTTTCCTCAACAGCAAAGGAGGATGCAACACCATATCTCTGGTCTGCTCATATAGAGATTCACTCACCGCTAGCATTATATCAAGTCCGATGTAATCTAACAATGCTAATGACCCCATGCGCTGCCCTGTGCTTATTCTCCACGCCTCATCTCTTTCCATACGCACCAAAAGAGCGCTATTGTTTATTTTGCTTTTCCCGTGAGGCATCAGTTGCCCATTTGGTGGGAGGAGCCCAGAAACTACTTAAATCGTGAAACACATAAGGTCTCCTAGACAGTGCCTCTTCTTTAATTTCCAGCCCTAATCCTGGCTTGGTTGGGAGTTCAATGAAGCCATCTTTCATAATTGGGAACGGTTCAGTAAGAATTTCTTCATAAAAGGGAATATCAGGGTGGGTGAAGCTATTTAATAAAGCCTTACGCACTTAGCATCGTCATGCCAAATGCGTAAGGCTTATAATCACGCTAGTGCCTTATTTGCTATTTCAAGCTTTAGTTTTTTCCTACTAGCCTTTCACCACTCCAAGGGTCAGCCCACGGATGATGATAATGGGGTTTCCTCACACATCTTCGTAGCGGTAAATAATCTTGCCATGAGGCAACACAAAACTGAGTATCCCGTAATAACCAGCAATAACTCTCTTGGGCTCCAGAATGTAAGTAGGATCTATCTCTGATCTTTCATAGTCTACTGAGCCTTTACCTTTGTAGAACATACCCTCTTTAGCTGTTGTTTTAGCTTCGGTAAGAACTAGCTGTCTCAGAGGAGGCTCATCTTTGGCAGCACCAGGGATCACTTTCAGGGAAAATATAGGACCCAAGGGTAACTCTTCTAATTTGGCTGGCACCTCACGAATACAAAGACACTTCATTATCTTGGTACGTACCCTTTCCACTTCCCCCCTGACTTGTTCCTTTTCAAAGTGCAAGGAAATATTAGCCAACTTTTTGCAATATCCCCAAATCTCCCGCCCTCCGCAAAGAGGAATTTCCGAACTTACATACAAAAATGGCTCATAACTACCCACATAATCCTTATACCTTGCCTGCACATAAATTGCTGCCTCCTGAGCACTACCCTGATTAGTGAAAGGTTCGTCGGAGATCCAGGTAACCACTTTATTACCATTAGGCTCTAAAGGATAGGGAAGAAGCTTCTCTATATTGGAAATATCCGTCTCGTAAACAACCAATTGCGCCTGAAAATCTATCCAATACAGGGGTGGAGCAGGATAAAGAGGTGAAATGACTGGATTACTATATCCCCATTCCTTAACTTTTAGCATGACACGACCTCCTTTTTTCAAAAATAACAGGTTGTTTTATTATCCTTTTACGGCACCAAAGGTCAATCCGCGGATGATATATCGCTGCATGAACCAGGCAGCAATTAAGGTGGGTAGAATGGCAAGCGTGGCTCCGGCAGACATAGGTCCCCACTCGATCTCTATAGAGCCCCACAAGGCGGCTAGCCCTACCGAAACTGTTCTGGCAACTATTTTGGTAAACAGAACGGAGTAGAGGAACTCATTCCAGGACCATACCAGGCAAAACACCGCGGTAACTGCCGCTCCCGGCCCAATCAATGGAAATATAATCCTGCGAAGGATTTCTATCCGTCCATAGCCATCTATCATAGCCGCATGTTCCAGCTCCTCTGGAATCTCCCTGAAAAAGCCAAATAATAAAAAGGTGGCAAACGACATATTAAAGTAAAAAATCAGTAGCGTTAGCCCAAGGTGGGTATCCATCAGTCCTAACTTACTAAAAGCAAAAAAGAAAGGTATGGCAGCTACTATGCCGGGAAACATCCTGGTTGAAATAGTGACAAAAAGCAGGTGCCCACTACCGGTGTTAAATCGGGCAAAGCTATAGGCGGCAGGTAGTGCCACTGCCATCGCCAGAGCTGTGCTGGCAACAGCTACGATGGCAGTATTCGCGAATTCATGGGTAAATAGTGTCCACTGAAATAGGTACTGATAGTTCCACAGCGTAGGAGAAAAGATAAATAATTTGTCAAGCCCTACATGGAGAAGGTCAGGACGTGACTTAATTCCGGTCAAAAATATCCACACTAAGGGAGCGATAAATACCAGCACAATGACTACGGTAGCTAACCAAAACAAAGCCGACTTTATTCTCATTTCCCCCGTCCTTTTACATTCACTTTACCGCTCCCATAGCCTTCATCAGGTATCGGAACAGGATAGCACACAAAATAATGGTCAGAAACAGAGAAATTATTGCCATTGTCGACCCTACCCCCATATCAAAGTACATGAATGAGGTGCGCCAAACCAGAATATCTAGCGTCTGTGTTCCGGAACCGCCTCGTGTGGTTGCATAGAGTGGGTCAAATAGCCTTATCAACCACATTGTCCTGAGCAGGATAATAATCAATACCAGTGGCATCAACATGGGCAGGGTTAATCTGCGGAAGGTATACCAGGCGGAGGCGCCATCAACCTTTGCCGCTTCAAAGGCATCCCTGGGCATGGCTCTCATACCAGCAAAGAGAACAAATATAGAGAAGGGGAGCCATTGCCAGCTAGTTATAAGGGCAATGGAATAAATTGCCACTCCTGGCGCCAACCATTGAAACTGGGGTAAGCGAGCAGCAGACAAGATTTGATTTACTACCCCAAGGTCCCATCGCAGTATGAAATCCCATACCATGGAAAGGACCAGTGGTGATACTAGCAGAGGCAGGAGACAAAGCGCTCGTACCACATTTTGTCCTTTAAACTCCCGATACCACAAAAGGGCAATGGCCAGGCCAAGAACTAGTTCAATGGTTATACAGACAACTATTATTAGAAGGTTATGACCCAGAGCACTCCAGAACTCAGCATCGTGCAATACATATCGGTAGTTTTCCCATCCAGTAAACACATTTGCCCTTCCCGGAACATATATTTGAGTAGAAAAATAGAGGCTATGGAACAAAGGATAGAACATAAATACTAGAAGCGTCAGTAACAGCGGGCTTATAAGAAGCCATCGGTAATATTTCTCACTGGTGAGGACTTGCCAAAATGTTTTTTTCCGTGCTTCACCGGTACCAGTGGTCATTCAAATTACCTCACTCATCCTATTAACTATTTGCGTGGTAACTAGCCTAGTTTGGAATAAGGGGGCACCCCGCAGTGTTATTTCACTCCGGGGGCACCCCCCTAACCATTGCCTATTCTGCCAACCATGCTGTTACTGCAGGGTCTACCCGGAGTGGCAGACTCCCGAATTTTGTCTGCAGTGCGATTGTCTGGCTTATTGTGTACTTGGCAGCATTCTCTGGGGTTCTAATACCTACCGCGCACTCATGCCAGGGCAATATGGTCATCTCATAAATCCTGCCCGCAGCATCAGAGTTGAAATTGTAAACGTCATTGACAAACGCAGGGGGTTCAAAGTGTTCCCAATTATAAAGCAAGAATTCCCCCTTCATTCCAACCCGAAGCCACCACTCTGGGGTTGCATATTTAGGATTCTCGTAAAAATCGGTTCGTATGACTGGCCATCCCGCCTCACCGAAAGCCTCTTGACCTTCATAGCTGGAGAGATACCTCGCCAGCCAGAAAGCTGCCTCGGGATTATGGCTGGCTTTGGGAACACCCTGGTAGAAAACGCCGACATAACCCCTGCCCAGACCGGGTTCCCTAACCCCTGGGTTTTGATTTGTCGAGGCAGCGGGAAGGGTAGGCTCTGGGTATAGAGCCATCGAGGCACCGGGAATGGTATCATAAAGGCTAGTAGCCCACTGATTAAGGGAGATGTACAAAAATGGGACATTCATACAGCGTCCATTCAAGAACTCCAGGGTGACATAATCCCAGTAAGCGTTTACACACCCGGGGGAAGCAAACTGCATCAAGCTGTGATAGTACTCCGCTGCAAACAGGAGCTGGTCTGCATCAGCCTTGGTTATTTCAAAGCCTACCAGTTTACCTGCTTCGTCCCTTACTGGAGCCATGAAACGTTGCCCAGCCCCCCAGACCATGGATTGCCACTCGTCCTGGACATGGGCGTAAGCGCCAGCCATCAGGGAACAACCGTAAAAGTCCCACTCAAGAGGCACACCCTTTAACAGCTCACCCTTTTTCCTGGTGAAAAACTCAGACTGGTCGTAAAGCTGTTGATAGGTGACAGGTGCCGCCAGTTCATACCCGTATTTCGCCTTGAAGGCTGCCTGCTCTATGGGGTCGTCAAGAATATCCTGGCGGATGAACTGGGCAGTATCAAAGGTGTAGTATGGTAGTCCCTTTAGGCGCCCGTCGGCGGTGCTACAACAGCGTAACTCCGTTGCACTTATACCAGCCAAATCCAAATTCAGGGCGGCTACCCCTCCCGGTTCATACCTTTCAGCCAGTTCCGCGAAATCGTAGTAAAATTGGTCAAACTCATTTGACCAGGTAGTTTCGGTAACGCAAGCATCATAGGCTCCGGTTCCGGCGATAAGTTCTGGCAATATCTTAGGATAAATGACCGACATTACCATCAGCTCGTAAGTAACCGGAACACCGGTGTATTTTGAAAACTTGTCAAGGAGTTCCAGTTGGAATTCAGCAACGCCCCCTGCCTCTAGAGCCACATGAATTGGTGTCTTATTTTCTATCTCCGGCATATCAGCTAGACCCCTGAAGGCTTTTATTCCCGCCACTGGTGGTGTTACCGGCGGTGTTACTGGTGGTGTTACTGGTGGTGTTACTGGTGGTGTTACCGGCGGTGTTACCGGCGGTGTTACCGGCGGTGCTACTACCGGCGGCGGTCCTAATTCTGGTGCCTTACATGCCATTGGTATCAGCACCAATGCCGTCGCCAAGAGGAGCCCAATTAACACCGGAACTATTTTTCCTTTTCTCATGATTACCTCCTTTAACTTTCCCTTGTCCCTAAACTGATTATCTATTTTACCTATTCGATGTTCACCTCCTTCCACGGGCTTTTATTTTTAGCCTTCCTTATATTTAAACTATATATTATTATAAGTCATTACAGAATTTTGTCAAGCCCCCAAGATTAGTAATTTAAAGAACTTTATCACATTAGGTTATTTAAGTGCGTTTGATGGGTAACTGGGTCTCCTTATCAAAAAGATAAATAATCTCTGGTCTGAACTCTGGCCAAACCGTCTCTCCCACAGAGCCTACTCTCTCCCCGGGGACGACCACCTTAATTTCAGTGTTATCAAGGTTTTCCAGTTTCACCGTCAAGATGGCACTATCCCCTTGGAATTCAATAAGCTCAACAGAACCGGGAATAGGTGCCTTCTCTTCCTTACTCGGGGAGAGCTCAATTTGCTGGGGTCGGACGCCAATGGCAACCTCAGAGCCAACATATTTCTGGTCAACTTTCCCAGTAAATTTAAAAGTCGCCTTTCCCTTCTTAGTAGGTACGGAAACATCGTGAGGGGTCTCGACTTTTCCATCAAAGAAGTTTATCTGGGGTTCACCCACAAAATTGGCCACAAACCTATTTGCCGGGTGATTCCAAATCTCATCTACAGTTCCGTACTGTTGAATCTCGGCGAGGTTCAAAACTACCAATCGGTCACAGAGAGCCACTGCTTCCCCTTGGTCATGGGTAACATAGATGGTGGTGGTCTTGAACTCATCGTGAAGTCTCCGGATTCGGGCTCTCATCTCAAGACGTACCCGCTGGTCCATGTGTGAGATAGGCTCATCGAGCAGGGTTACGTTTGGCTCCCGAATAAGAGCCCGAGCCAATGAAACCCTCTGGGCGTGACCACCACTCAAAGCCGATGGTTTTCTTTTTAAAATGCTGGTAAGGTCAAGTGTTTCGGCGATAGACCTGACCTTTTTATCTACTTCAGACTTACGCAGTCCTTGTGCCCGCAGAGGGAAAGCGATATTTTCGTAGACGCTGAGCAGGGGATAAAGAGCATATGACTCAAAAGCCAGAGCAATGTTCCTTTCCTGTGGTCCCAAGTTATTGACAACCTGTCCGTTGAACAATATCTCCCCTCGGGTAATCGCCTCCAACCCAGCAATCATCCGTAGCAAGGAACTCTTTCCACATCCAGAGGGACCCACAATTGCCAGAAACTCCCCGTCTTCGCAGGTAAAAGTCGCCTCTTTGACAGCTACTACATTCCCTTCGTAAATCTTCCAAACCCGGTTAAGAGTAACTTTACTCATTTTATAATACCCCCTATGCTTTGCTTATCTCAAACGTCTTTTTGAAGAAAAGCACGTGGTCCTGGTCAAAGTCAAGCCAAACCTTCTCAGACATATCATAGTCGACCCTACCCTCTATCTTCGCCGCAAGGAAGGTATCTTTTAATTCAAAAGTAATCAAGGTGCTCGCAGCTTCGTGTGTAATGGCATATACAGGTAGCTGAAAGGAGTTATCCGATATCTTATCTTTAGCTACATTGATACGAGCACATCTGATGCCGAGGCGAACCTTGCGTTTATTATCTTCTTGCTTTACTACCTTCTCCATCTCGCCTACCAATTCATCCCGAATCTGTATGGTAAAATCATCGCCAGCATTAAAAAATGTCTTCTTATCTTTGGTAATGACCTCGCCGTCTATCAGGTTAATGGGAGGCTCGCCAACAAATCTGCCTATGAAATCAGTTGCCGGGGTAGAATACACCTCTTCAGACGTGCCAGTTTGCTCAATTACACCTCTTCTCAAAACTGCGATCCGGTCAGATAATGCCAGAGCCTCTCGATAATCGTGGGTTACATAAATGATGGTGATGCCTAGCTTACTGGCCAGCCTCTTAAGAGCCGTCTGAGTTGAGAATTTTAACCTGGCATCAAGATGGGCTATAGGTTCATCAAGTAAGTAGACCTCGGGTTTTCTTATCATTGCCCTTGCCAGAGATACCCGTTGCTTCTCACCCCCGCTGAGCTCCACCGGCCTTCTATCCAGTAACCCCGTGATTCCTAGAAAACCAGCAACTTCTTCAACCCTTTGTCTTTCTTCTGCCCGGGATAACCTCTCTCCCCTCTTAGGTGCTCTTAGCGGGAAAGCTATATTGTCATATGCGGAAAAATGGGGATAAAGATTGTAGCTCTCAAAAGCCATGGCTACATCTCTTTCCTGAGGAGGCATTTCATTAACCGGGCGCTCATCAAAGTATATCGTGCCTGAGGTAATCTTCTCTATCCCAGCTATCATCTTCAGGGTTGTCGTCTTCCCCGCCCCGGCTGGACCAATAATAGAAAAGAGCTCTCCCTCCTTACAACTAAAACTTACGTTGTTGACGGCTATCTTTCGTCCATACATCTTGGTTACATTTTCAAGCCTTACTTCCGCCATGTCTATTCCTCCTCTTCTTCCTCTTCTGTTGGACGAGGACCGTATTTAATTATAGCCAGGCAGACAACAAACCCAATTATTACTCCCACCCATATAGGAGCAAATCTTTCCAAAACCCCAATCCAGATAAAAACAATGCCAATCCAAGCCATAATCCCCCAGAAGCGCCAATTTCCGTTTGACATTTGTGGTAGTTGCATACAACAACCTCCAATCCTATGATTTTATCACTCAAACAAGCCCGCATTGGCAGTTATTATAATTATTAGCATGTCTTTTGTCAATAACCTGTGCTCGTCCCTATGATTAGTGACAAATTGCTTTCTCTCTTAGAGACCTTTCCGTTGTCCCCAAAATTTGAGTGGTGTCAGGCATTCAACATATTTTGGGTTCAAAAATAACAGGTTGTCTCATTATCCTTTTACGGCACCAAAGGTCAGCCCGCGGATAATATATCGCTGCATGAACCAGGCGGCGATTAATGTGGGTAGAATGGCCAAGCCTTCTAGCTTATAGAAGCACTTTTATTATAAAATGTCAAGAGGAAAGGTCAAGAGGACTTACAGAGCAAAGGCGACTTTTCCCCTAGTAATAAAAACTTAGCACAGCGTTATCCCTTTGACCAGGTCAGCATTTAACCCACCGGCTAATATCATTCTATATCATGTCTTTAAAGTTTAGAGCCGATTCTGTCGGTGTTAATCAGTGATTCATATAGCATCTGTGCAGTAACAGTAAACGGTTCATTGTGAACAAATGTGCCCTTTCCGCTTGAAGCCTCAACTCCTCTCATCAGCAATTCTTTGGAGGCATCTTCCAAACCAATCTCAGCCAGCGTCACCGGTAAGCCCACTGAATGGCAGAACTTGAATACCCTATCCAATAATTGCTTGGGCTGGTTTTCGAGGATAAGCTGAGTCAGTGTAAAGAAACCTACCATCTCCCCATGGAGATAAGGCATAGTTTCTTTTAAGACAGTAAATCCCGCTGCCATTCCGTGTGCCGCTGCCACCGCGCAATTCTCCCAGGACACACTGCTGGCATATACCGAAGCCTCTACTACATTCTCGAATATTTGATTTATTATCCCCTGCTCGGCCGCTTTTTTGGCTTTCTCGCCATGTTCTATGATAGTATCGGTACACCATCGAGCCATGCTAAGAGCTGACTGAGCAATAGTGCCCCCGTGAAAGTTCTTGGTAGCTGATTTGTAGGCAGCTTCTGCCTCAAATTTTGTGGACAGGGCATCGCCCATGCCGGCAACCAGGAATCTAATGGGCGCCTTCACTATTATGTCGGTGCTTACCAGCACCAGCTCCGGGTTTCTGGAACGGGTCGGTGTCTCTAGGAAAACATGCTCTTTTGAGTATACCACTGCTGTGGCACTGCAAGCTGCGTCGGTAGCGGCAATAGTGGGCACAATAGCCAGTGGCACTTTAAGGTCGATAGAAACCGCTTTTGCTGCATCTACTGCTTTGCCACCGCCTACTCCAACTACGAAATTAACCTTGTTCTTTTTACCAATAGCTGCCAGACGGTCTATTTCTTCTCTGGTGTCTTCTCCTCTAAATGTCTCTATTACATAGGCTATACTGTGGGCTCTAAAGCTTTCAGCTATGGCCTCCTGCGCTGTTGACAAAGCTGTCGGTCCACCCATAACCAGTGCCTTATCCCCCAGTCCCATTTTTGATGCGTACTTGCCAATTTCCTTTATAGCCCCGGCTCCTTGCACATACTTAGCCGGATTACCAATGATTAGGCTCATCTCTGTATTCCCCCTTTCTCGCCGTCACTAATATTGCACATTCAAAACCATTTAATAGATAGCCATTATGTCTCACCTCCTCTGCCCACTGCATTCTGAGCCATTCCTCGGAAGGTGAATAGTCTCTAAAAGCTGGCTATTTTGGCACTCTTTAGACAGCTAAATACCTGCTGATTACCTCCTCGTTCTGCCAAATCTTCTCCATCTCATCCTGGTAGCGGATAACACCCTTCTCCAATATATAGCCTCGGTCAGCTATTCTTCGGCAGAACCTGAGGTTTTGGTCAGCTATAAAAATAGTAATGCCTGCCTGCCTAATTTCGGCAATTGCTTCGACCAGGGCTTTTATTACCAGAGGAGCCAATCCCTCAGATGGCTCATCAAGCAGTAATAGCTCTGGATTTTTCATCAACGCCCGACCCAAAGCTAGCATCTTTTGCTCACCACCGCTCAAGCGTCCCCCCTTGCTTAATCGCACCGGCTCCAGAGCCGGGAAAAGTTGGTATACTTTTTGGGTTGTCCAACCATTACCGTTCTTTCTGGCATGCCTGCCAGCGATTAGCAGGTTCTCTTCAGCAGTCAAATCGGGGAATATCCGTCTGTCATCGGGGGCATAACCCACACCAAGATTGGCAATCTCAAAGGGTTGCTTACCAGTTATGTCCACACCCATAAATTTTATGCTTCCCGTTCTGGGTGGAGTTAAGCCCATAATGCTCCTCAAGGTGGTAGTTTTACCAGCCCCATTTCTGCCCAGCAGAGCCACTATTTCCCCCTTGTCCACAGTTAACGATACCTTGTCAAGCACCAGGCTTTGTCTATATAGGGTGACAATATCATTTACTTCCAGAAGCATAACCTAAACCTCCTCGCCTAAATAGACTTCCCTCACCTCTTTATTCTCTTTAATTTGTTCTGGCTCTCCTTCGGCAAGTATTTTACCTCTGTTCATCACCACTATCCAATCTGAAAGGGAAAAGACCACATTCATATCGTGTTCCACGACGATAAAGGTTATTTTTTCTTCAGCAGCTAACCTCTCTATAAGCTCCATTACCCTGGTGCACTCCGCCGGGTTCATACCTGATGATGGCTCATCCAGAAAGCAAAGCTCGGGTCTGGGAGCAATGGCAATGCCCATCTCTAGAAGCCTCTGGTCACCGTGGGCTAACTCCCCGGCAAACACATCCCTTTTATCTAGAAGTCTTACCTCTTCCAGGATTTTGTTGACCTCCTCGGTTACATCTGGATGGTCATCAATTCCAGAGAACCACTTTAGGCTTTTGCCTAACAGGGGTAAGATAGGTAGCTCAACATTCTGGAACACGGTTAACCTGGGGAAGATATTCATTACTTGAAAGGAACGGGTTATTCTCTTCTTAACCATTTTGTCGGTGTGGAGGCGAGTAATGTCCTTACCGTTAAAGAAGACCTTTCCCCGGTCTGGGTGCAAGCTACCGGTTATAAGGTTGATAAGAGTGGTCTTACCAGCACCGTTGGGACCAATTATAGAGGTAATTATGTCCGACTTAAGGTTTAGGTCTATCCCGTCAATGGCAACAAAATCGCCAAAGGACCTTCTTAGCCCTTCAATGCTTAATATCGTTTTGTTCATGGCTACTCCTTTCCGCGAAGCGGGCTCTTAACCTCGGAAATAGGCTTTGCTGAAGACTGCCAACAATACCTCCCCGCAAGCCCAGAACTAAGGCGACCATTACTGCACCTAGAATTAGCATCCAGTTCATGGCCTCGCCAGCAACGCCAACAGCATACTCTTTGAGCATGAAATAAATCGCAGCTCCTGCTATGGGACCACTGAAGGTATACATACCTCCGAGGAGGGTAGCCATTACCGGGTCGCCAGAGGTTGCCCAGTGAGAAACCTGTGGGCTCACTGCACCTTCTAGGGGTGCCAAGAGCGCTCCAGCCAACCCAGCATACATCCCGGCAATGACAAAACAAAGCCAGCGGGTGTTCCTTACTGAGATGCCGGTAAAGGCAATCCTACTTTCGCTATCGCGAATACCTTGAAAGGTTAGCCCAAGAGGTGAGTGAACCAGCCTATAGAAAATAAATATGGCTATTGAGCTAAGGATGAGAACGAAGTAATAGTAACTTGACATCGACTTCATACTGATACTGAAGAGATAGGGTATTTCAAGGGGAGCTCTGGGTATACCCCATAAACCCATGGCGCCACCAGTTATCTTCAATTTTTGTAAAAATCCAAAAATCATCATCCCAAAGGCAAGGGTAAGCATAGCGAAGTACATAGCGGTGTGCCTCACTGAAAACCAGCCCAAAATAAAGGCTACCGCGCCGGCAATTACCACCCCACAGATTATACCTAGCAAGAGATTGGGGCGTGCCAGCAAAATCCTGGCACAGGTAAAAGCTCCAGCAGCGTAGAATGCCCCTTGTCCAAAGGAAAGCAATCCAGTATATCCCAGAAGAAGGTTAACACTGAAAGCAAACAGGGCTAAGATTAAGATACGTATCACTGCATATAAATAATAGTCTTTACCGAATACGGGAAGGGCAAGCAAGAGAATAGCCAGTACTATCAGGAGAGCGGATGGGATACGCTTAGGCGTCAATAATTCCTTAAACTTGCTCACCTTACCCTCCACCAAATATCCCCTGCGGTCGTACGATTAAAACAATAGCCAGAATTGCATACATGGTAAATAATTCCAGATAAGGAAAGTAGAATGTGGCAAAAGAGCCTACCACACCGATAAGTAGCGCTGCTATGAAGGCACCTTTTAGATTCCCCAGTGTGCCTACTGCAGTTACCACGAAGGTTGTTGGTATTACTATAGCTCCCACCTGGCAGGTAGACTCGGTGAAAGGCATGGCTAGTGCACCTCCAATGGCAGTTACCATAGCTGCAAGTACAAATGCCGCAGAGAATAGAGTACGGATATTTATGCCTATTGCGTTTGCCATCTCCCTGTCTGAGGCAGTAGCCCTTACTGTTTTTCCCCACCATGTCTTATCCAGGATAAGCCAAACAATAGCAAATACTGCTATCCCGGCAGTGATGATGAACAGATTATAAATGGGATATGCTCTGCTAATTATAGGTATAGTTATATTCCCGCCCAATAGGTGGGGCTTTAGAGGAATTTGGAGCAGAACAGGTGCCCACCCCAGTCTTACTGCATCTTGCAGGATATAAACGAAAGCAAAGGTTAGTATCAGTTGAAATTCCAGAGGTAGAGCGTAGACACGGCGTAAAAAGAGCCTCTCCAGCAGAAAGCCGCAAATACCCACGGAGATAAGGGTAAGAATCACAGAAAGGGCGAAGTTCATCCCAAGATTCCAGTAGAAGGTATATGCGATGAACATGCCGAGCATATATAAACAGCCCTGAGCCACATTTAATATCCCAAGCACGCCAAAGGCAATAGTCAGCCCAGCGGCAACCAGCCAGATAAACATGGCTGAACTGAACCCATTTAGTAGCTGAAAGACAAACAGCTCCATTTATTCTTTCTAGAATATAATTGATTTTTCTTGGTGCCTTTGTGGAGTC
>Ga0315282_10012931_pt1 | contig 12682 bp, 22 predicted proteins | sample YL17G07_20_MG_FD_203693 | JGI IMG/M metagenome (GOLD analysis project Ga0315282, IMG submission 203693) | Sediment microbial communities from Yellowstone Lake, YNP, Wyoming, USA - YL17G07_20 | ecosystem: Environmental > Aquatic > Freshwater > Lake > Sediment | place: USA: Wyoming | collected... | reverse complement strand
TTCAGCATTGGCAGGAATATGACTCTCGACTTTATGATGCCGGGATTTCTGGGGATGATTCTCTTTTTTACGGCGACCTCGATATCTCCCGTGGTGGTGCCGTGGGAGGCGCAGGCAAGAACGCTGGAGCGGCTAATGTCCTGCCCGGTAAGACTTGAGACAATTATCATGGGAGATGTGCTTGCCTCTTTTGCCTTCGGAACGGCTATATCCCTGGTGGCTATCATCATTGGCCTTGCCCTCGGGATAACCATATCCAGCCCGGTGCTATTTGCCCTTGCAGTTATTCTGGCGGCTATCTGCTTTGCCTCTCTGGGTAATGTCTTCTCTATCCCCCCTAGCAATGTGCCGGCCACGGTAAACATGATTGCTGCAGCCGTGAGATTCCCCGTGATATTCATCAGTGGCATCTTTATCCCTCTGAACCAGTTGCCCAGCTGGGGACAGGCGATTGCTTATATTTCACCTCTGACTTACTTCACTGATATCGCCCGAAGTTCCATCCAGGGACAAAACCATCTCCCTTTGGTTGTTGACTTTCTGGCTTTACTTGGGTTCACTGCTCTTTTTCTCGCTGTAGCTATGAAGATGCATCAGAAAACAATGCCCAAGAGAATATAAGATAAGTTCAATACATTGAGGAGAAGAGCATGACGAAAGAGCAAAAATACGACATCAACGATTTTATTGAATTTGTACCTGGGGATAAAACAAAGAAGGATATATTCAAGGGTGAACACTTCAATACAGTGGTCATATGCCTGGAGAGCGGCTATGAAATACCACCCCACGAAGAGCCTTACGATGTGTTGTTCTATGTAGTGTCAGGAAAGGGTATTTTCACTGCAGGTAAAAAACAGTGGGATGCTGAGCCCGGCTCGATGATTTTTGCTCCTGACGGCGTCAGAGGCATAAAGTGCATCGAGCGGCTGACCGTCCTGGGGATTCAAGAGCCTCATTAGCTTCCTGCCAGGAGGTGCAAAATAAGCATAAATGTGATAGCATACAATCGTGGTATTTTGATATGCGGGAATTAGTAAAAATCGCCAAAGCTCTTTCTGATGAGACCAGAGTCAGGATGCTCAAGCTCCTGCTGGAAAGAAACATCTGTGTACGGGAAATGCAGGAAATCTTTCATATGTCTCAGTCACAGATTTCAAGGAATCTAAAGATTCTTACGGATGCCGGCCTGCTCAAGCGATGGCGCGAAGGCAAGTGCGTTGCCTACTTCGCTGAGAGGGACGGCAATGACATATTCTCCAAAGTATTGCTTGATGCGCTGTCTAAATCATTTAACGATAATCCTGTAGTATCCGGGGACAGGGAAAGAATGCAACAAGCACTTGCGCTGCTACTTAGAGAGAAAGCCCGCTAACCCCACCTTCTAGTTCCTTATTATCCACTACTAATAACTATGTTATGTGTCTACCACTTGACAACTATATGCATTTGGTATATCTTATAATTAAATATGTGCATAACTGCATAACAGGCAGCGGGGAATGCATAAATTAATCAAAATGATGAAAGCTCTAACTGATGAGACCAGGCTCAGGATTCTCAACATCCTATTGGAGCGTGAAAGCTGTGTCTGCGAGACGATGCAGGCTTTGGGAATCTCACAGAGCAGCGCTTCACGTAACCTGGGTATCCTCTACGACACAGGTTTTCTCCGGCTAAGGAGAGATGGGACATGGGTATTCTACTCAATCGATGAAACTGAAGAATTCTATGTTGAACTTGTTGGCTTGGTGAGAAAGGCACTTAAAGACGACAAGGTGCTGGAAGCGGATAAAAAGCGGCTGAAGGAGACCCAGCGTATTATAGCCGGTTGAGCCGATAATCTTGAGGACACGTCATCATCCTGATTAAGAAGATGATTACCTATGTCGGAATAGTGGTCGTCATGGCTACTATCACGGGCTATATCTTCGGGCTGATAACTCAATAAACAATAAGAGGAGAATGCTAATGAATATCAAGATACTCGGAACGGGCTGAGTCTCGTGCCAAAAGGTAAAACAAACTACCCGTGAGGTAGTGAGTGAACTTGCTATTGAGGCAACCGTCGAAGAGGTCAGGGATATCAAAAAGATAATGGAATATCCCATCCTGTCCACACCGGGGCTGGTGATTGACGAAGAGATGGTCTGTTTCGGGCGGATACCCTCTAAAGCGGAAGTAACCACTTTCATCACCACGGCACTGATGAGGGAAAATAACGTCAAATAAATAATAAAAATATACACTGAAAAACAAAAAGGAGAGGAGAACTAAAATGGCAGAAGAAAAACACTGGGAAGAGGGGACGAAAACACACGAGAACGTGATATTTTCCTGTTACGGGGGAATGTCGAACACCGGCATAACCAGCGCTCTGGCCTGCCTGGAGGCAGTCAAGGAGCTGGGGTTGGAGAAGGTGGTCATCGGTTGCTTAGCCGGGTTGCCACTTGGGGTCAAGCCCGTTGTAGGCAAGACAAAAGCGGCGAAAAAGGTCATTACTGTGGACGGCTGCCCCTTTGAGTGCAGCCGGAAGACGGTAGAGCAGTCCGGGTTCACACCAACCAAGAGCATCGTGCTCACCAGAGATATAGGGATGAAAAAGAAAGCCCTGCACGAGGACATCGGCGAAGATATCAAGGGTGTCATGGAGTATATTTCTGACGATGAGGTAAAAAGGGCTAAAGAGCTTATCGTAAAGACTATACAAGAAGGATAGACGAAAAGCTGAATTAATCAGAATAGAATATCCCTCTGCGCATAACCTCAGTCAAAAGTGGAAAGGGTTAAGCACCGAAGGAAGACGAGGAGGCAGAGGAAGAAACTGTAAATGAAGTAAACAACTATGGGAGGAGGGTGTGCCATGTTCAGGAAAATATTGTATCCAATAGATTCTTATGAAAGTGTGTCCGCAGCCTCAGCACACATAAGGATGTTTAAACAGGCCGGGACTCAGGAGGTGGTGGCACTGGGAGTCGTTGAGCTGGGGGGCTGTGCCTGGACGGGACGGAACTTAGAGGAGTGCCGCGCAGATAGGTTTGAGAAAGAAAGAACCGAAATACAAGCGATTCTTAAAGAGATGAAAAGTGAGGGTGTAACAGGCAAGGTGATAGTAGAAGCCGGCATTCCTGCCCGCACCATATTGAAAGTGGCTGACGAAGAGAAGGTTTCTTTAATTGTAATTGGTCCTGTCAGTGGAAAGGTTAAACGGCTTCTGCTCGGAGAGGCAGTGGCAGACGTTGTTCGGCTTGCTAAGGTGCCCGTGCTCGTAATCAGGTGACTTGGCGTGTATTATCAGGTGATGAGGAGGTGCAGGAAATGCTGTTGAAAAACTATAGCTTTGAAACCATGCTGCCAGAGTGCAACACATTCGCCGAGACCATCAATGCCATTGCCAATCTATCGGATGACATTGGTGAGGCATTACCATATCTTGCCTCGTTAATTAAGCTCTGCAGCTATGACGATACTACCAGAATCCTGACCTTCAAGCGAGATGGGAAGGGCATAGCCATGTATCCGCGCCAGATTGCCGTTACCAAGCTAACAGACAGGGAAGAAGCCGTACAGGTGCTGGACGAACTCAAGGACTTAATCAACAGCACCTACGAGAACCGGCATGACATTCAGCCATGCTATAAGAAAGGCGGTGAGCTCAAGTACCTAGACGTGTTCAAGCTCTTACCGGGAACGAACTGCGGGGTATGCGGCCAACAGACCTGCCTTGCCTTTGCCGCCAGACTGGTGCAACAGGAAGCAACTATCGACCAGTGTTCCCCTTTATTTAATGAACGGTATGAAGAGAAGAGAAAGAAAATGCTGGAAATGTTACAGGGCGCTGGCTATGAGGTGCCTGATGGTAATCTCCCAATAAATACAATGAAAAAGTAGAAGGAGGCCAGCTAGCTATGGCAGTCTGCTGGGTGAAAGCCGGTATTTGTGGGAAAGAAACAACCATTGAGGCGACGAAGACCAGTCAGACAAAGGTGAGGCTCTCTTTCATAACTACCTGCGAGCACGTGCAGGCACTATCTGAGGAACTCACGGAGTTGGACATCGGCAGCGAGATGACGAAGCCGATGAATGAGACGCTTGTCTATCAACTAGCTACCAAGCACCTCTGCCGTACCAGTTGCATCGTGCCCGCTGCTATCCTGAAGGCGATGGAAGTCACGGCAGGCATCTTCCTACCGGAGGCCTGCGCCATAGAGTTTGTCGAGGGGGCGGTGTGAAAACCGGTAATTCTCACTTTCCAGATGACATGCAGGAGGCATAAATGGACAAAAAAATGATGAAGGAAGAAGCAAAGAAAGCATACTTCTGGGATGATTATCATGCGATTACAAATAGGATTAAGGGTATATCGGATGAAGACTTGAATAACATCGCTCCAGCCATCAAGCAATTTATTCTCGCATCGCAAGGAAAAGACCCGTTAAAATTGTTCTATGCTGTATTCGACGAGGTTGAAAGAATCTGGAGTTTAAATGTCCCCTTCCCTATAGGAGGGGCTTTCCATCACTATATTCTCCCCGGGGTCATTTTGTCCTGCCTGCGGAATAATGGCTATGCGATAACCGATAGAGACATTGAAGAGGGGATGAGAAGAGGGGCAATGCTGGCAGCCCATTCCTGCGGCTTCACGGGGATTTCTGGAGCAGCACACAGTATGGGTATCGTTGCCAGCATAGTCAATAGAATTACACCGATGCAGGACGAGCGCGGCAGCTTGCTGGCGCTTGCCGCCGATACCCTTATTGAGATCTCCAAATTCTCAAGGCGATGTTGTAAAAGGAGCAATCTCACCGGGATTAAAAATGCGGTAAAATATCTCTCTTCGCAGGGTTACGCATTACCTCTGGATAAGATTGAATGTAGATTTTTCTCAGGGAATAGTGAGTGTTCAGGCGAAGAGTGCCCGTACTATCCCAAAAAGCCTGCGGGTGAGTAAAGAGCATACGCCGCCAATATGTTGGTGTAACTGGCGGTAATTGTTGGCACGGAGGTAGAGCATGAAAGCAATAACGGCTTATGCCAAGTTCATCAGGGAGAAGTATACCTACATAATCATAACCACGCTGGTTATTGCCGTGGTAATGGGGCTTTTCACTGCCAGCCCCGGGGTCTTCATCCGCCAGTTCAATACACCGCTTATCATCATCCTGATAGCGGCCATGAGCTTTACCATTACCTTCAGCAACCTAGGGATGGCAGCCAGGGATTGGAAAGGCACTTCTTTTGGGCTGGTGCTGAACTTCCTTTTTGCTCCCTTTCTGGGCTGGATTCTGGCTTCGCTGCTACTGTCCGGTCATTCCGACTTAGCCACCGGTCTCATTCTAATCGGAGTTGTCCCCTGCGCCGGCATGGCCATGATGTGGACTGGCCTCCTCAAGGGGGATGTTCCCCTGGCTATTGTGATTGAGGCAATCACCATGTTCCTGGCACCCTTTGTCATTCCTCCCCTCATGTCCCTGTTTGCTGGCAAGTTCGTCACCGTCAACACCTGGGGGATGTTCCAGCAGCTTATCTACACCGTACTTCTGCCAGTGCTGGGTGCCATTGCGCTGAGGGAGTTCTTGGACAGGCGTATCAATATCCAGAAGTACCTGCCGCTAATGCCGGCTATATCGGCTACCATGGCGGTGTTGCTGATGTTCATGGCGATTAATACCAACGTCTCGCCAATCATGAAAAACGTGGGGCTGATAGCCCCTCTGGTGATATCAACGATACTGATTTTCCCCATCTTGTTCATAGTGGCATATCTAGTAAGTGTTAAGCTCTTCCACAGGGGCACCAACGTAGCCATTACCTATTCCTCCGGGATGAAGAACCTTCCTCTTGCCATAGGCATAGCGGCAATGAGTTTTAAGGGTCTTGCGACGTTGCCCATAGCAGTGGGCTTTGCTTTCCAGATGTTGACCGCGGTTACCTTCTACCAGCTATTTCGCCGCGCCACGACTGAGAAGGAAAAGTAGTAAAGTAAGGAGCGGTAACATGGAAAAAGAAGAACATGTCCCGGAGAACGGAATTTTCTGTTGCTTTGGCTGTATGTCCAGCGTTGGCACTCTAACCGGTATAGCGGCGCTGGAAGCTTTTAGAAGATTGGATAAAGAGAAGAATGGCTTACTTTGCATCTCTGCTATAGCCTCAGGGGTACCAAAGCACAGAAAGACAGCGGAGCAGGTCAAGAGAATAATTGCTATTGACGGCTGTTATAACAAATGCACAAAGAAGATTCTGGAAAAGGATGGCCTCAAGATAGACAAATACCTTAATTTACTGCTTGACCTGAAGATACCCAAAATAGGGCCGTTTAAGCCTTTTGATTATAAAGAGGAAGACCTGGAGAGGACTGTAAAGGAGATACTAAAACTGTGCGGAGAGGAAACAAAGTGAGGGTGAAAAGGGAGGGTAAGAGCATGCCTATCTATGAATATCAATGTACAAAATGCGGTGGGAGATTCGAACTCCGCCGGAGCATAGGTGATAACGATAGTGAGATAAAGTGTCCCAAGTGTGGAACAGAGAGCCCACGACGTGTTTTCTCTGTGTTCACAAGGGGTTCCTCTGGTGGGGCTGGTGGGGTATCTGGCCCAAGCTGTCCCACCTGCGGCCTGAGCCAGTGAGGCGGTTTGCCTCACCTGAAATTAAGATAGGAGAAGGGGGAATAAAACTATGAAGATTGCAGCTATATCGGAAGACGGCACCAGTATCAGCCAGCACTTCGGTCGGGCACCAGTGTATGTCGAGGTCACCGTAGAGGATGGCAAGATTGTGAGCAAGGAAACACGCGCCAAGGCAGGACACCACACCTTTACTGCCACCCACTCTGATTTAGCCCCCGGCGAGCGGCATGGCTATGACGCTGGTTCACAGGCAAAGCATGCCAGTATGGCGGAGACTGTCGCTGACTGCCAGGTTCTTATTGTTGGTGGTATGGGCTGGGGAGCCTATGAAAGCATGAAGAGCTACAACATCGAGCCTGTAGTCACTGATGTAGAGAGCATCGACGAGGCAGTAAATCTCTACTTAGCTGGCAAGCTCCCTAACCTCATGGAACGACTGCACTAGAAGTAGATAATGTCAAGGTTGCTGGCGAGAAGATTCACCTAATGCAGCTTCGGGAGGAAATGCTATGCCAACGCAAGAAGAATTGATGGAAAATCTGGAAACAGTGCTGGTCCCCGGTGTTATGCGTGGACTGGTGACGATGAACTTGGTCAGGGCCGTCAGCATTGCTGACGGCAAAGTTGATGTCACGCTTGTCTCAGCCGCTCTGGCGCCGGGGGTTCAGGAGTGGCTCAAAGACAGGATTAAGGATGTTGCTAGTAAGCTCATCGGGATCAATGAGGTAAACATCAGCTTTGTCGACGGTAAGCCGAAGGAATTGAACGAGATAGGGCATGTTATTGCCGTAATGAGCGGCAAGGGAGGAGTAGGCAAGTCGCTGGTCGCTAGCCTTACCGCTATCGCTCTGAAGCGCCAAGGCCAGGAGGTTGGCATTCTGGACGCCGACATCACCGGCCCAAGCATACCCAAGATGTTCGGCATCAACGCCAGGCCTGCTGGTAGTGATAGTGGCATTCTGCCGGTAACATCCAAATCGGGTATTGAGGTAATGTCCATGAAACTGCTTCTACCCAGCGAGGATGACGCCGTCATCTGGCGTGGACCGCTTATCGGGCGGGCGATTACACAATTCTGGGAAGAGGTACTCTGGGGCAAGTTGGATTATCTGATTGTTGACTTGCCGCCGGGCACGGCTGATGCCCCCCTTAACGTGATGCAAAGCCTACCGATATCAGGAATAATCATTGTTTTCACCCCGCAGGACCTGACCACAATGGTGGTCAGGAAAGCAGTAAAAATGGCTCAGCAAATGAGTAAACCGATTCTGGGGGTGGTGGAGAATATGAGCTATCTCTATGTTCCCGAGATAGATAAGAAGATTGAGCTCTTCGGCAAGAGCCGGGGAGGAGAAATGGCACAGGCAGCGGGTGCTCCGCTTTTAGGACAGTTACCCATAGATCCGGAGCTGGCTAGGCTCTGCGATGAAGGTAACATTGAGCGTTACGACTCAGAGATTATGCCCCGTCTGGGAGAGTCTCTATCGCAGACAACTTCAGCAAAAACGAAATAATAAGGCTATGTGAGGAGGAAAACAAATGAAGGTGACAGTTGTTCTGAATGGTGGTTTGAAATCATGCTGCTCCAGCTATCCGCCAGAGTATGTGCGTGATATTGTCGCCGCCTGGCTCAAGGAGACGGGCGAGGTCGAGGTGATAGATAGGCAACAGGGGAATTGGAGCCCGGATGCTCTAGCTTCTGTCGCGGAAAAATATTTCGGTGATAAGATATATCCCCTTGTCTACTGTGGGGATACTTTGGCGACCATCGGCAGCCTTCCCGATGAGGATAGTCTGGTAGCAATGGCCACTAGTCGAGAGAACTTTGGCGTTACCGAAGATGATATCAAGGAAGCCGCCAGGAATTACGGGTTCTTGAAGGAGAATTAGTTGTATTCACGAGTATGTTTTACCCAGCAAATATCCTCGAAGTGTGAAGAAAGCCTTGGAATATGTAAGAAGCTGAAAACTGAGAGCTATGGTTAAATTTACGGGAAAAATTGAGACGCGGATGGCGGTGGCTTTTGGCATTTCACTGGCCTGTCGGCCCACATTGTGCCTGGCAATTGTCTGTTAGAAGTGGATTTTTATCTGAATTGGCAGAATAACAGTGAGAAACAAAATAAATATGAGGAGGGTTAAAGGCATGACTAGTCAACATATTCCCGCGGAATGGGCGTTTGAGTTTCACGGTCACCTTTGTCCGTTTATGCCCATTGGTTACCGGATGGGCAAGCTAGCAATGGAATATCTCGGTGTAGAACGTGAGAAGGACCACGGCTTCTTCGTATTTCCTGAAATCGGTGAAGGACACCCACAAACCTGCATGGTAGACGGGATACAGATAGCCACCGGCGCCACCTATGGTAAGGTACTCATCGCCAAGACTTTCTACGGCAAACTCGCGGCTACTTTCTATCATCCACAGAAGGGGGCGGTGCGTTACTCTCTCACACCTGATTTCATAGACGAGATGGGTAAATATGAGTTTTTTGTATATCGCAAAAAGGGAGTTGAGCCGTCTCAGATTCCCCAACGAGTTTCAGAAGAGGTCACTAACTGGACATATGAGCAATCAGATGACTTTATGTTTAAGGTTGAACCTAAACCTGATTTCAAGTTCACTCCGGCTAAAGGCTCATTCAATAAAGCAAAATGCAGCGTCTGTGGTGAATATGTCTTTGAAAGGTATTTACGAACAAAAGACGGAAAGCCTGTGTGTATCCCGTGCTCTGGATTCACGAAATCAATGGATGCTTAAGAGGTATGCAGGGGAGGCGCCAACAATATGGATATTAGTATTACGCTTCTGTACGCCGTCATCTTTGCCTTTTTGATAGCTTTCGTATTCTCGATGTTTGGTCAGGGCGGGGGGTCTGTATACTCCCCGCTGCTGATTCTGCTTGGTTACGCGGTATTGCTTTCCACCTCCACATCTCTGGTATTGAATCTAATAACATCGCTGTCTGCGGGTTATATTTTTTACCGTAACAAGATGATTGACTTCAGAGCATCCTTTCTGTTCGTGCCGGGTATCGTCGTTGGTGCCTTTGCAGGGGGATTTCCTGGTTGTTTTGGGAGCGAGGATGGTCTATACCTATTGGGAAAAGGGAAAGGTCGAGGAAAAGCCCAAAAGCCTGTCCCCTGCTATGCACGTGTTCATCGTGCTTTTCAGTCTTGGCGTGGGATTAATCTCCGGGCTGCTCGGAGTCGGCGGCGGTATATTGATAGTTCCTTTCATGACCTACGTTTGCAAGTATCCAGCAAAAATGGCAGCAGGGTCGTCGCATTTGATTATATCCTTCTCAGCACTTGCCGGAATAATAGGACATGCGACATCTCACCGTCTCGATATTCCATTGATTGCGGTGACTGGTATTGTCGTTCTCATTGGTGGAAATCTCGGGGCGAGAATCAGCATGAGAGTCAAATCTAGAATGATAAAGGCCGGGCTCGGCCTTTTAATGTGGGCGCTTGCGGCACAGCTCGTGGTGAAGCTCCTGGGATATATGTGAGGGGTACATGAAAAGTTTGCATTCCATGCTCAAGATACAAGGAATTAAAAACATGCTTTACCTTATGCTGCTGATTTTCTTCTGCACGGCTTTTGTTTTTTCCGTGCTGGGAATGGGAGGGGACAGCCTTACAATCCTATCCTCTACTGGATGGGTTTTGATTTCAGGATTGAGGTAATCCCCCTAAAAGGAAGGCGGACAAGTTAAAATGAGAGCGCGAAATCCGCAAAAAGTAGCCGTTGTCACTGATACTACTGCCTGCCTCCTGTCAGAGCAGGTGAAAGAGTATGGCATTGAAGTGGTGCCGGTAGCGCTTATCTTTGAAGACAAGGTCTACCGGGATGGGATAGATATAACGCCTGCTGATTTTTATGCGCTACTACGGCAGGCCAAGAAACTTCCCACTACCTCTGGCTCATCACCCACTCCCTACCTTGAGGCCTATGAAAGAGCGAGTCAAAAAGCCGAGAGTATTGTCTGTGTCACTGAGCCGTCCAGATTCAGCGCCATGTTTAACTCGGCAAAACTGGCCATGGATATGGCAAGAACAACTCTTGCCGGTGTAGCTATCGAGGTAATTGAGTGCACTACTGCGGCGGCAGGGTTGGGGCTGGTGGCTTTGGCTGCCGCCCGGGCAGCGGCTTCAGGGAAAGCCCTACAAGAGGTTGTCAACGTCACTAAGCGTATAATGTCCCGAATAAGCCTGTTTGCTATGCTTGATACTCTTCACTATTTGGTGAAAGGTGGTCGCGTGCCGCAAGCCGCGGCACTGGTGAACTCAGTGCTCAAGATTAAACCCATTTTTACACTCAATCAGAGTGATGCCCACACCGTTGCCCTTCCCAGAAACGTGGAAAGCGCCATGAAGCACATACTAGCGATGATGAAGGGGGAAGTTGTTAGCGGACAGCCGCTCCATGTTGCGGTGATGCATGCCGATGCTGCGGACAGGGCGCTGGAGCTCAGGAACCGCATTTCCGCACACTTTAACTGCAATGAGTTATTTGTTACTGAGTTTACGCCGGTGATGGGAGTTCACACCGGCCCGGGATTGGTCGGTGTGGCCTTTTATAGTGATGAGTCGCCGGTTGGCGCTAGCTACGGATCCAAGGGATAAGAACTAGCTGTGGAGGCTGTGTGAAGAAGTCTATCACACTGACACTTAGCGATGAAGAGCTAATGGAGCTTCAGCGAATCCTGCTGGACGAGGACAGGGAAGCGGCACTACGATTCCTGAAGACCCACCTGGAAAAGCAGGTAAAGGCAGCTATTTCGGGAGAAGGACACTGAAAGCCCTGGTTTGAGCTCCCGGGATGGAGCCATATACCAGAGGAGTTCATAAAATAGCCGACTCTGACCGACATGGGAGAGCCAGCTCGGTGTGAACAGGGGTGAGGAGAGATGGCTACTGATTTTGAACTATTGTATCATCGCCTGGAGGACGAGCGAGAGAGGTTAATCGAACGTCTGGAAACGGACTGCCAGGCTATTGGTCAGCAGCAGAATGGTAACGGTCACAAGTCAGAGGATGAAGCGGCTACAGAAAGTCTTGAGTCATGGAGGCGGCTCGCGCTAGAGAAACGCCTACGGGAGCAGATGGCTGAGGTACACCGAGCTTTACACAAGTTTGAGGTAGGAACCTATGGCTTGTGCGATAATTGCGGTCAGCCCATAGCACCGGAGCGGCTGGAAGCGCTTCCTGAAGCAAACCTGTGCCTGACCTGCAAGACTCGTCAGGTGAGAACACCTTCTATATGTGTTCTGCCCGCATGAGTTCGGCTGAAAAGGACAGGGAGACTGTTTAGCTATGGTGAGCGAGAAATACGTCAATGTAGACGGCGTCAGCACACGGTATCTTGTTGAAGGAAATAGAGAGAAGGCGGCGGAGTTCAACCAGGAGATAGTCGCTTTTTTGAAAGGGTCGCATACAGCGGGCAGAGGCAGCCAAACACAAGCCCAGAGGTAAGCTGCTGTTAAGAGGTTGGCGTTTGATATGAATCTCTATGGGGAGCAGGCTTCATGTCACGTATCAGGCTTGATATTGTCTCGCCAGAGCGCATCGTCTATTCCAACGATGTGGATGCCATCATTGCTCCCGGAGTTGAAGGGCAACTGGGAATTCTGCCACATCATGCTCCTCTAATAACTATGTTGCAGCCGGGTGAACTGAGGGTTAGAAAAGGAGAAGAGGAAACCTGTATCGCCATTTATGGCGGTTTCCTGGAGGTACGGCCGGACAGGGTTAACGTTCTTGCCGATGCTGCGGAGAGGGCTGAGGAAATTGATGTGGCTCGGGCTGAGGAAGCGAAGCGCCGGGCTGAGCAGCAGATGGCCAGTAGAGTGCTCACTGAAGTCGATAAAGCTCAAGCTGAAGCGGCACTTCGTCGCTCATTAGTACAGCTAAAGGTGGCGGAGAGAAAAAGAAAAAGGAAGGCGGGGCCAACCTAAGTTAAGGGAGTAAGTGCATGCTAAAGGTCAATCCGCACCCGGATTACCCGCCTGAGGAAGGCAGGTACCTCAGGGGGAATGATTTTTCCC
>Ga0315282_10012930_pt1 | contig 12682 bp, 11 predicted proteins | sample YL17G07_20_MG_FD_203693 | JGI IMG/M metagenome (GOLD analysis project Ga0315282, IMG submission 203693) | Sediment microbial communities from Yellowstone Lake, YNP, Wyoming, USA - YL17G07_20 | ecosystem: Environmental > Aquatic > Freshwater > Lake > Sediment | place: USA: Wyoming | collected... | reverse complement strand
GTCTACAACCTGGAGTACGGCAAGGTGGACCGCCTGGCCAAGATGGTCCCCGAGATCCTGAACGTAACCATCGACCAAGCCCTGGAGAAATCGCCCGAGCTGCGCGAGGCTTATGAGACGGACGAACTGGCCAGGCAGATCATCGAGACGGCCCGTAAGCTGGAGGGCATAACCCGCCAGGACTCCATACATGCCGCCGGCGTGGTCATCGCCGACGACGAGCTCTCCAACTACACGCCGCTGCAGAGGCGGGGGGCGGCGGAGGAGGTCGTCACCCAGTACGATATGGACGCCATCCAGGCTATCGGCCTCCTCAAGATGGACTTCCTGGGATTGCGCACCCTTACCGTGATAAGCGATACCCTGGAGAATATCCAGCGCAGCCGCGGTATCAGGGTGGATATCGAGCACATACCCCTGGATGACCCCAAGGCCTTCGAACTGCTGCAGCGCGGGGACACCATCGGCGTGTTCCAGTTGGAGAGCCCCGGCATGCGCTCCCTCCTCCAGGACCTGCGCCCCGACTGCTTCGAGGACCTCATAGCCGTGCTGGCGCTCTACCGCCCGGGTCCTTTAAGGAGCGGGATGGTCAAGGACTTCGTGAGCCGCAGGCATAACCGCATGCCCATTAATTATATCCATCCCGACCTCAAGCCAGTGCTGGAGCAGACCAGCGGGATCATCGTCTACCAGGAACAGGTCATGCGCCTGGCGGTGGAGATGGCCGGCTACACCATGGCGGAGGCGGATGTGCTGCGCGGGGTGGTAGCCAAGAGCAAGGCCGAGGAGATGAAGGAGCAGAGGGAAAAGTTCGTGGAGGGGGCGGTGCAGAGGGGATACGACCGCCACCTGGCGGAGAACGTATTCGAGCTGGTCGAGAACTTCGGTTTTTACGGCTTCAACAAATCCCACTCCACGGCTTACGCGGTTATCTCCTGCCAGACGGCGTACCTCAAGGCGCATTACCCGGCCGAGTTCATGGCCGCCAACCTCACCAGCGTGACCGGTAACAAGGACAAGGTCCCCGTCCTCGTGAACGAATGCCGTAAGATGGGTATAAAGATCCTCCCCCCGGACATCAACGAGAGTTACAAGGAGTTCACCCCGGTGGAGGAGGGCATACGCTTCGGCCTGTCCGCAGTGCGCAACCTGGGCGAAGGGGCCGCCGACAAGGTGATCGCGCTGCGGCGGGAGGGAGGACCATACGAGTCGCTGCTGGACTTCTGCCAGCGTGTGGGCGCGGGAACCCTAAACAAAAGGACCCTGGAGAGCCTGATCAAGAGCGGCGCCTTCGATTTCCTGGGCTACACCCGCAACCATCTCCTCAAGGTTTACGACCGGGTGGCCGACCTGGCGGCGGAAAAACAGCGCCTCCTCGATGAGGGCCAGCACTCGCTCTTCGGGGACGAGGAGGAGGATCCCCTGGACGCCGGCCCCATCCGGGAGGAACTCCCCAAGGAAAAACTGCTGGCTTACGAGAAGGAGATGCTGGGAATCTATGTTACCGATCATCCCTTGATGCATGTGAGGGAGGCGCTGGGGCGCCACGTTGAAAGCGAGATCTCCGATCTCGCGGAGCTCCCCGACGGCTCGGTTAAATGGATCGGCGGCATCATCTCCAAAAAAACCCAGCGGTTCACCAGGAAGGGCGATCTCATGGCCAGCCTGACCCTGGAAGACCTCACGGGAAGGGTGGAAGTGACCGTCTTCCCCGCCCTATACCTGCAGTATAAGGAGGTCCTGGAGGAGGACCGCGTGGTATGCGTAAGGGCGAAGGTGGAGGCAGGGGAGCGGGAGGAGGAGGCGGCCGCGGTAAGGGTGGTGGCCTTGGACGTCTCCGAACCGCGCCTGAAGAGCCCGGAACAATGCGACCTGTACATACACATGGACACCTTCCAGGCGGAGAGGGAGACCATGGACCGCCTCAAGGACATCCTGGAAAGGCATCCCGGTCAAACTCCTGTTAAACTCAAGTTGAGGACCTCCGACGCGGTAAAGATATTCAGCCTTCCGCAGCAGTACAAGGTCAGCCCGGACGGCTCGTTGTACGCCGAGGTCCTCTCCCTCCTGGGGGAGGGATGTATAGCTCTGGAATAGGAGGGCGTCCGGAGTCACCGACCGGTGGGCGGACAGGCGAGTGGGTTGAAAGGAATTGGCGAAATGGTCTTGAGGGTTTTAAAAAGCAGCGACTATGAAAGCCTCGATCAACTGAGGGAATCCCTGGAGTGGAACTTCTGGACGGAGGGAGGTCCCACCGAAGAGGTCAGGACTATTATCTCGGAGGTGCAGCGCGGCGGGGATAAAGCCCTGTTCGAGCTGACCCGGCGCTTCGACGGCACGGACCTGGAGAGGAAGGGGCTGCGGGTCGGGCGCGAGGACATGGAAAAGGCCTCGCGCCGGGTTGATCGGGCCTTCACCGAGGCGGTGAGGGCCGCCGTCAAATCCATAACCACCTTTCACCGGCACCAGCGCTCGGAATCCCATTTCTGGGAATCCGAGGAGGGGGCCAGGATAGGCCAGATGGCCCGACCCCTGAGGCGCATCGGGGCCTATGTTCCCGGCGGTTCCGCCGCTTATCCCTCCACCGCCATGATGACCGTGATACCCGCCAAGGTAGCCGGTGTGCCCGAGATAGCGGTATGCGTGCCCCCCGATAAGGACGGGGAGATCAGTCCCTACACCCTCTACGCCCTCGAAGTGATGGGGGTGGAGGAGGTTTACCGGCTTGGGGGAGCGCAGGCGGTGGCCGCGCTGGCTCTGGGGACGGAGACCATCCGGCCCGTGGATAAAGTGGTGGGACCCGGAAACATATACGTCACCCTGGCCAAGAAGGAGGTATACGGGCGGGTGGGGATCGATATGTTGGCGGGACCGAGCGAGCTGGTGGTCCTGGCCGACGGCGAAGCCGACGCCGAATGCCTGGCCTATGATATGCTAGCCCAGCTCGAGCACGGATCGGGGGCCAGGGCCTGCCTCATATCCTCCAGCGAGGGCACCATAAAGAGCGTGGACGGTAAGCTTTCCGACGCCCTGGGGCGGCAAGGCGCGCAGCGCTCGAATAATGCCACGGCGGCGCTGGTCGCGGATATGGAGGAAGGGGTCCGGCTGGTGGATGTCCTGGCGCCGGAACACCTAGCAATCGTGACCAAGGATGTAACCGGGATCCTCTCCAGGGTGCATAATGCCGGGGCCGTTTTCCTGGGGGTGGAATCGCCGGTGGCCTTGGGTGACTACGCGGCGGGGGTGAACCACGTGCTTCCCACCGCGGGAGCGGCGCGCTACTCCTCTCCCCTGGGCGTCTATGATTTTATCAAGAGAAACAACATCGTGCTGTCCAATCCCAAGACGAACCGTACCCTGGGGCCGGTGGTGGAAGCCCTGGCGAAGGTGGAGGGCTTCCTCAACCATGCCGAGAGCATGCGCAGGCGCATGCATTGAACCTATAAGCGGATGCCGTATCGATCTTCGGTCTTTCCCTCTTTGGGGTCAGCCCTGCACGACTCCGTCGAACGTGAAGGCGACCGACCCCCCATTGCCTCCATCTTGTGCTAATCTTATGTCCATGAGAAAAACTGTTTTGGAAAGGAAGACCAGGGAGACGGAGATCCGCCTGGAGCTTTCCCTCGACGGTACCGGCGAGGTGGAAGTCTCCACGGGTATCGGGTTTTTCGATCACATGCTCACCCTCCTGGCGCACCATGCCTCATTCGATCTCAAGCTGGAGGCCCGGGGCGACCTGGAAGTCGACCAGCACCATACCGTAGAGGACGTAGGCCTGTGCCTGGGGAAGGCATTGGGGGAGGCGCTGGGCGACAAGAGAGGAATCCAACGCTATGGATGGGCCGTCCTGCCCATGGACGAGGCCCTGTGCCTGATAGCCTTGGACCTGAGCGGCCGACCGCACCTTTCCTACGATGTCGAATTGCCCGTACAGCTTATAGCCGATTTCGATCCCACCTGCGTCAGGGAATTCCTCCAGGCGGTGACCAACGAAGGCGGGATTACCCTGCACGTAAGGAGCCTGGGCGGAGAGAATCCCCACCATGTTCTGGAAGCCGTGTTCAAGGGCCTGGGACGGGCCTTGCGCGCGGCCGTGAGCCTCAACCCCGCGACCCGGGATATTCCCTCCACCAAGGGGACACTGTAAAGTAATTCTGGAGAATCAGTTGATCGCGGTAATCGATTACGGCATGGGAAACCTGCGCAGCGTCGAGAAGGCCTTCGCTTTTCTCGGTCACCGGGCGTTGATAAGCCATGACCCGAACCTCCTGAGGGACGCGGCGGGTATTGTCCTGCCTGGGGTAGGGGCTTTCGGGGACGCCATGCGCGAGTTGGAGAGAAGAGAGCTGGTCGAACCCATCCTGGAGATGCTGGAGGCCGGAAAGCCCTTCCTCGGTATCTGCCTTGGTTACCAGCTGCTCTTTGAATCCAGCCGGGAGAGCCCGGGGGTGAGCGGGCTGGGCGCGCTATCCGGGCGAGTGGTTAAATTTCCCACTGAGGTTAAAATCCCCCACATGGGGTGGAACGACGCGCGCGTCATGCGCAGCCACCCGGTGCTTGAGGGCGTGGAGGACGGGTCCTTCTTCTATTTCGTCCATTCCTATTACGTGGAGCCCGCCGAGGAGGAATTGGCCTTGACCAGGACGGAATACGGTTTGGAGTTCGCCTCGGGCGTGGCCAGAGAGAACCTGGTCGCCTTCCAGTTTCACCCGGAAAAAAGCTCCTCCATGGGCCTGCGCATACTGGACAACTTCGCGCGCCTATGCTTATAGCAGGGATAACTGCCATGTTTCGTATTTACCCGGCGGTGGATATTAAGGGCGGCAGGTGCGTTCGCCTCTACCAGGGGGACCTGGAAAAAGAGACCGTGTTCTCTGGCAGACCGTGGGAGATGGCCTTGACCTGGGAAAAACAGGGAGCGTCCTTCTTACACGTGGTGGACCTCGACGGGGCCGCCGGCGATGGTCCGGTTAACCTGGAAACCGTACAGGTCATCCTGGAGAGAACGAGCATCCCGGTACAGGTAGGCGGGGGCGTTCGGAGCGGGGAACACATCGAGAAGCTGCTCTCCCTGGGTGCTGCCAGGGTGGTCCTGGGCACCAGGGCCCTCACGGAAGCCGGCTTCATGGAGGAGATGATCGGCGCTTTCGGGTCCCGGGTAATCGTGAGCGTCGATACCAGGGGAGGGGAGATCGCGGTGGGCGGTTGGAGGCGGGCGACCGCGGTATCGGTGGACGAGGTCATGGAGCGCCTGCTCCGGTGCGGGGCGGAGCGCATTATCCATACCGACATAACACGAGACGGGACCCTGGGCGGACACGATACGCGTGTCCTGGATCCCCTGTTGGGCAGGGGCCTGGGGATCATCGCCGCAGGCGGCGTAAGCTCCGTGGAGGACCTGGTAAGGCTGAAGGGCCTGGCCCCGCGGGGGTTGGAGGGAGCCATAATAGGGAGGGCCATGTATACCGGAGAGTTGGAATTAGCTGAGATTTTGCCCCTCGAGGAGGAATGAGAAAAGATGCATTGTAAGCGCATAATACCCTGCCTGGACGTGGATAAGGGACGCGTGGTAAAGGGGATAAACTTCGTCAGCCTGAGGGACGCGGGGGACCCGGTGGAGCTGGCGGCCGTCTACGACCGGGAGGGCGCCGACGAACTGGTATTTTTAGACATCACAGCGTCCCACGAGGAAAGGGACCTGGTCTTCGAGATGGCGGCCCGGGTGGCGGAGAAGGTATTCATCCCTTTTACGGTGGGTGGGGGCATCCGTAACGAGCAGGATATCCGACATATGCTGGCCACGGGGGCGGACAAGGTCTCCCTGAACACGGCGGCGGTAAAGAACCCCGATCTGATAACCGCGGCCGCCGGGAGGTTCGGGTCGCAATGCGTGGTTGTTGCCGTCGACGCGAAGATGAGGGCGCAGGACCGTTGGGAGGTGTATATCAACGGGGGACGAACCCCCACGGGCACCGATGCCGTGGAGTGGGCTCGCGAGGTGGAGTCCCTTGGCGCAGGGGAGATCCTCTTGACCAGCATGGACCGGGATGGGACCAAAGGGGGATACGACATCGAGCTCACCCGGGCGGTGGCGGAAGCGGTAAACCTCCCCATAATAGCCTCCGGGGGCGCAGGAAACCTCGACCACCTGTTAGAGGTCATCTTGAAGTCGGGAGCCGATGCGGTTCTGGCGGCATCCATCTTCCACTACGGCGAGTACAGCATCCGGGAGGCGAAGGAGTTCCTGCGGGGCAAGGGGATACCCGTCCGAGGCTGAAGCGGTCGCGCCGCCGCCGGCATTACGCTGCGGTAACCAAAGGTGGACACGGGCGCCGGGCATATGGTAGAAATGATGTCTATAATATAGTTTCGTGAAAATTGTATTGCGAAGCCGAGTTTTAGTGTCCGTTGTTGGTCGTACAGGACAATGATGAGTAAGGGGGTCGATTCAGATTGTGTGGTAAAAAAACGATCATTCTGCTGATTCTCGCGATCTTCGCCATCTTAGTGGCAATTCCTGTCGCGGGATGTGGGGCGAAAAGCACAGAAACCAAGGCGCCCATCAAGATCGGCGTTGTCCTTTCGGAGAGCGGGCCAAACGAGCCGTTGGGAAAGCCGGAGCGCAACGCCATAGAGCTCTACGCCAAGAGGATCAACGATGCGGGAGGCGTGGACGGCCACCCGCTCGAGGTGATCATCAAGGATGACCAGAGCGACGCCAACAAGGCGCAACAGGCCGCGGTCGAATTGCTGGAGCAGGAGGGCGTGGTGGCGCTCATCGGTTCCAGCGGTACCGGCACCACAATTGCCATGAAGCAGGAGGCGGTGAAGAAAGGTGTACCCCAGGTGTGCATGGCCGCCGGCGCCAACATCATGGAGGGGGACAATACCTGGATCTTCCGCACCCCGCCCACCGCGACCGAGGCGGGCAACAAGGCGCTTGCGTACATCAAGGACGTGCTCAAGGTAAAGCGCATCGCGCTGCTCTACGACAACAATCCCTTCGGGACCGACGGCAGGGACGTGGTAGTCAAGCAGGCCCCGGGTTATGGCCTGGAGGTAGTAGCGTCCGAGGGCTACCAGACGGACGAGTCGGAGCAGGGCATGGATACCCACCTCACCAACGTCATGACCGCCAACCCGGAGGTAGTGGTGGTCTGGGGGACCAATCCCGGTCCAGCCAAGATCGCCAAGGTCATGAGGGATAAGGGCATCAACATGCCTTACGTGGGCAGCCACGGCATCGCCAACCAGGCCTTCATCGAGCTGGCCGGGGAAGCGGCCAACGGCGTGGTCTTCCCGGCGGGTAAGATGCTCATCTACACCAAGGCCCTGGAGCCGGGTTCCGACGAATACAAGTTCATCGATGACTTCCACAATGCATATCTCGATGAATACGGCGAGGAGATCAACACCTTCGCCGGCCACGGCTGGGATGCCATCCTCATCGTCACCGAGGCGTTAAAACGTGCCGGCGCCGCCGCTCCCGCGCCCGAGCTGCGCGACGAGATAGAGGCCACCGAGGGGCTGGTGGGGACGGCCGGGGTCTTCAACTACACGCCAGAGGATCACAACGGCCTTACTGCGGACGACCTGGTCATGGTGGAGATCGCCAACGGGGCGTGGGATCTGGCTCCACAACCGTAACAGGAACTGGTGGGGAGGAGGCTCGTGGCTTCGCGGCCCCCTCCCTCTCCCCGATCCGAGGTGGAAGCCGCTGAGCTCGATACTGGATTTCATCGGCAATTGCCCGCAATACATAGCCAACGGCCTGGCCAACGGTTGCATCTACATCCTGCTGGCCATGGGATTCAACATCATCTACAACTCCACGGGGATCATTAACTTCGCCCAGGGCGAGTTCTGCATGTTCGGAGGCCTTTTCGCCTTCACCTTTTCGGTAAGCCTGGGCCTGCCCCTGCCCCTGGCCGTCCTCCTGGCGGTGGCGGTTACCGCCGTAATCGGGGGGACAATGGAACGCTTGGTGGTGTATCCGCTCCGGAACGCGAACATTATCACCGCCATCATCGCCACCATCGGCGTATCCATATTCTTCAAATCCATGGGGCGCCTGTTCTGGCCCAAGGAGGCCTACAAGGTGCCGGAGTTCACCGGAGGCAGCTTCTCCCTTCCGGGGGCGACGGTGAGCCGCCAATTCCTGTGGGTGCTGGGACTCACGGTTATCAGCGTTTTGCTGGTCTACCTGTTCTTCAACCACACCAAGGCGGGGAAGGCGATGCGGGCCTGCTCCATCAACCGCCAGGCGGCCAGCCTGGTGGGCATAAACGTTTCTCGCATGTCCCTGTACGCCTTCATTCTCGCCGCCGCACTTGGCGGGCTGGCGGGACTTATCAACGCTCCTTACGCCAGCTATTCCATCGGGTTGTTCCTGGGCATCAAGGGATTCACGGCGGCGGTGGTGGGAGGATTGGGCAATACCTTCGGCGCCGTAACCGGCGGTCTGGTCCTGGGCCTTCTGGAGGAGTTGATCCCGGGTTTCCTCACCGTTGTGCTCGGAGTCGCCTCCGGTTACAAGGATGCGGTGGCCGCCGTACTGCTTATCGTGGTCCTCCTCTTGCGGCCCCAGGGGATTCTGGGCAAGGGAACGGTGGAGAAGGTTTAAGATGCTCGAGGAAAAGCAAGATACGGTCCCCTGGTGGAAAAAAGCCAACAGGGGATTTACCTACCTGATCAGGCGGAACAGGACCCTGCTCGTCTTCGCCGTCTTCCTGGCGGTGATGCCCTTCTGGGCGAAGCCCTTGTCCGCCCCCCTGGGCATAGACCTAATCTTCGTGATGCGCCTGGTAGGGGTGTTTACCATAGCCGCCGTGGGACTGAACCTACTCATGGGTTACGCGGGGCAGGTATCACTGGGGCAGGGGGCCTTTTTCGGGATCGGGGCCTACACCAGCGCCATCCTGACGGTGAAGGCCGGCTTCCCAGTATGGCTGGGCATCATCATGGCTATTATCATTTCGGCACTGATCGGGCTGCTCGTCGCGCCCATCCTGCGCCTGAAGGGGCATTACCTGGCCATGGCAACCCTGGGACTGGGCATTATCGCCTTCGTCTTCTTCCGGGAGATGACCTGGCTGACCGGCGGCAACGAAGGGATCAGGAGTATCCCCGGTCTGGCCCTGCCGGGCATCGGGGTAACCAGCAGGAGAGGAGAGTTTTACTTCGTCTGGGTGATCGCCCTCATCATTCTCGCCCTATGCGCTAACCTGGCCCGCTCGCGGGTGGGAAGGGCCATCCGGGCCCTGCACCAGTCCGAGGTCGCTGCGGAGGCCATGGGGGTGAACGTGGCGGGAAGCAAGATAAGGATCTTCATGCTCTCGGCGGCACTGGGCGGCCTGGCGGGAGGGCTCTTCGCCCACCTGCAGGGGTTTATCGATCCCAACATGTTCTCCATCACTCTTTCTATTTCACTGGTGACCATGGTAGTGGTGGGTGGCATGGAGAGCATCTGGGGCGCCGTGGCCGGTGCGGGCGTGATCACCTTTTTGCCCAAGATCGTCGAGGCCCTCCCGAAGTGGCTGGGCGAGGTCCCGAAGTGGGTGGAAAGATATAGCAATTACGAGGGGATCATCTTCGGCCTCATACTCATCCTGACCATGATTTTCATGCCCTCGGGCATCACCCGGGGCCTCTCCGACGTGGTGCGTTACCGCCGCAGCCCCTTCATCAACCCTTTCAGAAAAAAGGTGGTGGAATGATTGAACGGTGCTTCCCCGTCTTTCGTTAGCGGAAACGTCGACCTGTTGAAGGCGAGCGGGCTGACCAAGACCTTCGGGGGGTTGGCGGCGGTGAAGAACGTCTCCTTTACCGTAAGGGAGGGCATGATCAAGGCCATTATCGGGCCCAACGGCGCTGGAAAGACCACCCTCTACGACCTCCTGACGGGGATCTATCAACCGGATGAGGGGGGCGTACTCTTCCGGGGGAAGGAGATCATCGGACTCTACACCCACGAGATAACCGCCATGGGAATCGCGCGCACCTTCCAGACCATATGCCTTTTTCCCCGCATGACGGTTATGGAAAACGTTATGGTGGGGCTCCACCACCGTACCAGGGCGGGGATGCTGCGGTCTTCGTTGTGGTTTCCGTCCGCCCGCCGCGAGGAGGCCTGGATGGCGGAGGAGGCCCTGCGTCACCTGGATATGGTGGGCCTGGAGATGCAGGCGGAGAATATGGCCGGGGCGCTTCCCTTCGGACAGCAGCGCTTGCTGGAGGTGGCACGGGCCCTGGCCACCAGCCCCCAGATATTGCTGCTCGACGAGCCCGCTTCGGGCTTGAACGCCTACGAGACCCGCGAGCTGGGGGAGATAATCTACGGTATACGTGACATGGGGGTTACGGTTATCCTGGTGGAACACGACATGGGCCTGGTGATGCGTATCTCCGACGAGGTGTTGGTCCTGGACTATGGGGAGATAATCTCCGAGGGTACACCCGCCGAGGTCCGCAACGATCCCAGGGTCATCGAGGCCTACCTGGGGTCCGAGCTGGGCTAAAGCTCGCGCACGCGAGGTGATATAGATATTGGATGGATTTGAGGCGGTAAAAACGGGGTGAGGCGGTAAAATATCTTGGATAGACGCGATGCGGTCAAAAGCGAAGCGAGGCGTTAGATTGCTCGAAGTAAAGAACCTGTCCGCTTTCTACGGCAATATCGAGGCCCTCAGGGCCGTAGACCTGAGGGTGAGAACGGGCAAGATCACCACCATCATCGGGGCCAACGGCGCCGGTAAAACCACCTTGCTCCGGGCAATCTCCGGCCTCATTCCCACCCGGTACGGCGAGATACGCTATTTCGGGAAGGATATAACCGAACTGGATCCCCACCTTATAGTGAGGATGGGCATATCCCACGTGCCGGAGGGGCGCCAGGTTTTCGCTTCCATGAGCGTGGAGGAGAACCTGGAATTGGGGGCGTACACCCGCTCCCGCCACAAGCAGGCCCGGGAGATACGCGTCGACCTCGATTTCACCTACGACGTGTTCCCCATTCTCGGAGATAGGAAGGGGCAGTACGCCGGCACCCTCTCCGGCGGAGAGCAGCAGATGCTGGCCATCGGAAGGGCCCTCATGTCGCGGCCGCGCCTTCTCCTCCTGGACGAGCCCTCCATGGGATTGGCGCCCCTGGTTATAAAGGACATCTTCACCTGCCTGAAGCGCCTGCACGAGGAGGGATTGACCATACTGCTGGTGGAGCAGGACGCCCAGATCGCGCTGAGCGTATCCGACACGGGGTACGTTATGCGCGCCGGCAAGGTCCGCCTCGAGGGAGAGGCGGGGGAGCTTCTGAAAAGCGACGAGATCAAGCGGATATATCTCGGTGACGATCAGACGGCGGAGGGAGAAAAGGATGGACCTTAAATTCGACCCACAGGGACTCATCCCGGCCATCATCCAGGACGGGGCGAGCGGCGAGGTCCTCATGCTGGGCTACATGAGCGAGGAATCCCTCGCAATGACCCTGCAAACGGGCAGGACCTGGTTTTGGAGCAGGAGCCGCCGGGAGTTCTGGTGCAAGGGCGAGACCTCCGGCCACCGCCAGTACGTAAGGGAGATACGCTACGACTGCGACGGCGACGCCCTCCTCATCAAGGTACACCAGGTAGGACCGGCCTGCCATACGGGGGAGAGATCCTGCTTCTTCCGGGTAATCCCCGAGGCGCTCACCGACCTCGAGCCCGGGGATTAGGAAGGAAGTACCCCGCCCGGAGCGGAATATAAGAATAGCCGCGCATATAGCTTCCGAACGGGAGAAGACATCAAGGGGATATCACGGAGGAGGGATGGCGCTTCGGGAAATCGCCGCTAATCGTTCTCTCCAGGGTATGTTTCAGATAAGGTGGCGATCTGCCGAAGCTTATTTTGAAAACCGAAGAGGGGAGGTATTCGAGCTTGATCATATGCCCGTACTGTGGAGCGGAAAACCCGGATACTTCCGCTTTTTGCTCCCTCTGCCTGGCCAGATTCACGGCCGACTCTGGGCAGGCCGTGCCGCCGGGTGCTCAGAAACCTCCGCCCCGGCACATCCCCTCACCCCCGGCAGCCCAATACACGCCCGCGCAGGCGGGGCCTCGATACGTATCCCCCGGCGACTACGCTGCCTTGCGGAGGGAGATGAGCCAGGGCTGGAATGCCGCTCAAAACGCTCAATCATATAGGGATAGCGCTTATTACCAGGCCGCGATGCAGCACCCGGGATCTATGACGGCGGTCAAGGCGCCGCCCTGGGCGGGGAAAAGAAGTATCACAAGTATCGTCCTCTTAGTGCTTTCGTATTCTTTTCTCATGTATCTACTTAATTTTACGGCGAACTTCCTGATCTCTTTATTCATCCTTGGTGCGGCATTTGGGGGAAGTGAAGCGGGGTTTAGCCTTGGAGTGGGTGTTCTGTATGCAGCCGACGCGCTGATACTGGTCCTGTCGGGATTCTTGATTTCAGCCAAGGCCATGGATCGCGGAAAAGGTTGGATGTACGGCGTGGCCTGCGTGGCGGCGATCGTTTTCGTGTGGGAACCCCTGGTAGCGTTTATTGCCAGCCTGTTTATGACCGGACGAGTCTTTGTGCCCATATTCAACCTTGCGGGCATCCTGATCGCTCTTTTCCTCTACCTCCCCTTGGGTGCCCTGGGAGGGTGGTTAGCGGAAAAAAGGTACATGGGAT
>Ga0315282_10012929_pt1 | contig 12683 bp, 10 predicted proteins | sample YL17G07_20_MG_FD_203693 | JGI IMG/M metagenome (GOLD analysis project Ga0315282, IMG submission 203693) | Sediment microbial communities from Yellowstone Lake, YNP, Wyoming, USA - YL17G07_20 | ecosystem: Environmental > Aquatic > Freshwater > Lake > Sediment | place: USA: Wyoming | collected... | reverse complement strand
GCTCACCCATGCCGGAAATAATGGTTTCTAAAGTTTCCGGGTCAGTAGACATTTTAAAGGTTGGATCTTCTTCTGCTAATTTATGAAGGGCTAAACTAATTTTATCTTGATCAGCTTTTGTCTTCGGTTCTACTTTAACAGAAATAACTGGTTCGGGAAAACTAATTTTTTCTAAAATAATCGGGTGATTAAAATCACATAAAGTATCGCCGGTGGTGGTAGATTTTAAACCAACAGTGGCCGCGATATCTCCGGTATAAACTTCATCAATTTCTTCCCGTTTATCGGCGAACATCCTTAATAAACGACTAATCCGTTCTTGTTGGTCTTTGGCGGCGTTATAAACATAAGAACCTTTAGTCAAAACACCAGAATAAACTCGAAAATAAGTTAAAGAACCAACATAGGGATCATTGGCAGTTTTAAAAGCTAAAGCCGCTAAAGGCGCTTCATCTGATAATGGTCTTTCTATTTCTGTTTCTGTTTTAGGATCCAAACCTTTTATGGCCGGTAAATCTTTGGGCGAGGGTAAATATTCTACCACTCCGTCTAAAAGGGGTTGAACGCCTTTGTTTCTAAAAGAGGCGCCGGCAAAAACTGGCACTAATTTAGATTGAATCGTCGCTTGACGTAAAACCCGGCGAATGTCATCAGCTGAAGGCTCTTTGCCTTCTAAATAATCGCTTAGAAGTTTTTCGTCTTGTTCTACCACTGCCTCAATCAATAAATGATGATATTTATCCGCTATCTCTTTATATTCTGGCCGGATATCTCTTAATTCTAAAGTCTGACCCTGCTCGCCGAAAAATAAAACTTCTTTCATCTGAATTAAATCAATCACGCCTTCGTGTTTATCTTCCAAACCAATCGGAATATTAACCGGAATAGCTTTATCTGTTAAACGCTCTCTGATGGAATTCAAACAAAATTCATAACTGGCGCCCAAGCGGTCCATTTTATTGATATAGCATATTTTTGGCACTTTAAATTTATCAGCTTGTCGCCAAACTGTTTCTGATTGCGGTTCCACCCCCGCCACTCCGTCAAAAATCACAATCGCTCCGTCTAACACTCTTAATGACCTTTGGACTTCCGCGGTAAAATCAATGTGACCGGGCGTATCAATAATATTAATTTGGCATTCGTAATTTTTATCGCGATTCCGATAAGTAGGAATCCAATGGCAAGTGGTGGCGGCTGAAGTAATGGTAATACCCCTTTCTCTTTCTTGCTCCATCCAATCCATAATGGTGGTGCCTTCATCAATTTCTCCGATTTTATGAGCTACTCCAGTATAAAATAAAATTCGCTCAGTGGTGGTTGTTTTACCAGCATCAATATGGGCAATAATTCCGATATTTCTCATTTTTTCAAGAGGATATTGACGAGCCATATTTCTAAAATTTTCTAAAATTTATTTAAAATATCTAAGAGATAAAAAGGCGCTAAAATAGCACCTCAATCAAGGTTATATTATTTACCAACTAAAATGAGCAAAAGCCCGATTGGCTTCAGCCATTTTATGAGTATCAAGTTTTTTCTTAATAGCCGCTCCTTCATTGCGGGAAGCAGCCAATAATTCATCCGCTAATTTTTGAGCGGTTATTTGACCTTTTTTGGAACGCACGGCATTTAAAATCCAACGCATGGCTAAAGTAATTTTTCGATATTCATCAACCGGGACAGGAATCTGATAATTGGCACCGCCCACTCTTTTCGTTTTCACTTCTAAAGAAGGTGCCACATTTGAAATAGCCGTTTCAAAAATATTAATGGGATTTCCTTTCGTTTGATTTTTGATAATTTCCATCGCTTGATAAAAAATTTTCTCGGCCATGGATTTTTTGCCATTTTTCATCAAATGATTAATAAACTTTGTCGCTAAGATATTCTGATAAATTAAATCAGGCGGATAATTTTTAATTTGTCGATGTTTTCTCCTCATAACTAAATCTAATTTCTAATTTTTAATTTTAAATTTTAAAACCCAAAATTTGGATATTCGTATTAAATTCATTATTCGTTGATCTTTATTCTTTTGGTTTTTTAGCGCCGTACTTACTTCTTTGCTGCTTCCGATTTTCCACACCACTGGTATCATAACGACCTCGAACAATATGATATTTTACGCCCGGCAAATCTTTCACCCGGCCGCCGCGCACTAAAACCACCGAGTGTTCCTGTAAATTATGGCCTTCGCCCGGAATATAGGCCGTGATTTCCATACCGTTAGACAATCTGACGCGCGCCACTTTTCTTAAAGCCGAATTTGGTTTTTTGGGAGTGGTAGTAAAGACTTTCAAACACACGCCGCGTTTTAAAGGCGAATCAAAATATCTTGGCCGATTCTTAATGATATTAAAACTATAAGATAAAGCCGGCGATTTGCTTTTTTTCGTTTTCTTTTTTCTCCCCTTTTTAATTAATTGGGTTAAAGTAGGCACAATACTTAATTTTTAATTTTAAATTTATAAACTATTTAAATAGTTTAGCAAATACGATGATTTTTGTCAAAATAATTTAAAAAATCTCTTTTTTAAAAATTTAATTTAAAATCCAGTGATTAGATGAAAAAGATAATAAATAGGTAAAGATAAGAAACGGCTGCCAAAAACCAAAAAGATAATTAAAAAAGCAAAGCCATATCTTTCAAATAATGCTTCAACTTTTACATCGTTAATGAAATAAAAAAGAATTTTAGAACCGTCCAACGGCGGAATCGGCAATAAATTAAAAAGACCTAAAACTAAATTCATAATGACAATAATAGTTAAAAAGGGTAGGGTTTTTAAAAGCAAGGGCCAAAAATGAGCAAATCTAATAATTAATCCAAAAATTAGAGCTAAGGTTAAATTAGCCGCCGGACCAGCTAAAGCCAATAAAGCAGAATCTCTTCTGGGATTTTTTAAATTAAAAGGGTTATAAGGCACAGGTTTGGCCCAACCAAATAAAATCGGTGTAGAACCAGTCATCATAGCGGTAAACCAAAGAAAAAACGGTAAAATAATAGAGCCAAAAGGGTCAATATGGGGAATGGGATTTAAAGTTAAACGGCCCAATCTTAAAGCCGTATCATCCCCTAATTTTAAAGCCGCCCACCCATGAGCTACTTCGTGGATAATAATAGAAAAAATAATAACAATCAGATAAAAAATCATTTCCATAGCATTAAGCTTATCAAATTATTTAAAAAAATAAAAGTTATCCACCGTCTTCTTTCTTGTTTTTATTTCTTAATTTTTTAAAACTAATTTTTACGCGTTAAGACGTTAAAAATTAGTTAATGAAGTACAAATTAACTACCCCGCCAAAAACTGGCGGGGCTAGATAGATTAATAAAACACAACCCCGCTCCGCCAAAAACTGGCGGGGCGGGGTTGTTAAATAGCTAAGATATCTTTCTAAAAAATATCTTGCCTTTTTGTAAAATGTCTCCTGATTTTAACAGATAATTTAAATCAGTAATGACTTTTTGATTTACTTTCACCCCTTTTTGTTTAATTACTCGTCTGGCTTCGGACTTGCTTTTAGCTAAACCGGTTTCTATTAAAGCAGATAATAAATCATAATGAGTTAATTTAACCTCCATCGCTTCTTGAGGCAACTCTTTCCGGCTGAAAGTTTTAATAAAATATTCCTGCTCTTTTTGAGCTTCTTTTTCAGAATAATAAAATTTCACCAATTCATAAGCTAAACGCATTTTAATATCGCGCGGATTAGCGTCCTTTTGCAGTGCTGTTTCTAATCGTTTAATTTCTTTTAAATCAAGCCGGGTGATTAGAACAAAATATTTAATAATTAGTTCATCTTTTAAAGACATTATTTTGCCAAACATATCGCGGCTGGAATCTGTCAAATTGATAGTATTGCCCCAAGTGGAACTCATCTTCCGGCCATCTAAACCTTCTAATAAAGGAACAGTCAAAATATTTTGGGGTTCCTGACCATAAAATCTCTGTAATTCTCGGCCAGCCAACAAATTAAATCTTTGGTCTGTGCCGCCAATTTCCACATCAGCTTTTATCGCCACCGAATCATAGGCCTGCATTAAAGGATATAAAACTTCCCGCAAGGAAACTCGCTGGTTAGCGTCTAATCGTCGGCGAATATTTTCCCGAGAAATAAATTCATTAATAGAGAACTGATTGGCTTGTTTAGAAATTTCTAAATAATTTAATTTCTTTAACCATTCGCTGTTGTAACGGATTTCGCATTTCTTGATATCTAAAATTTTTGCCGCTTGCTCAACATAGCTTTTCATATGGCGCTTAATGGTTGCTTCATCTAACATCGGTCGTTCGCTGCTTTTGTCAGAAGTATCGCCCACCAACCCAGTAAAATCGCCAATAATAAAAACAATTTGATGGCCTAATTCTTGAAAATCGCGCAATTTTAAAAGAGGCACGGACTGACCTAAATGTAATTTAGCGCTAGTCGGATCAATACCCAATTTTACTTTTAAAACCCGGCCGCTTTTCAGTTTTTTCTCCAAATCTTCGTATTCAATCACCTCTTCCACCCCCCGGATTAACAATTCTTTAATTTTTGCTTCACTAGTAATCACTTTAACCATATTTCTTATTTTCCTTAAATTATATCTTGATTATACCGAAGCGAAGCTTCGATATACTAAATCTTTGATTTATTATACCAAAACGAAGCTTCGATATACTGAATCCTTGATTTATTATACCAAAACGAAGTTTTGATATACTGAATCTCTGATTCATTATACCAAATTTTATTTGGTATATCAAAGCTTTATTTTATTAATTTTTCGCTACTTTCAAATTTAATCTTGAATTATTTGTTCTTTTTAATATACTTAATTTAAGGTTAATAAAAATAAAACTTTTAAAAATTATCTAAAAATCTATGACCGCATCATTATTTAAAGAATATAACCATTTTGAAGAGAAAAAATCAATTAATAGTCAGGAAGATTCTTCTGGCTCTTCTTTAGAAGCAAAAAAGAATAAAGAAACGCTAACTGACCCTGATCAAATAGCTTTCCGAAAACAGATAATTGAAATAGTCCAACTCGATTATGTCGGCAAATTTAGCAAGGAAGGCGTGGCCCGGGCCAAAAAGAAAGATGAGTGGTTTTTAATTGATAAATCTGCTAATGAAATATCGCCTTGCCGCTTTCAGTATCTAGGTTTGTTTTCTGAGGAAGGTCTGGCTTTAGCAAAAATAAATGATAAATATTCTTTCATTGATAAAAATGGACAAGAAATAATAGATAAAGATAAAAAAGAACGATTTAATTGGGCTGAAAGTTTTAAAGAGGGACTGGCTTTAGTAAAAATAAATGATAAATATTCTTTCATTGATAAAAATGGGAATAAGATAAAAGGAGAATTTGAAGAAGCAAAATCATTTAGCGAAGGTTTGGCCTTAGTAAAGATTGATGGTAAGTATTCTTTTATTGATAAAACTGGCAAAGAAATAATAAAGGAAAGCGAACGATTTGATGAAGCTACCAATTTTCACCAGGGTTTAGCTGGTGTCAAAAAAGGAAGAAGATGTTATTTTATTAACAAAAATGGCTCGCCTATTTTACCTCCCTCTTTAAACACTATACAAATACCGTTAATGTATAAACAAAATTTAACTTTAAGCCAATTAAACTTTAACGCTTTACAAGTTTTTGAAGGCAATTTAGCCAAAGGAGAAATAGGTGCCAACTGGGTTTTAATTGATTTAAAAAAGATGGAAATATTAGTAAACGAAATGCGCGACTATCGGTTTTTTAATGATATTCAGGATATAGGCGAAGGAAAATTAAAGGTAAAAATAGCTGATAAGTGGCATTTATTTGATATTGCCACTAAACAAATAATTAGCGGCGGTTATGATCTTATAGATGATTTTCAAGAAGGAAGAGCGAGAGTTAAAACAAATGGTGAATGGGCTTTTATTGATAAAAACGGAAAATTAATACCACCTGAATTCACCAGCAAAATGAAATGGTTTGATGAAGTTTATCCTTTTAGCGAAGGAGTGGCCCAAGTAAAAAAGGGTATCAAAACATTTTATATTGATAAACAAGGAAGAACAGTTTTTTAACACTCAATAAAAATTATAAAACTATTTAAAAAGAGTGGAAGTGGCTGTTTCTAAAACACTACTATTTTCCTTTAAAGATACTTTAAATTGAACTTTATCCGGGTCTAAATTAATCAAAGATAAAGAGGACGGGTATTTAATATTATCTTTGGTTAAAGAAACGGTTAGCTTGCCCGGTTTTTCTATTTGAGCCAAGTCAATAATAATTCTTAAATTTGAAGGGTCTAAAAACTTAAAATCTTGATTTTTGCCGGAAAAAGTAGCAATCACTTCTAATGGTTTTAAATTCTCAACCACATAATTAGAATTGACATTGGTCAATTCAATCGGCACGATAAAATTTTTCTGAATAATTCCTAAATTAGGATAAGAAATGCCCAACCACATTAAAAATGAAACTATTAAAGAAGCCACCGCCAATAAAACATTTCGTTTGATAAAGCTAAAGATTCCTTTGGCTATTTTGCGATTTGGTTCTTGAGTTAAAGAGCTAAAGAAAAGGCTTAATGTTTCTTTTAATTCGCTTTTATCGTTAATATTTTTAAAAACACCGTCTTGAGCCACGGAAACCGTCCCTTTTTCTTCAGAAACAATCACGCATAAAGAATCTGTTTTCTCGCTGATGCCTAAACCGGCTCGATGGCGAGTGCCATAATTTTTCAATTGCTTTAAATCTTTAGACAATGGCAAATAAACTCCAAATTTTTTAATTTCATTTCCTTCAATGATAAGAGCGCCATCATGAGCCGGACCAGAAGGATTAAAAATAGATAAAATTAAAGGAGGAGAAATTTTAGCATTTATTTCTATCCCTCCGCTCACATAAGGATCAATGGATTCTTTTCCTAATAAAACAATTAAAGCGCCAATTTTCCGATTAGCCATCATAAAAATCGTATCTCCTAAAGTGTTTAAGGTTTCAGAAATTGAAAAAAGATGAATTTTCTTGAATTTTACCGAACCCAAAAAATAAAAAAATCGCTTGATTTCTTCCTGAAAAATAATGACCAAAACAACAATAAAGGCGCCAATAAAAGTCTGTAGAATTTTATAAGTTAAAGAAAACCGAAATGAATAAGATATTAAATAAACAATTAAAAAAATTAAAACCCCGAAAATAACCGGTAAAGATTTCGTCCTTCTTAAAAACCAAAACAGAAGATAAATTAAAAAAGCGGTAAAAAGAATATCAAAAATATCCTGAAATTGAAGAGAGGAAAAAATATATCTTAAATTGGAAAGAGTAAATAAAGTTAAAAAATTATCAAGCGCCATAAAAATATAAAAATTTCTAAATAATTGGGACGTTCGACGTCCTAAGATTTTTGGTCAGGCCTGCCCGCACCAAATTTTCACCGGTCGGGGCACTGGGATTCGAACCCAGAATCACACGCACCCCATGCGTGCATGTTAACCATTACACTATGCCCCGAAAAATTTGGTGCGGGGCCAAGCGGCCGCTACCAACGGCGCCCCAGCCCGGATAAATTAAAATTTTTAATTGATACTTTCTACTTTCTACTTTCTATTTCTATTTCAATCGCCTGAACCGGGCAACTTTCTTCTGCTTCTTTAATACAATCTAATTTTTCTTCTAAATTATTTGCTTTTTTGACTTGAGAAACATTGTTTTTCACCTCAAAAACTTCTGGACATAAACTTTCGCAAGTGCCGCAACCAATGCATTTATCTTCCTTGATTTTAATTTTAATGCTCATTATTAATTATTAAATATTTTTTAATTGTTTTTTAGCCGCGGTTTTAAGACATTTAACGCAAACTCTTATTCTTTTACCATTAGCTAATTTTAACCATTGTAAATTAGGTCTTTGTAAATGAGAACTGGTAGGATTATATTTGGAACGCGTTTTTTTCCGAGTAGTGGCAATATTATATTTTTTTCCGCAAAGAGCGCAAACTTGAGCCATATTTATTTAAAATATTTATTTAAATTTCTATTGACTTACGAAGTCAATAATATTGTCAATAATATTGTCAATAATATTATTAATAACACTATCAAAAAAAATAATTCCGGTCAACTAAAAGAGGCCGTCCAAACACCTTCAAGGTCGAATTTAGCGAATTACCAAGTGGGTATCCGCAACTGAACTCCACGGAGCTCAGTCATTAGGATTCCCTTTGAAATTTGTATAGCCTAAATCGTATCCTAAAGGTGCGGTTCAGCCTCAAGCTCAATATAAAATAATTAAAATTATCGTCAAGTTGCCAAAATAAAAGAAAGCTTGTCTAATTATAAAAATAAGCTATTTTCCTTCAATTTTCAGTTTGAGTTCCTTTAATTGGCTTTTTTCCAAAGGCGAGGGCGCTTGCATCATTAAATCAACACCATCGCCGGTTTTAGGAAAGGCAATGACTTCTCTAATTGAGGGTTCATTTTCTAAAATCATCAAAATTCTATCTAATCCTAAAGCAATACCGCCATGAGGCGGCGCGCCATAAGAAAATGCTTCTAAAAGATGGCCAAATTTCTGAGAAATAATTTCTTTTGAATGGCCCATTATTTCAAAAATCGCCTCTAATAATTCCGGCTCATAAATTCTTAAAGAACCGCCGCCGATTTCATAACCATTTAAAAGCAAATCGTATTGCTGGGCTAAGGGCTTTGAAGGGTCTTTCTTTATTCTTTCAATAACGTCTTTAATTGTTTCCTTTGGTAGAAATTGGGGCCGGGTAAAAGGATGGTGAACTGCATCAAAGCGTTTTTCTTCTTTTTTCCATTCAAACAAAGGAAAATCAACAATAAAAGCAAAAGCTAATTCATTTAAATCATTGGGGTTATCTCTTAAATCTGGCTTATCTGATTGATATTTTTTCATAACTTCTTCATAACTTAATCTAGGAAAAGGAAATTCTTTAATTCTTTTTTGAGGATATAATTTTTCTATCAGTTCTTTAATCATTTTCTCTATTAAACTTAAAATATCTTCCTGATTAGCAAAACTCATTTCCAAATCTAATTGGCTAAATTCCGGCTGGCGATCGCCTCTGGTATCCTCGTCTCTAAAACATCTAGCTATCTGAAAATATCTTTCCAGCCCAGCAGTCATTAAAAGCTGTTTATACTGCTGGGGCGATTGGGGCAAAGCGTAGAAATTTCCCGGATGAATTCTAGAAGGCACTACATAATCACGCGCTCCTTCAGGCGTGGATTTGGTTAAAATTGGTGTCTCTACTTCATAAAAATCTTGCTCATTAAGCCAATGACGGATAAAAAGGATTAATTTATGTCTCTTTTCCAAGTTTTTTTTCAATCTCAACCGGCGCAAATCTAAATAGCGATATTTCATTCTTAATTCTTCTTTCACTTCATAACCATTGGTAGAAAGATCAAAAGGCGGGGTTTTGGCTTGATTTAAAATTTTTAAATCAGTAACTTCAATTTCAATTTCGCCATTTATTTGATTAGGATTAATCATTTCTTTTGGCCGTTCCCTAACCTGACCTTTGATTTCAATCACCCACTCTAATCTTAAAGAATCGGCTTTTTGATAAATTTCCGAATGCTGGGGGATAAAAACCAATTGAACCAATCCAGAACGGTCTCTCAAATCAATAAAAATAATTTTGCCATGATCCCGGCGGCTATTGACCCAGCCAAAAAGATGAACTTGCTGATTTTTATATTCTTTTAAATCTTTAAGCCAAATAGATTTCATAATTTTGATTTTTAACAAATAAATATATTTCCATCATACAAATTTCTTTGCTTAATGTCAAAAACAAAACCCCGCCTCTGGCGGGGTTTTGTTTCATTTTTCTATTATTCTATTATTGACTTCGTAAGTCAATAGAGAGTCGGGAAACTTTTTTATTGACGAATAATTAATCCTCTTAAATAAGCGCTTAAATTAGGAATAATTTCCCTCCACCAAGGTACTGGAATGACCCTTTCTCTTTTACCTTCATCTGCACTGGCTGGAAGAGTTCTGAAATCACTATTATAGTCATTTTCACAAGTTAAAGTATAAGTGAACTCGCCAACTTTAGCCGGTGTAATAGTAGAATAAGAAGGATTAGTGGTAATACCAATATTAGTATTTCCATAATCCCAAGCGCAACCCTCACGGGGGGTGCAAGAAGCATAGCACCTCTCACAATTTATAGTATCCCAACTGGCTCTAAAAGAACGACCTAAAAATATGGTAACTGGCTGAGTAGTATTATTAATCTTAAAGTCAGTAATTGAACAAATGGTAGTTGGTTTGCAGCACTTCTGACCGCTGGGGCAAAAAGTCTGCCCTTTATCTGTGCGTGATTGACAAGCGCCAGTGGTACACTGGTAATCACTACCATAAACCAGTGAACAGCATTCTGGACCAGTATTACACTCCGGCCCAGCACCACTGGTATCGCATTTATAAGTGGAAGTATTGCATTTGGTTTCTCCAGGGCAACTACTCACTGTAAATGAAACAACATTAGTAGCAACAGGTGGACATGGCGGATGAGTAGACGAATCTTCAACCGTAACAGAAGCAGAATAAGTGCCAGTTCCGGACCACCACTTTAAATTATTTTTATTAACAGTATTATCCCTCGTGCTTTCGGTTTGAGGACTAAAGCCACAAGGAATTTCTTGAGCTCCCTTATAGCAATGCCAGATATCTCTATAAGGTTTGGTGCCATTATTTTGCGTCAGTTTTAAACTCACTGTGCCACCGCTTACATTCACGCTACCGTCCGGACAAGTATTATTTTTCGTTAATTCTAAAGCGGCGGAGTGGCATAATCCGGGACATACCACGGTCAGTGTTTTTTCATTATTATTTTCATTACTTTCAGCTATCTGGTTTTCACTATCCGCTTTAGCCGTATAAATTTTAGTTTCGCCACCAGAAACACAAGTATGGTTAAAAGTATAAGAAGGTGTAGTAGCTCCTGAATCCAAATTATCTATGGTTTTGGTAAAAACTTCAACTCCATCTTCATCAATAACCTTAAGTATATGCTGACCAGCACGTGCTTGACCGATATTTTTCTCTTTAACTGTTACTGTAAAGGTTGCTTCCTGAGAAGGCGACGAAGGATTAGCTGATAATGAATCAATAATTAAATCTGGTTGAGTTGGAACGGGTATAATACTAACACTACAGCTACTGGTGGCAGTTTGCGTACCATAGCTAGCAACGATATTGGCAGTAGAAGTTCCAGTATTAGAATAACTCGTTGTTAGAGAAGCGCCGGTACCGCTGACTGCTCCAGACCAAGTATAGGTAGGAGTACCAGAAAAATTAGAAGAAGTAGCAGTCCAGGTAACGGTTTGGCCTACATTAGCTGGATTGGGTGAAGCAGAACAGGAAACAGAAGGAACATTTGTCTCTTTTGTCACGGTAACATCGCAAGAACAATCATAATTGTAAGCTTGGCTCCCTACATAAACGAAATACATACATGCACCATTGTAAGTCATGGTATTTTCGTCTTGGGTAATGTTAGCAGGTAAGATTTTCATTGCTGGCTTAAGTAACCCATACTCACGCACATAATAGCTAACCTGGCATCCTTCAAAATCACTATCTGGAACTCTACTATCTGGTTTGCTTTCAGCTGTTATATAGGTTGTATTTTGGCCGCTGGGTATCGGATTAGGGTTGGCTTTTAAAGTACAAGTACAAGAATATGACGGCCCAGAGGGAGGAGTTAGACAACAACAATCTCCATTGGGGGCGCGTTTGCTAAAGTTTGGGTCGCTACAACTGCATTTGCTATAGCCGGGATAAAATTCACAACCTTGCGAAGACCCACCTGACTTACAGCAATAATAATTTTGGCCAGCATACCCACAACTGCCAGCTCCCAAGCTTTCTCCTGAACATGGTGAACCGGGCGGCTGGCAAGAATAACCGGCAGGACAATTATTACCACCACCTCCGGTGCCACAGGATGAAGTACAATAAGCTGGTTGACCATTTTTGGGATCGCAACAAGTTAAACCTGAATTGCAAGTGCCGCCATTCGCCGTACAACATGGTTGCCCGGCGGCCCCACAGGTTGCATAGGTTCCACAATCATTATTAGTTACACAGTTTCCATAGCAATAATGGCCGGAGGGACAAGTTTCTACACAATAACGTTCGTCAGTACACTGTTTGGAACTACCAGTGCAAGAAGAATCTGGCTGACCTGTACAAGAGGTATAATAACCGGGAATACCAGTCGAACCTGTACACTTACAACGATAACCTGCTGCCTGGCTTGAACATTCGCCGCATTTCGCTGTCGCACACCCGGTACAACCCGGACAAGATACTTGAATAGGAAAATCTTTTATCGGACCTTGGCCTACTGTGCCGCAAGTACAAGACGCTCCTGTCCCTGTGGAAAGGCAATTTAACTTTTCAGGGCAATACTTATGTTGCATACATTTAGAACCATCCCAATAAACAGTGCCTAATGTACAGCTGCTACCTTCATAAGGCTGCCCTGTAGATTGATACCTACATGACGGCTCAGCCTGAGCATTTACTTTGTTTTTTATCACTACTACTAAAACAATCAAAAATATAATTAAAAATATTATAAATAGTAATTTTTTGTTCTTCATAATTAAAAGTTAAATTATTTTACCTCAAAAATATAAAATTTCTGAC
>Ga0315282_10012928_pt1 | contig 12685 bp, 10 predicted proteins | sample YL17G07_20_MG_FD_203693 | JGI IMG/M metagenome (GOLD analysis project Ga0315282, IMG submission 203693) | Sediment microbial communities from Yellowstone Lake, YNP, Wyoming, USA - YL17G07_20 | ecosystem: Environmental > Aquatic > Freshwater > Lake > Sediment | place: USA: Wyoming | collected... | reverse complement strand
CGGTTTGGACGATTTCCCGAAACCGATCTGGTCAGGGACAATCACTCTGAAGCCGTTTTGAGACAAGATATGGATAGTCTCTTTCCAGTAGGCCCCGAAGAAATTCTTTCCGTGTAAAAGTAACACGGCCATGCCATTTGGGATTCCTTCAGGTGGTACGTCCATATAGGCCATTCTTAAATCCTGACCTTCTATGGTAAGGGGAAGTAATTTTACTGGGTAGGGATAGTCATAATTTTCCATTGATATGGACAGGGGAATCGTCTCCTGAGCAACGGTGACGAAGGGCAGTGAAACGATCCCAATTAATAAGCCGTAATTGACTGTTTTCTTCAACAAGCTGAGAAAAGTCTGTGTGGAACATTTCATGGTAAATCCCTTTCTTCCGAGCATTTGCTATGTATTCGGACTCTCACAATTTGCTGTCTAACAGGCTGCTGAAAAACGCCCATCTGCGGCGTTCCCCTCATCCCTCGTCGTTGCGGCGTACTCCAAGTACGCCTCACTCCTCAGGATTTCGGGCGCCCCCGCAAGCGGGATTTCGCAGTGCTCAACTTGCATCTGCCTGCCTGCCGAAGCCTCGGCACAGGCAGGGGCATTTTTGATCAGCCTGGAAAAGTCACTTTTTCAGCACCCTGCTAAGCAGTGAAAGGAATTTTCACTCCATTTCACCTCTTAATTCCTCTCTCCCGAGGAGTTATTCGTCCCGCCTGAAATGCAGCCTCCTTTTCATTCATATTTCTCAAAGCAAACGATTTGATTCAGGCTCTTTCTGAATTTTTGCGACGGTGGTTGATCCGGATATCCCAAAGGAGTCATGGCCACAACCCTAACATGATCTGGAATGTTCAGAATCTTCTTGGTCTCATCCTCTTTAAAAGCACCGATCCAACACGTTCCCAAACCTAATTCATAAGCCTGTAGGATCATGTACGCACAGGCAATGGATACATCGACTGTATGCGTGGGCTGACCGCAGGCCATAAATGATTTCGATTCCGTCCCGCAAGCAACAATGACGACAGGTGCTTCCCCGATAAAAGACTGTCCGAAGGCAGCCTTAGCTAGTTTCCTCTTTGTTTCCTTATTCTTGACAACAATAAATTTCCATTCCTGGCGGTTGCTGGCAGAGGGAGAAAACCTTGCTGCCTCCAATATCTTTTTTAATTTATCCTCTTCGACATCCATTGCTTTGTAAGATCTCACACTGCTTCTTTGTCTAACGGCAGCAGAGACATCCATTTTTTCCTCCTTGTCGAGCGAAATCATGTCTCTTTTAGGAGAGCTATACCCTGTACCTTAGATGACGATTTTCTGCTAACTCCGTGGTCAATGTTTTTGATTAGTCAGCCCTGCCAAGAGAATGCGCTTTCCCGAGATATTCGACGATCTTGTAATAAGTGCGCGTCTCGGGGCTGTAGAAAAATGGGACAACCTTCCCAACATTCGGTGGAGATTCTTTTTCATACACCCTCCGCCGCTTCATGACCACGCAGGGGCCATTACGGGCAAGGGTTCTTGACTAAATTCCCTTGAAGACATTTTTTTCCATAATAATTATGGCTTCCTTATTGCGGATCCATAGACACTCTCTCGATTCCAAATTTATTTCTTTCCATTATATCAAATTCTGTCTTCGCTTTTTAACAATTTAGCATGGATCCTTTCAGATTCCATCCCAGTCCATCATATGTTCTTCGGAGGGGAGCGGTATAATGAAGACGGGTTTTTTGGACCGATGCAATACTGCACTGGAAACGCTGCCCAGAAAGGTCTGCTTCAAGAATCCCTTCCCGTGGGACCCAAGGATGATGATATCGCAATCCTCTTCATCTGCTCCCTTCAGAATCTCCTCAACAGGATGGCCTACACGAACGAGAAACTTACTTATAAGCGCAAGGCAGGGAGCCCCGATTTGAGTCTCCACCTTTCTGCAAAATTCCTGAAGTAGATTTTGGATATGGTCAACAGCCTCCTTCCGGTCTTTATTCTCGATTCTTTCTCCTAATTCTGGTGCATAAGCCAGAATGTGTACAGGAATGGGTTCGATAGCGTGTAATATGATTATTTTTGCGCCAAATTTTCGTGCAATATTAATAGCGTAGTAGAATGCATAAGAAGAGTTTTTACTGAGGTCCGTGGCATAAAGGATCTTTTTAATTTCCGGAATCATTATGATATCACCTCCCGCTACTAAATTAGGGTCACAAAATTTACTTAAGACCCATCTTCTAATTTTATTATAACACACCTAAATATGATTATTTCGCTCAATGAGGAGCCTCTTCCATTCCTCCTTATATGATTATTAAAAATACCCCATTACCTGAGTGTCACCATCTCCCTTTAAAATAAAGTCCCCATGTTATGACGCTAACCCTATGGAATCATTACAACAACCCAGTAACCATCAATAATTCAAAAAAACGAGCTTGGGTATTGGCCATTGGCCATTGGAATTTGTCAACGGCAGATCTCCTGCTCATGAGTTGACCAAACGAATAGGAGGTAGAAAAAAGTTATTGACAAACCGGCCCGAAAAAATTAAAAATAGAGTCAACTCAAAAAGTTACGGAAGAAGAATTTATGCCTGAAGAGGTATTAGGAGAGAAAAAAGCACTTGATCTCACTGCGGAAATGCCTTTGGTCGAGGGATTGGAGGGGGATGAAGAACTCCTTCTGGCCAGAGATTTGATGAGATCCTTCATTAAGGGGATTAAGGCCTTTCGATTTTATCCCCCCGATAACCCTATCCTGAAGGGATTTAAAGAACTCCTACCAAAGAAATTCAATTTCTTCTTAAATAAATACAATTCCTTTATTTTTCAGATTGGAGAGTATGACCTCTCCTTTAAGGGAAAAGTTTTATATGAGAACAGGGATATCAAGACAAGTTTGGCATTCCTCTTTTACAAAGATGGGTTGAGAGAACTACGGTTCATGAAAGAACTGGAAGAGTGGGAGATCCAGGGATTGATCGACATTATTGTAAGGAGCGATAATATCAATCAATTGGAGGATGATTTCGTCACGATGCTGTGGGAGAAGGATTTCGTTCACATCGGCTATTTGGCCACGGATGAATTCCTGGATGAGATGCCGGTTCTCGTCCCTGAAAGTGTAGAACAGTTTAGGAAGGATCTCGTATTCAAACCTGTCGCCCACCATGTCGAGGTGGATCTTTTGGAGGAAGATGTGGAAGGGGCCGATTCGGATCAGGCCCTGTCAAGACTGATTGAGGAACTCCATTCATTTGTATCGAATCGAAAGGTTTATTCCCTTACCCCGGATGAAGTTGAGAGATTACGGAAGGAGGTCCTGGAAGAGGTCGACCCGGCCTTTGTGTTCAATATTGTCGATACTCTTTTCGAAATTTTGGCCCTGGAAAGAGAGCCGGAACCCTATCAAAATGCGGTCAGCACCCTCAACAAGATATTGGATGCGCTGCTGACCCTCGGTGAGTTCAAAAAAGCCAGCGATCTGCTCAAGCGGTTTTACAAGGCCCTTAAAACCCCTGAGCTTTTGGATTGGCAGATCGAAATCATGCGGAAGTTTATCGTTGAGGCCGGCGAGGAAGAACGAATCGAACGAATTGGGAGGGTTTTGGAGAGGGAAGAAGCGATTCGATTGGAGGATGTCACCAGCTACTTGACTCTCCTCCAACGAAACTCCGTCAAGCCCCTGATCAAATTGTTAGGGGAACGGAAAAAATCAAAGACAAGAAGAGTCATCTGCGATGCCCTCTCCGAGATCGGAAGGAACGCCATTGAATTGTTCACCCCCTTCATGGATGACCCACGGTGGTATCTGGTCCGCAATATCACCTATATCTTAGGCCGGATCGGAAAAGAGGAGTCCCTTCCTTATATACAAAAGGCATTCAATCATCATGAGGTTCGAGTGAGAAGGGAGGCCATCCAGGCATTGGGGTTAATCGGTGGTCCGAAGGCTGTTGGATTGCTGGTGAAGGCCCTGACGGACGAGGATGGTCGGATTCGGTCTGTAGCGGCCATCAATCTTGGGAAGGTGGGGAAAAAGGCCGCGTTGGTTCCCCTTTTAGAAGTGGTCCAGTTAAAGGAGTTTCAGAAGAGGGAACCCTTAGAGATAAAAGCTTTCTTCGATGCGATCGGGATGTTGGGCTCCAACGAATCCATCCCTGTTCTCCAACAACTTTTAGAACGAAAGAGTTGGTTCGGTTGGGGCAAGACGGAGGAGATTCGTATCGGAGCAGCCAATGCCCTGGCCATGGTTGGAACTTCCGAAGCAAAGGCCGTCTTGATGTCAGGAAAGGATTCGAAGGACGAATCAATCCGCAATGCCTGTCTGCAGGCATTGCGGAGTAAACCCTCTAAGGAGTCATTGGTCTGATGCCAGAAAAAGCACCTTCCGTTGAGCATGGACATCTCCCCACCAAACTTGGGACGGAATTTATCCTGGCGTTCTACCGCCTGCTCAAAGGGACCACTCTTTATAATCGAAATAACATCATTATCGACCGCCTTACCCAAGAATGCCTTCAGGTGATCAACCACATCATCAAATCGGAGGGTCGCCTTTTCCTGAGGATCATCCGGGACAATCTCTTCTTCAACAATCACAAAATCCAAGTGCAAGCCGACTATTATGCGATTTTAAGAGGCTTTCTGCAAGAGATGAGGAATCGGTGGATTGGAGAGCTGGAGTTTACGGAAGAGGTGAATAGTGAGCACCTCAAAGATCTCATCTTCCTCCTTTCAGGACTGGAAGAGAAGAACGAGATCAATTATCTCTATGTCAACCGGCAGTTGGAATATCGAGGGATCGACGCCATCAGCGTGGGCAAAATGGAGCTTTTTAGAGATGAGGAGATCTATGTCGATTCGAAGGATCGGAAGCGATTCTCGGAAGAGGTTTATTTTAAGTCCATCGGTTTGGTCAAGGAGGTGGTGGAAAGCGTTAGGAACCAGAAAATGCTCAATGTCCGAAAGGCAAAGCGCATGATGCAGAACGCAGTCAACGCCATCATGCAAGATGAATCGACCCTGTTGGGGCTGGCGAACATTAAGAATTATGATGAGCAGACCTTCAACCATTCCGTGAATGTGGCCATCTATTCCATGGCGATCGGCCAACGGATTGGAATTCCCAAAAAATACCTCTCCCATTTGGGTATGGCAGGTCTCTTCCACGACATTGGAAAGGTGAATATTCCGAAGGAGGTGCTGGACAAGAGCGGAAAACTATCGGCAGAGGAATTGGCGATGATGCGGTCCCATCCGATCATCGGAGCAGAGACCGTGATGCGGATGAAGGAGTGGGGAGAGCTCTCCACCCGAATGATTGATGCGGCTTTTGAACACCACCTCAAATACGATTTAAGCGGCTATCCGAAGCCGACTCAAAAGAAGAAAATCACCCTTTTCGGCAGGATCATTGCCCTCGCTGACTTTTACGATGCCTTGGTGAGGCCGAGGGCAGATAATCGATTCCCGTATGTCTCCGAGAAAATTTTGGGGGTCATGCTCGAACGGAGTGGAAAAGATTTTGACCCTGCCTTGGTCAAAGTTTTCATCAATATGATTGGAGTCTTTCCTCTTGGCACATTGGTCTTGTTGAATACCAATGAGTTAGGGATCGTCGTTCACATCCCAGAGGATATCGAACTCATCGATCGGCCGAAGGTCATGCTCCTCCATTACAGCGATGGGGAATATCAGAAGGGGGAGAGGGTTGATCTCAGAGAGTTGGATGAGAAGACCGGACAATTTAAGCGAACCATCGTGAAGACCCTCGACCCGAACGACTATCATATCAATGTTGCCGAATATCTGATCTAAAACAATTGAGAAATTCAGGAATTTAGGAATTCCCAAATTCTTTTACATATTCGATCCCCTAATCTCTCAATTCTTTAATCCCTAAATTTCTAAATTTCATTTGCCTTTCCTCTTTTTTGCTTCCTCCCATAACCGATCCATTTCGATGAGATCCGACTGATGAAGGGATTTCCCTTTCTTTTGGAGCGATGTCTCAATATAATGAAATCGCAGGACGAACTTTTCGAGGGTTCTCCTCAATGCTTCCTCCGGATCGATGTGAAGAAAGCGGGCGATGTTTGCCAGGACAAAGAGGAGGTCTCCGAGCTCTTCCCTCATCTTTCTTCGGTTACGAAGGGAAAGGGCTTCTCTAAACTCTCCTATCTCCTCATCCAGTTTTCTTAAAACCCCTGCGATATTTGGCCAATCGAACCCTGCCCGGGAAGCGATTTCTGTCAATTGATAGGCTCGTGAAAGGGAAGAGGAATCTTCTGGGACCCCTTCCAAGATCGATCGCCTCTCTTTTTTGTGGGATCCCATCTTCGCCCCCTCGAAGAAGGTTCTCCTCGCCTTTTTCTTCATCCTCATAATAGCCTCCAACCCATTAAAAACTTGCTAAGTTCCTGTTTTTATGTTAATTTAATATTTCTAAAATATAGGATTTTGAAATTTTATTCAACCCAAGATATCATGGTGCTCAGGATCTTCGCACGCGTTCTCTATTTCCATACCCTTTACCTCCTCTCCAGTGGAACATGGCCCCAAGGTATGGACTGGGTCAACGAGACAGCGGCGGAAACTTACATTCCTGCTTAGATTCAGAGAGAGAAAGGAAAGACGATGGATTATCGCCATACACTGAACCTTCCCAAAACTGATTTTCCTATGAAAGCCAATTTGTCCAAGAGGGAACCCGAGATACTGAAGGAATGGGAGACCAAGCGAATTTATTATCGACTCAGCCGGCAGGCGAAAGGAAGGACCAAATACATTCTCCACGACGGCCCTCCTTATGCCAACGGGAACATTCACATGGGGACCGCCCTGAACAAAGTGCTGAAGGACTTTATTGTGAAATCGAAGTTCATGGCCGGCTATGATAGTCATTATGTTCCGGGATGGGATTGCCATGGGCTGCCTGTTGAGCACGAGGTCGAGAAGAGCTTTGGTTCCAAGAAAGGGGAACTCTCCATCGTTGAAATACGAAAACGGTGTCGGGATTATGCCGCCAAATTTGTGGATATTCAGAGGGAGGAGTTCAAACGGCTTGGAGTCTTTGGCGATTGGGAGAACCCTTACCTGACCATGAATTTTAGCTACCAGGCGACGATTGTGAGAGAATTTGCCAAGTTTCTTTTGGACGGCTCGGTTTACAAGGGGAAGAAACCGGTCCATTGGTGCCCCACTTGCAAGACCGCATTGGCCGAAGCCGAGGTGAAATATGAGGATCACCGTTCTCCATCGATTTACGTAAAATTTAAGATGGTCTCGAAGGTCGCGGATGATTTCCCAAGCCTGAGGGGAAAACCCATCTCGGTTATCATTTGGACCACCACCCCTTGGACGATTCCGGCCAATTTGGCGATTGCCCTCCATCCGGACTTCACCTATGTGGCGGTGGAGGTGAAGGGGGAGGTCTATATCTTAGCAGAAGGACTTCTGGAAACGGTGATGGAAAAATTTGGCATCGGGACGTATCAGGTGTTGGAGAAATTTCCAGGGAAAAGGTTGGAAGGACTTAAATGCCGACATCCTTACCTCGACCGAGATTCGGTTCTCATCCTCGCTTCGTATGTGACCTTGGACGCAGGAACAGGCTGCGTCCACACAGCACCCGGCCATGGGCAGGAGGACTACGAAAGTGGAGTTCAGTACGGTTTAGACGTTTACAGCCCCGTTGATGACGATGGTCGATTCACAGAGGAGGTTCCTTTCTTCGCAGGACAATTCGTTTTCGATGCCAATGACGCTGTAAATCAAAAACTTAAGGAAGTTGGAGCCCTCCTGAAAGTGGAGATGGTGGAGCATTCCTATCCCTATTGTTGGCGGACCAACGATCCGATCATCTTCCGAGCCACAGAGCAGTGGTTCATCTCCATGGATAAAAAAGGATTGAGGCAGAATGCCCTCAGGTCGATCAATGAAGTTACCTGGATCCCTCCCTGGGGTAAGGATCGGATCTATGGAATGGTTGAGAACCGACCGGATTGGTGTATCTCCCGACAAAGGGCTTGGGGGATTCCTATCACGGTTTTTTACTGCTCCACCTGTAAGCAACCTTTGGTCAATCAGGAGACGACTGATCATATTGCCCGGCTTTTTGAGGAGAAGGGAGCGGACATCTGGTTTGAAGAAGGGGTCGATCATCTTTTGCCCGAAGGAACCCAATGTGCCCAATGCGGGGGGAAAAATTATACAAAGGAAATGGACATTCTGGATGTCTGGTTTGACTCAGGAGTTTCCTATGCAGCCGTCTTGGAGAAACGAAGCGATCTTGAGTTTCCCGCCAGTCTTTACTTAGAGGGAAGCGATCAACATCGAGGATGGTTCCACAGCTCCCTTCTGACCTCCGTGGGAACGAGAGGCCGTGCCCCTTATATCTCGGTCCTCACTCATGGGTTTGTGGTGGATGGAGAGGGCAAAAAGATGTCCAAATCCGCGGGGAATGTGATCGCACCCGAGGAAGTCATCAGTAAATTGGGAGCGGATGTCCTGAGGTTATGGGTCGCGGCAGAGGATTACAAGGATGACATTAAGATCTCCAACGAGATCTTGAAACGACTGGCCGACGCCTACTTTCGGATTCGGAACACGTACCGCTTTCTTTTAGGGAACCTCTATGACTTCGATCCGGAGAAAGACCGTATTCCCTATCGTGAACTCCATGAGATGGATCGATGGGCTCTCCATCGGCTTCAAAAACTGATCTCGAGGGTTCGAGAAGCCTATGGGAGCTTTGAGTTCCACATTGTCTATCATAGTGTCCAGAATTTTTGTGCCGTCGAAATGAGCGCCCTCTATTTTGATATCCTGAAGGATCGGCTTTATACGTTTCCAACCCGTTCTGCAAGCCGAAGGTCTGCCCAGACTGCCCTTTATGAAATCTTGAAAGCCCTAACCTGCCTCATGGCTCCTATTCTTTCCTTTACAGCAGAGGAGGTCTGGAGATATATTCCGACAGAGTCAGGGAAGGTCGAGAGTGTTCACCTCGTGCGGTTCCCTGAATTGAAAAAAGAATATTTGGATGATCCCCTGGGTGAACGATGGGAGCGGATTTGGGAGATCCGAACTGTGGTGACCAAGGCGTTAGAGGAGGCTCGAAAGGAAAAGGTGATCGGGCTCTCCCTGGACGCTCAAGTTCATCTTTATCTCCCCGAGAAGATCTATCACTTTCTTCAACCCTACGAGAAGGATCTGAAATTCATCTTCATCGTATCCTCGGTCATCCTTCATTCCGGTGCGAGCGGGACAACGGATGAGAAAGAGGTGAGGGCAGAGGTTTTCCGTGCCGAGGGGAAAAAGTGCGAACGATGTTGGAATTATGATGTGAGCGTGGGTCACCATTCAGAGCATCCAACCATCTGCCAGAGGTGCGTCGAGGCCATCAAGGGATAAGAACCGATTAACAAAGCTCCTGGTCATTAGGTCATTGAATAACTTAATTACCCAGTGACTTAATGACTAAGAAGAGCGGGTCTTGGCGTTAGGATAGAGATGAAACGAAAGTACTGGGTCCTTTTGATTGTCTGTGTGGCGATCATTGCGATGGATCAGTGGACCAAATCTATGGTGCAGCAGAGGTTGGCTCTTTATCAAAGAGTGGAAGTGATGCACGGGTTCTTCAATTTCACCCATGTGAGGAACCCCGGTGGGGCTTTCGGGATCTTTGGGGGAGAGAAGGGAGGGCTGGGATCCTGGCTCTTTTTGGTGGTCTCTTTGGCCGCCATTGGTAGCATCCTCGTTCTCTTCGTAAGAACGAGGGAGGGGGAGAAGACTCTTTCCCTTTCATTTTCTCTGGTTCTCAGCGGTGCAATTGGAAACCTCATTGACCGTCTCCGATATGGAGAGGTTGTGGATTTCCTGGATTTTTACCTATCCTCTTATCATTGGCCTGCCTTCAATGTCGCCGATTCCGCCATCTGTGTCGGTATCGGTTTAATGGCCTTCAATTTACTTATTCGAGATAGAAAGAAGTTAAAAGGCTCCTCGTGAATCGTGTGGGTAATTCCTGAACCTTGAAAGAATTAGACTATATTCTTATATAACTCTTAACTCCGAACTCTAAACTCCGAACTCAGAAGATGTACCCCATCCTTTTCCGATTGGGCGGTTTCAACGTTTATTCGTACGGCTTCTTTGTGGCGCTCGGCTTTGTTGCAGGAGTGGTTCTTGCCGGCCTGAGGGCTCGAAAAAAAGGGATTCCCTTCGAAAGGATAGTGGACCTCTTCTTCTATTCTGTCTTGTCAGCGATTCTCGGATCAAGAATCTTATTTGTCTTGGTCAACCTCGATATTTATCGTGAAAACCCTTTAGCCGTATTTAAAATATGGGAAGGTGGGTTGGTCTTTTATGGAGGACTCGTCCTCGCGATCGGAGTCTCACTAGTCTATATGAAGTGGCACCGGTTGCCCATTTGGAAATTCGCCGATCTATTTTCACCATCCATTGCCTTGGGCCTCTTTTTTGGTCGAATCGGTTGCTTCTTTGCCGGGTGCTGTTATGGAAAAGAGACGTCTCTCTTCTGGGGAGTCACTTTTAGGGACATGAACTCACTGGCCCGATTAAATGTTCCTCTCCATCCGACCCAACTCTACGAGGCGGCGAGCAGCTTAGCCATCTTCTTCTTTTTAGACCGGTTAGAGGGAAAGAAGACCTTTGACGGCCAAGTCTTCTGGTTCTTCCTGCTCCTCTATTCGACAGCCCGTTTTTTCATTGAGATACTCAGGGATGATCCGAGGGGGTTTCTTTTCGGAGAGATGCTCTCAACCTCCCAGGGAATTGGGATCTTGTTGGCCATGATCTCCATTCTTATGTTATTCTATTTAGAGAGAATGCAGAGGAGATAGGAAGATGGCTGTTTTGGAAATCCTGAAGTATCCTCATTCCTTGCTGAAAAGGCGTTCTGAGAAAGTGGACCGGATCAACGGGGAAACGAGGAAGTGGATCCAAGATATGACGGAAACGATGTATGACGCAAATGGGGTCGGCTTAGCCGCCTGTCAGATCGGGATTCCTCGAAGGATTATTGTCCTCGACGTGAGCCCCATCGATCCCGAACAGGACCTCTTTGCAATGATCAATCCGGAGGTCATTTCCGAAGAAGGAGAGGTCGATCACGAAGAGGGATGCCTGAGTGTACCGGATTGTTTCGAAAAAGTGAAGAGGAGAGAGAGAATCCGCGTCAAGGGAATCTCTCTGGACGGAAAGGAGATAGAGGTTAGTGGGGAAGGGATATTGGCCTTTGCGCTTCAACATGAAATCGACCACCTCAACGGAATTCTGATCTTAGACAGAATGAGCCGCTTGAAGAGAGAGATTTATCGAAGCAAGTGCAAGAAGGAGAAACGGAAGGGAGAAAAAGATTGATCGCATCTCCTTGGCGGATCGTTTTTTTTGGAACCCCCTCCTTCGCTGTCCCGACTCTAAAATGTTTGCTTCAGGGACCCGATGAAGTGATTGCGGTCGTCACCCAGCCAGATCGAGAAAAGGGGAGGGGGCGAAAGGTTGTTCCTTCTGTTGTCAAAGAATTCGTCCTCCCACACGGACTGCCCGTTCTTCAGCCGGAGAAAGCAAAGGAAGGAACCTTCCAAGAGCGTGTCAAGGGGCTTTATCCCGATCTCTTTGTGGTGGTTGCCTATGGTCAGATTTTGCCAAAGTCACTTTTGGAAATTCCCAAATATGGGGCGGTCAATGTCCATGCTTCTCTGTTACCTAAATATCGCGGGGCTGCCCCGATTGTCTGGGCAATCCTCAAGGGCGAAAAGATGACCGGAGTGACGACCATGGTCATGGACCAAGGGATGGACACGGGAGATATCCTTTTGCAGAGTGAAATTCCTATTGGGGAAAAGGAGACGGGCGAGACGCTACACGATCGGTTGGCTTTGCTAGGAGCTCAACTACTATTGGAGACGGTGACCAGGATGAAGACAGGGGATATTTGTCCAGTTCCTCAGGATCATTCAAAGGCAACCTATGCCCCTCCATTTAAAAAAGAGGATGGACGCATTGATTGGAAGAAGGGAGCGGAAGAGATCGATCTCCAAGTCCGTGCCCTCCGCCCGTGGCCGGGGGCCTACACAAATTGGGATGGCCGGATGTTAAAGATATATGGGGGAGAGGTAAGGAAAGGAATGCCCGCGGGAAAAGCAGGGATCGTTGCCTGGGTGGGGTCGGATTTCATTGAGGTGGGAACCGGCAAGGATTCCTTTCTCATCCAAGAAGTCCAATTAGAAGGGAAGAAAAGGATGAACGTCCGGGATTTTCTATCCGGGCACTCCATTCCTGTTGGCACCGTCTTTGTTTAATAGATAAATGACCAATTTCAAAGTTCAAATGTCAAATGAATGTCAAAGTTCAGGAGATAAAGATTGAAATTTTTTTAGGTTTTGATATTTGGTATTGTTTTTTGTTCATTTAAACTTTGGATTTTGACATTTGACATTGATTTATCTTCAGGGAGGTTATTTTGGAGGTTAGACCGCAGAAGAGGATCTTCATCGGGCTTTTGGTCTTCACCTGTTTGATCCTTTTCTTTCTCATCTTCCTACTCTGGTACGTTCCTCTGGTGGGATTGAAGAATATCCATCCATCCCTCCCAGTCGTCTTCAGTCTGGTCCTCGCCGTTTTGGTCTTTCTCATGCTCTCTGGTGGTTTACTCCTCGTCTTTA
>Ga0315282_10012927_pt1 | contig 12685 bp, 8 predicted proteins | sample YL17G07_20_MG_FD_203693 | JGI IMG/M metagenome (GOLD analysis project Ga0315282, IMG submission 203693) | Sediment microbial communities from Yellowstone Lake, YNP, Wyoming, USA - YL17G07_20 | ecosystem: Environmental > Aquatic > Freshwater > Lake > Sediment | place: USA: Wyoming | collected... | reverse complement strand
TCCGGTCCAATACGCCATCTTCAAGAGCGTCTTTGGGGGGGAAGAAAGCATCCTCTTTCTGATCGGGGACCCCAAACAGGCCATTTACAGCTTTCGGGGGGCCGACCTCTTCGCCTATATGAGGGCGGCCGGGCACGTGGATTCCCGCTACACTCTCACGAAAAACTGGCGGTCCGAACCGGGATTGATCACGGCGGTCAATACGATCTTCTCCAACGGGAAGAATCCCTTTATCTATGAGGCCATTCCGTTTGAACCCTCCACCGCCAAAGACCGCAAGGATCATGAGTTCCTGAAAATCAACGGAAAGGAAGAATCGCCTTTTCATCTGTGGTTCGTTGACGCAAAAAAGGTTGCTGACTCGGACAAACCCATTACCAAAGGAGAGGCCAGGGATCTAACCCCTGATGCGGTTGCCGGCGAGATCTCGCGACTCCTCAGCCTTGGGAAAGAGAAGAAGGCTCGAATCGGCGATCGACCCGTGCGGGAAGCCGACATCGCCGTCCTTGTTAGGAGGAACAGCGAGGCGCGCCTTGTTCAGGAGTCCTTAACTGCTCTTCGGATCCCGAGCGTCCTTCACAGCATGGGAGACCTTTTCGAAACAGATGAATCCCGGGAGATGTCCAGGGTCCTTTCGGCCATTGGCTCGCCGAATCATGAGCCCCTCCTTAAAGTTGCCCTGGCGACGGATATGTTAGGCAAGCGGGGGGAAGATCTGGAAAAGCTGGCCCGGGACGAGGCTGAATGGGAAGATTGGGTGGTAAAGTTTAGGGAATATAATGAGCTTTGGGAAAAACGTGGTTTCATCCGGATGTTCCGTTATTTCCTTTATAAGGAGAAAATTCGCACCCGCCTTCTTTCCTTTCCCGACGGCGAAAGGCGCCTCACCAATGTTTTGCACCTCTCGGAGGTTCTTCACCAGGATTCGAGCGAGAGAAAACTGGGAGTGGTCGGCTTGTTGAAATGGCTCCGGCAACAGCGCGATCCTGAATCCCCGCGCCTTGAGGAGCACCAACTTCGTCTGGAAAGCGACGCCAACGCCGTGAGGATTGTGACCATCCATAAAAGCAAAGGGCTGGAATACCCGGTTGTGTTTTGCCCCTTCAACTGGGATGGCTCCGAAATCGGTAAAAAGGATGAATTCCTATTCCACGACCCCAGGGATGATTGGAAACTAAACCTCGTCCTGAATCCGGAAGAAAACCCAAACCGGATGCTTGGGCAGAGAGAGATTCTGGCTGAAAATCTGCGGCTTCTTTATGTATCGCTCACCAGGGCCAAAAACCGCTGCTATTTGGTCTGGGGGCGGTTCAATGAAGCCGGGACATCGGCGCCTGCCTATCTTTTGCATCCACCGGATGGAAGCCCGGAAGATATCGTCGAGGCGACAGGTGAGAAGTTTGAAGGGTTGACCGATGCGGACATCCGGGGAGCGCTTAAAGAGCTTGCCAGGAAAGCGAAAGGGGCAATTCAATTATATGATATGCCCTTGGGTCCGGGAGAAAGTCATTTACCGGCGGCTGATGCCGGAAAGGACCTATTTTTTGAGGAATTTTCCGGCCATATAAGACGGGATTGGCAAATCGCCAGTTTTTCCCTCTTGGTCTCGGACCGGGAGGAAGAAACCAAAACCCCGAGCCATACGGCCATTGACCTCCCGGATTATGATCAGGGAATCAATTTGGAGGAAACGATTTCGGAGCAGGAACCTTACGGGATATTTGCTTTCCCCAAGGGTGCGAGGCCCGGGACCCTCCTGCATGACATCTTCGAGCAAATCGATTTTTTCGGGATAGACACGTCTTCAATCAGGGAGGTTGTGGCCGGCAAACTCAGGGAATATGGCTTTGAAATGCGCTGGCAGGAGACAGTCTGCGAAATGATCGGGAAGGTTCTCGCAGTTCCCCTGGAATCAGGGCAGAACGGCCTGACCCTGTCAAGTGTCGGAATGAAGGACCGGTTGAGCGAGCTGGAATTCTACTTTCCCTTAGAGCTAATCACCCCCAAAAAACTGAAGACGATTTTTGCCGAGCATGGCGGGCCAGAGATTACCGGGGATTTTCCGTCACAGATTGAAACCCTCAATTTTTTACCTGCTCAGGGCTTCATGAAGGGGTTCATCGACCTGGTCTTTCAATTTCAGGGAAGGTTTTATTTGGTGGATTGGAAATCCAATTTTTTGGGGAGTCGCGTCGAGGATTATGGGGAAAAGGCCCTCTTGAGGGAGATGAAAGAGAATTTTTATATCCTTCAATATCATATTTATACCCTGGCACTTCACCAGTACCTCAAGAATCGGATTCGCGATTACGACTATGACAAGCATTTCGGCGGGGTTTTTTATATATTTTTGCGCGGGGTGGACCCGGAAAGGGGAGCGGAATTCGGGATTTACCGGGACCTGCCGGGAAAAGAATTGATCGCTGCCCTTGGCAGGGGGTTGATTGGCAAATCATAAATGATTGAGCGACTCTACCAGCAAGGCATATTATCCGAACTGGAAATCCAGTTCGGGCGATTCATGGCGGAGCTTTCCGGCGGAGAGAACGCCGAAATAGCCCTTGCCGCCGCCATGGCGAGCCATTATCAGGAGGAAGGCAATATATGCTTTGACCTTTCTTCTGTGGCCGGGAAGCCCGCGGTTGAAGATGGAACCGAAGATTTAGTATTCCCGAAGCTGCAAAAATGGCAAAGCATATTGGCAAAGTCTCCTGTAGTCGGAAGACCCGGTGATTTCCGGCCTTTGATTCTTGATGGATCGCGGCTTTATCTCTACCGTTATTGGGAGTATGAGAACAAGCTGGCGAATATCCTGAAGGGGCGCACGGGGGAGGATGGGGAGAAGGTTGATGAAGGGGCTTTGAAGGATGGACTGGCCAGGCTTTTCCCGGAGGAAGGAGAGGAGGAAACAGATTGGCAGAGAGTCGCCGCCTTTGTCTCCGTTATGAAGAGGTTTTGCGTTATTTCCGGGGGGCCCGGAACTGGGAAGACCTATACAGTGGCCAAAATACTGGCCCTTCTCCTGGAACAGCCGGGGGCGGAAAAGATTCGGATTGCCCTTGCGGCACCCACGGGAAAAGCTGCCGCTCGCCTGCAGGAGGCAATAAAGAATTCCAGGGAAAAACTAAACTGCAGGCAGGATATCAAAAAGCTGATCCCTGAAGAGGCCTCCACCATTCACCGCCTTCTGGGGAGTGTCCCAGATTCCCCATATTTCAGGCACAATGCAGAAAACCCGCTCCCTGCCGAGGTCGTGATAGTCGATGAGGCATCCATGGTGGATCTTGCCCTTCTTTCCAAACTCACTCAGGCCGTCCCCCCCACAGCCCGTCTGATTCTTCTTGGGGATAAAGACCAGTTAGCATCGGTTGAGGCAGGGGCGGTTTTGGGGGATATCTGCGACACCGGGGAAGTCCATGGCTATTCCCAAAAGTTCTGCAATGCCCTCAAACAGGTAGCAGGGGAGAATGTAGCATGTCCTGCCGAGGGTGAGGATGGGCACGGAATTAGAGATTCGATCATTCAACTTCGGAGAAGCTATCGTTTTGGGGCTGTTAGCGGAATCGGTGAGGTGAGCCGCGCGGTGAATGAAGGGGACGGCATCCGAGCAATGGAGATCATGAAAAGCGGCTCCTGTGGTGACATCCAGTGGAAAAATCTTCCGAGGACGGACACGATGCCGGCGGTATTGAGGGACCGGATCATCGAGGGCTTCTCCCCCTACTTACGGGAGACCGACCCTGCCGAAACTTTTGACCTATTCAACCGGTTTCGGATTTTATGCGCCCTCCGGGAGGGACCCCATGGAATCCGCTATATGAATCTCCTAATTGAACAGGTTCTCAAAAATGAAGGGCTTATCCACCAAGATGGCCGCTGGTACATCGGCCGACCGGTCATGATTACCAGGAATGACTACAACCTGAGACTTTTCAACGGTGATGTAGGCATAACCCTTCCTGACCCCAAATTGGGAAATGAACTGCGAGTCTTTTTCCCGGCCCCCGACGGCTCAATGCGAACCTTCCCGCCATTGCGGCTGCCGGATCATGAGACTGTCTATGCCATGACCGTGCACAAAAGCCAGGGATCGGAATTTGATCAGGTGCTTTTCCTAATGCCAGACCGAAGCGTCCCGGTATTGACACGGGAACTGGTTTATACGGCAATCACAAGGGCAAAAGAGAAGGTGGAGGTGTGGGGGAAAGAAGAGGTTTTTCGAGGGGCGGTGTCCCGGCGGATCGAGCGGATATCCGGTCTCCGCGAAGCCCTTTGGGGATAATTTCGACCGGACCATGGAAGGGTAATGGGGTCAAACTTCAACTATTGACTGGAATTCGAGGTCAGCATTTTTGATAGCTTCCGGCTGCCGCAGAACAGAATGGGCCATGCTCGAATCATACCGATTTACGACGGTCCAGTCAATAGTTTAAGTTTGACCTCTTTTCCACCGGCTGCATTGGTGCGGATTGGGTTACGCTACGATTGGGCAGCCTCATCCCACCATTCGGGGACACCCCGAACCAGGACGCGGCGTGTGCGAGTCTCAACCTTCATTCCTCCTGGAGCAGCGTAGACCCGGCGAATCGGATCCTTGGTCACAATGCCTCCCAAGTACGTGCCATTCTCGCGGAACCAGCGGAAGCGTTTCTTCTCTAGTAAACCGAGCCCGGTCTGCGCTACAATCAGATCGCCGCCATCGAAGGTATCGATAATAGTATAGAGCCGCTCGTCCCGCAGGACGTAGAGCCGGGTATCCGTGAGGATGTAGAGGTAGTCGCCCGTATCGACGATCCGGCGGGGAACCGACCCGATGTCGTAGGCACGGAGAGGTTTTCCGGAGTCGGTAAGAACGACGATCTTGCCTGAGTAACCAGCGAGAAAGACAGCATTCGACCAGCCGGCGAAGCTCGCCGCATAGATCCAATCGGCAGCGTGGATTTCACTCACAACGTAAGACGCGCTCATTGTGAGCTTCACGCCACGCACTTCCACATCAGTGCGGTTAATCTCCCGAGCGTACTGCACCCCGGTGTACGCAGGCAGAGCGCTTGCACAGATACCCGTGAGCAGCTGCATGGCCGAGTTGAGCGCCTTCATCTTTTCCGTTGCTGTGGGATCGCCCGGGTTGAGATCCGGATGCCACTCCTTGGCCAGCTGCCGGTAGTGCTTCTTTATATCCTCTGGTGCAAAGGGATACGACATCCCCATGAGGGAGAGCGCCTGCTGGATCTCTCCACTTGTCCCAAACATCTCGCTGGGCTCAGAGATCCGGGTCCACCCATCCGTAATCGGCAGTTTTATGCCCCAGAGCCCGCGTCCATCCATCTGTACACACCACGCCTCATCTATGGCCGTAAAAATGTAGCGACTGTTGTCGCGCGAGAGCGCAACGCACCGGATATGGTTCTTCAGCTGGTCGTCGCGGATGTCGAAGCGCTTGCGGATCGCTCGAATCTCTGGGGCGTCCCCCACCGTTGTCTCGAGGATCGAGTCCAAAGCATCGTCGTAGGCGTGGACCACGCAATCTTTGGACATGGCTATCAGCCCTCGCCCCATCGGACTCACGTTGATCCTATAAATGTCGTGGAGTAGGGGCTTCTTCGCCAGTAACTCACCCGAGCGACCGTAGCGAATTACTGCGGCGGGGATTGATCCCAGGCCTTCCGCCTTGCCAATATCGTCGACCATCAAGAGGCCCGAGTCCAACGGGTGAAGCTGTCTGAATGCAGGGTCAGGCTTCTCCTCCGGCGAAATCTTTTCGATTGTCCCAATCTCCCATCCATTGGCATCGCGGACCTCGAAATAGTCCGTGGCCTCCGGAACCCCGGCGACAGAGCCTCGCACCTGCACCTCTTCCCATCGGCGTGGAGATCTTGGAAGCGGCACGTAAGGGATGGCGGTTACATCGATCTCACGCATCGTCGGGGGGTTTCGATCTATTCGGTGAGAGCGCACATTGCGCTTGGGGGGAGGCGCGGACGCCTGCACCGCCCCGGCAGGCCAGATTGCATATGTCTTACCTTGCTTCTTGCGGGTTATCTTACCCGCCTTGTCGAGCCAGCCGATAAGGGTCGACACTCGGCGCCCATCTTCTGTGCCCACGAGTGACTTCATGTCCGTCTGACGACAGCCCGGATTCTGCCGCACCGCCTCGAGGATAGCTTCAAATAATCTGCGATCCTCCTCATGCTGCTTCATCGCGTCGACCCAATGCTCAAGATCGCGGTTCGAAGTGACGATCCCGTACATCTCAGCGAGCCCCTCGTCGTCTCCCATCAGTGCGAGAATCGTCCCGCCGACCTCGAGCGCGGGGACCGAGGCAACGTCAAACGAGCCGTAGGACCGGTTCGTAAATCGCACGAAGGCAGGCACTTGCCCCAGGTTTTCTCGCGCCAGCCGGGCCGCGCGTTCGTACTCACGCTTCGAGACGGCCTCCTGCATCTTCCCCATCGTGCCGAAGTAATCGTCCGCCGTCTTTTCCTCCTGCCCAGCGCTCACCCGGATGGCTGGGGTGGAGGATGGAGAGGAGGACGGCGAACTCAAGGTCGAATGAGAAGAAGATTGTAAAAGCGTGCGCGCCGGGGGGGCGGCTGGTGGCGTCGTGGAGAGTCCTAGTAGCTGCTTTAAGAATTTGAGCATGACAAATACCCACCTGAGAGTCCAGATTCCGTCCAAGAGACGAACCCGTCGCCACTACTTTTGCGCTGTCGCATGGCTCCAACATAGAGTTGAGTTGCCGCGCCGTAGAGCTCCGAAAACCGGATTGCAGCCAGAGACAAGCGGCCGTCCCCAGGGGACGGTCTCGCGGTCAACTCCAACGATTGCCATGACTATCCATTCTTTTCGAAGACCTCATCGTAATCCCGCCTGCATCCAAGATAGTCCAGCATATTCACGAATTCGGCTGGTTCTATTTTGCCATAGTCCGGATTGGCCAGCAGGTTGTTCATAAATCTGTTGATCAGCTCATTGTCATACCTCTCATCGTAATGAAAGGACCTGATGATGCTGTGGGTAGAGTACGCACGGAATAGCCAGAGTATGGGGTAGCGTTTGTTGTTCCATACGCCCTTGAGTGGAACGTGGTCGATGAGCCGGATGTACTTGAGACAACTTGGGCTCTTCTTGATCATATAGTATGCGAGTGCTGCACTCAAGCCTGTCTTGGCTCGGGGGACATACTTGCATATTCTGAATCCGATGTCCATTTCCTTTCCCAGAAAGTCTGCCCCACCACAAACCGGCATTCTGAAATCATTCCAGCCGGAATGTGCCTTACTGTCTGACACATAGTCGGTTACGTTGGCGATCCACAGTGTTGTCTTGATCGACAGCTGTGCAATGTCACTATAGCAAGTCCAACGCTGGTGGATCTGGTCAAGTGAATCCGCCATGGTCCTGTCCGTTCGGGTGACGATGCCGCCGACAGCATCGCTCTGCTCCAGTTTCCTGTAGAATAGAAGCTCGTCGCCATTTGTTTTCCAGAAGCACCACTGGTGGGTCTTGAGTCTCCTCCTGATCAAGTCGAACGAATCAGAGTAGAGCCGCATCCAATCGGGATGTGCGTACTTGAAACCACTCGCATTGGCGAGATCTAATGAGGCAAACAAGTACAAGCCGGCATTCCTCTGCCCCTCCATCATGGCAAACCTCTCTCGCCCGGGAAACGCATCTCGGGGGACGATCTACTTCGTTCATAAGAAGCCTCCTTTTCTGATTTGAGTTTGGGGAATCTTACTCTTATCTCTTACAGGAGGTTTCTTTTTTGGGAAATATCGGGTAACATACAAAAGTATTTTTTTTATGTCACCCTTTGGAGTGTGCTCTTCCCATCTATCTATATATAACGTAGTTTGAAACTTAAACTTATTCCAAATGGACTTTGGGAATAAAAAAACCGGGGCCCGCTTCTTTGCTGGCAACCCGGTCTTCTTTTCCGATATCGGCAACCCGCCCATCCCCCATGTCCGGTCTCCTCTGTTTATTCGGTCCTCATCCTTGACGGAACAGACTAAATAGACCAAATAGACGGAATAGAGGGCTTTCCTTGGGATCCGTGGCTTTTCCCGCCTCGGCGGGATCACCCGGAGTCTGGCTTTATCGATTCGCAACTCTGATTTCTGGCTGGAATTTACATTTTTCTTAACCCCATGTCAATAGCAAATTTCAGGAAAATTATTTTGGGGTCAAACCTGAACTAATGACTAATTTTCTATCCCCGCCTCATTTCCCCAGCAGGCGACGCGATACCAGGCTCCTGGGTATTCTATGCAGAGCGGCCTTGCCATGAGGCAAGAATACAAAATAGAAACCGTTTAGTCAATAGTTTGGGTTTGACCCCCTTTCCCCTCCAGACTGCTTAAAGTGAACGGCGCAACCGACCGTACGCAGCCAGGGCATACATGGCACGTGCGCATTGCTCGGGCGTTTCATACACTGGAATGCCTGATTCCATTAGCTTTTCGGCAACTACATCCTTGCGGGCATCACTGGACCAGCGCACGCAGACAATCGGTTTGTTATATTTTCGAGGCAACTCGCAGAATTGCTTTGTTCCCTGTTCAACAATTTTCATCAGGCCGTTTAGTACATTGTCTTCACTCACCTTCTCAATCCTTGACCCCCGTAGCATCGGGTTAACCGGCACGTTGCTGATAACCCCGTCTATATAGTCGAGCTTGAGCAGCGTTTCGACGACGTTGGCCTCGTCCACAGCCGTGCGGTAGCTGCCTGCGAAGTCAACCGGGTTTCTTGGCATAGGGGCGTGTGGTGGCAACATTTTCATCAAATTGGCCGAAGTGTCCCTGTCCAGTTCAGGTACCTCGAGCCCAAGGTGCTGGCAGGCATCAATGGAGACGACCGCCTGGCCGCCTGAGCCGAGGATGCCTACGCGCCGCCCGGCGGGCACTGGCTGGGCGATAAGCGCCTCCGCCATTTCAAACGTCTGGAAAGACTCGTCAGCCCTTATCAGGCCGAGCTGGCGACACGCTGTCTGAAATACTGCTTCGGAACCGGCAATAGATGCCGTGTGGGACATCGTGGCCCTGGCCCCGGCGGGCGAGCTGCCGCCTTTATACAGGATAATCGGTTTCTTTTTGAGGGCCTCACGGCATACATTGAAAAACCTTTTGCCGTCCTTAACTCCCTCCATGTACAGGATAATTGCTCTGGTCTCATCGTCGTACGACAGGTACTCAATATAATCGGCTGAAGATAGGTCAGCCTGGTTTCCGATGCTGACGAAGGTACGTAACCCATATCCTTTCTTGTTCGCCAGTTCCGACATGTATCCGCCGAAGGTGCCGCTCTGGGAAATGAATGCAATTTTGCCAGGTTTCGGCGCAGCATCAAAAGCATTGTTCAAGCAGCCGGCCGCGCTCCAGATTCCCATGCCATTAGGTCCAACGAACCTGATCCCGCCGGACCTGGCAATTTGCACAACAGAATTCTGAAGTTCCATTCCTGAAGGGCCGGTCTCCGCAAAGCCTGCGGAAATAAGTACAGCGCCCCTTACACCCTTCTCCACACATTCCCGCATGACCGACGGCACATGCTGCGCCTGTACTGTAATAACGGCCAGGTCCACCGCATCGGGAATGTCCTTTACGGAGGCGAACGAGCGCAGTCCCAGTATGTTATCCGCCTGTGGATTGACGGGATAAATGGCCCCTTTATAGCCGGTGCGCATTGGACGGTCAACCATCAGGTAGCCCCATTTGCCTATGTTGTCTGAAGCGCCGATAACGGCTACTGAGCGGGGTTTGAAAATGCAGTCGAGTTGCCTATCGATGTCGGACAATTTGGAGCCTCCAGGGTTGTAAATATTCCCAATTATAAACTATTCTTTGGTTTATGTTCATTATTGCTGTGGGCGCACTGTGCTCCATGCGGTATATGTGCCGGATATGCGATTTTTTGACATGTACCATTGCTTCATGCATGATAACGATTAAAAAATGAAGGACTTAAGGTAAACTCATATCATGGTAAAAACCAGGTTACGAAGAATAGGCGCCAAGCATAAGCCCATTTACAGAATAGTTGTTGCAGACAGCCGATTGATAAGAACTCGCTTTGGGGGGTGCGTGGAAGACCATTTTGAAGCCTTTGTTAAGGTCTACGAGGACCGATTCGAAAGGCCATACGGGGGTTCCGGCGGCCCTACCTTAAGAAGGTTATTGATCGCTACCTGGAATGCGGAGACCTGCAACATGGCTATGCCGGGCTGTGTTCTCCATGGTTTCATATGTTCTCCCATTTTTGATAAAGCTTTTTACAGTTCCGAATTGCGAACTCAGTAGGCCACCTTGCCTATGCCTTTGAGCCCCAGAATCGCTCGGGCTTCATCGGGGGTAGCTGGGTCCAGGCTCAGCTCCCTGGCGACATTGACCGCCATCTTTACCTGGTCCGCGCTGGAGGTGGCCAGTTTTCCCCTTCCCGCATACAATGAGTCCTCCAGCCCGACTCTGATGTTGGGAGCCCCCATGGCCATGGCTGTAGCCGCGAGCGGTATCTGATGCCGCCCCGCGCCGGCGACGGACCAGGTGAAGTTGCCCTCGCCGAGCAGGGCTACGGCTTCTTCGTACATGAGGAGGAGATGTTTCACCGATGGCGCCATCCAGCCCACCATAGGGCCAAAGACAAATTGCAGGTGAGGTGGCTTCTTGACCAGTCCTTCATCCATGAGCCAGGTCACGTACCCGATGTGGCCAAGCTCGTACATCTCGAACTCCGGCTTGGTGTCGGTTTCCAGGAAAGTCTGAGCATACTTGAGGTCGTCCTCGAAGGTCGGAGCGAAGGTGCCGCGCTTGCAGGCGTCCAGATACATCTTCTCCCACTCGAACTTGAATTTCTCGAACCGCTGAGCGAGTTGGAAAAGGCCGAGGTTGAACGGTGCCGGGTCAAAAGAGCACATCTCCGGCTTGAGGTTTTTAATGGGGATGAGCTTTTCCTCGATGGTCTGCCCCATCCCACCCCCGGTGGTGGGAAGCAGGATGATGTTACACCGTTTCTTGATCTTGCTGAGGACCTCGTGAAACAGCTCTGGACTGGGGGAGGGCATGGCATTGGCTGGGTTGCGCACGTGAATATGGGCAATGGCCGCCCCAGCCTCGTAGGACTTTACGGCGTCCTCGACAATTTGATCAGGGGTCAGGGGCAAGTAATTGCTCATGGTTGGGATGTGGACAGATCCAGTGATCGCCGCGGTGATGATGATCTTAGACATTAAAATACCTCCTTAATGGTTTATGGGTCTGATGGATCAATTGGCCTATACTCACCCCCTTCGGGATATCCCGGGCGACCCGTCGATCCCTCGGGTATGAACCTGCGATGATCCCCAGTCAGGGTGAGGATATGAGAAATGGAGTCATGAGTCAATCAAAAAGACGCCTATTGTAGGCCATGGGGAAGGAAGGAGCCATGGAAAAAGTCACCCAAGTATTAGGGGGGAAGAAGTGCCCGTGTATCAAGATCCTCCATCTGGCTCAATGGCGAAATAGCAGAGAGCATGCCATACCCGTAACCGTCCAATTTGCTATTTTGGGGTCAAACCCGAACTAATACCTGAATTTCGATCCCCGCCTCATTTCCCCAGCAGGCGACGCGATACCAAGCTCCTGGATATTCTATGCAAAGCGGCCTTGCCATAAGGCAAGAATACAAAATAGAAACCGTTTAGTCAATAGTTTGGGTTTGACGCCTTTCCCTAACATGAAAAGGAAGGAATATTCTACCGCCTTATTCTTGTACCCTCGTCCCGGGAACTTCCTGGATATGAAGGATCTGTCCGTTTACCGCTCCTTCTACCAAATGGACCATGTGTTGATGATGAGTAAAGAAGATTACTTGGGTAGTGGCCGCCAAATCAGCTAAAACCTTTAAGGCTGCCCGGGCGCGGGCGTTGTCGAAGTTGACGATTGCATCGTCTACGAGAAGGGGAAGGGGCTCGCCGTCGGCGCTGAATTTCTCCAGGGAGGCCAGGCGAAGGGCTAAATAGAGCTGGTCTTGGGTACCGTCGCTCATTCCGGCGAGGGCTACCTTCTCTCCGTTTTCCCGCACTCCAACTAAAACCGGCTCGTCGCCGGAGCCATAATCGGGCTCCAGGCCAACGAAGCGCTTTTCAGTCACCAGGGCGAATAACTCGGCGGCGCGCCTCAGCACCCGGCCCTGACTTTTCTCCCGATACCGTTGAATCTCGGCCTGAAGGATTTTCGCTCCCAGTCTTATGCGGAGGTACCTCTCCGCGTTCTCCCTGAGAGAAGATAGGGTTTCCTGGGCGGCCTGGAATTCGGGAGGACACATCACTAATTTGGCCCGACCCGCCGGAAATGGTGGTAGTATAGCCTATGGCTGTGGGGCTGTTGGCAAAGTGCTATCGTGTACGAAGTGAAGGGCTCATTTTGGGGCCGAAGGAGCAGAATCAAAAGATCAGCGGTTCTTCGCTGGCTCTCGGAATGACGGTTTGGGGATTTTTTGACCATCTGCGCTGCTTCTCCAAATCTTCCCCCATGATTCATATATAGTAAGGAATCCTATGGCGCTGATTGATATGAAGAACGTGTGCCTGAGCTACGGCGGACCGGCACTCTTGGACAGCGTTGACCTGGCGATTGAGCCGGGGGAACGGATCTGCCTGCTGGGACGCAACGGCGAAGGAAAGTCGAGTCTCATCAAAATC
>Ga0315282_10012926_pt1 | contig 12686 bp, 8 predicted proteins | sample YL17G07_20_MG_FD_203693 | JGI IMG/M metagenome (GOLD analysis project Ga0315282, IMG submission 203693) | Sediment microbial communities from Yellowstone Lake, YNP, Wyoming, USA - YL17G07_20 | ecosystem: Environmental > Aquatic > Freshwater > Lake > Sediment | place: USA: Wyoming | collected... | reverse complement strand
TGAGCACATCGGAGGGCGGAGCCCGCGCTGCCGATGTTCGGACGTCTTATGAGCGGAGTGCGAACGCGCGCTCCCGATGAGTGCGACTCTCTTTCTGCCAACAACCTTGACTGCTCAATGCGTGTGCCCTCGACGCCAGCGCCGCGGGGGCGCGCTCCGCGAATGTCCGAACATCTAGTGGATTAACGAATTATGGCGTTTAGCCACAACCTGTGGTCGGATAGACGCCATATGGCGTATATCCCGCTTATGGACTAACTGCCGTGTCCAATGGACTAACAATCTTTCCGAGTGCTTTTTGACTGACATGTGTATAGATTTCTGTCGTCTTCGAGCTACTGTGTCCCAACAGTTCCTGGATGTACCTCAAGTCAACACCACTTTCTAAAAGGTGCGTGGCGAACGAGTGCCGTAAGCTGTGAACGGTTACCTGTTTCCGAATTCCAGCAGCTTTCACAGCACGCCCGAATACGTTCTGTACACTCCGCTCCGACAAATGTCTCCTTCCTTCCGCACCTTCGAAAAGATAATCCTTCGGTTTGTATTCTTTGTAGTATTTCCTCAAACTCCCCAAAGCCACATCAGACAATATCGTGTACCTATCTTTCTTTCCCTTTGCACCCTTAAGATAAATCAGTCTTCGCTGACTGTCAATATCTTCTATCTTTAGTCGAACTGCTTCCCCAACGCGTAAGCCAGCGGAGTAAATCAACATCAGCAGAGTCTTATGCTTCAGGTTCTCAACAGCATCGAGTATCTTCACAACTTCTTCCTGACTCAACACCACAGGAAGTTGTTTCTCTTTCTTCGGGCGAGGGATGTTGCCAATCGTAAACGGCATCTTGTACAACTCAACATACAAAAAACGTAAAGCATTGAAGACCTGGTTCACCATCGCCGCTGCGAGATTTTTCTCCCCAATGAGATGCAGTAGATACTCTCGGACATCCGTTTGCGTAAGCTCGCGCGGATGGCGCGGATGAAAATACTTCACAAACGACCGCAGACAGCTTCAATAGGCTTTGATCGTCCTGGGACTGTAGTTGCGGAGAGTCAGTTCTTTGCGCACAACCTCGAAGAATCCCTCCCGGGGGGCACCCATGTCATCGGCTCCGGATTCGGAACAACCAGACAGTGCAACACTGCGCAAAGTATGGAATGACCTAAAGAAATGCAACTAGGCGAATAAGTTCGCTCCTGAACTCATATCAGCCGACGCAAAGAGAGGAGACGAGAAGGCGATTCAGGTTCGTCGAGGCGGCCGGCCCCTTCCGGCCTCTCTCAGAGCATCCCGTTACGCTTGCGCAAGAACCATTCGGCGGCGAAAATCAGGATGACGAATCCGAAAAGGTAGGGATTCCGCCAGAGGGTGAGATCATGACTTGAGGAAACGGCGGCCGGCGTCAGCGATGCCGACGAAGCAAGCGAGCGGAGAAAGGCATGCGCACCGTCCGGCGTCACAAACGTTCCGCCAGTTCGGTAGGCAAGTCGGCGGAGCAGTGGAGCATTCATACGTGTGTCGAGAAATTCGAGATTCACTTCCCCCACGGTGAACTTCCCCGTGTCCGCCCCCACCAACTGTCCGCCAAGAGAAGCACTTCCAGTGAAGGCGTAGTCCCCGGCCGGGAGGGGCTCCGTCGATCCGGTGTAGCGGCCTCCGCCGGCTGGCGACAGGACCAGCTCACGCGGCGCCCCGGCACCTCGGACCTGAACCTTCACATCGGCATCAGGAATGGCGTTGTAGCTGTTGTCGTACACCTGTCCCTGGAACTCAATCGGCTCTCCCCCGTCAAAGAGCTGTTTTGCCACGAGGATGCGGACAGGCTTTTCCTCTTCGCGTGTCGTTAGCCAGCGCACAGAATTGGCAATGAAAGGATTGAGCACACCTCCTCCGGCGCGGCTCCCTTCCGCAAGGAGCTGCCAACGCCAGATGCCGTAGCCGAGAACAGCCAGCGACCTGTACCGGTTCACTCTCCTTGCTACGATGAGCGGCTCCGTCGTTGTGACGTTTCCGACGCGGACGAATCCCACGATTTCAGATTCCGGCCTCGACCTGATGAGGCTCTGCGTCCTGAAAACCGGCGGGAGCTGGTTCCACGTATCGATCCCCCGGCCGCCGCTCAGCTTTAGAAGAGGATTGAACCGCTCCGCTTCCAGAATCTGAACGAACACCTGCATCTCATCTCCCCTGATACTCTGCACCGTCACGGGGAGGACCGGCTCGATCAAGCGGAGCTTTCCGAGATCGACCTGACGGCTCAGCAGAATGAAAAGCGGCTTCCGCTTCTCTTCAGCAACGGAGCGGAGGTTCTGAAGAACGTCGTTCCCCGACGAAGGGATCGGATACCCAATAAGAAAAATGCAGTCAGCATCGGTCATGTCGCGCACCGACGGCGGCCCTTCCACGAACTCGGCGCCGATCTTTCCGACAAATGCCTTCACGGTGATGTTCGGATCGGACTCGAGGTTCTGCCGGACGAACGAGACATCGGGACCGGGAGCCCCGGCAATGATGACCACCTTCAGCTTGCTCTTCAGGACATGGACAAAGAAAACGCGGTTGTTGTTCTTCGTCGTCAACTCACCCGGGAGGGGCGAGACATCAACCGAGAAACGCTTCATCCCCTCGCCGGACGGTGTGAAAGATAGAGCAACCTTGTACTCGCCATCCCCCCGAAGCACGAGGAACTGTGCATCGAGCGGTGCGTTCTTCTCATCACGCAGTGTTACCTGGACACGCGAGCCGCTGTATCCGGAGCTGCGGATCGTCGCCTCGACGGGAAGCTTCGTGCCGGCGTACGCGATCTCGTTTGTCACGACGTTCGTCAGCACGATGTCCTTCGGCTCGGTCGAATCACCGACAGCGAGGACGGACACCGGCACGCCGGTTTGTTCCGCGTCATAGAGCGGGTTCTCACCCACATTCACTGCGCCATCGGAGATGAGGACAACGTGTTTCAAGTTCTCGATGCCCTCTCCGCTCCGAAGTGAGCGGAATGCGTTTGCGATGTCGGTGCCCGGTCCGTTGAAGCTCACGCTGTCCGCGCGCAATGATTCCAGCGACCTTGTCTTCTCTGCAAAAACGAACGGTCTGAGCGACGAATTCTTCTCAAGATCCCGCCAGGCCGGATCGGCGAGGAGATAACGCACAAGCGAATCGCGCCTCGCCGGACCGTCCTTTACTGTCATGCTCTTCGAACCATCGATAAGGACGGCAACGGCAGGGGGAACGTCATAGTGCCGAGTGAATGTGAGGAGCGGCTCGAAGAGGAGGGTGATGAGGAGAAAGAGTCCGGCTGCACGCAGCGCTGTGAGTGCGTACCGCAGGGGGGGCGGCAGCGGAGGAACCGGCCGTCGATACGCAAAGACACCAAGGGCCGCGGCGATGGCAGCCGCCAGTATGAGCCAGCCCCACGGAAGGCTCAAATGAAGTGAAACCGCGGAGAGGGGAAGCGCTATGTGCGAGTGATTGTCTTTTCTCTTCTCGAGCGTCATTGGTGTCAAGAGACTGCAGGACTGAAGTGCTTCAGTTTTCTTCAAGATAGCTCATTCATCTCAACGTCGCAGGCATCTTCAATCATGTTCCCTGCGAGAGTCGTAACGATTTATTACAGATTCTGCGGACAGAACTCTCTGCACGTGACGACCGCCGCCCGATCTCAACGGAGAAGCACCATTTTGATCGCCTTCGACGCGGCGGGGGAAGTGACATGTGCGAAGTAGACTCCCGAAGGAGACTCCTTTCCTCGAGCGTCCATTCCGTCCCAGAAAATGGCGAGCGCCGTCGGCTGAGTGATGTCGTCATACAGCGTGCGGACACGTTCGCCGAGGATGTTGTACAGTTCAACGGTGAGCCGGCCGGCTTGCGGCAGGTCGATGCGGAAGTTCGTCCCTGAGTTGAACGGGTTCGGGTAGTTCTGATAAAGGCGGAAGGCCAACGGTGTCGGTCCCGGATTCACACCGGTGACAGTGAGCTTCCTGTCGCGCATCGTGAAGCGATATTTCCGCGTCGGAGCACCGGCGGGAGCGGCGCGCACCCACCCCGCGGCATCCGCAGCCTGGAACCAGACGTAGAGCGTATCGTCCGCACCGATCCCGCGAAGCGTCGCGGCATACCAGTCCGGCTCTGCTGCTGGTTGCAGGCTGAGCGTTGATTCCCCCTGCCCACGCCTCGCATGCGTCATGTCGACCGAGAGTGCTCGCGAGCTGTCACGCGACACCGCAGCGATGGCAAACTGAACCGTTGAGTCGCTCACGGTGACCGCCGGTTCGTTGCTCAGGACCGGTCCGGGAAACGAGAGAAGAGCGGCGTACGCGTCGACAAGTCCGCTGCCATAGTAGTTGTTCGGCCACGTGGGCGCATAGACAGGGTCGCTTACCTGCCGCGCCGTGCTGATGAGCGCGTTCCTGATCTGCTGCGGATTCAACTCGGGCCGTGCCGAAACGATGAGCGTGGCGGCTGATGCGGTGAGGGGCGTCGCGAACGATGTGCCACCGAATCGTCCGTAAAGCTCGTACATCGGGAAGAGAGGTGTCGAGGCGGCGATAACCGCCACACCCATCGCGGAGACCTCGGGCTTGATCCTCTCGTCATTCGTCGGGCCGCAGGATGAGAACTTGGCAAACCGACCGAGGGAGTCGACGGCGCCGACCGAGACGATGCTGTCGGCATCGGCAGGCGTGATCAACGTGCGGAGCTGCGGTGTGGTCTTGCCGCTGTTCTCATTGCCCATGGCGCTGACAACAAGAACTCCCCTGCGGGCGGCCATCACCGCCGCGATCGTGGTCTTCGCGGTCCTTCCATTGAAGTCGCCGTTACTGTAAAAGTAGCCCGTGTGGTCATCAAACACGTTGTACCCGAGGGAGGAGCTCACAACCCTTACACCGAGCCGCTCCATCCACTCGATGCCGGCAACCCACGTGTCTTCTTCAATCCGGGTCTCTGTGGGTACGTACTCGGTCTTCGCTAGCACGAAGCTTGCACCGTAGGCGCCACCAATAAGGGTGCCGGGTGCAAACCCACCGAAGACGGAAAGCGTCGCCGTTCCATGAAGGTCCTGGTTCGGCGTGTCGGGGTACGCCTGTCCCGGCTCAGCAGCCTCGTTGGCGGTCACGCTGTCATGCTGAAGAAAGTCGTATTCCGCCTTTACGTCAACGCCGTGGAGCGCCTCGTGTGTTCGCCACCTGAAGCCCGTGTCGAGCATTCCGACAAGGATATCCTTCCCGATGATGCCAAGACGGTGGAGCCGGTCAATGCCGTGGAGACGAAGCTGGGTGATGGAGGGTCCGTACTCCGGAGGAAGGGCGGCGGCACTCCGCGCAAGCGCAACGCGGTCCGTCGACGGACGATCGTCGCGTTGGAAGACCACGACGGGCTCGATCGACCGGACGAAGGAGAAACGTTGAACCCTCGATACCTCGACGGAATCGAGCTCCGCGGTCACGGCATTGAACCAGCGCGACTCAACGGCAATGCTGATGCCAAGCGATCTCAATGAATCGACGTACTGCGGATAGACGGGCAGGTCGAACCAATCGACGACGGGCTGTGACTCCGATCCGAGGGCCAGACGCCGCCGCTCGAGGGCTCCCTGTGTGATCCCCTCCGAAGCTTGAGGGAGCAGAAGGGGCCGAAGCGGCCCCTGCGACTTCGCTGCGTCGGGGCCTTTGTCGTTGAACAGAATCCATGAGCGCCGGGGAAGTGTCTCTCCCTCAACGGGAGTGAGAGCACCGGATAGAAAGAGGACGGCTGCCGCTGCGGCGAGGGATGGACGCATGAGACGCCGGCTCAGGTGTTGTCGGAAGTTTCGAGGAGCCTGTCGATGATTTGAATGGCGGTGACACCGTCGGCTTCGGCGTTGAAGTTCGGTATGATTCGGTGGCGAAGAACCGGCCCTGCAACCGCGCGCACGTCGTCGATCGCAGGAATGGGACGTCCATCAAGGACCGCCCGTGTCTTCGCCGCGAGGATCAGGTACTGCGATGCTCTCGGTCCCGCTCCCCAGCTCAACCACTCTTTGATGAACTGCGGAACGGAACCGTTGTCCGTCCGCGGCCGAGTCTTCCCGACGAAATCGACCGCAAATTTTACAACTTCATCGGCAACCGGGACGCGCCGGATGAGATTCTGCAGGTGGATGATCTCGGCCGCGTTTAAAACATGCCGCGGTTCGGGCTCATAGAGGCTCGTCGTTGTCTTCACGATCTGGACCTCTTCGTCCGCAGACGGATAGTCGAGCCACAGGTTGAACATGAACCTGTCGAGCTGCGCTTCGGGAAGCGGGTACGTTCCCTCCTGCTCGATCGGGTTCTGGGTTGCGAGAACGAAGAACGGCTCCTCGAGCACGTAGGTCTGACCCGAGGCTGTGACGCGGTGCTCCTGCATCGCCTCGAGAAGTGCGGATTGGGTCTTCGGCGGCGTGCGGTTGATCTCGTCGGCGAGGACAATGTTCGCAAAGACCGGACCCTTCACGAAACGGAACGCCTTCTCCCCTGTTGAAACGTTCTCCTCGATAATCTCGGTGCCGGTGATGTCGCTCGGCATGAGGTCCGGGGTGAACTGGACCCGGTTGAACTTCAGGTCAAGAACGTCGGCGAGCGTTTTGATGAGGAGCGTCTTCGCAAGTCCGGGGACGCCGATGAGGAGGCAGTGGCCCCGCGAGAGAAGGGCGATGATGAGATGTCCAATCACCTCATCCTGTCCGACGATCACCTTGGCGATCTCCGTCCGGATCCGCTTGTACGCCTCCTTCAGTGCTGCAATCGAATCGCGGTCGGAGAGGGCCTGAACCGATTTCCCCCGTTTCATCTCCATCCCTACAGACGTTCTTCCCAGTAGATCCGTTTCTTCAGCTCGGCGATCCACTTTGTGAATTCCTGGTTTCGCTTCTGGGTCAGCGCGTACTGTTCGACGTACTTGTAGTCGTCGGCCAGGTTCATCGCGTGCTCGGGGATCTTCTTCTTCAGAAGAAGGATGTGGTATCCCGTCTTCGACCCCACCACGAGCTTCACCGGCGCCGAGATCTCCCCAGGTTTCAGCGTGTCGACAACCGACTGCATCTCCGGACTGAGCTGCGTCAGAGGCACCACGCCGAGGTCGCCCCCGAGGTCTTTCGTTTCCTCATCCTCACTGTACTTCTGCGCCATTGCGGCGAAAGACGCCCCGGTCATGACCCCCTTTCGGATCCGGTTAAAAAGCACGACGGTGGAATCGTTGTCCTCCTCTGTCCGCTGCATCTTGATCAGGATTTGGCGGGCGTGGACCTGCTCGCCTCGCCGGCCGACAAGCTGGATGATGTGGTAACCGAACTCGGTGAGGACGGGTTTGCTGATCTCGTTCTCTTTCATGGAGAAGGCGACTTCCTCAAATGCCTTCACGAGCTCGCCCCGCCTGACCCAACCGAGGTCGCCTCCGTTTGCTGCTGAGCCGGGATCCTCGGACAGCCGCTTTGCCAGCTCCGCGAAGTCGGCTCCCGCTTTGAGACTGTCCTCAATCGCTTGGACCTTCACGAGGGCGGCGGTTAGCGCCTTCGAAGAAAGCTTCGGAATCATGAAGATATGGGAGATTTCGATCGAAGCCGGAACCTTCGGGAGGCTGTCTCTATACGCGGCGTAAAAGGCTTCGACGTCGCGCCGCGAAATCTGGACGCTGCCAAGCTTCGTCTGCTGAACCTTGCCGATGAGGATTTGCTTCTTCACGTCGTCGCGGAACTCGCGCTTCATCCGGCTGATCGGCATGCCGTAGGTCTCTTCGACCTTCGCCTCGGAGCCGTACTGCTGGATGAGAGCCTGGATCTGTGCATCGAGGCGCTGGGTGATCTCCTCGTCCGACACCGTGACGCTGTCGAGGATGGACTGCGCAAGGAGGAGTTTTTCGTTCACAAGCGCGTCGAGGACCTGGCGCTTCAGTTCCGCGGCCGCGGGGTCGATGCGGTTCTGAAATACATAGAGCTGCACCTGGTAGTCGAGGTCCGACTGCGTGATAATTTCGTTCCCCACGACCGCGACGATCCGGTCCGCGACGTTCTGCATCTGCGCATGAACGGCCATCGCACTGAACAGGATGAGAAGAACGACGAGCGCGGTCCGCTTCGCCGTCACAACGGGGAAAGATGTCACCGGCCTATTCCTTCGGCTTCTTGCTTGAATCGCTCGCAGAGAGGAAGGTCTCCGCATGGTACTGCTTCTTCACCGACTCGAGGAACTTGTTGAACATGTCCTGGCGCTTCTCGAAGAGGATGCGCTCCTCGAGGTCCTTCTTCACAAGGTCAAATCCCGCCGGCTGTCCGGCCCGCAGGAATTCTTCGAGCTGAATCACGTAGATGCCGAACTGCGTCGGACGCGGGACGGAGACCTCTCCCCTGGACATGTTCGTCACGTCCTTCCACAGCTCCGCGGGGAAGAACGTCGACTTCTTGAACTGCTGTCCCTCGACGTGCGCGACGATCCTCGCGCTGTTGGAAGAGTCCTGCGCGAACCGTTCGTACACACCCTTCCAGTCGCCCCTCTTCGCCACATTGTTCCGGAACGCAAGGGCGAGTCCCCTGTCTTTGAAGATCGCAAAGTTGAGCTTCGCTGCGTCCTCCTGAAGTGCGAACTCACCCGCGTGGAGGTTGTAGTACGCGCGCATCGCCGAATCGGAGACGCTCCCCTGCGTCTTGTCGATGATCTCCTTCTGGATGAGCGCGTTGATCGCCATGCGCTTCCGCAGATCGACAACGGCCCGCTCGATCTCCTCGGAGGTGTCAAGCTTGCGCTTCTTCGCCTCTTCAAAGAGCGCCTGCGCTTCGACCCATCTGTTGACGTAGTCTGCTTCCTGAAGTCCGCCGCCCCGGTTGGAGGCAAGGTCCTTCTTCACCGTCTCTTCCGTGAGAACTTCATCCCCCACCTTCGCGAGGGTCTTTCCTCCAGTCTCTTTCTTCGAACAGCCGACGAACAGAAGAGCCGGGAGAAGGAGCATCGCGCTCCAGGCGCCGAAACGGAGTACCTTCATGAACCTCAGTCCTTTTTCAGTTGTGCAAACGTTTTCGCAAGCGCATCGGTGTAAACCGTGACGGGGTACTTCGCTCTCAGCTCCTGGATCCATTCTTCATCAAGCTTCTTGGTGCGGTATTCCTGGAACTGGCTCGCGACTTCGGAGACCGCCTCGTCGTAGTTCTTCGGGTGAGCGGTTTGCTTTTCGATGAGTTTGACAACGGAATGCATGTAACCATTCCCCAGAATCGGAGCGGAGACATCACCGACGTTCATCGTCCATGCCGTCTTCGAGAGGGTGTCCTCAGCTGCGGGCTTCAAGCCCGAGATGCCGAATTTTGTCTTCGCATCGGGCTTGACGGAGTATCGAAACACGAGCGTGTCGAAGGGGACACCTGCCTTGTACTTCTCGATCACAAGGCGCGCGACCGAGTCGGTCGTCACCGAGACTTCCTGGTAGTTCACCTGATCCGGGAAGTTGTAAGAGCCCCTGTGATCCGCGTAGAACACCCTGAGTGCCGAGTCCGAAGGCGCGATGCGCGACCAGATGTGTTCCTGCTGCGCCTTGAAGAGGAGGATCCCGTCTTCATACTCCTTGAGGAGGGCACGAAAGTCCGGGAACTCGGTCTCGAGATCGCGCGTGCGGTAGTTGACAATGCTCGTCTCTGAGAGGCGATCGAGAATCGTCCGGAGGTTCTCGGCGGTGAGCCGAAGCGGACGAAACTCCTGGTTCTCGAGGAGATCTTCGAGGATCGACCGCACATCAGTTGTCGCCCCGCTGTAGGCGAAGACGGGAGTCGCCTCCTGCGCTGCTGTCGGGGCGGCGTGCCACACACTGTCGCCCGGCGTCTTCGTGCTGTCGACAACAGAGAGCAGGACGCGGACACCCGCCGAATCGACGCTGAAGGCATAGCGCCTCTTTAGCGTGTCGACATACGCCTTGTACTCATCGGGGAAGCGGTAGCGCTGGTAAATGCGCCGGAGTTCCTCTTTCATTGCGCTGTAGGAAGGGATCGGATCGATCTCGGTCACCTTGATGATGTGATAGCCGAATCGGGTTCGGACGATCCCCGAGACCTGGCCCGGCTTCAGGTCGAAGGCTGTCTCATCGAACTCCTGCACCATCCGCCGCCGCTCGAAGGTTCCGAGGTCTCCGCCCTGCCCGGCGCTTCCGGGGTCTTCCGAGTTGCGCTTCGCCAACTCCGCGAAATCGACTCCGTTCTTGATACTGTCGGCGATGGCGGTGATCTTTCGCCATGCCTTCAGCGTGTCATCGTGTGACGGGTTGGCGCTCGGGAAACGGACCAAAATATGGCTCGCATGGATCGACTTCACATTGGGGCGGCGGTCGGTCACTTCCAGGACGTGGTATCCGAACTGCGTGCGTACCGGGACCTGCGTGAATTCTCCCTTCCTTAGCGCGTAGACGGCGTTTTCAAACGGGGTCACCATCATGCCGCTCGAGAAGTAGTAAAGATCCCCGCTGTTCGTCTTCGCCCCGGGGTCTTCGCTCATGGAATCGGCCACAGCGGAGAACGGCATTCCCTGTTTGAGCATGCGGATTGCTACCATCGCCTTCGTGTACGCGGCGGCCGTGTCCGCGGGAGGTGCGTCGGGGCTTACACGGAAGAAGATATGGCTCGCGCGTATCTCAACTTTCCTCCGCTCGTACATTTCTTTGAGGGCCGGCTCGGTGATCTGCTTGTCAAGAAGGAACGACATGGCAAGGCTCCGACGGTAGCCCTTCATCTCCACACGGATATCGCTGCTGTCGGCGTATCCTTTCTCTCTCCCCTCACGAACCTTGAGACGGTAGTTCACAAGGAGGGTAAGGAACTTCTCTTTCTCCTCGGGCGTCGCCTTCTGTGCGGCTTCTTCGCCTCCGTTGTTCTTCAGGAAACTCTGCTCGTACTCTGCTACCGTGAGCTTTGAATCGCCTATCTTCGCAAGAACGATGTCGGCGGCCGTCTCCTTCTTCGCCTTCCTCAGGGATTGCCGCTTCGCCTCCTTTACAGCCTCCCCCTTCTTCCGGGGATCCGCCCCTTTCCCTTTCTCCTGGACTGCTCCACTCGATGCGGCCGCATCAAAGGGGCTCGAGAAGGCTGGCATGCCGAGCGACAGACAGAGCGCTGCGGCCGCGGCAGGCAACGTAGCCTTTGAGAAGATTCCTTTCATCCACATCCTCCTCAGGTTCCTGGCTCCTTTCGGAAAAAAGGACAATGCTATCGTCTAAGGTTAACAAAACAGGGCCTGAAATGCAACCAACGAATTCACGCAGCAATGCGGGAGAGAAGATCGCCGAGGGCAGTGAGTTTGTCTGCGCACCCGTCGTTCTTCAGTGTGCCGGCGATCGAAAGGCGGTCCCTGTCCTGCTTGAGACGGAATCCATAGAGCGGGCCCGACTGGATCGCAACGAGAATCTCCTGGAAGATCTCTCCATTGTAGTACTTCTCATCCTCCTTATCCGGCATTGAGAGCTCAAGTGCGTCGCCATCCACCGTCACCCGGACCAGGCCGAGCCTGCGGGCAAGGAGCCGGACGTGCACCGTCTCGATGAGATGCTCCGCCTCACCGGGGAGTTTCCCGAACCGGTCGAAGAGTTCGTCTCTGATCTCGCCGATTGCGGCCGCATCCGACGCCGCGTAGAGACGTCTGTAAATGTCGAGGCGTTCGGTCATGTCGTCGACGTACCACTCCGGGATGAGGGCATCGACATCCGTCTCGATGACGACGTCTCCTGCCGGGGACGGAATGCGAGCGGCGGTCGTCATCAAGTCCGGGAACTCCTCGGACTTCAGCTCTTCCACCGCCTCGTCGAGGATCTTCTCGTACAGCTCAAAGCCGAGCCCCTCAATGAAGCCGCTCTGCTCCGCACCAAGGAGGTTGCCAGCACCGCGGATCTCAAGATCTCGCATCGCGATGGCGAACCCTGCACCGAACTCGGTGAACTCCTCGAGCGTCTGGAGACGCCGGAGCGCCGTGCGCGTAATCGACGAGAAGGGGGGCGTGAGAAGATAGGCGTACGCCTGGAGGTTCGAGCGCCCAACCCGGCCCCGGAGCTGATATAGCTCGGAGAGTCCGAACCGGTCTGCGCGGTTGACGACGATCGTATTGACGTTCGGCATGTCGAGACCAGACTCGATGATCTTCGTCACGACGAGGACATCGATCTTGCGCTCGAGGAACTTCACCATCACGCGCTCAAGCTCGTGGGCATGCATCTGTCCGTGCGCGATCGCCCAGGTCACCTCCGGGACGTGCACCGAGAGGATGTTCCCGAGCTCGTCGAGGGCATGGATCCTGTCGCCGACGAGGAAGGCCTGTCCGCCCCGATGCTTCTCGCGCAGAATCGCCCCGCGGATCAACGGCGTCTCGAACTGCATGACTTTCGTGTCCACGGGGAGCCGGTTCCGCGGCGGTGTGCCGAGGATGGAGAGGTCGCGCGCCCCCATGAGAGCAAAATGGAGCGTTCGGGGGATCGGGGTCGCGGAGAGGGTGAGTGTATCGACGGTCGCTTTGAGCGCACGGATCTTCTCCTTTGCGCTCACACCGAACCGCTGCTCCTCGTCGATGATGAGGAGACCGATGTCCCTGAACTCGACATCGCTTGAGAGGATCCGGTGCGTGCCGATAAGGATGTCGACTTTCCCCTCCTTGAGGCGCGCGAGTGTCTCCTCTTGCTCCCTCCGCGTCCGGACCCGGGAGAGGACGTC
>Ga0315282_10012925_pt1 | contig 12687 bp, 11 predicted proteins | sample YL17G07_20_MG_FD_203693 | JGI IMG/M metagenome (GOLD analysis project Ga0315282, IMG submission 203693) | Sediment microbial communities from Yellowstone Lake, YNP, Wyoming, USA - YL17G07_20 | ecosystem: Environmental > Aquatic > Freshwater > Lake > Sediment | place: USA: Wyoming | collected... | reverse complement strand
CTTGGACAGTTTCTCATTACCGTTCACGTCATGACCTCCTGACTGCATGACTAGCAGCCAAGTATTATAGTGGAAACGACTTAGGTTTCAAATCGCCAATCGGCATTCGTTATCACTGCACGCATACCCCGGACATCGTTTGTTTTGCGCCCCATTTCGCTTACCATGCGCGGCGGCTGGCAGCACTTGCCGAGGCAAACACAGCGCAGCGTTCACGGGCAGCCAACAGCACGGCTGCCCGTGGCATGAACGGACGGACAGCAGCGTTGAAGCACGTCTGGATTCTGACCGCGGTGATCGCCTTCTTCGGCCTTGCCAGCGGCCTGCTGATCACCGCCACGCCGCAGGCCGCTCTGGCGCTGGGTTTCTCCTCCCGCGACATCGGCGCTATCGGCTCCGGCATTCCCATCGGGTACGCCACCAGTTGCCTGCTCTTCTGGCGGCTCGCGGGCCGCTTGACCAGCAAGCACGTGCTGCTGTGCGGCATCCTCGGCGCGCTGGCCTCCATGGTCCTGATGGCGCTGGGCCGCAGCGTGGGCGTCTGCACGGCGGCGCAGGTCGGCTTCGGCCTCTCCGGCGGCGCGTTCTGGCCGTTCGCCTCCGCCTGGCTGCTGGATTTTCAGGACGAGAAGTTGCCCAAGACGCGCCTCCTCCGGCACTACAACGTCGGCTGGACCTCCGGCACCTCCGTGGGCATGTTCCTCGCCGGCTACCTGTGCAAACAGGGCTTGATCCGCGAAACGCTGTTCGCAGGCGCGGCCATCATCGGCGCGGTCTTTGTCGCGGCGTGCTGCGCGCGCGCGAAGACACCGAGCCGCGGCCGTGAGGATCGGCGGGGCGAAGGCGCCCCGCCGGTACGACCGCTTGCGGACGCGCGCGGCTCGGATACGCCGCGGATCGGCCTGCCGCTGCTGATCGCGGCCGCCAGTGCGAACATCGCCGCGCTCGCCACGCGCGCCATGATCCTGAACAACTATCCCGAACTCAACAAGGCGCTGAACTTCGGCGCGGACCGCATGGGCCTGCTCACCGCGCTCACGCTCGTCAGCCAGTTCGTCGCGTTCAGCGTGGGCGCCGTGTACGAACCGTGGCTGGGCCTGCGCCGGCTGTATGTCTTCATGGCGGCGGCGCTGGTCGCGGTCAACCTTGCGTTCGCGTATTCGAGCGGCCCCAGCCTGCTCGCGCTCGTCGCCGCGGTGCTGCTGCACGGCGTGGTGCTGGCCGTGGCGTTCCAGACCGGCATCATCGCCGCGACCGCGTACTTCTCCGTCGCGCGCACGGGCACAACCTTCCACGAAGCCACCGTCGGCAGCGCCGGCGTCGCGGTGCTGGCCGCGGGCCATCTGGTGGCGCATCTCAAGGGCGCCGGCGTCGAGCCGCTCGCCGCGTTGCGTGCGCCGTTCTTCGTCATGGCCGGCCTTGTCGCGGTGGTGCTGGCGGTGCAACTGGTCCTCGTCTCGCTGCGCAACCGTCAGCGGGTGCTGCTGCCCGCGACAGCAAGCGCTGAGTCGTCGGCGAAGTAGTTGCCGGCTCTTGGTCGTTGGCTGAGTGCCAGCGCGGTGTCACCGTGGCCACTCCCCGCCCGGCATGTCGCGCAATATAAGCTTGCTTGCGTCAACGGCGACGTGGCGAATCTTCTGCCGCTTCCACGTGTACGTAATGTGAACAATGCCGTCACGCGCCTGGATGACGGCCGGATACGAGTACTCGCCCGGCTGGTCTTCGAGCACCAGAGCGGCCTGCCAGCTCTTGCCGTCGGCCGAGACGGCAACGTTGAGCGGGCTGCGGCCTTTGCGCGTGTGGTTGTAGACCAGCAGCGTACGGCCGTCCTTGAGCGTCACCGCGTCAGTGCCGCTGTTGGGATTGGGCAGCACCGTATCGCCCATCGCGCCCCACGTCTTGCCGCCGTCGTCGGACCAGCAGTCGTGCAGCGCCTTCGCGGCTCTGTCGCGGCAGAGAAGCTGCATTCTCCCGCTCGGGTACGTCAGTATGGACGGCTGGATCGCGCCGATAGTCTTGCCGTCATTGAGCGGCCCGAGGCGTTCCCACGTCGCGCCAAGGTCGGTGGTCTTGTCGAGGAAGACGCGCCAGCCCTGGTCTTCGGTGCTGGTGGGGCAGAGCAGCGCGCCGTCCTTGAGTTGCACCGGCTTGTTCTTGATCGGGCCGACGATGTCCTTGGGCAGGCGGCGCGGCTTGGACCACGTTGTACCGCCGTCGTCGGACGTGATCAACATGCCCCACCACGCGCTGGGGCTGGGGCCGACCTTGTAGAAGAGGAGCAGCGGGCCTTTCTCGGGCCGAAAGAGGACCGGATTCCACGCCGGGAAACGTTTGCCGTCGTCCTGCGCGCCGTTGGCGGCTTCGGCGGGTTCGGACCAGTTCGCGCCTGTCTTGCGCGACAACCAGATGCCCACGTCGGGCTTGCCTTCCGCGCTGCCGCCGAACCACGCCGCAGCCAGGCCGTCGGGGATTTCGGCTATCGTGGACGCGTGGCACGAGGGGAACGGCGCCTTCTCGTAGATGAACTCGCGCGCGATGACCGCGGCGCCACTCTCCGCGGCGAAGGCCGGAATCGAGAGCGCAACCACAGAGACCGCAAAGACCAGAATAGCCATGTGTCAGAGCAGGTCCATTATTGCCATCTCAGGATGGGGGTTCCCCGGGCTGGGAACCAAGCACTGGTTCCGGGCGTCTACCAGCAGGTCCAGACCCTCAAGGGGGATCTGTCCGATAAGGGCCGGCACGCCGGGCGGCGCGGCGAGCACTTCGATGATCATCTCGCGCTTGAGCACGCGCAGCTTCACGGGCCCCCAGACGCTGCGTTTGTGAAGCTTGCCGTCCGCATAACGGGTCCGCACCGTCCGCTGCAACTGCAGGCCGAGCGCCTTGATCGTCTCCTCCGGCAGGGCAAACAGCGTGGCGCCGGTGTCAACGAGCGCCTTGACCAGGACTTTGCGCACTTTGTCCGCGGCCAGTCTGCCGTCGCGGGCATTGCCCTCGTCCAGTTGGTTGATGACTTCGGCATCCACCCAGACTTTCCCCATGTTGGGACCTCTCGCTTTCTTCGGCCGCGTCTTCGCCGTTGCTTTCCTGACCGTAGCGTGTGCCATACTCGATGCCCCCTTCAAAGGCCTGCCTGAAGCATACCCCTCACTTTGCCGACCGCAAGACCGTAAGGCCTCCAGCCAAAAAGGACTGCACTGCGGGCCACAGGCAGTGGTATGATTGCAGTGGCTGGTTGTGCGGAGGTCTGGCGCCATGGGAGTGGGTCAGGGCACGGGCAGAGTAGCAGAACAGATTGAGGTCGGCAACGAGGGGGATGAAGCGCTGGTGCGGGCGGGGCATCTGCGCGCCGACCAAGTCCGGCGCGTGACTTTGACAGCCCTTGTGGACAGTGGCGCCACCATGCTGGTCTTGCCTGAGGATGTCATCCAGCGTCTGGGTCTGCCGGTCGTTCGCACAGTCAGGTCGCGCTTGGGAAACGGACAGATCGTGTCCAGCACAGTCTATGGCCCTGCGAGACTCAAGGTCCTTGAGCGCGTGGCGAACGTGGACGTTATGAGTGTGCCCGCCGGCGCGCCCGCGTTGCTCGGGCAAGTCCCGTTGGAACTCCTGGACTTCGTGGTGGACCCCAAGAACCGGCGTTTGGCGCCGAATCCTGAATCCCCCGATCCGGCGATGGCGCTGATGGACCTGCTGTAGCCTTCGCGGGCTTTCCGTCCTGGTTGCCGCCATCTCAGTTCGAGGCGATCTTCTCCTGCCCGTCCATGTATTTCCGCAGCACCGGCGGGATAACGATAGAACCGTCGGGCTGCTGGCAGCATTCCCACAGCGCCACGACCATGCGCGGCAGCGCCAGGCCCGAACCGTTCAGCGTGTGGACGTACTGCGGCTTGCCGCCGTCGGCGGGCCGATAGCGCATGTTGCTGCGCCGCGCCTGGTAGTCCTCGAAGTTGGACACGCTGGAGACTTCAAGCCACTTCCCCGCCGCGGGCGCCAGCACCTCCAGGTCGTAGCACTTGGCGGCCGAGAAGCCCAGGTCGCCGCGGCACAGCAGCACGACGCGGTAGTGCAGGCCCAGTTCCTGCAGCAGGTACTCGGCGTCCTCCACCATCGTCTCGTGCTCGGCGTAGCTTGTCTGCGGCGTCGCCAGCTTCAGCATCTCCACCTTGTTGAACTGGTGCACGCGCAGGATGCCGCGCGTGTCCGCGCCCGCCGCGCCCGCTTCGCGCCGGAAGCACGCCGAGTACGCCACGTACTTCTTCGGCAACTCGCTCTCTTCCAGGATCTCGTCCCGATGGAACGCCGTCACGGGGACCTCGGCGGTCGGGATGGCGTAGAGCTTGTCCATGTCCGAGTGGTACATCTGCTCGCGGAACTTCGGGAACTGCCCCGACCCGTAGAGCGTCTTCTCATTGACGAAGAACGGCGGGAAGAGCTCTTCATAGCCGTGGCGCGTGCGGTGCACGTCCAGGAACCACGTGACGAGCGCGCGCTCCAGGCGCGCCCCGTCGCCGCGCAGGAAGTACCAGCCCGAGCCGGTGACCTTGCCGCCGCGCTCCGTGTCCAGGATGCCGAGCTTGGAGCCGAGCTCGTAGTGCGGCTTGGGCGTGAAGCTGAAGCGCGGCGGGTCGCCCACGGTCCGCACGATCAGGTTGTGCTCGGGGGAATCCCCCTTCGGCACCGACGCATGCGGCACGTTGGGGACCCACGCCAGGATCTCGTCGCGCAGCCCTTCGACGCGCGCCTGCTCCGCTTCCAGTTCCTGGATGCTGTCGTTGAGCGCCTTGGACTTCTTTTGCAGCTCGGCGATCTCCCCATTCGCGGCGGCGAGTTTCTCCTGGTCGCCGGCCAGCGCCTTGGTCCGGCCCATGCGCACGCCGATGTCCTTGGAGAGCTTGTTCTTCTCCGCTTTCAGCTTCTCCGCTTCCTGGATGCACTTCTTGCGCAGGTCTTCCAGCGCGGGCAGGCGCTGCAGGTCGGTGTACTCGTTCGCCGCCTTCTTGTCGTCAATCGCCTTCTGGACGAGTTCGAGGTTTGCGAGCACGAATTTCAGGTCGAGCATGACTCCCCCCATCTGGTGTTCGGGCGGACACTGCCTGCACAGCACCTGTCCCGCCTCTCCCGCGCCGTGACTCTATACGCTCCCCGTGCAGTCTTCAACCGCAGTGTGTCCACCTCCGTTCTTTTCCAGTTCCCCTATCCGCGACTCGGCATATAGTGTGACAATCAAAGGGTCCCCCATGGATTCAATCAGCCTCAACGGCGCCTGGCAACTGACCTTCGGCCCGCAGAGCGACACTGGCCCGAGCGCGCCGGGCGACCTCCCGGCCACCGGCTGGCCCGCCATTCCCGCCACGGTCCCCGGCAATGTCGAACTCGACCTGCTCGCGGCCGACATCATCAAGGAGCCGTCGCGCGCCAACAACATCTACGCCCTGCGCGCGTTCGAAACCTACGAATGGTGGTACAGCCGCCGCTTCCCCACACCGCAGTTGCGCCCCGACCAGCGCTGCGAACTGGTCTTTGAGGGCCTCGACTGTTTCGGCACCGTGTGGCTCAACGGCTTTGCTCTCGGCCGCACGGACAACATGCTGATCGCCCACCGCTTCGACCTCACCGCCCGCCTGCGGCCCCACGGCGACAACGAGCTCGTCGTGCGCATCGCGTCTGCGGTGCTCGAAGGCTATCGCCACCAGCCCGCGCCCGGCGAGTACGCCTTCGGCACGAACTGGGAGTGCTTGAGCGTCCGCAAGGCCCCGCACATGTACGGCTGGGACATCCTCCCGCGCCTCGTCTCCGCCGGGTTGTGGCGCGACGTCCGCCTCGAGGTGCTCGACCCCACCGCTTTCCGCGCCGTCTACTGGGCCACGCTGGCCGCCGACCCGGCCAAACGCACCGCGCGCCTGCTCGTGGACTGGGACTTCGTCACCTCCCGCCGCGCGCTCGACGGCCTGCGCGTGCGCGTCGTGCTGGAACGCCACGGCCAGACCGCCCACTCCTCCGAACACCCGGTGCTGAGTTCTCACGGCCGCGTCCGCCTCGAGCTCGAGAACGTGGACCTGTGGTGGCCGCGCGGCTATGGCGACCACGCGCTCTACAACGCCCATCTCGAACTCCTCGCTGAAGACAGCCGCGTCCTGGCCGCGCACCGCGCGCGCGTCGGCCTGCGCACCGTGGAACTCCGCCGCACGGACGTGACGACGGCCGAGCAGCCTGGCGAGTTCGTCTTCGTCGTCAATGGCGAGAAGGTGTTTATCAAAGGCACCAACTGGGTGCCGCTCGACGCCCTCCACAGCCGCGATCTTCAAGCCCTGCCCGCGGCCTGCGCCATGCTCGCCGAACTCAACTGCAATATGGTCCGCTGCTGGGGCGGCAACGTCTACGAGGACCACGCCTTCTTCGATGCCTGCGACGCCAACGGCATCCTCGTCTGGCAGGACTTCGCCCTCGCCTGCGCGCTCTATCCGCAGACCGACGACTTCGCCGCCAAACTGCGCGCCGAAGCCGAGGCCGTCGTGACGAAACTCCGCAACCACGCCAGCCTCGCGCTGTGGGCGGGCAACAACGAGATTGACGAGTGCTACGCCTGGACAGGCAGCGCCGCCGATCCCAACACCGACCGCCTCAGCCGCCAGGTGCTGCCCGACGTCGTCCGCCGCCTCGACCCGCTGCGGCCGTACCTCCCCAGTTCGCCCTACCGCAGCCCCGAACTCGTCCGCCGCGGCAACCGCATGGAACTGGAACCCGAACAGCACTTGTGGGGCCCGCGCGACGACTTCAAAGGCCCCTTCTACACCTCCTCGCTGGCGCACTTCGTCAGCGAGATCGGCTACCACGGCTGCCCCGGCCGCCGCAGCATCGAAACGTTCCTCGACCCCGGCTCCGTCTGGCCGTGGTGGAACAACGACCAGTGGCTCACGCACGCCGCCCGCCCGCACCCCGCCGAAAAAGCCTACGATTACCGCATCGCGCTCATGGCCAAACAGATCGCCGTGCTCTTCGACCGCGTGCCCGAGGAGCTCGACGACTACATCCTCGCCTCGCAGATCAGCCAGGCCGAAGCCTGCAAGTTCTTCATCGAACTCTGGCGCGCCGGCAAGTGGCGCCGCACCGGCATGCTCTGGTGGAACCTGCGCGACGGCTGGCCGCTCTTCTCCGACGCCGTCGTGGACTACTACGGCCGCCGAAAACTCGCCTACGAATACATCCGCCGCGTGCAGGCCGATGTCTGCGCCTTGTGCGGCGAAGCGGCCGAAAGCCGCGCGCACACGCCGCCCGCGCCGGGCCAGGAAGGCGCCGCCCTCAAGCGCCCCCACAGCCGCCCGCCGTCGGCCGTCGCCGCCCATCCGCTCATCGTCGTCAACGACACGCTGTACTCCGTCGAAGGCCACCTCTCCGTCACCGATGCCGACAGCGGCAACATCCTCTTCGCCGGAAGCTTCGTCGTGGAACGCAACGGCAAAGCCGTTCTGGGTTCGCTCACCGCGCCGCCCAAGCCGGCGTTCTGGCTGCTCGAATGGTCCGTCGCCGGCGGCGCCGAACACCGCAACCACTACCTCGCCGGCCCGCGTCCGTTCTCGCTGGAACAGTACAAGACCTGGCTCAAGAAACTCGAACTCCCGCCCGCCCATTCTCCCGACCACGGGGGCCAAGGATCATGAATGACCGTGAGCTGAAAATTGCCTTCATCGGCGCCGGCGCCGTCAACTTCGGCGGCGGCGAAGGCCCGTGGGACCACGCCTCGCGCCTGGAACGGATCAAGGGCCTGCGCGTCGTAGGCGTCGCGGACACCGACGCCGCCCGCGCGGCCGCCAGGCTCAAGCAGCGCCGCGGGAAAATGTACGCGGGCGCCACAGCCTACGGCGACTACCGCGCCATGCTCGCCGCGCAGCGGCCCGACGCCGTGTGGATCGGCGTCCCGCCCAACGCGCACGGTTCCACCGCGCCCGGCCGCGACATGGAACTGCACTGCGCCGCGGCCGGCGTTCACATGTTCGTCGAAAAGCCGCTCTCCTGCGAACGCCCGCACATCGTCCGCGCCGTTGCCGGCACGCTTGCCGCCTCCAGAGTCCTCACGTCCGTCGGCTACATGTTCCGCTACAGCCGCGCCATCGAATACATCCGGAAACTTCTCGCCAGAACGCCCGGCGGCGGCAGGGTCTTCGTGGGCCAGTACAACTGCGCCTACAGCGAAATCCGGAAGGCCGAATGGTGGGACGTGCGGCCCACCGGCGGCCCGATTGTCGAACAGGCCACGCATTTCGTGGACCTTGCCCTCTGCCTCCTTGGCGACGTGGACCTCTCGTCCGTCCGCGCCGTCTCCATTCCGGGCAGTTCGCCGGCCGGCGGACTGTGCGATATCCCGAAGACGCCGGCTGGCAAGCCCTTCGACGCCGGCGTGCCGCTCGAATTCCGCCACCCGCGCGCCACGGCGGCCGTCTGGACCTTCGCCAGCGGCGCGCTCGGCTCGCTGACGCACGCCACGCTGCTGCACCGGGAGAGATACGACACGCAGCTCGAAGTGTGGGGCGACGGTCTGCGCGTGGCCCTCGTTGACCCCTACGGCAAGCCGTATCTGCTGGTCCGCAAGCCGCACTCCGAGAAGGCCGAGAGGATTCCGATCGAGAAGGACGACCCCTATCTCACCGAAGACCGCGCCTTCGTGCAAGCCGTCCGCACCGGCGACCCGTCGCCCATCCGCTGCACGTACGCCGACGCGCTGAAGACCTATGAGCTGACCTGGGCGATCACCGACGCGGCCTCAAAGGCCCACGCGTGAAGCGTGTCCCGCCGCCCCGCAACCCGCTGGCGGTGTATCGTGAGAAGGGTATGATGATGGGGCACGGCATGCGCGGCGGGCGTGCGACGGCGGCAGGGAAAGAGCAGATGAAGATTCTCCAACTGGATATCGAAGGCTTCCGTTCCCTGAAGAAGGTGAGCTGGCGGCCCGGCGACCTGAACGTCGTCATCGGCCCCAACGGCAGCGGGAAATCCAACCTCCTGCGCGTCCTGGAACTGGTATCCGTCGCGGCGCAGGGGGGCTTGGCGAAACATGTTCAGCGCAGCGGCGGGATGGACGCGCTGGTGTGGGATGGGAAGGCGGAGGAGATCGCGCTCGGCGTGGTGACGTCTTCCGTGCGGGAGGCCCCCCCCACATCCGAACTCGTTTACACGCTCAATCTAGCACGGCTCGGAGATACGAGCGCGTATACTATCCCTTCTGAATCATTGCTTCCGGCGAGCGACCTGGGCAATGGACGTGCCAAACTAGAATACATGTGCCGAGCAGGCACAGCGGGGAGAATCAACGACCGCTTAGACAAGGCCCGCGGGAAGATTCGTATTCACGACAAAGTAGAGGTTGTTGAAATAAAAGAATACCAAGCGTTGTTGGCGCTCGCCGGCAGTCCGGCGACAGGGGTGGACACCGTCTTGAGGTTCTGCCAACAGTTGTGCGGCTGGTCCATCTACAACGACGTCCGCGTGGATCAGCGAGCGGCCGTCCGCCAGGCCGTCGTCACGCGCATGGAGAAGCGCGTTGACGCCGACGGCCAGAACCTCATCAACGTCCTGCACACGCTCTACGCCGGCGACCGCGGCTTCAAGCAGGAGATCAACGCCGCCATGCGCGCCGCCTTCGGCGACGACTTCGACGAACTCATCTTCCCGCCGGCGGCTGACCAGCGCGTCCAATTGCGCGTCCGCTGGAAGACGCTCAGCCGTGAACAGTCCGCCGCCGACCTGTCCGACGGCACGCTGCGCTTCCTGTTCCTGCTGGCCGTGCTGGCAAATCCGTCGCCGTCACCGCTCATTGCGATTGACGAACCCGAAACTGGCCTGCACCCGACCATGCAGGCGATCGTCGCGGAGTACGCCGTGGAAGCGTCCAAGCGCGCCCAGATTATCCTGACGACGCACTCCGCGCAGTTCCTGGATGCCTTCCACGACACCAAGCCGACCACCACGGTGGCCAAATGGGTGAAGGGTGAGACGATTCTCACGACGCTGGAAGGCGGTACGCTGAAGCAATGGCTGAAGGAATACTCCCTGGGTACGCTGTACCGCTCCGGCGAACTGGAGGACATGGAATGAAGTTCGTCCTCTTCGTCGAAGGCCACACGGAACAGAAGGCCGTCCCGGCATTCCTCAAGCGGTGGCTGGACCAGAAGCTCGGGCAACCGGTGGGCATCAAGCCGGTGCGTTTTGACGGTTGGCAGGAACTGGTCAAGGACTCGCCCAAACACGCAAGAATGTACCTCTCGAAGCCTGGCGATGTGCTCGCCGTTGTCGCGCTGCTCGATCTCTACGGCCCCACCTTCTACCCGGAGGACAAGAAGACGGCGCAAGAACGCCTCGCGTGGGCCAAGCAGCACCTCGAGCAGGCAGTGAACCACCCCAAGTTTCGACAGTTCTTCGCCGTCCACGAAACTGAGGCTTGGCTGCTGAGCAACCCGAAGGCCTTCCCCGCGGAGGTGCGCAACGGCATGCCGAAGAAGAAGCCGGAGACGGTGAATTTCGATTCGCCCCCGGCGAAGGTGCTCGACAGGTTGTACGACGCCAGGCTTGGTCGCGGCTACAAGAAAGTGGTGAACGGGAAGGACTTGTTTAGGAAGCTTGACCCGGCGGCGGCTTACGCCAAGTGTCCGCATCTGAAGGCATTGCTGGACGAGATGCTGCACTTGGCCAAGAGCGCCGGGCTGTAACGACGCACCGGACCGCGGGAAAGCAGGGAGAGGCCGGGACGCACGTTAGAGAAAGGGGGGACCGTACGCCGCCCCGTGACGTGCGCCCATTGAGGTCTCGGAACATGGCGACTGCCTGTACTGGACGTGCTTACGTAGTGTGCTTGGTCCTGGGCCTGCTGCCCGCGGCTTCCGCGTGGCCGGAGGACGCGCCACAGCCCGACCCGAAACCGGAACCGAGGGCCGCGGAGGAGAAGAAGGCCGAGGAGCCCGATCCGCCGCCGCCGGATATCTTTGCCGCCGCCAAATCGGGCAACCTCGAGGCTGTTAAGAAGTTCCTGGAAGCCACGCCGGCACTGCTGAACGCCAGGACCAAGGTCCAGGACACGCCGCTGCACTGGGCCGCAAGCTGCGGGCACGTCGCCGTCGTCCGCTTCCTGCTCGGCAAGAACGCGGACGTGGACGCCAAGAACCTTACCGGCTCAACGCCCCTGCACCTGGCCTGCCGGATGTCGTACAAGGCCATCGTTGAACTTCTCGTTGCCGCCAAGGCGAACGTGAACGCCAAGCGGGACGGTGAGGAGGAGGAGAACGAGACGCCGCTGCACATCGCCGCCCAACGCGGAGACACGGAGATTGCGGAACTGCTGCTCAAGAACAAGGCGGACGTGAACGCCAAGCTGACGACCGACCAGACCCCGTTGGACCTGGCCAAAAAGGCGCGCCGGAAGGAGATGATCAGGCTGCTCAAAAAGCACGGCGCGTCCGATGACGAAGAGGAATGAACCGGGAGCGGCGGGAAACGGAGATTTCGGTGCTAAGTCATGAATAATCCGCGGCATGCAGCGTCCGAAATTACAGGAAAAGCGGAACCTGCCGCGCTCACCGCCGGCCCGTTGAGTGGCGACGCAGCCGCGCAGCAGGCCGAGGATGCGACGTTGGTCGAGAAAGCTGGCGCTGGAGACGCCGAGGCGTTCGGGAGGCTGTTCGTCAAGTACAGGCAGCGTGTGTTCGCCGTGGCGTGGCGGCTGCTGCGCGACGAAGACGCGGCGCTGGATGTGGTGCAGGACGCGTTCGTCCGGGCCTACGAACAGCTCGGGCTTCTGCGCGGCGAGACGCGCTTCTTCCCGTGGCTCCGGCGCATTGCGGTGAACCTCGCGCTTGACCGTCTGCGCCACATGCGGCGCGGCGTCGAAGTGGAACTGGACGAGCACAGGGTCGGCGAAGGCGATGAGGAGCGGGAGGAAGCGAGCGGCGTCGTGATGGCCAGGAGCGGCGCGGAAAGCCCCGCGCAGAAAGCGGAGCGGTCGGAGTTCAGTGCCGCGCTCTCCGCGGCGCTGCTCAAGCTGTCCGATACGCACCGCGCCGTGTTCATGCTCCACGCCGCCGAAGGCATGAGTTACAAGGAGATCGCGGAAGCTCTGGACTGCAACATTGGCACGGTGATGTCGCGGCTGTTTTACGCGCGCAAGCGCCTCCAGGAGTTGCTGGCTCCGCACTTGAAGGAAGAATAGGCCGCGACGGGAGGTGTGGCACAGGCAGCCTCTGTTTGCTGTTGGCTGCCCGTGGGGAGTGGTTATGGCGAACTGCGATGCTGATATCGAGCTGTCGGCCTTCGCCGATGGCGAACTCAAGCCTGCAACGGCCCACGCGGTCGCCGGCCGCCTCGACGCCGACGCCGCCTCGCGCCGCGCCCTGGCTGTCTACCGCAAGCTGGACGAAGCCGCCGCGCGCCTCCCCGCCCCCGAGCTCTCCGACGCCGCCGCGCGCGTGTGCTGGCGGAAGATCGCGGAGTTCACCACGGCGCTCACTGCGGCTGACAGGCGCGCTTTTGCGCGCCTCGATCAGGCCGCCGCGGCGCTGCCCGTGGCCATGCCGCCTGTGGAAGCGTTTGAGCGGGTTCGCGAGAGCATTCTGGAACAGATTGCGCGGAGCGGGGCCGAGGTCCGCGATGCTCAAGCCGCGGTGCGCGGCGCGGAGCCGCCCGCCGTCAGCGCGCAGC
>Ga0315282_10012924_pt1 | contig 12687 bp, 2 predicted proteins | sample YL17G07_20_MG_FD_203693 | JGI IMG/M metagenome (GOLD analysis project Ga0315282, IMG submission 203693) | Sediment microbial communities from Yellowstone Lake, YNP, Wyoming, USA - YL17G07_20 | ecosystem: Environmental > Aquatic > Freshwater > Lake > Sediment | place: USA: Wyoming | collected... | reverse complement strand
TACCAGTATTCAACATAAACCGTTGAAACCGCGATGTTATCAGTTACTGTCGCACTAAAGGTAAAGGGGTCGCCAGTAGTAGGAGTACCCGTAGTGGTATCAGTGATCAATGGCGCATCGTTATCAATCACGTTACCAGCACTCTTTATCCCTGTATTCGCCCAGTTGGGTTTTGCGTCTTTGGCGCTGATAATGTAGTTAAGAGCCAGGGTGGTGTTACTGAGGACGGTGATGCCTTTTTGGTAGGTGGTGCCACTGATGAGTGTCATTGTTGTGTTGGTGTGGGTCCAAGTGCCATACCAGTATTCAACATAAACCGTTGAAACCGCGATGTTATCAGTTACTGTCGCACTAAAGGTAAAGGGGTCGCCAGTAGTAGGAGTACCCGTAGTGGTATCAGTGATCAATGGCGCATCGTTATCAAGGACTGGCCCGCGGTTGAGTGTAGCGGTGGCTTGCCAGTTTGGTCGGTTATCTGTTGCTCTGATGATGTAATAAAGGATGTCTGTTGTGTCGCTGACAGTGATTAGTTTTGAATAGCTGTTTCCGCCGCCAGAGGCCATTGATACGTTTGTGTGTGTGCCGGTACCATACCAGTATTCGACATAGACTCCGATGACGCCGATGTTGTCGGTGACGGTTGCGCTGAATGTGTATGAGTCTCCAGTTGTGGGTGTGCCTGTTGTTGTATCGGTGATCTGTGGGAGTTCATCATCAGTAATCGTTGCTGATAATTGTGGTGTGTAGTTCGCGTTAGGTACCTTTGCGTTATCTTTTGCATAGAAATGATAGGTTAAATCACTCGTGGTGTAATCGTTTAGCGTGATGGTTTTGACGGAATAATTTCCTCCAACGGAAGTCATAGTATCGTTTCCAGAGAAAGCGCCATGGGTCCAGTTCACTTTTACGATCAAGGAGCTTTTGGGTGTTATATCATCGAAAACGCTGGCGTTAAAGGTGAATTGGTCACCGGTTTCTCCAGTTCCAGGTGAATGATTGATTATCTGAGGTGGTTTTGTATCAACGGAACAATTTATTTTAAAGGTTTTAACGGTATTCGCTGGAGCGGTATAGGTGAAACTATTGGTAGTGAACATATTCGGGACTTGTATTCCACTACTGTTCGATAGAAAGATCTTATCATACTCGCTGGCGTAAAGCTTGGAGGTGCTCCAGGTGATGGTCATGGTTGTCGGGGATTCACCATCCTCTGGGACCCATTGTACTGAGACGTTCCATGTTTTTTTCAGGGCGGAGAAGTGCCGGTAATCACTCCACAGGTAATTATAAGGAGCAGGGAGGTTATCTCTTGTATATGCTCGGATATATGGCGGCATCGGGAACGGTGGTTTCGCGACGTCGTAGCTATCAGCAGGTGGGCCATCGTGGGCGTCAGGTGCCTCACCAAAGTACACGTAATCAGTTCTCCCACCTGTTTCGCTAAAGTTCATTTTTACGTCCCAGGTGATACCTCTGTCGTGCGGTAACGGTGCAAGGTGATCATTCGTAGTCTTTTGTATTCCGTTCAAGAGATGTGGGGTGGGGGCACCCGTGGTTCCCATAAGACCGATGGTTATTCCTACGAGTGCTACCATGAGTGTCAGCACGAATGATGCTAGCCTTCTTCTTGAGATAGTCGTATTTTTTCTTTCCTTCATGTTTAGTCGCCTCTGTATAACTTGCAATCATAATACGCATACATCCAGTATCCTTCACCAGGTTGGAAGGTGTCCTTCAACGTGTATATCTGGTTGGTGTTGTCCCATCCGTAGATGAATCCGAGGATGATGTGGTTGGCTACTGCTTGAGCCCAGGTGTAGTTCGTACCACTGTAATTGATTTTAAGATTCGCTGGAACGAGTGAGGTTTCGTATGGAAGTCCCATGATGTTCCACTTCTGCTGTAGATTGGTGATATGTTTAGAACTTGGAGGAGCGGCATTGCTTGCTATAAGTAATTCGCAGTCGTGGTACGCCCACATCCAATACCCTGTGCCTGGTATAAGAGTAGTGATCGTAGCGGGATTACTGTACTGTTGGTTGGTTCTGTCCCAGTCGTAGAGAGATCCAAGGATAATGGGACTCCCTGTGGGGTTATCGTTAGTAGTAGCTTGCGCCCATGTGTAATCAACGCCAAGGTATCTGACTTTAATGTTCGTCTTGGATATTGTTTCGTAGCAGGGGTTTGAAATGAGGTTCCAGCTAGTTTTTACATTGAGGTGGTGGTATTGTAATACCGTGAATTTTACAGTATCGAAATCAGAGAGTGAACCTGGATCGGTGGCTGTAAAGGTGATGTCTTCCGCACCATACCAATTTGAAGGTATAGTTATCGTTACAACATGCGTTCCACTGTCGATACTAACACCGAGATCAGTATAACCGGAGGGTACCCAAGTGATCTCAGCAGGGGTGTTATCGACATCAGTGACGTAATCATCTAGGTCGAAGGTGCCAAAACTATCTCCCTGATTAATCGTTTGATCTGGAATACCACCAACTACCGGAGGATCGTTCTGGGCGGTCACGTCGATAGTCATCGTATACTCAGATGCAGAGTAGACATCACCATCGCTGACCTTGAATTTGAAGTTGGCGTATCCTATTCCATTCTCATTCGAATCGGGGACGAACTTCAAATTCCCTGCGACGATATTCGCGCGAGATATCTCCTGGTCCAACGTAACAGGGACGCTACTCAACTCAAGCGAACCATCGGTCTCCAACTGGGTAATCTGTACCTTTTCTAATTGATCGCCGGTATCCGGATCACTAAATGTGAAGTCAGCCAAACCGAACGTGTACGCCGTATCCTCTAACGTTGTTACCGTCTTATCAGCAGAAGTCGGTGCGTGGTTCATAAGGCATTTTATCTTAAGGTAAATATTTGTATCATCAGGCACACTAAGCAATGTATAAGAGTTCTTTGTAGTCATATCCGCAAGATGAACATCGGATGCATCGTATAAGTCAACGTGAGTGTATTCACTGGTATTAATGGCAGCAGTATTCCAAGATATCACGACATCGGTGGTTCCTAAAGATGGTAGATTTGTATTGGCTCGAACGTATAAATCCCACACCTCCGTCTCATGGGGGAAAAATCGGTAGTCTTCCCAGAGCTTGTTGTACGGTGCACTCAACCCTGCGTCAAACCAGGCGTAAATATACGGGTGTGGTGGAATACCTGGTTTCGGAATATCGTATGCATCCTGCCCATCTGATGCATAGATTTTTTCACCAAACGTGGCGGTATCCCAAGTATGAGTGTCTCCCTGTTTCTTGAAATTCAATACTACTGACCATGGAGGATTGGTGTCTATCCATGGATAGTAGTCAACATTGCCGCTTACAGGATTACCTGAACCACTGGGACCGGTTTTATCACCCCACCAGTTGTCGACCGCATTAAAAATCTGTGTGTTGTCGTAGCTCACGAGACCCATTGTATTGCTGAAGATGTCATTATAATGAGCGAAATTCCCGGGTCCTGGCGGATCCCTACCTTTGGGGTTGGGGTTGAGCGCACCGTTGAGTTGGATACCGTTCGTATTACCGGTGATAATATTGTTGACTATCTGATTATCGTAGGCGCCCCATTCAAGCACTACCCCGAAACCATTCCCATGAAGATTGTTGTTCCTAATGATAGCTTGGTTATATGTATTGATTGCATCGTCCACATCGTACACCTCATTGTTCTCTATCACAACACCAGGTTGACAAACATCAAATTCCATGATCCCTACGCTGCGATAGCTAAGTGCTACATTAAAGTGACAGTTATGGATGGTATTGCCAATCACGCTGCCCCCGACATCCTTCATGAATACAATACCGTTGGGAACGTTTACTGGTCCTATCGATCCAGGACCGGTGATTATATTATTGTGAATATTGACGATGAGGCTGCCTCCATTGGCCATGATACCGTTGCGAGCGTAATCGGTGATTCGGCAACCCGATACCTCGACAGATACAGCACTGTCAACAGCACTGGTATCGATCCCATAGGTACGGTCCGCGTATCCAGTTGTTTTGATCGTGTTCACCGCTATATTTTGTATCAAACCTGCACATTCGCCATATAGAACGCCCGCGAGCATATTTGCACCAGAAGGTAGACTAGTGATATCTGCTCCATCCACTTTGAGGTTTTTCACCGTGACACCCGTGCCACCGACATTCTTAGCGATGATGATGCTAGCTACTGAAGAGCCCGCCCAATAAGGCATCCCTGTCGGATACGTATAAAGAGATGTCAATGTACCAGGGGCGGATGGACGGATGATGGTGCTATCACCTGCACCTTGGAGTGTCAATCTTTTACCATCGATTACGATTTGCTCATCATAAGTTCCTGCTGCTATATTGATAGTATCATCAGCAGTTGCAACAACTATTGCATCCTGGATTTTTCCATAATATGTCACAGCATTTATTGCAATGTCATCGATGTAAACGCTTCCCGCGCCTGCACCAGACCCCACAACCCCCATGTAAAATGCCAGGTTGCGAACGTAAGCGCTTGAGTAATGGCTTTTTATCCAATCAAAGGTGACCGGTCCTCCCTCCTGAGTGTATACCCCTGAAACGTATGTACCGTACCACCAGCGATTGTCATCGGTAGGAAGATTTCTCTGGGTCCAATCAGTTGCTTGGCCGACATCTGCACTGATCACAAGATGATCTATGACGCCGTTGGTGTCGTTATCGATCCCTATCGATACACGAGGGCCACAATAGTTCGCATATGCCGTATGTTTATACCAGAAAGAGATACTGTCCAATCCACTTAACGCTAAATTATAGTTTACATATACGGCAGCATAGTCTCCTGTATTAGTGGTGGTGAGTTTCACTGAGTAACTCCCTGTATGGAACGCCTCCGTTGTCCATCCTGCTGCGGTTCCAGTCCCCAATACTTGAAATCCATATGGGATGACATTCAACGTGCCTCTGCCTCTAGGATCATCAAACGAGGGAATCCCATGGTTATCAGTAACAATATTGTTACTCTGTGGATTATTCCTCTCGACTATAGTACCTATACCAGTGGTGGTACTCTGACTCGTAATCCTCTCAGCCATAGAGGCGAGGGAAGGGGTCCCAATCAATGAGATAATTCCAATGATCGCTAGAAAGATACACCAGCCTTTTGTTATTGCTACTTTTTTTTGTTTTTCCATAATTTTATTCCTCCCCGTTAGATTTAAGGAATCTATCAGGAATCTCAGATGTGCTATTAATTATTAAATGTTTCGTATATTAATTATTAACCTCCTTTCTTCAAAATACAATCTTTATAGGCGTACATCCAGTAACTATTGCCTGGTACAAACGTATCAGATAACATGTACATTTGATTGCTTCTGTGCCATGCATAGATGAATCCAAGGATGATGGGGTCCGCACCAGTCGTTGCCTGCTCCCAGGTATAATTATTTCCACTGTAATTCACGATAAGTGTTGATTTGGCAAGAGAGGTGTTAACGGGCAAACCAATGATGTTCCACCCGATTTGAAGATCACTCAATCGAGCATCCTCTGTTTTGGAACTGGTGAGAATCATGACACAATCATAATACGCCCACATCCAGTATCCTTGCCCTGGAACAAGAGAATCACTTATCACATAACCTGTGGTATCCCAGTCATAAAAATTATCAAGTACAATATGGTTAGAGACGGCATCATCCCAGGTGTACTCAATGCTGTTGTTTCGAACCTTTATCGTGGTTTTCGCTTTTGTTTCATTGAAGGGGATGGAAATTAGATTCCAATATTCTTTTACAGGGAGTGTGTATTGTTTAAGGATAGCACCTGTTTCTTCTATTCCAATCATGTAAAAAGTATCAGGATCATACTGATTGTTATACTCAGTTGATATCCATGATATATTTCTTGCAACACTTGATATACGGACTTCGTCCATCATGTCATCGAAGAAACAATCAGATCCATCAGAGCCACTGCCTAGAGCAAGACTGCTGCCAGTATCTACATTATTTGTTCCAAATGTTTTTGTCCCATCAAGTACACCATCAACATAGAAATGCCCATCTGAACCATCAAGAACAATCGCGACATGATGCCACACACCGTTAACAACATTAACTGGTGTATCAGGAGAACCAAAACTCCCAGCACGGTTAAACCGTATTCCACCACTACTTCCATTTAGATAGAATGCATATCCATTAGAAGTACTGGTTTGTTTACAAACAATACGAGCCCAAGAAACTGGAACAGATGACGTGTTGATCCAAGCTTCAATCGTGAAATCACCCGTGCCAAAATCTAAAGAATCATCATCTGCAACACCGACATAATCATTAACGCCATCAAAACTATCAGCACCATCTATTTTCCCAACAGCATTCTGTGTTACACCATGGGGAGTACCGTCATTCCCATAACTCGTGCTATCGTAATGCGTTCCACTGGTCTCATTCAAATGTTGAACCATCTTGTAATGAGAACCCCACACACCAGATGGATTCTGCTGGCTAGTAACACTTGGATTACCGTAGTACATGTAGAGTATCGTATCCTCTGTTGAACTAAGACTGGTGACGTTCACCCAGACAATGAGATTGCCGTTACTAGGATTATAGAATTCGATTTCGTGGTTCAAAATAATATCATTGTAATCTTTAAACACCAAGTCGTCGCCGTCAGGTTGAGCATGAGATGCTAAATCAGCATCGGAATTAATACTGATCAATACGGGGAAATTACTAAGATTTGCAGCAACTTTTGTATGATTGATGGTTATCTTTTTATAATAAGCCCAAGTGGGAGGCGCAATTGTGAATGTATAGTTATTTGCTGCCCATGCTGAGTTGTTTTCAATGTCGTAGGCGAGACAGTTCCAATGGTAGGTTCCTTCAGGGATATTGTTTACGGTGAAGGTGACATTCAAACTGGTTGGATGTCCCTCGCTGCTGAACAGATCACTGATCGCTTCAGGTGAAAGAGCCCGGTTGTATACTGCTACCTCATCAACAAGGCCTTTATAATCGTAGTCTGTGGTTGTACCTCCAGGAATCCCACCAATTCCTGACTCAATAGTTGTCGTATCTGCAAATGTTGACTGGGCGAACGACTTTGTCTCCTCCTTTGATAATGTACCATTTATATAAACTTGCATTTTCCCGGAGGAAAGATTTACTACTCCTGTAATATGAGACCATTTATCAATAGGAATTGCCTCAGTTGTTGTAATTATTTGAAAAGAAGTTTCAGTGGCTGAACGGCATTTAACATGAACTGTTTGGTCGTTATTTACACCAAGAAGTAATCGAGTACTGAACGTTACACCTCTATCAATGTATACAACTGCTCCTTGAACATCTGTTTGTCCAGAAGTTGGTTTTACCCATGCAGCAATTGTCGCACCGCTCATACCAGGCAAACCATACGTAGAATTCTTTAAACGTATGATATCCTCATCACCATCGAACATAAATGCACCACCGAATTTACCGTCTGATGTATAGATTGTGTCACCTGCCACTGTCCCATTACGACCCAAACCTGAGAAATCATACACATGAGTCTCATTTTCACCATAGCTACTGTCGTTGTTTAGATGCATCCAGAGCTGCATCGATGGATCATGGCTGTATTCACCGCCAGTTGTTGCATTAATAGTTTCTACATGTTCCCAGCTTCCGCTGATATTTGTGTACAAACTTATATTTTTAATTCCAGTATCATCAATTACATGACATTTGAACAGTACATCATTTGCATCTAATATTGTTTTATTTCCTGGTGAGATCAATACTACTGTAAGCTCCATCCCTGTAGTAAAAGAATATGTCTGGTTCGTCCAGTTTCCACTACCTAGCGGAAGTGGATCAGTTGTATTTACACTCCACCAATATTCTGTATTACAGCTGTTCATATTGGAAGTGTTGGAACAGTAATACGTGCCATTGTCCACGCTCATGTTTGTCCCGATGGTCTTCCATGTTCCTGAAGCGTTCGTCCGGAAATAAACATCCATTTTATCCCCCTGCAAATCTATCACATGAATAGAAAGTGCTGGTGTTAGATTCACATCAGTTGAACCATTCATGGGGTTTTCATCTGAGAGAACTGGTTTTTCATGAATCTCACCTACTTCTTCCCCACCAATACTTAAAAAACCGTTAGGATCATATTGATTGTTGTACTCCGTGGAAATCCATGATGCACCCCTTGCAACACTTGAAATACGGACTTCGTCCATCAGACCTGTAAAGAATGTGTCCACACCATCAGACTTACTACCCATTGCTAGGTTACTGAGAGTATTAACATTACCGGTTCCGAAAGATTTGGTACCATCAAGCGCACCGTCGACATAGAAATGCCCATTGGACCCATCAGCAACAATAACCACATGATGCCACACACCGTTAACAACATTAACTGGTGTATCAGGAGAATCATAACTCAAAGTACGCATGAACCGTAACGCACCATCACTACCACGGATATAGAATATGTACCCGTCACTTCCACTAGACTTGCAAATAATACGAGCCCATGAAGCAGGAGGAACATATGACGTTTTTATCCACGCTTCAATCGTGAAATCACCCGTGCCGAAATCTAAAGAATCAGCATCTGCAACACCTACATAATCATTAACGCCATCAAAACTATCAGCACCATCCACTTTCCCAACAGCATTCTGTGTTACACCATGAGGAACACCATCATTCCCATAACTCGTACTATCAATATGTGTTCCCGATGTCTCCTTAAGATGCTGCACCATTCGATACCCGGATCTCCACACACCAACCTTATTCGCCTGACTCCCACACGTCAGATTCCCGTAATATACATAGAGAACCGTATCAACAGTAGAAGAGAGACTCGTAACATTCACCCATGCGACAAGGTGACCGCTGCTACTCGTATACAGCTCTATTTCATGATTCAGCTTCGTCCCAGTTTTGTTGGTGAAAACGATATCATTCCCGTTTGATTGCGCTTTTACTTTCAAATCATTATCAGTAATATTGATCAGCACCGGGAAATTAGTAAGAGGACCAGCAACCTTCGTACGATCAATCGTGATCTCTTTCCGATACAGCCAACTGGTACTCCACCAGGGATCGCCGAGATCTAATGGTAAAGGAGCATCGGGATTCTCTACCGGTTGACCTTGTTCTTGTTCCTGGGAGATCAATTGACCTTTATCTATTTGATTCGCAGTATTGTCTCTGTTTCCAATCTCACTGCTCTTATCTAGTCCTGCAAAAATATTACGTATCCCATTCACGATAGGGTTATCGAAAACAATGCGCACCAATCCTACCACAATTTGAATACACGTATTCAAAATACTATCATGACTATTATCCACAGACGTGACTGAGCCACTGGAAACAGACCCTTTAAAGGTCTCTTCCACACCTCTACTGACTATACCCGATAAAGTCACATGTTCTCTATTTTTGCCTACAGAACTAACAGCAGGTAGAAACCCACCAAACATAAAAATAAATACGATTCCAATGACAACCGTTTTTTCTATCAGATTGTTGTTAATATTTTTTCCCCCTTTTTAATTCATGAAATCATTGAAGGACCCTAAATGATCAAGTTAATATTTCGCACTATTTTTATGAACCTCCTTTCTTCAAGAGACAATCTTTATAGGCATACATCCAATAGCCGTAGCCTGGATCGAAGATATCAGATAATAGGTACATTTGGCCAACTCGGTTCCAACCGTAGATGGATCTAAGGATGATAGGGTCTGAGCCAGTTGTGGCCTGTGTCCAGTTATAATCAACACCGTTGTATCGTACGGTGAGATTTTGTTTCGAAAGAGAAGTATTGCGGGGTAGACCCATCATATTCCATCCTTGCGGAAGCACAGTTAAATAGTCATCCTCTTTTGCATCACTAGTAAGTATGAGGTCGCAATCATAGTAGGCCCATACCCAATATCCATAACCAGGTTGTAGCACAGTTACAAGGTCATACATCGATGTTGCTCCATTCCATTTGTAGATAAAATTGAGAATAATCCCTTCGTCAATAGCCTCGGTCCAGTTGTATTCAATGCTATTGTTTCGAACTCTAATATTGGTTTTAATGCTGGATTCATTGAACGGCAATGAAATAAGATCCCAGTGTTCATGTACAGAAATTACGTAATTTTTTCTTAAAACCGGTGTTTCCTCGCCACCAACACTGTAGAAACTGCCGGGATCTTGTTGATTATTGTACTCCGTGGAAATCCATGATGCACTCCTTGCAACGTTTGATATACGGACTTCGTCCATCATGTCATCGAAGAAACAATCAGATCCATCAGAGCCACTGCCTAGAGCAAGACTGCTGCCAGTATCTACATTATTTGTTCCAAATGTTTTTGTCCCATCAAGTACACCATCAACATAGAAATGCCCATCTGAACCATCAAGAACAATCGCGACATGATGCCACACACCGTTAACAACATTAACTGGTGTATCAGGAGAACCAAAACTCCCAGCACGGTTAAACCGTATTCCACCACTACTTCCATTTAGATAGAATGCATATCCATTAGAAGTACTGGTTTGTTTACAAACAATACGAGCCCAAGAAACTGGAACAGATGACGTGTTGATCCAAGCTTCAATCGTGAAATCACCCGTGCCAAAATCTAAAGAATCATCATCTGCAACACCGACATAATCATTAACGCCATCAAAACTATCAGCACCATCTATTTTCCCAACAGCATTCTGTGTTACACCATGGGGAGTACCGTCATTCCCATAACTCGTGCTATCGTAATGCGTTCCACTGGTCTCATTCAAATGTTGAACCATCTTGTAATGAGAACCCCACACACCAGATGGATTCTGCTGGCTAGTAACACTTGGATTACCGTAGTACATGTAGAGTATCGTATCCTCTGTTGAACTAAGACTGGTGACGTTCACCCAGACAATGAGATTGCCGTTACTAGGATTATAGAATTCGATTTCGTGGTTCAAAATAATATCATTGTAATCTTTAAACACCAAGTCGTCGCCGTCAGGTTGAGCATGAGATGCTAAATCAGCATCGGAATTAATACTGATCAATACGGGGAAATTACTAAGATTTGCAGCAACTTTTGTATGATTGATGGTTATCTTTTTATAATAAGCCCAAGTGGGAGGCGCAATTGTGAATGTATAGTTATTTGCTGCCCATGCTGAGTTGTTTTCAATGTCGTAGGCGAGACAGTTCCAATGGTAGGTTCCTTCAGGGATATTGTTTACGGTGAAGGTGACATTCAAACTGGTTGGATGTCCCTCGCTGCTGAACAGATCACTGATCGCTTCAGGTGAAAGAGCCCGGTTGTATACTGCTACCTCATCAACAAGGCCTTTATAATCGTAGTCTGTGGTTGTACCTCCAGGAATCCCACCAATTCCTGACTCAATAGTTGTCGTATCTGCAAATGTTGACTGGGCGAACGACTTTGTCTCCTCCTTTGATAATGTACCATTTATATAAACTTGCATTTTCCCGGAGGAAAGATTTACTACTCCTGTAATATGAGACCATTTATCAATAGGAATTGCCTCAGTTGTTGTAATTATTTGAAAAGAAGTTTCAGTGGCTGAACGGCATTTAACATGAACTGTTTGGTCGTTATTTACACCAAGAAGTAATCGAGTACTGAACGTTACACCTCTATCAATGTATACAACTGCTCCTTGAACATCTGTTTGTCCAGAAGTTGGTTTTACCCATGCAGCAATTGTCGCACCGCTCATACCAGGCAAACCATACGTAGAATTCTTTAAACGTATGATATCCTCATCACCATCGAACATAAATGCACCACCGAATTTACCGTCTGATGTATAGATTGTGTCACCTGCCACTGTCCCATTACGACCCAAACCTGAGAAATCATACACATGAGTCTCATTTTCACCATAGCTACTGTCGTTGTTTAGATGCATCCAGAGCTGCATCGATGGATCATGGCTGTATTCACCGCCAGTTGTTGCATTAATAGTTTCTACATGTTCCCAGCTTCCGCTGATATTTGTGTACAAACTTATATTTTTAATTCCAGTATCATCAATTACATGACATTTGAACAGTACATCATTTGCATCTAATATTGTTTTATTTCCTGGTGAGATCAATACTACTGTAAGCTCCATCCCTGTAGTAAAAGAATATGTCTGGTTCGTCCAGTTTCCACTACCTAGCGGAAGTGGATCAGTTGTATTTACACTCCACCAATATTCTGTATTACAGCTGTTCATATTGGAAGTGTTGGAACAGTAATACGTGCCATTGTCCACGCTCATGTTTGTCCCGATGGTCTTCCATGTTCCTGAAGCGTTCGTCCGGAAATAAACATCCATTTTATCCCCCTGCAAATCTATCACATGAATAGAAAGTGCTGGTGTTAGATTCACATCAGTTGAACCATTCATGGGGTTTTCATCTGAGAGAACTGGTTTTTCATGAATCTCACCTACTTCTTCCCCACCAATACTTAAAAAACCGTTAGGATCATATTGATTGTTGTACTCCGTGGAAATCCATGATGCACCCCTTGCAACACTTGAAATACGGACTTCGTCCATCATGTCATCGAAGAAACAATCAGATCCATCAGAGCCACTGCCTAGAGCAAGACTGCTGCCAGTATCTACATTATTTGTTCCAAATGTTT
>Ga0315282_10012922_pt1 | contig 12688 bp, 8 predicted proteins | sample YL17G07_20_MG_FD_203693 | JGI IMG/M metagenome (GOLD analysis project Ga0315282, IMG submission 203693) | Sediment microbial communities from Yellowstone Lake, YNP, Wyoming, USA - YL17G07_20 | ecosystem: Environmental > Aquatic > Freshwater > Lake > Sediment | place: USA: Wyoming | collected... | reverse complement strand
AGCCATTGAAATATCCCCTGGAGTTACTTCCCTCAGGGTTGGCTCCACGAAGCTTCGGGATAGCCTATCCCATGTAGATCTTCTGTGATTCCGGAGGTCTCCAAGTCTCTGTAGAATTGGTACTTTCCCCCCCATTGTATTTGTTATCTGTGCTACCCTCCTACCATACTCCGTAGTATTCTCTAGTGGTTCTGTAAGATTTACTCTTACGAGAAGAGCAAAGTTCGTGTTTTGGCTTCCTGTATCCCTCATAGAGTAGCCGTTAACCCCAAAGAGCTCATCCTCATATGGTTCCTTTTCAACAAAACCTCGAGGACAGACGCAGAATGTACGCGTAAAGTCATCATAGCTAGGAGTATAGATATGAAATTTGGGGTCCCAGCAGCGGTGACCATTCACAATCTCCTCCATCACCTGGTTGGGGACCTCAACCCGAACACCAACGTCGATTGGGTTGAAACTCATAGCAACTCCAAGGCCTTTCATGATGTCAATGAGCCACTGCGATCCGATTCTTCCCGGAGCGAGGAGGAATCCATCAGCTGAAAAGGTTTTACTAGTGGTTTTTATCGCTTCGATAGTCCCACTTTCCGCCTTTAGGTCAGTCGCTTTAACTCCAAGCTCGAACTTAACTCCTTTCTCCTCGAGCAGTACCTTCATCTTATGCATGATCTGTGGAAGATGATCAGATCCTATGTGGCTCTGATTGATCTTTACGAACTTAATCCCAGCCCTTGTCGCCTCCCCCTCAAGGCGAGTGAGCCCAGCCTCATCAAGCTCATCAGTGTCGACTCCTAGTCCTGAGAAGACTCCTTTAATCTCGTCAATTACTCCCCAAGCCTCATTTAATGTTAAAAACTCGGTGAGGTCTCCTCCGATTAATGGGTGGAAATTCAGCTTCCCATCAGAGAATAAACCTGAACCACCCACGTGGTCTGACTCCTCTATTATAGTGACTTTGAAATCACCCGCAAGCTTATACGCAGCAAATAGGCTTGTTGGGCCTGCTCCAACCATAACTATTCTCTTCATACAAGAGCCTCAGAGCTTCAAATCATTCTGGAGTGACTCGGAAATAAAACCTGTTCTCCATTAGATTGGCGAATCCTTATAGGATAACTTGTTTGGATACCAACAAAACTGATAATTTCTAGAATACGAAGTAGGTCAAGATACCGCTTAAAAGTGAAGCTAACCAGAGCAGCATTGTTAATCTCATTAGTTCCTTTCCTGCACAACCTCGCGAATCAAACCGGTTTATAATCCATCTAGCTGAAATAAAAACCGCCAAAATCTCAGAAATACATCCCAAAACAATGTGGAACGAGTTACCAATGCCAACTATCCCAAGGTTTGGAATGTAGTTTTGTGGTGAAGCGAGGAATAGCGGAACCATTATTGTGAATATCGCAGCAGAGTATATCGCTGTCGCTATTACGAGTAAAACCCCGTGAAGCCACAGATTTTTCCTTCTGAAATAAATATATCCTAATAAAATGATAGCTAAAACAAAGATCTGAACAATTAAACTGAATGCTGCGATATCCATTTTAACTCATCTTGTAATTTTATGAAACTAAACAGAGTACTCAAAGTTTATAAATTCTTAAAATTACCAAGCTGTGTAACCCCCATCTATGATAACTGTGGATCCGGTCATGTAGCTTGAAGCATCGGATGCGAGAAATACTGCAAGTGGAGCCAGCTCATCAGGATTTCCAGGGCGTCTTAAAGGTATTCCATTCAACCAAATTGACCCATATGCTGGATCCTCAAATGACTTATGGGTCATAGCGGTATCCATGTATCCTGGCGCTATTGCATTTACACGAATACCGTAGGGTGCCCATTCAGCTGCGAGACTTTTTGTTAAGTGGATGACCGCAGCTTTCGATGCATTATATGATGCTTGTGGCTGAGGTTTGTTCACTATCTGCCCCGACATAGAGGCGATATTGATGATCACACCTTTCCTCTTCCTGATCATCTCCTTGCCTGCAGCTTGGCAGCAGAAGAACAATCCGTTCAGGTTGACATCTACGACTGAACGCCAATCGGCCTCTGATACATCTTCAGCGGGACCCCATTTCACTATGCCTGCATTATTCATTAGGAAATCGATCTTCCCAAAACGATTCAGCGTAGAGTCAACCATCCGCTGAACGCTGTCTCGCTGAGTTACATCCGTCTCCACAAATAACGATTTTCGTCCAAGTGTAACGATCTCATCCGCAACCTCACGACCAGTTTCAGAGTTAAGTTCAGCGACAACTATGTCCGCACCTGCCTCAGCGAATGCTTGGCAGAAGATACGACCAAGCCCCTGTCCACCTCCTGTAACTATACCTACCTGATCCTTAAGAGAAAACTTATCCAACAATCCGTTTGGCAAGTTGAATCAAGTAATGATTGCTGTTTAAGCAATTGAAAATTGTCATTACTCAACCGCCTCTTAAATAGGAAGAGCATCACTGTATTCTGATTTAGCATGGTTGAGAAGAACCTGGACTTCAGAAGCGACACAACTACTTGGCCAAGCCCCGAAATGCGTGAGGCGGCTGCCAAAGCAGTTGTCGGGGATATGGGTTACGGAGAGGATCCGACTGTTAACGAATTAGAAAGAATCGCAGCTGAGACTTTTGGCAAAGAGGCTGCGGCCTTCTGCACGAGTGGCACACAAGGGAACTGCATGAGCCTCCTCGCCCACACTTCACGAGGAGACAGCTTCATTCTCGAAGCCAACGCACATGTCTATAAAATGGAGGGAGGTCACTACAGCGTGTTCGGCGGGTTACTCCCAAAACTCATACAAGGTGTAGATGGATGGCTCAAACCTGAAGATATTGTTGCGAATATTGGCCGCATTCCTAAGACAGGGCCACGAACTAGCCTTCTCTGCCTGGAGAACACGCATCTGAGTAGCGGTGGTAGTCCAATAACTCCGGCTCAGCATAAGGTAGACTGGGAAGTTGCGAAGAAGTATGGGCTCAGCGTCCATGTGGATGGCGCCCGTATCTGGAATGCTTCGGTAGCTCTTAATGTTCCGGTTAAGGAGATAGCTCAGTATGCAGACTCTATTCAGGCATGCCTTAGTAAGGGTTTAGCGGCTCCAGTGGGAAGCGTTGTAGTCGGGGATAAGGAGTTCATAGACAGGGCTAAGCATTGGCGGCACCTTCTAGGGGGAAACATGAGGCAAGCGGGAATAATCGCTGCACCGGGAATAATTGCAATAACCAAGATGGTTAGCCGCTTAAGGGAAGATCATGAGAACGCCAGATTCCTCTCTAATGGTCTTCAGAAGCTTGGAATAAAGCTCAGATTCCCTGTTAAGACAAATATGCTCTTTATAGATTACTCGTCAATTGGCTGGACTGGCGAAGATTGGTCGAAGGCATGTGCTAGTCTTGGCTGGAAGAGCGGTGGAGGGTCCTCAGGTACCCGGTTAGTGGTTCACTACGGGATGGAGCGGGAGGATTTTGAGAAGCTCTTGAATGGGCTAACTGTCTTGATTGATAAGAATAAAAAATGAAATTCCAACAGATTATAAAGATTTATTAGATTAACAATCCTCTGGATTTTGCTCTCTCAATCAATGAGTTCAATACTTCTTGTGGCAGTGGTTTTGGCTTTCCTATAAGCATAACTTCGTATTGAAGCTGTGCAAGCTGCTCAACTACACGTGCATTTATTGCAGCCTCTTCAATGGTCTTACCGATTGTCGTGATGCCATGCTGAGGCATCAAGGCTGCAACCTTATCCCTCATAGCTTCGACCAGGTTATCAGCTAGCTCCTCACTCCCAGGTGGCGCAAACTTTGATAATGCGATTCCTTTAGCAAGGGCTGGGGCATCAAACAATTCTATACCCATTAGGGTGATCTCTTTCTCCAATATTGAGAGAATTATGCTGTACTGTGGGTGAACATGTACGACTCCTCCAGCCTCAGGCCACTGCTTATAGAGTTTAGTGTGGAAAGGTGTCTCTATGCTAGGTTTCTCCTCTCCCTTCAGGACTTTTCTAGTGTTAATGTCAACAACAATGAAATGATGAGGCTCCAATTCCGCGAAACTGTATCCAGACGGTTTAATTATACAAGCATCCGTGCCTGGTATCCTTGCGCTTATGTTGCCTGAGGCACCATGCGTAAGTTTCTCGGCGAACATACGCCGCCCAACCTTAGCGAGCCTTTCTCTAAGATCTATTTCGATCTTATCCATAGACATGAACTAAGCTCCGATTAGTGGGCTTAAAAAGTTCCCCCGAGTCTCTCACGAGTTGACATCCACTTTTGATAAAGTTCTTGGTACTTCCTGCTTTTATTCGCATCAGGAGTCACTGTCTCCTCGAGACTCACCATAGATTTTACAGCTCCACGTAGATCTTGGAATATTCCTGCACCTACAGCAGCACAAGCAGCCGCTCCGTTAGCTGTGGCGTCACGCTCTTTTGGTATCGACACTGGTAATCCTACAACTTCTGCTTGGATTTCTGACCATAACCTCGATCTGGAGCCGCCACCACACATACCTATCTTCTCAGGAGCTATGCCAGTTATCTGTATAAGCTGATTAAGGTTTGCCTTAACTGCATAGCAGTTAGCCTCTATTATTGCTCTGGCAAGCTCACCAACTGTAAAATTAGCTGATCCTAAAATGGTTGGAGGAACATCTAGGTTTCCTAGTTTGTCTCCCTTCCAATAGGGAGGTCCAGCATTGAAAACATGTGGCCCAAGGAAAGCCTGTAACCCATAAGCTCCTGGCGGAGAGATCTCAGCAAGCCTATCCATCTCTTCGTATACTCCCTCACCATTGCCAGCCATCAATGTTTCACGGAGCCATCTAAAGACAATTCCAGTTCTACCAGCATTGCTCTCCAAGATCCACGATCCTGGTAAAACGTGGTTGTTTGTCCATGTTCTATATTGAGGATCCAAAACTGGCTTTGAAGTCACCATTTGGACAGGCGTGGTGGTACCACAGACAGCAACAACGTCACCATCATTTATAGCACCTGATCCAAGCAGTCCACACTGTGTATCCGCGCCACCCACGAAAATAGGCGTCCCAGCTGTAAGCCCGGTTTCACCAGCTGCTTGATCCGAAACTGAGCCAGCGTAATCAGAGCTTCTCTTGATGGGTGGAAATATGTCAGCTGGGAAGTCAAGCTCATTAATTGTATTCCAAGCCCAATCCATTTTTACTATATCGAAAAGACTTGTCTCACATGCGCTTGAACCCTCACTATAGGGGTCAGCGCCTAAAGAGTATGCGACCCAATCACTCAACATTAGAAGTTTTTTCATCCTTTCCATTACATCAGGTCTCTTATCCTTAAGCAATTTGAGCTTAGCAGCAGCGATCCAACCTGGAATCGGCCAGTGGCCAGACTCCTTGTACAGTTTTAATCCATAAGTCTCGATGAATTTTTCACCGTGGGAAGAAGTATCTTGTTTAACTGTATAGTTAACCTCCTTTCCCTCTGCGTCAAGGATGACGAACTCTTCCCTCATGCTAGTAGTTGCTATTCCCTTGATATTTTTCGATTCAATACCTTTTCTCGATAATACGCTCTTTATCGACTTTCGCACTGATGCCCAACCAGTTTGTATGCACCAATCATCTCTATTCCATTCCTCTAGAGCAGAGGTAATAATCGAGCCCTCCTCATTTACAATGAAGGATTTTGCTCCACCTGAGCCCGCATCAAGCACTAGGAGCAGAAGCCCCATTAGATCAACGCTCCAAAACTTTTAGGTTCGCTATTTGGCTATGTATTATCTCTTCTCCACGTAGATATTTTGCGGTCGCATCAGCAACCTGTTGATAACCACGACGCTCTACTTCTGGGGATCTACCAGCAGTATGAGGTGTCGCAGTTACATTTTCCAGCTTAAGAAGTGGATTATTTGCTTGAACTGGGTCCTCCTCAAAAACATCAAGCGCAGCGCCAGCTATCGTTCTCTCCTTTAATGCTTGGTAGAGTGCTTTTTCATCAATGATTTCTCCTCTAGCTGTGTTTACAAGCACTGATGTAGGCTTCATTATAGCGAGTCTCTCCGCATTGATTAGATGAGTTGTCTCAGGTGTCAACTTTGCATGTATGGACACGAAATCCGATTTCCTAAGTAGATCAACAAGTTCAACCTTTTCACATCCCTCAGCTCTAAATGCCTCTTCAGAAACATAGGGATCATATACAATTACTCTCATTCCAAACGAATGAGCCCTCTTAGCCACCCTGCGTCCAACCTCACCATACCCAATGAGACCCAGGTTTTTCCCTAGAAGTTCAGAGAACTCGAAGCGGTCAAGGTAATTTCCGCGACCAATTTTATCTGTTTCTTCAAAGTATTTTCCTGTTTTAAGTGCCATACTATGATGTGCAATATTGCGACTCTCCGAAAGCATGAACCCAAGTGTCTGGTCCGCTACAGACTCAGCGTTCCGACCAACCGTTCCAACCACTAATATTTTCCTATCAGTTGCTGCTTCCAAATCAACATTTACTGGTCCACCTCGCGCGATCCCTATTACCTTAAGGTTTGGGTTCGAGTCCATGACCGATGCAGTCATTGGGGCAAAGCCGCTCAGAACAATATCCGCACTTTTAATTGAAACCTTGATGAAATCTGGGTCACCATAAGCCTCTTTTATATTTTCCCTAACCTCTGTCGACCATTTGAATGCACCACCCCGGTTTTCAAGGAAAATTATGTCGTGTTTATGGTAATCCGAGCCAAGGCTATTCTGGAGCATCTCCTCCCAGATATTTTTCGCATCAGACTTGGACCAAGCATCGTAAAGTACAACTATCCGAGCCAGATTAGCCACCTGTCAAGAGAGAGGTCGATACAAAATAATAAACCTCCGTGCGCAGCTTAGCTATTTTCTTCCTCTTACATTCATGCACAAGTTGGACAAAAACGAGAAAAGACAACATCAATTGAATGAGCCTTTTTTATATGGCTATGATAACCTCTCCTATGTCTCTTTTTCTTTTGTAATATCTTCTCTACAACATCGAAGAGTTGTTTTGACTGACAGATGATAAATATTCAAAGATACGTTTTACCCATTATGTATGAACTTTTAAAAAGATACAATGAAATACCAGGGCCAGTTGGATATGAGTACCGAGTTCAAAAAGCATTCACCGAGGACATTAAACCCTTTGTGAAGACTGTTCAGACAACAAACACTGGGAACATTATCTCTCATATTCCTGGAAAAGGAAGAAAAGTCGTAATATTTGGTCACGCTGACGAGATCTGCTACTATGTACGGCAGATCACGGAAGATGGATTCCTTAAATGTCTAGGCATGACGGGAAGAACAGATAAAATTGGTTTCCCATATACAGTAATCGGTCATAAGGCGCTTGTGCTTGGCGAGAACCAGGATGCACGAGGCGTATTCACAACAAAATCGGGGCACCTCCTCACAGAAAATGAGAGAAATAAACCAATTGAGTACAACGATGTGCTATGCGATATCGGCGCCAACAATATAAAGGAAGTCGAGGATATGGGCATTCATATTGCCAGTCCAATCATATGGAATCCCACAACAGAGCGCATTGGAGACAAAGTCTTTGGTAAGGCTATGGATGACCGTCTTGCTCATACCATAATCATCAAACTAGTTGAGAAGTTAAAAGGCGCGAAGCTCAACTGTGACCTTTACCTCGCCTCCACCGTTCAGGAGGAGAATGGCCTTAAAGGAGCGTCAGATCTAGCACGTGGCGGTTATGACATATCGATAGCTCTCGACATAGGAATCGCTGGCGACTACCCAGCACTAGAGAAAGGTCGAGCCAACATCAAGCTTGGTGGAGGTCCAGGTATCGTTTGGAAAGATGGAAGTATCCACTACAACATTGAGATTATTCGGGAACTTCAGGCAGTTGCAAATAATAATGGTATACCATTTCAACATGGTTTATACACCGGGTACGGCAGCGACTCATCCGTTATGATCGCAGGAGGAGCAAAGCCTGTTCTTGTTACCCCACCATGCAGATACAGCCACCAACCCCATGAGATGATGCATCTAAAAGACCTAGAATGGACTACAGATCTCCTATACCACTATGTAACAAAATAATCCTCAAAACTCACCCAGATATGCATTGAAACAAAGTATTATCTTATTTAAAAAAGTTAAAAAAAGCAGTAATATTTAATAAAAAACTAATTTTCAGCTTTATCTACCAGATATAGTAGGCCTCGCGCAAGAAGCGCACTCTCCCAGTTCTCAGTCTCAGTCACCATCTGCAATCCTAAACGTATAGCCTCCAACCCCGTCTCCGGCGGTGCTACTGGATCAACTATGATATAGTTCTGAGCGATGAAGCTTACTCTGCACTCGACTATAACGCCGGGTTCAAGATCGCTGAATATCGGGTTCTCTCTATTGAATAAAATGACTCGCCCATCCCGCATCCTGCTAATTAGACTATCCGCTTTTCCCTTTAATACAAGTACGGTAAATTGGTCGCCTAGACCGACCTCAGATTTTTCATTTTGGTTATCCAATGTTAAATCGGAAGAAATTCAACCTGTTATTTTATAAGTCTACTGGATCAACAAACTATCTCGAACCATTAATTTTTCCTTTAATCTTTTCATTGAAAAATAGTGAAAATTAAGAGAAACATAAAAATTAATCCTAACAGTCACATAAGTTCCATCAACGACAATATAATAAAACATCACATCAAATAGAGTAAAGCATAACGTTTTTATCTATACCCTGTACAAAGGTTGTTGGCGTTTAGGCGCCTTCCGCCGGTAAGACGGCGGCTTCGGTTTGACAGAGGCGTTCGCCTCAGGATGAAAAACCGGCTCCGATGGCGGAAACATGGATGACGACCTGAACAAAGGGGTCAACACCCTTCGGGTCGGATGTGGGTCGAGTGGGAGGAGACTCCTCCGTAATTCACAAATCAGCAAGTTGCGGTTCGAAAATCATTCCGATTGATCCCGTCGGACCTCACTGCTATCGAGATGAGACTAAGCCATGCTAGTCGCACGCGTGCAACTAGGCACGAGTGGCAGACCGCTCAGTAACACGTAGCTAACCTACCCTTTGGACAGAGACACCCCCGGGAAACTGGGACTAATCCCTGATAGGCGTGGGTTCCTGGAATGGATCCACACCCAAAGGCACGGCAACCATGTTTGTCGTGCGCCAGAGGATGGGGCTGCGGCCGATCAGGCTGTTGGCGAGGTAACGGCTCACCAAACCTCTAACCGGTACGGGCCATGACAGTGGTAGCCCGGAGATGGACACTGAGATAGGGGTCCAGGCCCTACGGGGCGCAGCAGGCGCGAAAACTCCACACTGTACGTAAGTACGATGGGGTTATCTCGAGTGCAGTCTGAAAAAGATTGCTTTTCCATAGAGTAATATCCTGTGGGAATAAGAGGGGGGCAAGACTGGTGTCAGCCGCCGCGGTAACACCAGCCCCTCGAGTGGTGGGGACTTTTATTGGGCCTAAAGCGTCCGTAGCTGGCTGTATCCGTCCCCCGTTAAATCCAGCGTCTCAAGCGTTGGACTGCGGGTGATACCATACAGCTTGAGGGTGGGATAGGTAAGCGGTATTTCTGGGGTAGGGGCGAAATCCTTTGATCCCAGGAGGACCACCAGTGGCGAAGGCTGCTTACTAGAACACGCCTGACGGTCAGGGACGAAAGCTGGGGTAGCGAACCGGATTAGATACCCGGGTAGTCCCAGCTGTAAACGATGCGCGTTAGGTGTTGGGTTGGCCATGTGCCGCCCCAGTGCCTCAGGGAAGCCGTTAAACGTGCCGCCTGGGGAGTACGGCCGCAAGGCTGAAACTTAAAGGAATTGGCGGGGGAGCACCACCAGGCGTGAAGCTTGCGGTTTAATTGGAGTCAACGCCGGAAATCTTACCGGGGTCGACAGCAAAATGAAGGCCAGGTTGAAGGTCTTGCTAGATGAGCTGAGAGGCGGTGCATGGCCATCGCCAGTTCGTGCCGTGAGGTGTCCTCTTAAGTGAGGTAACGAACGAGACCCGTGCCCCATGTTGCAAACGGATCCTTAAGGAATGCCGAGCACTCTTGGGGGACCGCTGCCGACAAGGCTGAGGAAGGTGCGGGCAACGGTAGGTCAGTATGCCCCGAATACCCCGGGCCACACGCGAGCTGCAATGGTAGGGACAGAGAGCTGCAACACCGAAAGGTGAAGCCAATCCCTAAACCCTACCTCAGTTGGGATTGAGGGTTGCAACCCACCCTCATGAACATGGAATGCCTAGTAACCGCGCGTCACTATCGCGCAGTGAATACGTCCCTGCTCCTTGCACACACTGCCCGTCGAACCACCCGAATGAGGTTCGGATGAGGCGTGATCTTGTTGGTCGCGTCGAATCTGGGCCTCGTAAGGAGGGTTAAGTCGTAACAAGGTGGCCGTAGGGGAACCTGCGGCCGGATCACCTCCTAAGAAACAAAAGTGTATGCGGAGGAAGCCAAACACTCGACTCATAAAAATCAAATTAAAAATGCAACGCACGAGGAAACTTGATGCGTGAAGGGTTTAGCCGCAGGGGGATGGAATCCCTTGAGGCAATTAAACCGTGCATAGGTTCCGACTCCAGCTGTGGGACCGGGTATTGCTGATATACTACGGTAACTGATGGATGGTTTGGCTTGGGTGTCGATGAAGGGCGTGGCAAGCTGCGATAAGCCCCGGGTAGACGCATGCAGTCTTCGATCCGGGGATACCCGAATGGGACTTCCCGCTGCGCAAGCAGCACTCCGTGAGGAATGAGAACCCCCTGAACCGAAACATCCTATTAAGGGGAGGAAGAGAAACCAAATGGGATTCCCTGATTAGCAGCGAGCGAAAAGGGAAAAGCCTAAACTGAATTCTCTGGCGACGAGCCAGCGAAGATGTGGTGTATGGGACAGGTTTATTCCTCGTCGACGAAGTAGAAGTGTTCTGGAAAGCACCGCCATAGAGGGTGATAGCCCCTTATACGTAAGTCGAAAGGAATGTACCTGTTTCCGGAGTAATACGCCTTGGGACTGGCGTACGAATCTGGGAGACATTAACTTCCAAGGCTAAACACAACCCAAGACCGATAGCGCACTAGTACGGTGACGGAAAAATGAAAAGTCCCCCGTGAGGGGTGTCAAAAGTGCCTGAAATCAGTTACTTACTGACGATTGGGGCCCGAAAGGTATCAACGCGAAGGAGGCCGGGGTAACCCGGCGTTACGAGTGTTGTAATCCAGGGTTCCAAGCTTCGTTTAGAATCACGAGCCGGGGAGTTTACCGTTGTGGCAAGCATAAGAGCGTGACGCTCGGATGCGAAGGGAAACCAAAGAGTGAGCAACCGCAAGGCCAGTCACTGCATCTGAAAGGGTGCGGAGTCACAACGGTCAGACTAGAAAGCAGATGATCTATGCCTGGGCAAGGTGAAGTCAGGCGAAAGCCTGATGGAGGCCTGCAAGGGTGCTAACGTGCAAATTGCTCCCCTGACCTGGGTATAGGGGCAAAAGACCAATCTAATCTGCTGATAGCTAGTTCCCTTCGAAGTATGTCGCAGCATAGTCTCCAGGGAGACAGCCGGCGGGGTAGAGCACCAATCGGGAAGTACGGATGGGAAACCATTCGCTTGCCTTTTGAACTCCGAATACGCCGGCGTCGTAGATCTGGGGAAACGGAACGCACGGGTTAAGCTCGTGCTTCGTGAGGGGAGCAACCCGGACTGGGGTTAAGGCCCCTAAGTGCTGGCTAAGTGACAAACAAAAGAGCGTCGTAAGCCTAAGACAGCGGGGAGGTAAGCTTAGAAGCAGCTATCCTTTAAAGAAATCGTAACAGATCACCCGCCGAGGCTTAGGGCCTCCAAGATGGACGGGTCTAAAGCCAGCCGCCGATACCCTAGAGGAACACTTTGTGTTCTCTGGTAGAAGGGCGTCCCGATTGGGTAGAAGCAGGGCCGTGAGGTCCTGTGGACCGGTCGGGATTGAGTATCCCGGTGGTAGTAACAGCATAGTCAAGTGGGAATCTTGACCGCCGAAAGGGCAAGGGTTTCCCTGCAACGCGTCGTCGGCAGGGAGTTAGTCGACCCTAAGGCAAATGGTAACGTGCTTTGCCGAATGGTAAACTGGTTAACATTCCAGTACTACAACGGTAGATGTGGCGACACTAGGTTCGCAGCGTGACGCTTCGGGGTAAGTTGAACAGGACAGTCATCTTGTCTAACTATCCAAGTCTGGGGAGCACCGTAATGGTGAGAACCAGATGAAAATAGGAATGGCCTCCCGTTTAGGGGGGTTTAGCTAATCCCTGGAGCCCTTGAAAAACGCTGCGGAAGCGATCCGTTGTATTCGTACCCAGAACCAACACAGGTGCCCAAGATGAGTAGTCTAAGGCGTGTCGGGTAACTCTACGCGAGGGAACTCGGCAAATTAGCCCCGTATCTTTGGTATAAGGGGTGCCTACGGCATTCTCGCAAGAGGGTGTGGTAGGTCGCAGTGACTAGGGGGTTCCGGCTGTTTAATAAAAACATAGGTAGCCGCTAGCCCGTAAGGGTATGTACGGCTATTGAATCCTGTCCAGTGGTGGTACCTCAAACTTGATTTCAACCGAGCTAAGGGCCGCTAAACGACGGGAGTAACTCTGACTCTCTCAAGGTAGCCAAATGCCTTGTCGTGTAAGTTA
>Ga0315282_10012921_pt1 | contig 12688 bp, 9 predicted proteins | sample YL17G07_20_MG_FD_203693 | JGI IMG/M metagenome (GOLD analysis project Ga0315282, IMG submission 203693) | Sediment microbial communities from Yellowstone Lake, YNP, Wyoming, USA - YL17G07_20 | ecosystem: Environmental > Aquatic > Freshwater > Lake > Sediment | place: USA: Wyoming | collected... | reverse complement strand
TTCAAAAAGAAGCCGTTCGGTGGTATGATGTACTTCGTTCAAAGCTGTTTCCTCCTTCGAATGTCCAAAACGTATTGTAAATCAATACGTTATGAAGGGAAACAGCTTTTTTTATGAATAATTCAGGCTAGAGCATTGTATAATGATTTTATTAAATAAATAGTAAAACGACAAACATAGACCCGCGAGAAAAATAGATCATTCGAGAGAGGAGTTTTAATTTTATGATTGCCTTGGTCACCGGAGCCACCGGACTTCTGGGCTCGCATATCGCAAGAAAGCTGATTAAAAGAAGCCAAAAAGTAAAAATTTTTCTCAGGAAAACGAGCAAGACGTCTAATATTGATGATATCAAGGCCGAAAGAGCCTACGGGGATATCCTCGATATCGACTCCATAAAGGAAGCCCTGAAGGGCTGTGATACTCTTTTCCATGTCGCGGGAAAAATTTCCTCCCAAAAAAAAGATTACAAAAAAATGGAGGAGATCAACATCAAAGGAACCGTGAATGTCCTCAGTTCGGCCTTGGAAAAGGGAGTCCAAAAGGCTGTCTACACCAGCAGCCTGGCTGCCATCGGCGCCGATCCATCGGGAGGAATCGCCGATGAAAATACTCCTTTCGCCCTGGAACACTTGGGCGTCAAGTATGCAAACACAAAATATTTTGCCGAACAAGAAGCTCTGGAAATTTATAAAAAAGGCTTGCCTCTGGTGATCGTGAATCCTTCCGTCGTCATCGGGCCCGGGGATACATACCGTTCGTCCAATGGATTTATTCCTCGCTATTGTCAAAGAAAAATCCCGGGCTACCTCGATTGCGGTTTCAATATCGTGGATGTTGAAGATGTCGCAGAAGGCCACATTCTGGCCGCTGATAAAGGGAGAATCGGCCAGCGATATATACTGGGCCATACGAACCTAACCATGAAAAGCCTATTTGGACTCTTGGAAAAAGCCACTGGAATACCCGGCCCGAAGAGAAGAATTCCCTATTTTATTGCCCGGCTCCTGGGATTTTTCTCGGAGCGAATCCTTGGATTATCCTTCCCCAATTTTTCTTCTCTGGATATCGATTCGGTGAAACTCGCGGGATTCTTCTGGTATTGTGATAGTTCAAAGGCCATTCGGGAATTAGGATTCCCTCAGACTCCCATCGAGGAAACTCTCGATAAAACCGTAAAGTGGTTCAAAGACCAGGGGTATATCTAGCAGAAGAGGAAGTGAAATTGCCTTCGTCCGGCCAGGACTTAAAAGTTGTCGGGGTACCGTCTGAGCGCATCGCTATAGGCCTAAAAAATATGATTTTTTTATTGACATAAGGGGAGAAATCCTGTAACTTTAACGAAATATAAATAATCGAAAACTACAATATATGGTATAAATAGTATGAAAGGTAGCATATATAGAATTTTTTCTTGACATTGGCTTAAAAATCTGCTTATAATCTGATCACGCCCTGAGAAATCCAAAATAAGTTCGAATTCAGCAAATATGCCTAAGATCATAAAACAAAATGGAAAGTTCTTTATGCTCAGTTTTCTGGTTCTCTTCTTTTTGGGCGGCCAGCCCGCCGAATTCGGAAAAGATAACGTCTTTTTCCATGGTTTTCCCATCCAGAAACCGGTCATCCGAGTCGCCCTCGGCTTGAATTTGGATGAAGTTCATGTTCATGCCTCTTCGGGCATGAAGATTTACCAGGTCAACGGCAATTACAAGCTTTTAGCCGAGGATGTGTCGGAGGTTCGGGTCAAAGGACAGAAAGAGAATCTGACGGAAAAGTTCGTCGTCCAGGTGGCTCAGGCCAAAAAGAGAGACAAGGCCGAGGAAGAGGCCCGAAAGCTCAAAGAGAATATCAACAACCGGATTTATGTCGCCGAAGACAAGGAAAATGACCTGGAGGGAATTTACCAGGTGCGGATCGGCGATTTCTTGACCCGCGGCGAAGCCCTGGATTTCATCAAAAAGCTGGGCCCTCTTGGGATCAAAGAGGCCTGGATCCTCAGGGAAGAAGTCAACGCCTCAAAATCCAAGCCGCGTTGGGTCCTGGTCAACGATGAGCTCATCAATTTAAATGAAGAGACGTCCCTTTTTTTTATCCCCGCCAGCCCGGAAAGCTTCCTGTCCTACGGCGGCAAGAATTACCGGGGCATTATGCTTTTGTGCGGCAGCCGGAAGGGAATCGTCCTCATCAATATCTTGAATATCGAGGAATATTTAAAGGGCGTCGTTCCCGGGGAGCTTTCGCCTCTTTACTTTCCCGAGATCGAGGCGCTCAAGGCCCAGGCCGTTGCCGCGCGGACCTATGCTCTTAAAAATATCGGCCAGTTCAACGATCTCGGTTTTGACCTTTATGCCACGCCCATCTCCCAAGTTTATGACGGCCTGAGCATTGAGCTTCCCATGAGCACGAAGGCCGTCGAGGAGACCCGAGGAGAGGTCGCCGTTTACGACGGGAAGTTGATCTATGCGCTTTACACAAGCACCTGTGGCGGCGCCACCGAAGATTTTGATAACATGTTCGGCGGACTTTCGGCGCCGTACTTGAAGAGCACGGAATGCATCCTGGAAAAAGAGGAGGTCTTTCCGCTCCGAAGCGCAATGATTCTTCCACCGTTCCAGGCCGCGGGAAAGAATATCAGCCCCTCGTTGGCCTATCTTATGGCTTTGAACATTATTCCCCAAGTCACTCTCACCTATTTTAAAGAGCCGGCCGAGTCGGCTGAAACCGCGGAATGGATACGGAAAGCTCTGGCTTTGCTCGGCAAAAAAAATGAGAAATTCGCCCCCGAGCGGGCGATCCTGAATTTTACGAACTATGTCCATCTCTTGACGGACGCCTTCCAATGGCAGGACAGAGCGCAGAATTTGATCGGGAAGAGCGAAACAGTCCACGTCTTGAAGAATTTTCCCGCGCTCAAGCCCGAAGAAAAAAATATCCTGGCTTATTTCATCATTTCCGGGATTTTGCCCGATTCTCCGGAGATCGCCGACAGAGACCGCGTCTTGACAAGAGGTGAAGCTGCTTACTATCTGTACAAGGTCATGGCGATGTATAGAGATTTTTTCCATCAAGGTAATGTTAAAAGCCTGGCGCAGAACAAGTTGGAAGTGACGGAAGGAGAGGAGAAAAAACAATTTGAGCTTTCATCCGGGCTTCTTCTTCTGAGGAATATCGAAAATTCCGTTTCATTCACCTCCGGACTGGAGCTTTCGGGAGGGGATGTTGTGAAGTGGATCGAAAGCGACGATAAAATTAGGCTTCTCCAAGCGCAGCCGGCGCCCATCAGCAATGTCTTGGATGCAACCTCTCAATACGGCCGCTGGCTGGTCCGGGTTTCCCGCGAAGATTTGGAGGCGCGGATCAATCAATTCTACCCTATCGGGAAATTGATCGATCTCGTGCCGCAGAAAAGAGGGGAATCCAAACGAGTGATCGAACTTTCGATCATCGGGCAGGAAAGCCAGGTCAAGGTCACGGGTTTGAAAATCCGCCAGGTCCTGAACCTCAAGGACAATTTATTCGTCATCGACCGTGAGCAGGATGGAGACGGCCGCGTCACGCATTTCATTTTTTCGGGTAAAGGCTGGGGACACGGCGTCGGCCTGTGCCAGATCGGCGCATATCGGCTGGCCCAGAAGGGCGCGACGTACGATGAAATTTTAAAGAAGTACTACCGCGGAATAAAGATCAATAAGATTTACTAATATGAACGCAATAAATAAGGTGACAACCTAGAGGCGGCGCTTAACCCGTCCGTAGCCCCCGGACCCCGAGGAACCAGTCCCGTCGGTTCCCCCCGTCGGAAAAGCCGACGGAGCCCCCCTCCGCTACGGGGGCTTGAGGACGGCCTAAGCGCCGCCCCAACGGGGATGTCACTTTTATTAATGCGTTGATATTAGTTGACGTTTGACGCTGATCTTTTTTGTTTGAGGCTCCAATAGACGAAGCCCGGGATTCCGATGGCGACCCAGACGAGTCCCATGAGCGAGTTGATGATCGGGGCAGCGCCGCTCCTGTAATTCTGGATATCCGTGTAGAGTGTGAAAACGATATAGACCGAGGCGAAGAGGATAAAAATAATCGGCGTCAGAGGATATCCCCAGACTTTATAGGGCCGGGGAAAATCGGGCATCTTTTTGCGCAGCGTAAAGACGCTCAGAGCCGCCAAAGCGTAGAATATCCAGCTCACGAAAATAAGCATGTCCGTGAGTTGGTCGAATGTTCCGCTCAAGACCAGGACAGAGGCCCAAATTCCCTGAACGATGAGCGAAGGGCCCGGCGTTCTGTAGCGGGGATGAATATCGCCGAGCTTGCGGAAAAAGAGGTTTTCCCTGGCCATGGCGAAATAGACCCGCGCCGACATCATCGTCGTCCCGTTGACTGCGCCGAACGTTGAAATCATGATCGCGATCGCGATCAGCGTCCCCCCCCATTTTCCCAGGAAGTTGTTGGCCACGTCGATGGCCACCATGTAGTTCCCACCGCCCGCTTCGGCCTGCCTGTATTTCAGGGCCATCTCGGACACGGGAATAATATAAATGTAAGCCAGGTTGACCAGGACATAGACGATGATGACGATCAGAACAGCGATGGCCATCGCCCGGGGAAGATTTTTCTGGACATTTTTGATCTCGCCCGACATATAAGTGACGTTGATCCAGCCGTCGTAGGCCCAAAAGGCGCCGGCCATGGCCATGATGAATATCAGGAAGACCGAAGGCGACCCGGCCGCAGCCGCGATGGGGGCCGATTGTATGAAGTTACCCAAGCTTCCGTGTCCCAGGGCGAACGCCAGCACGACGATTCCGGCGATGACGGCGACTTTGAGCGTTGAGAAAATGACCTGGACGGCGCTCCCTAACTTGACGCCGAGATAGTTGATCGAGGTGAGAAAAACGATGAGCGCGATGGTGGAGAGTTTAAGCCCGATGTATTTAAAAGGCGTCATGTTGCCGATGAAGGGGATGGGGATGGAAAATTTTTCCCACGATGGAGACAGGCTGGGAAATTTGACGAATTGGCCCAGAGACTCCGAAAAAATATAGGCGATTGCGGCGATCGATCCGGTCTGGATGACGATAAACACCGCCCAGCCGTAGAGATAGCCGACGAACCTGTTGAAACCCTTATTAAAATAAATGTACTGGCCGCCGGGGTCCTGGAACATCCCCGAGACCTCGGCGATGCTCAGGGCGCCGAACAAGGTCATGATCCCCGCCACGACCCAGACCAAAATTAAAAGCTGGGGCGACCCCAACTGCGAGGCCATGAGAGCGGGCTTTTTGAAGATGCCGGAGCCGATGATCGAACCGACGCCGCAGGCGACGGCGGCGACGAGTCCCAGCTCCCGGCTCAGTTCGAGAGGCTTTTTCCCGTTTTGATCGACCATCGCGCGCTCTTCAAGGAGCACCGATTATAAAGATTATTCTTCGGCAAATCAATCTTACCCGACATCATATGAATTCGGTTTGCGGACCTGAATTGTTTTGGTATAATACGCGCCCTATGCCGACGAAGGACATGACGTCAAAAATATTTGTAGGCGCTTTGCTCATATCCATTCTAGCCGTTTTTTCGTATTCCGATGAGTTGACTCAAAAAGCCGTCCGTGTCGAAAAAGGCCCGGCCGTCGACGGCAGTCTTGATGATGCTGTTTGGAAATTGGCGGCGCCGTTCAGCGGCTTTAAAATGGTCTTTCCCAATCCCGGAAGCGCGCCTTCTGAAAAAACCGAGCTCCGTATTCTCTATGACGAGGCCAACCTCTACATCGGCGTCTTTTGTCACGACAGAGAGCCCTCGAAGATCTCCGCCAACTCTATGGCTCATGATGCCAGCGGCGATGAAGACGAAATGAGCGATGATACGGTCAAAGTCCTTCTCGACCCATTCCAGGACAGACGCAGCGCCTACATCTTCTTCGTGAATCCGCGCGGCGCGCGGAGTGAAGGCCTGGCTTTCGGCCAGCATTTCAGCCTCGACTGGGACGGCATCTGGGACGCTAAAAGCAAGATCCAGCCCGACGGCTGGAGCTGCGAAATGAAGATCCCGTTTAAAACCATCTCCTTCAAACCCGGCCTTGCTTCTTGGGGAATCAACATCGAGCGCAATATTCCTCGAAAGCAAGAAACCATCCGCCTGTCGGGGACGCGTCGCGATAGCTTTTTCTACAATGCCGTGGAAGCGGCGCCCCTTGAAGGAATTGGCGGGGTTAAGCAGGGACTCGGGATTACCTTCCGGCCCTACGGGATCGTCAGCGGATATAAAAACCATGAAGCCGGATCGGGAACGGATTGGAAGCCGGAAGGCGGCTTTGACCTCTATAAGAATTTTACGCCCAATTTTGTCGGCGCCTTCAGCTATCGCACCGATTTCGCCGAGACCGAAGTGGATGAGCGGCGGATCAATCTGACCCGCTTTCCGCTCTACTTTCCCGAGAAGCGGACGTTCTTCCTCGAGGGATCGGAAATCTTCAATTTCGCCGGCAGCTCGGCCGGCGGAGGCTGGCCTGGCGATGCCAGTTTTGAGCCTTTTTTCAGCCGGCGGATCGGCCTTCATGAAAGTCATCAGATCCCGGTCGTCTTCGGCACGAAATTCTTCGGCAAATTGGGAAACACCAACCTGGCGTTTGTGGACATGATGACGGACGCTTATCGAAGCGCTGATCTCCGGTTGTCCAAAGAAAATTTTATCGCGGGCCGCGTCTCTCAAAATATTTTTGCCGAGAGCAAGATCGGCTTAATTTTCACGAGCGGCAGCCCCACGGGAGAAAGCAATTCTCTGGCCGGTTTTGATTTGACGTATAAAACGTCGCGTTTCATGGGAAACCAGAACTTTTCCCTGACCGGCTGGTATGTTTATAACTGGAACGGGATCAAAACAGGAAAGCATCAGGGATTCGGGCTAAAAATGGACTACCCCAACGATCTCTGGGATATGAATTCGAGCTATGCTTATTACGGCGATTCTCTGAACCCCGGCCTCGGATTTATCTCCCGCAACAATGTCCAAAACTTCGAGCTGGGATTTTCCTACCAGCCCCGGCCCAAAAAAGGCCTTCTGAAGGATCTCGTCCGGCAATTCTTTTTCGAGCTGCGGTTCACATTCTTCTGGGACTTGGCGGGCAATCTTGAAACTCGGGAAATCTTCATGGCGCCCCTCAATCTGCGCACGGAAAGTGGAGAGCACATTGAGTTCAACATCATGCCCAATCGCGATGTGTTGCCCTATGATTTTGAGGTCGCGGAGGGCGTTATCATCCCTAAAGCCGCTTATAACTTCACCCGCTACAGCCTTGAATTCAACTCCGCTTCGCACCGTCCCTGGATGATCGGCCTGAACTGGACTGGCGGAGGATTCTATTCGGGCACATGTAACAACATCGAGATCGAGGCTAGCCTCAAATTTAAGGGCTATGCCAATCTATCCCTCGACGCGAATATCGTCCGCGGCCGTCTGCCCCGGGGAAACTTCAACGAGAATGTCTATCAGCTTAAGGCTGACTTTTTCTTAACGCCCGACTTAGGCTTGATGAATTACATCCAGTATGACGACGTCTCGAAACGGCTGGGCGCGAGCATCCGCTTCCGCTGGCAGATTGCGCCGGGCAATGAAATCTATCTGGTTTATAATAAGAATTGGGAGCGGCGTTGGAACCCGGAGAGCCGCTTCTTTCCGCTCGAGGAGCGCGGTGTCTTCAAGATCACACTGAGCGTCAGACCGTAAATCAGAGGACGTAAATCGGGGGACACAATACCTATTTCCCGATTTCGCGTCTCTCTATTTCGCGAGCGCCAGGATTTTTTTGAGCAGATTCTCGTCTGCCGGGAACTGGCCGACGCTCGGAAGACGCCCGAGTAAAATCGCCCAGTTAGGGTCCAGGGCAAAGACTTTTTTGAAAAGGGGCAGGCTTTCTTCAACCTTTCCCGTCGATGCCAGCGTCACGGCCGGCCAGAAAATCATCTCGGGATTGTCCGGATAAATCTCCATTCCCTTCGTGTATTCCGTCATGGCTTCGGCCACTTTGTTTTCGGTCATATAGTCGTCGCCTTTGTTCATGTGATTGTAGGCCTTGTTGAGCTTGAGGAGCCGCTTAAGCTCCGGGACGGGCGCCGGATGGTCTTCGACTCGTAAATCATAAATTCTATCTTTCCACCAGACGCCCGAGCTTTTGCCGCGCACAACAATGATCGCGGCGGATTGTTTTCCGCGAATGTCGCCCCCTTCTTTCTCGGCCGCTTCGAGCGCCGCGACCAACCGATCGGCCAGATCTCCTTTCCTCGTCTCAAAGGCGCGAGCCATGGCTTTCCAGACGGTATTCTTCAGCATCATATTGGCCTGGCAGGAAAAACCATCGCCGACAAAGTTTCCGGCTTCGGGGATGCAATTTTTTCCCGTGTGAGCCGCGACCCGGCCTTTGGCGTCCACCATGCCGACCTGGCGGACGGATTCGTTTTTATCCGCCTTGAGCAGCGCCGCCAAAGTTTCCTCGGCGCTTTTTCCGGCCCGCATGAGCTTCAGACCGAGCGGTCCGTAAGATACTTCGACAAATGACTGTGTGCAGACGGCGCCGACGCCGGATTCGACCCAGGGCACGAGCGATCCGACCGAAAACCAGTGCGATTGCACGGCCGCTCCCAATTCGCCCGTGCTTTTATCCAAAGCGACGATGGAGTATGTGTGGACCGGCCTTCCGTTATGCTCGTAGGCGATTGCCGACGCAAAAGCGGCGGCTAAAGTGATAAATATGAAAAATAAAACTTTTGATTTTTTCATATTTAGCCTCCTTGATAAATTTTATGTCGTTCGAGCTAATAGGGTCTTAAGGTCTTGCTCGTCAAGTGAAAAATTTATATTAGCGCCCTACATAAAATGTCATCGCCAGAAACGAAGCGAAATGGAATTGATTAAATATGTCATGGCGAGCCTCTTGGTGTCGATTTTTTCATCCTCCGGATTTGGAAGGCGCAATTATTCGAGCTTTTTTGGCCGGGCTAAGAGCGTTCCCAGATAGCTCAGAACGAGAACCACCACCAGAAAGTAGACGAGGCACAACGCAAAGTTTCCCCATGCGCCCAGAGAGGCCGCTATGGGAGGGAAGAATGAAGGCCAAGATCCGAATGCGAGCTTTATGACAACAAGCTGGAGGGCGAGCGCGACGGCTACAAAGCAAACACTGAAAGCAAGTGCCGTCGACGGCCGCAAGCGTCGTCCCCGGATTTGGGCGATGAGTCCTCCTAAAAAGGGCCCCAGGGCGAGGCCGATCAGGACGATCAAGCTGGGCAAACTCTTCAGGTCGAGCGCTTTCCAGCCTTCATGCGTGTACATCCCCGGCACTCCGACAGCCCAGTTCTTCAAAAAGTTGAATGCCGATTCAGCCGATAATGCCCCGACTTGATTCATCCGGTAAAGGGCCGATAGAAAGGGAAGACCGAACGCGACGAGCAAGCCCGCGAAAACACCGAGGACCAAACCGCCCAATAGGCTTTTTCTGCTTTCCCGGGGTTCTTCGATCTTGAAAACGGGCGCTGCCGGGGCTTTTTGAGGGTGGGGCTGTGGAGGAGAGGCCGGCACGGCAGGCCGAGGTTCCCGCTCCATGGTTTGCGCCAAGTTCTTCAGAGCCTCGGGAGTGGCCATGACCGTACGAGCGACGTCGGCGGGGTTGATGAACTGGAATTCATACTGGTCAAATTTGATTTTATCCCCCGTGCGTAAGAGTTTCCGGTCGATTTTAACTCCATTGACAAAGGTCCCATTGGTCGATTGCAGGTCCTGGATTTCATATTTCTCGCCGGATTTGACGATCTTGGCATGCTGGCCGGAGATGGTGTTTTCATTCATGAGCAGCTGGCAATCCATCGCCCGGCCGATCAATAATTCATCGCCCTTAAAAAAATAAGAATTGTTCCGATAAGCTCCGGTCATTCCGACGAGCCTGACCTGTGAATTTCCAGGAGCGTTTTGATTTTGCATATTTCCTCCTCTCATGATGGATAGTAACAATGCTCGATATCAATGTCAAAAAAAATTTATCAAGACATCGCCGGTGAAATATTTGGAAGAAAGCAAACGGACATATTTCTCTGCATTTTGTCTCGCTTGCAATCGGCCGCATCCTTTGCTATTTATTTGAGGGACGATTTATTATAAGCAAACGCGTTTCAAGGTGAAGAATATGACTCCTAAAAAAGCATCCGTTTTCCAACGGGCCTTATTTCTGGGCTTTCTGTGTTTGCAATTTTTCTCAATGTCCCCATCTTCGGACGTCGTCTTGGTCCAGCTTGACAAGCTGCAGGCGGCGAAACTTTCACCGGACCTTTTAGCCGATATCAAGGGGCTTCAAGAGCTGCAATCATCCTGGATTGCCGAAATCCCCCGCAGTCTATTGACCACTTTATCCGGGAGAGGTGTTGCCTGCGGCGTCTTGGATGAGGCTCCTGCGGGTAAAGCTTATTTTCTTGTCTTTACGCCGCAGCCGGGTCAGGCGGACATCTTAAAAAAATTCGGAAACGCGATTGTTTTGGAGGAACGAACGTGCCTCTTCTGGTCCGGCGCCGAAGAAGCACGGGACATCCTGCCTTCGTATTTTGAAATCAAACGGCTTTCGCTCGAAGACGGGATTCCTCTCTCTTTTGAAAAAATACGGCCGAAAGGCCGGCTCCCGGAGAGACTGGAAATCCCCAGGGCCGCCGCGGACCCGCTGATTTCGCAGATGGTCAGTCAAGTCTCCAAAGCCAACCTGACCAATTACATTTCGAACCTGCAAAATTTTCAAACGCGTTACGCTTCGACGGCGAATTGCGAATCCTCGGGGACATATCTTTACAATTATTTCACGCAACTCGGGCTCGCCTGCGAATACGACCCCTTCAGCTTTTCACAGAGCGGATATTCTTCAAGAAACGTCGTCGCCACGATCTTGGGAAAAACGTCCCCGGATCGGGAAGTCATCATTTGCGCCCATTACGATTCCTATAGCAACCAGAAAATGACCCTTGCCCCCGGCGCAGACGACAACGGGAGCGGCACGGCGGCCGTCATGGAAATCGCCCGTATTTTCGCCGGCCAGGCGTTTGATTTCACCCTCAAATTCATCTGTTTTTCAGCAGAGGAATGGGGACTCTACGGAAGCCAACATTATGCTCGAACCGCCAAGAACCAAGGCGAAAAAATAATCGGCGTCATCAATATGGACATGGTGGCGTTCACCGACCGGCTTCCTCCAGATCTCGAGGTCTATGTCAATTCGCGTTCTGAGTGGCTGGCTGGCCGGTATATCCAGGCGGCGAATACATACGCCCCCCTGAGAATGGAGGAGGTTATCGATGCCTCGGCCGACTGGAGCGATCACTCATCGTTCTGGGACGAGGACTACAGCGCCCTGTGCAGTATCGAAGAGGCCAGCGATCGAAATCCCTATTATCACAAGACGACGGATACGCTGGACAAGCTGAACATGGATTTCGCCGTGTCCGTCACCAAAGCCTCTCTGGCCGCGGCGGCCGAGCTCGCCCAGCCGATCGGCACGCTGGCCGCGCCGACGGGACTTCAAGCCCACAGCCAGATCTCCAGCTCTCTTTTTTCGAGCATCAAAACCGTCTATCTCGGCTGGAACGTAAGCCCGGGCTCGATCAACGGCTATAATATCTACCGATCGACAACGTCTCATTCCGGCTATCATAAGGTCAATTCGGCACTCGTCAGCCAGACGTCGTTTGTCGATAGGTACCTCAGCCCCGATGTTTTTTATTATTATGTCGTGACGGCGGTCGACGCCCAAGGACGGGAAAGCAATTATTCAACAGAGGTCCGCGATGATGAAGACAATAAAAAAACATATTCCTGAGCCCAGCAGCTTTTTTATCCTGATATTCCTGGGAATGAGCCTTCTCTTTCAGGCGACGCTCTGTTCGCAGACCGCAGGAGGCACGCCGCGCTTTGCGATCTCGGCGGCGGCGGGAATTTTTCGACCCGGCCAGGGATCGTTTCGCGGGCTCTACGGCAGCACACAGGTTCCTCTTCATGTTCAAATTCAATTCCGTTTTCTCAAAGGTTGGGCCGTTTTCGCAGGATTCCGCTACGCCGAAGCGAGCGGGAAGACCCTGATTGTCGGGCCCCAATATGTGGAAGAAAGCCACACGATCAAATTTTCGATGTCTTCCATCCGGCTCGGCGTGCAATACTCTCTCGCCGCCGGCCGCGTTCGGTTGTTTGTCGGCGCTGGAGCGAGCTACAATCTTTATAAAGAAAAATGGGAGGACGCCGGACTTAGTACGGAAGGCAAAAGAACCGGTTTGTTAGCCGACGCCGGCGCCGAATATCTTTTCAGCCGGTGGTTTTCAATTTTTATCCGCGGCGAATATTCGACAATTCCCACGGGTCAAGGAGCCGCGCTCGAAAAGAAGGTCGACCTCGGCGGGATTGAAGGCGTGATAGGTATATCCTTCAAGTTTTAATAAATAAGATTCCCTTCCATACGGTGAAGATAAATTTATTCTGTTTAGTATCGATAAAAAAAAAGAGGCCTTTTTCGGCCCGCATACTAATAGGAACGCAATAAATAAGGTGACAACCTAGAGGCGGCGCTTAGGCCGTCCGTAGCCCCCGGACCCCGAGGAACCAGTCCCGTCGGTTCCCCCCGTCTGAAAAGCCGACGGGGCCCCCCTCCGCTACGGGGGCTTGAGGACGGCCT